>Ga0233425_10004118_pt1 | contig 24941 bp, 23 predicted proteins | sample Watercolumn_Towu_2_FD_181712 | JGI IMG/M metagenome (GOLD analysis project Ga0233425, IMG submission 181712) | Freshwater microbial communities from Lake Towuti, South Sulawesi, Indonesia - Watercolumn_Towuti2014_140_MG | ecosystem: Environmental > Aquatic > Freshwater > Lake | place... | reverse complement strand
GGTTGGTCGCCGCGGCGAGGGGCACATCGCGCCATGACGGGCGGGCGCTTCGCATCGTCGCGGCGGCCGCCGCCCGCAGCGCGGCCTGCGAGCGCGAACTTCGCCCAGGACCGGACCAGCGATCAATGACTCCGTTGACTCAATTGAGTCTATTACGGTTTTTTCGGGAGGGCCGGGTGGGGGTCTGCAGATTGACGCAGATTGGCGGAGATGAACGCAGCCGTAAAGGAACGCGAAGAACACAAAGGGGGGATCAGGCGGTAGACAATGGGGCGGGTGGCTTGCGAATTCGCCGCTGGTGAGCCAGATTAGCCTCAAGCTGAACACGAGTCGCCTTCGCGTTGGTGACCCCTTCAATCGCTTCGAGTTCCGGTATTCGGTTGACCCAAACGCAACGCCACCTCGTTTGAGGCTGGAGTCGAGGCACATGTACCTTGAGTTCGACAGGGTATCGCGCGAGGCGGGGGATCTGAGCGTGTGGGCGTGAGGATTGCCAAAACCCATTCAGGGTTTTTACCGCACTGATCAGGACCCCAAGGTAGCCTCGTGCCTCGCAACCTTGGGCTGCAAGATGGGATCCTTGCAGGATGCCGGACACCGGTTGCGTTGTGCTTCCGTCACTTGTCACTCCTCACTTGTCACCGAGCTTGCCACCTTCTCCCGCCCCCGCGGACGCGGCGCACCCTCTCCCATCGGATGAGCGAGGGCATATTCCCCCGCTCCCCCGAGCGTGCTTGCGCGACTCGGGCCTGTGCCCCAAGCTGTTTGCCGTGAGTGCGGTGCTGCACTTGGACCATGTCACCAAGTACTACGGCGACTTCAAGGCTGTTGACGACGTCAGCCTAAGTTTGCCGGCTGGTTCCATCTACGGCTTCCTGGGGCCGAACGGCGCAGGCAAGACGACCACCATCCGCATGATCCTCGAGATCATCCGGCCTACGAGCGGGACGATCACCGTGCTCGGCAGTTCCTCTGCGCTGGCCGTGCGCCAGCGGATCGGCTACCTGCCCGAAGAAAAGGGGCTCTACAAGAAGATGACGGCGTGGGCTGTCATCGCCCACTTCGCCACACTCAAGGGGATGACGCGCCGGGCCGCCAAACTGCGCGCCTTCGAACTCCTCGAGCGCTACGGCTTGCCGGGCTTTGCCAAGCATCGAACCGAGGCCCTGTCGAAGGGCATGCAACAGAAGGTCCAGATGCTGGCCGCCATCGCTCATCAACCGGAGTTCGTCATTCTCGACGAGCCCTTCGTCGGGTTGGACCCGGTAAACCAGGAAGTGATGGAGCAGATGATTCGCGACCTCGCGGCGCGCGGCGGCACCGTCCTGTTCTCGACGCACGTCATGCAACACGCCGAACGGTTGTGCGACCGCCTGCTGCTCCTGGCCAGGGGCCGAAAACTCTTCGACGGCACTCTGGCGGAGGCCAGGCGCACCCTGCCCCGCCGCGTCGAGATCGAGACCGAGGACGATATCACGCCCCTGCGCGACTTGCCGGAGGTGCGCGCCATCGCCAACGGCAGTCATCCGACCGCCGGCGGGTCGAGCGGCAACCCGGGCTCCGCGCAGCGCTGGGACATTCAACTCGCCGAGCAGGCGGACCCGCAAGCTGTCCTGCAGGCCTGTTTCACCCACGGCATCCGCTTGCGCCGGTTCCAGCAAACCGACCCGACGCTCCACGACATCTTCATGCATCTGGTGGGCGCGCAGGGCTCAACCGCCGAGGGCCAATGAGGAACGCCTGCCTGATCGCCTGGCGCGAGTTCGCCGAGAACGCCAAGACCAAAGGATTCTGGATCGGCCTCTTCCTCCTACCGCTCATCCTGACGATGGCCATCCAGATTCCGATCCTGCTCGAGCGCAAGGGCGCGCCCACACGCTGCTTCATCATGGTGGACCACTCGGGGCAGCTCGCGCCAGCCATTCTCGAGGCCCTCGAGCGCACCCATCAACAGCGCGTCTGGCAAGCCCTCAGCGAGTATGCCACCAGGAACACGCACGCTGGCGGGGGCCCCCGGGACGGTGCTGAACGGGACGCCGTCCTGAAGCAACTCCGCGCGAACAGGCCGCCAAGTGGCGACGCAGCGGCCGGCAAGGGCGGCAAGGACTTCTTCCTGAACCAGCTTCGCCCGTTCTTGAACCCGGGCGCTCCGCCGTTCGAGGAACCGCGCCGCCAGTTCCGCCGCGTCGAACTGCCGCCGGACGTGTCCGCCAACGCCCCGATCAGCGAACAAGGCCAGGCGCTTAAACCCTACCTGCGTGGGACGAAGCAGATGCAGGCGGACGGTCACCCCGTGGAACTCTATGCGGCCATTCTCATCCCCGCCAACCTCTCGGAATTGGCGCGACCCGCCGAGGGCGCCGGGGCCTCGGCGGCCGCCGGCACGCGAGGCATCGAGTACTGGTCCGGGAATCTTGCGGACATGAAGTTGCGTGAGGAGGTCGCGAACATCATCAACGGCGAATTGCGCCGCCGCGAGTACGTCGCCCGCGGCCTGGACCTGAAAGTCATCCGCCAGATCGAAAACACGCAGGTGCGCTTCGCGGAACTTAACCCGAAAAAGGAAGGCGGCAAGGAAGCGGTGAGCACCGCCGACACCATCCGGCAGTGGGCGCCTTCGGTGTTCGTTTATCTGCTTTGGGTGGCGATCTTCGCCATCGTGCAGATGCTGCTCAACAACACGATCGAGGAAAAGTCCAACCGCATTATCGAGGTGCTGCTTTCCTCCGTGACACCCGGAGAATTGATGATGGGGAAACTCATCGGCATCGCCGCGGTCGGCTTGACGATGACGGGCTTCTGGGTGCTCTCCCTCGTGGGAGTGATCGTCTGGAAGGCTGGGACCACCTCGGCAATCGCCGGGCCGCTGTTGGTAGTTCTGCGCACTTCGCCTTTGCTGCCGGCTTTCGGGCTTTATTTCCTGCTGGGTTTTCTGCTCTACGCCGGGATCATCCTGTCCATCGGCAGCGTGTGCAACAGCCTGAAGGAGGCCCAGAATTGCATGGCCGTGGTTACCCTATTGCTCATGCTCCCTCTGTTCACCCTGGCGTTTATCCCCAAGGACCCGCACGGAACCCTGGCGCGGGTGCTCTCCTGGATTCCCCTCTACACGCCCTTCGTCATGATGAACCGCGCCGCCGCCGACCCGCCGCTGTGGGAAGTCATCGGCACCTTGGTCCTGCTGCTGGCCTCGGTGGCCTTCACGCTGTGGCTGGCGGGGAAAATCTTCCGCCTGGGCATCCTCCGATACGGCGCCCCACCCCGGTGGCTCGAGCTGTGGCGCTGGTTGCGTGGATGACAACGCGGGATCGGAACGGCCCTACGCATCGAACGCCGCCCCACCGACGCCAAGAATCCAATTGACCCCGCCGATTCGATCATGGATAACGCGCGCACGGACACCACCATGTCAACCGAGACCTTCCAAGCCAGCCGTTGGACAAGCGGCAATTTCCTGTTTCCCACTGTCATCGAGGTCAGCGACAAGGCCGTGATGCGCCGCAAACGACGGTGGTTTAGCGTGGACGAAATGAGCATCAGCCTTTCGAAGGTGGCGTCGGTCCACATCACGACGGGTTTGATCTGGGCCGAGATTCGCATCGAATCATCCGGCGGGAGCGATCCGCTCAGCAGCCACGGCCACACGAAGGGCGATGCGCGACGCATCAAGGAGCTCATCGAAGGCCACCAGGGTGCCCAGCCCCACGAAGCGCCTGAGGGCGCACAGTCCGAGTGAAGATCGCCTTGCTGGTTCTCCTGGGTGCGGCGCTTGGGGGCGCGCTTGGGTACTTCGGCTTCTTCTGGATCGCCCGCCAGGGCTTCTATGCGCTGGTGCTGCCCGGCGGCCTCCTGGGGTTGGGAGCGGGCATTGTCCGGAGCCGATCGATCCTCCTCGCCGTGCTCTGCGGAATCCTCGCCGCCGCGCTCGGTCTGTTCACGGAATGGCGCTTTGCCCCCTTCGCCGCCAACGAGAGCCTCGGCTACTTTGCGACGCACGTGCACCGGCTCCGACCGCTCACCCTCTTCATGGTGGGTGTTGGCGCCTTTATCGGCTTCTGGGTCCCTTTCCGTCGCCGGGGATAAGATCGGGCAGGGCCTGCCCGGGCACTACAACAGCGCCTCTGGGAGCAACACCCGCACGGTCGTTCCGTGATCCTCGACGCTGTCGATATACAGCTCGCCCCCGTAGAGCTCGGCCAGCCGCCGGGCGAGCGTCAAACCGAGGCCCGAACCCTGCTGTTCGAAGAGCCGCCGGTCGAACTGCATGTAGGCCGTAACCTTCTTAACCTGCTCGGGGCTCATCCCGCGGCCGCGATCGCTCACCTCGACCAGTGCCGAATCCGGCCCCCGGCTCGCCTTCACGATCACGGGGGTCCCAGGCTTCGAGAACTTCAATGCGTTGTCGAGCAATTCCGCAAGGATCCGCAGCAGGTGGGTCTCGAGGATCGAGATCGGGGTCGGCGCGAGGTCCAGGGTCAGGTCTCCACCGCGACCGCCCGCGGCGGCTTGCTCCCGGAGCTGCTTTTCGAAAGGCTCCCCCATCCGCGTGACCTTCCCGACCCGCAGTTCGGTCACCCGCCCCGGGTCCGCCGCCAGCAGCTCGATCTGCGCGTAAATGAGGCAGTTGTTCACCAGCCGATGCAGGCGCCGGCCCGACTCGTGGATCAGACCCGCGAAATTCACGATCTCGGCCGCGGTCCAGGTGCTCGCGTTGCGTTTCAGCAAGTCGGCGGCCGACATGATGCCGGTCATCGGCGTCAGCAACTCATGCGGCAGCATCATGCTGATGTTGGCCCGCAACGCGTTGATGTCGCGCTCGGCCTCCGCCAACAGGGTTTGATGCTTCTGCAGCCGCGTTTGGATCGCCCCCAGCAACGAATCACTCGTGAAGGGCTTGGGCAGGTAATCGTCCGCCCCCAGCGTCATCCCGTGTCGCAGGCCCGTCAGGTCCGCCTGGCCAGTCATCAGAATGACCGGCGTGCTCGCGGTGGACGCGCTCTCGCGCAGTTTGCTTAGCACCCCGTAACCATCAAGGCCCTCCATGTAAACGTCGCACAATACCAGGTGGGGCGCGTGCGTACAAGCCAGGAACACGCCCTCCTCGCCGGTCTCGGCCGACAACACCTTGAAGCCCCGACCCTCCAGGACTTGCTGGATCACTCCACGAATCCCCGCATCGTCATCGATCACCAGTATGGTTTGCATGGCCCGCACTTTGGTTCCGCCGCCTCAATGTGGACCCTCGCCGCCGCGGGCTCAAGCGCGAAACCGCGCCTCCGCGCCAACCTCCCCTGGGGCTCGCCGCCCTGGCGGCCAGCGTGAGATGCACAGCGGCCAATGAATGATCGGACTGACGTCCGACTTGTCCCGCCGTAGTCCCGCACTGATCGATCCCGTTGGCGGGACGAAGGCGGATGCTACGGGGGTAGTAGCCGACGTCAGTCGGCTCACATCATACTCCTTGGGTCGCACCTACCCGCCCGGCTCGCCCCACGGCGCACCGGCCGACAAATGATCGGACTGACGTCCGATGCTACTGCCGTAGCTGGCGGACACCGTAAGATTCGCCGCGGCCAATGAATGATCGGACTGACGTCCGACTTGTCCCGCCGTAGTCCCGCACTGATCGATCCCGTTGGCGGGACGAAGGCGGATGCTACGGGTGTAGCAGCCGACGTCAGTCGGCTCACATCTTTCTCCCGCCGTCGCGCTGCTGCACTCCTTCCCAAACCTCCGTGGTCTTCACCCGCGCGCGAAGTTGATGAAGCAAACAGTAAAGACCGAGCTCAGCGCGCGACACGAACGCGAACTCGGGATTGGTGAGTTTGTCACTCACCGCCCGCCTCATTGCCTGGCTCAGGGAGTTCAGGATTGTGGGCTTGCCGAAGTCCACCACCCCCGCATCCGGACCGCGCGGGAACACCAGGTCGATGTATCCCCCAAGGTCCGTCATCATTCGCCGGGCCTTCGGGCGCGACACGTGGGGGCCCCAAAGCAACCCGATAACGCGCTCCATTTGGGCCGGCCCCTCGAGCCAACTCCGCGACACCAGACGCCAGTTCAACTCTTCGACGTCCGGCGTGAGCCGCTTCACACAGCCGAAATCCACCAGCCCGATGCGGCCGTCCTCGCGCAGCAGGTAGTTCCCAGGGTGCGGATCGGCATGGAGCGCCTGGACCCGCGCAATCTGCACATTGAATTGCTCGAACAACCGCGCGCCAACCAGGTCGCGCAGCCCTTGCCCCGGCCGCGTCCGCAGCCAGTCCGCTATGTGCAGCCCCTCGACAAACGACATCGTGAGCACGCGCTCGGTGGTCAGGTCGCGATGCACCCGCGGCAAGTCCAGGTAGCCGTACTCCCTCAGGGCCTCACGAAAAAAGTCGATGTTCGCCCCTTCATGCAGGTAATCGGTCTCCTCGAGAAACCCCCGTTGCACCTCGTCGAAAATCGACGCGGGCGCGTGCCCGGTCAGGCGGCCTGGGAGCGTCGCCGACCGCAACAGTTTGAAATCGTTCTGCACGGCCTCGCGTATCGCCGGGTATTGAATCTTGACCGCCAACCGCTCCCCGCGCTTGCTCACGGCACGATGCACCTGCCCCAGCGAGGCGGCGGCGAATGGCTCGGGCTCGAAAGTCCGGAACAGTTCCTCGGGGTATCGGCCCAGCGACGATTTGAACTGCGCGCGGGCCAGGGTTGCGTGCATCCCGGGCGCCTGCATCTGCAAGCTGGCCAACTCCGCCATGGCCGCCTCCGGCAAGGCGTGCGACTGCATGCTCACGAGTTGCCCGATCTTCATCATCGGCCCCTTCAGCAACCCGAGCTCCTCGCGAACCCGGCGCGAAGCGTTCCGTTGAAGACCCTCGCGACGCCGGCTCTGCTCCGCCTCGTCGAGCCAGAGCCGCTGGAATTGGTAGCCCAGGTAGCTGCCCGTCAGCGTCAATCCCAGCCTGCCGAGCCGCAGCCCCCGCTCGAGCGTGCCGCGTGGTCCCTCCGCCTTCACCAGTTCCATCCTCCGTGCTTGAGCGCAGCCGTTGCGACTCTCAAGCCCCGGTCCAGCATCGCCAGCGTGTTCCCCTTGCCGGGCGAGGCATCCTGGAGCCAATGCGTGATCACGGCCAGGTGGAACAATCCGAACAGGTGCGGGCCCAGCTCACCGAAGCGCGGGAGTTCTTCCTCTTGCTCCGCCTCCGCCAGGATGTCCCGCACAAACCGCAAGTAGCGCAGTTGAATCGCCAGCGCATCCAGGCTCAATGGATTCAACCTCGAGGCCGGTTGCAGCGCGCGGAGGTACACCGCCCCGATGAAATCCTCATTGGGTCCCAGCAGCTCGAGATGCTGCTGGATGATCGCGAACAGCCTCTCGGGAAGGGCCGCGCGCCGCAGCCGGGTCTCGTGCTCGTACCACGCCATCGTCCGCTCGAGGGTCTGCTCGAAAAAGAACAGGGCCAGATCCTCCTTCGTGCGGAAATAGTTGAACAGCGTTCCCTCGGCGATCCGCGCGCGGCGCGCGATCTGCCGGGTGGTGGTCGCGTGGAATCCCCGGCGCGAGAACAACTCGAGCGCCGCCCGCAGGATGGCCTGGCGCGTTCGTTCCTTGTTCTCCGCGCGTTTCCCCGGCGCCGCGTTGGGCCGCCGGGCCGGCCGCCTGGTTGTGCGTCGTTGTTTCATAAAACATGAGCCTGCTCAACTTTTCCACATCCGCGCCCCGGTGTCAAGCCTCCACATGAGTGAGCGCGCTCATCTTTCTGTGCGGGGTGAAAGCGCCAATGGACGCGAATTGCCAGGAATGTAGGCAAGACGCATGGCTCCAGGTGCTTGGGCGTGAGCTGCGTCTCGGTGCGGCGCCAGCCTGTCGCCGTTACGCTTTCGAGTTCACAGGGACGAGCCGTCCCCGCTCCGGTTCGGTGCCGCGAAAGCTCGTCGCCGTTACGGTGCTGAGGCTGGCGGCCGTTACGGGGACGAGCCGTCGACGAGGCGTCCCGGCTCCGAAGGCGTAGCCTAAAGGGGCTTTGACACGGGGGCGGACGGGGGTTATACGGAACGCGTGATACCGGAGCCAACACCGCGCGAGACCTCGAGGCTCCCGCTCGGGCGCAACGATGTCGTACGCCGCTGAATCGCGCCGCGGCCTGCTTGCCGCGTTCTTTCCGGATGCCATGCCCACGCTATGGTGTCCGTTGCTCACGCATTATGATGCCAACGGCGCCGTGGACCGGATCCGCATGGCGGCGCATCTCCGCCACGTCGCCCGCCATGTCAAAGGGGTTCTGGTCCCAGGCTCGACCGGGGACGGTTGGGAGTTGAGCGACGCGGAGGCCGAGACCGCCCTGGCCGTGGTCCTGGGGGAAGCGCACGCGCTGCGTCTGCACGTGCTGATTGGCCTGCTCAAGCCCGACCAAGTGAGCGTCGTGAGCAGCTTTCTGGCGCTGAGTCAGGGCTTGCTGGCGCCGCTTGCGCACTTCACTCCCGCCGCGTTCAACGAGCGGCTGCGGGCGGCGCGCGTGTGCGGGTTCGCCGTCTGCCCGCCGCACGGATCGAGCCTGACCCCGGACGACCTCCAGCGTGAACTGGCAGGCGTGCTCGAGTTGGGCCTTCCCACCGCGCTGTATCAGTTGCCACAAGTCACTCAGAACGAGATGACTCCCCCGATGGTGGCCGCGCTCGCTCGTCGGTTCCCGAATTTCATCATGTTCAAGGACTCGAGCGGCACGGACGCCGTCGCCCTCGCGCGCCATGATTACGGGGGCGTGGTGTTCGTTCGCGGCGCGGAGGGCGATTACGCCCGCTGGCTCAGGAACGCCGGCGGCGCTTATGATGGTTTCCTGCTCAGCACGGCCAATTGCCTCGCCGCGCCACTTGCCCAGCTCGTCGGACTGATCGCGGCCGGGGAGATGGCGCAGGCGACCCAGCTCTCGGAGCGCCTGACCGCCCTGGTCAACGAGGAGTTCGAGTTGGTTAAAGGACTGGAGGGCGGCAACGCCTTTGCCAACGCTAACAAGGCGATGGACCATTTCTTCGCCTTCGGGCCCAGGGCCGATGACGCCCCCCCCCCGCGCCTGCATTGTGGGCGCTTCCTGCCCGTCGCCATCATCCAGGCCACGGGTGATGCGCTGAAGCGGCACGGGTTCATGCCCACCCGGGGTTACTTGGAGTGACACTACCATGCCACCTTCAACCTGCACGTGCGAACCGTGCCCGCAGCCCGCGCCAATGAACAGCGCGAAGTCCAGCCAGCCCACTGCCCGGGCGTGCATCCTCGAGCGGTTCGAGCAACCCCTCCGGCTCGTCGAGTATCCCCTGCCCTCCCGCCTCGAGGCCGGCGCGGCGCTGGTTCGGACGGAAATGGCCGGCATTTGCGGGACCGATGTTCATATCTGGAAGGGCAAAATGCCGGTCCAGTTGCCTATCATCCTCGGGCACGAGACGGTCGGCAGAGTCGAGCGGTTGGGCGACGGCCTCGAATGTGACTGGGCCGGTAACCGCCTGGCCCCGGGTGACCGCGTCACCTGGAACTCCACAACCTCATGCGGCCGGTGCTACTACTGCGCAGCGAAGCGTCAGCCGACCCGCTGCCCGGACCGGCGCGCCTATGGCATCGGCTACCGTTGCGATGAACCGCCTCACTGGCTGGGGGGCTACGCGGACTTTCATTACCTCCGGCCGCGCACAAACATTTTTAAGATCCCTGACGACCTTCCGACCGAAGCCGTGGTCGGGGCGGGCTGCGCGCTGATCACAGCCATTCACGGCGTTGAGCGCACCGGGATCGCCTGGCAGGACAGTGTGGTCGTGCAAGGCGCGGGCCCGGTGGGCATCGCCGCCCTGGCGGTCGCCAAGAGTGCCGGCGCCAGCCGCGTGATCGTGGTGGGCGGACCGGCGCATCGACTCGAGCTGGCGGTTCGGTTCGGGGCAGACGCGCTCATCAACATCGACGAGGTTCAGGAGCCTCGCGCGCGCATCGAGGCGGTGCGGCGGCTGACCGGCGGCTACGGGGCCGATGTGGTCCTCGAATGCGTGGGCCATCCCACCGCCGTCGTCGAGGGCATGGAGATGTGCCGGGACGGCGGGAAATACCTCGTGCTCGGGCACTATTGCGACGCGGGCACGGTGGCCTTCAACCCACAGGTGATCACGCGCAAACAACTCCAGGTCTTCGGCTCGTGGTCGAGTGAACCGCGTCATTTGAAGGCCGCGCTCGAGTTCCTGCGCAACCACGGGGAGCGATTCCCCTTCGCCGCCGTGGTCACCCACCGCTTCGGCCTGGGCGAGGCGAACGCGGCGCTCGCGGCGACTGCGAGTTGGGAGGCCGCCAAGAGCGCGATCGTGCCGGCCCGGTGAGCGGACCTGGGCGCGGCCCCCGTGGCAGGCCGCTCACGGTTTGGTGATCAGGGCGATTTTCTGCCAGATCTTGCGGGCGAGGCCGTTGGTGAGGTCTTCCATGTCATCGACAGCGTTGAGCACGACCTCGTCCTCGAAATGCTGGGCATGGAGCGCGGCCAGCTTGCCGATGAGCGAGAGCATCTCGGAGCAGTAATCGAGGTACCGGGAGAGCTCGAACGGGGTCATCGTGCGTTTCGGGGAGACAGCGGTCTCTGTGCCCCTGGGGAGCAGGCGTTCCGGGTCCTTGGTCAACTGGTGCGTATCGACGATGTGGGCCAGGGACCGGAACTGGTGCATGGCGCGCAGGACAACCTTGCGTTTGATGCGGGTCTCGATAGTGAGCAGGAAGTAGATACCGGCCCCCACCAACACGATGTCGTTGATGCCCGCTTCCACGCTTTGCAGGAAGCCGCCAATGTCCTGCACGGCAGCCAGTGAAGTGACCTTAAGCGCGCCGCCGAGCAGCGCGATCAACATCACGGCAATGAGCAGGATCACCCCCACTCGCAACCAGAGGATCGGGCGCGCGACCCACGCCGAGCGCGCCACCGACTCTCTGGCTACGGCGGATAGTTCCTCCGCCACCCGGCTCAGCCCCGAGCCGGGAAAGCGCGCCTGGATGCGGTCGCGCAAGTGGCCGATCGTCTCGGCAATTTTCTCCGCGTCGATGCTGCGATAGCCGGGCATAAGTCACAGGAGTCGCACTGGATGAACCATGTTCGTTGGCGGGGCCAAGATACTCGTCAGCCCCGGTTGAGGCAAGCCCCGGCGGCGTCGGGGTGTCGGGGCGCCGATCTCGGGCGCGCACTGTCCCACTGAACGCGTGGGGTTCTTTGTGTTCGGCTTGACCATCGCCCTGCGGCCCTTCATTCTTGAGGCCGTGCGACGAGCCCTTCTGAACGCTGCCTTTTCACCGTGCACGCCCGGCCTTCCGCGCTTGGCGGCGGTGCTGCTGGCGGCGGGCATGGTTCTCACGGCGGGTGAACCGGAGCGCTCTGTTATTCAGATCGCCAATTTCAGCCAGCAACCGGCGTATGACGCGCCCTGGCGGTTTGGTTCGGTCCAACGTTCCTCCGGGTCCGGCTTCGTGATTCGCGGCAAGCGGATCATGACCAACGCGCATGTGGTGAGTTGGGCCAAGCAGGTGCTCGTCCGCCGGTACCAGGACCCGCGGCCGTACCCGGCGCGTGTGGTGTTCATCGGGCACGACTGCGACCTCGCCTTGCTCGAGGTTCAGGATGAGGGCTTCTTCGAGGGCCTGGAACCGCTTGAATTCGGCGAGTTCCCTAAGGTGCGCTCGACCGTGGTGACCTACGGCTATCCGGCCGGAGGCGAGCAGATTTCCTACACCCGCGGCGTGGTCTCGCGCATCGAGAAACAAACGTACGTGCACGTGGGCAACCGGAGTTTTTTGGCGGTGCAGACCGACGCGGCGATCAACCCGGGCAACAGCGGGGGACCGGTGATCGAGGACGAGAAAGTCGTGGGGGTCGCCTTCCAGGGCGTGCCCGGGCTCGAGAACACGGGCTTCTTTATCCCGCCGCCCATAATCACCCACTTTTTGAAGGACATCGAGGACGGGCGGTACGACGGCTTCCCGCAGGCGGGCATCCGGATCGCGCCACTGCAAAGTCCCGCCTATCGCCGGTTCCTCAAGCTGCCGCAAAGCGAAGTTGGGGCGCGGATCGATTCGATGCTGCCCATCGCGACGACGACAAACCTGTTGCGCGTGGATGACGTGCTGCTGAAAGTGGGCGCCTATGCGGTCGGCAGCGATGGCACCATTCTCTACCAGGGCAACCGCCTGCAGGTGGGAGTGGCGATCGACGAGGTGCAGCACGGTGGCAGCGTGCCGGTGACGCTCTGGCGGGAAGGGGCTGAGATCACACTCTCGCTGCCAGTGAATGTCAATCGGCTGGATCGCGCGGAGGGCAACCAGTATGACCTCTTGCCGCGCTACCTGGTTTATGCCGGGCTGGTCTTCACTCCGCTCTCGCGTGATTACCTGCGCAATTACGGGAGCAGTTGGGGCGATGGAGACGTGAACGCGCTCGTTTATGAATTGCATTACCGGCGCGATGAAACACCCACGGTCGTTCGAACCGAACCGATTGTCCTGGCGGCCGTCCTGCCGCACGCCGTGAACGCGAACCTGACTGTCCGAGGGCACGCCCTCGTTGATAAGATCAACGGTGTGCGCATCGAGAAGCTCGAGGACGTGGTGCAGGCCCTGGCGAAGGCGGACGGGGCGACGCACGCCCTCGAACTGCTGCCCGGCCACAGCCTCGAGTGCCTGGATCGCGCCGAGGCGGACAAGGCCGGCCCAGAAATCCTGAAAACGTACGGCATTCCCCAAGATCGACGCCTGTGAAAACGCTTCTCCGCGGCGCACTTTTCGCGAGCCTCGGCCTGCTGGCCGTCGCGGCCAAAGAGGCCAAGCCCACGTCTCCGTGGGAGAATTCGGTCGTCACGCTGGAAATCAACCGCCGCCAATATGATTACCTCCAGCCCTGGGCCAAACGGATGGAGACCATCCAGAAGACCGGCGTGGTGGTGGGGCCGCGAGAGGTGCTCACGACGGCGGAGTTCATGGGGGATAGCACATTGATCCGGCTGCAACGAGGCGGACGGGGGCGCTGGTACAATGGCCAGATCGGCTGGGTGGATTACCACGCGAATCTGGCCATCGTGACCGCGGACGACGCCGCGTTCTGGACCGGGCTGCAACCAGCGGTCATCGCTGATTCCATTCCCACCAAAGGCGCGGTCCAACTCATGCGGTGGCGCAACGGGAGCTTCGAATCGCGCAAGGCGGAAATCAACCGGCTCAGTGTCAAACGCGGGCGCATGACGTTCGTCGAGCACATGCAGCTCGAGCTGGACCTCGAGATCGCCGGCGCTGGCTGGGCCGAGCCGATCGTGCTGGGAAACAAACTCGTCGGGCTCACGACCAGCGCCGAGGGCAACGCCTGCACCGCCCTGCCCGCGCCGTTCTTCCGTCCAATCCTCGAGGCCCGCAAGCGCGGGGCCTTCCGCGGCCTGAGCTTCTTCGCGTTTGTTTGGCAACGGGCTCAGAACCCCGCCACGCTGCGTCACCTCAAGCTCGAAGGCGAGCCCCGCGGCGTCCTCGTGAACGAGGCTCCGGCGTTGCCCGACATGGACGGCCAGCTCAAACCGCGCGACATCATTCTGCAGGTCGGAGGCCACGACGTCGATGCCGAGGGCGATTACCTCGACCCGATCTATGGCAAGCTCTCGATCGAGGACCTGGCCTCACGTGGCCGTTGGGCCGGAGACCAGGTGCGGGTGAGGCTCTGGCGGTCCGGCCAGCAGCAGGAAATCTTGTACAGGCTGCCCAAGGCCGACTACAAGATCGACCTGGTGCCACAAGGCCCCTTCGACCGCGAACCGGAGTATCTCGTCGCCGGGGGGCTGCTCTTTCAACCGTTGAACGAGGCCTATTTGCGAAGCTGGGGGGGGGACTGGAAGCGAAAAGCCCCTTTCCGGCTCTCGTTCTGCGACCAGGAGAAACCCACGCCTGAGCGGCCATCCGTGGTCGTGCTGACTGCGGTGCTGCCGGACCCCGTCAACCTCGGTTACCAGGACTCGCGGTTCATGATGTTGAACTCGGTCAACGGGAAACGCGTCAAGAGCATCGCGGATATCCCGGACGCGATGAAACAACCCATCGGCGGCTTCCACGTGCTCGAGTTCGGACCCGCCGAGAGCGTGCGCCGGATGGTCTTGGACGCGGCCCAGGCGGAGGAGGCCACTCAGCGCGTCCTCGCCCGCTACGGCATCGAACAAGACCACGTGTTCGCCTCGCCCGCCGCGAAATAGGAAGTATTTAGCGTTCCCACCTGCCCGCTCCTGAGGCAAGCTGAGAGCGTGTCCGCCTTGATCGCCATCGTGGGTCGGCCGAATGTCGGCAAATCGGCCCTCTTTAACCGGCTCGCCGGGAAGCGCATCGCGATTGTCCACGACCAGCCCGGCGTCACGCGCGACCGCATCACGGCGGAGGCAGAGTGGCGGGGCTATCCGTTCACGTTGGTCGATACCGGGGGGATTGGCCTGGTGCGTGGGGAGCACACGAGCGACGGGCTCGCCGCGGCGGCCTTGGAACAGGTGGAACTCGCGCTCGAGGCGGCCCAGGTGATCATCCTGGTGGTGGATGGCCCGGAAGGAGTGGTCCCTTTGGATCGTGAAGTGGCCAGCCGCCTCCGCCAGAAGGCCAAGCCCGTCCTGGTGGCCGTCAACAAGCTCGACACCGCTCCCGCCGAGGCGGCGCTTCCGGAGTTCAGCGAACTCGGCTACCCGAAACTCTTCCCCGTCTCGGCGATCCACGGCCGGGGCATCGCGCCGTTGATGGACGCTGCCCTCGCTCTGCTCCCTCCCGGCGCTGCCGATGCTGGCGCAAGCCCGACCGCGGGCGCCGCCGTGGCCCCGGCGCTCAAGCTCGCCGTCGTCGGCCGTCCGAACGTCGGCAAGTCGTCCCTGGTCAACGCCCTCACGCGTTCGGCGCGTGTCATCGTCAGCCCGATCCCAGGAACCACGCGCGATGCCGTGGACGTGCCGCTCGAGATCGAGACGGAGGGTGTGCGCTCCCGCTACGTTCTCATCGATACGGCGGGGCTGAGGAAGACACGGCGCGTGGCCGACTCGATCGAGTTTTTTAGCGTGAAGCGCGCGGAGGACTCGATCCAGCGCGCCGACCTGGTCATCTTCGTGCTGGATGCCGAGGCCGGCATTCTCGAGCAGGATAAGAAGATAGCAGACCTGATTGTGGGCGCGCACAAGGCCTGCCTGGTGGTGCTCAACAAGTGGGACCTGGTCGAGGAGGACTTGCGCCAGGCCCGCCAGCGGAATCAGCCCCAGCCGGCGCGTAAGCGAGGCCGGGCGGGCGGAGAATCCGGGCTGGGCACGCTGGCGGAGTTTGGCGAATGGGTCCAGGAGAAGCTGTTCTTTCTGGATTACGCGCCAGTCATTTTCACTTCGGCTCTGTCAGGGTTTCACCTGGATCGCCTGCTCGAGGCCGTGCGCTACGTCGCCGCGCAGTTGCGGCAGCGGGTCCCCACCGCGCTGCTCAATCGCACACTCCACGACGCGATCGAGCGCCGCCAGCCCATAAGCGCCACGGGGCGTCGTTTGAAGTTCTTTTACGCCACACAAATCCGCGAAGCGCCGCCCACGTTCCTCTTGTTTCTGAATCGGCATGAGAAGTTCTCCCCGGCCTATGCCAAGTACCTTTGCGACGAACTGCGGCGCGCTTTCGGCTATGAAGGCTGCCCGCTCGTGCTGATCCCGCGCGCGCGCCCCCAAACGCCACCCGCCGACCGCGCCCGGGGCGAGCGGAGCACCCACGACCATGGCTGGCGCGGGGCGGTGGACGGCCGACCAGGAGTCCGCCGTTCGCCGCGCCAAGCCGGACGGAGGCGCTCCTGGCGGGCGCCGGGCAAATCGCGGCGTTCGTAACCTTCCCCGCCACCCAGCACGCGCCTCGCCATGACGCTGCCCGCCGACTACCACATGCACACGCCGCTGTGCCGCCACGCGGCCGGGGAGCCGACCGATTATGCCGCCCAGGCCCTCCGAGTTGGCCTGCGGGAGATTGGTTTCTCCGATCACAGCCCGATGGCGCGTGACGATTTCGACGACTGGCGCATGCGCCTGGATCAACTCGACCTTTACGTCGCGAAAGTCCACCAGGCGCGCCGCGACCACCCGGACCTCGTGATCAAGCTGGGACTCGAGGTCGATTACCTCCCGGACCACGAACCGTGGATCCGCGAGCTCGCTGCCCGTCATCCGTGGGACTATTTCATCGGTTCAGTCCACTATGTTTCTGATTCATGGGACATCGACAATCCCAAGAAGCTCTCCGAGTGGAAACGCCGCGATCCGCTCGAGGTCTGGACCAAGTACCTGGCGCGGCTTCGTATGGCCGCGGCTTCGGGACTCTTTGACATCATCGGCCACGCCGATCTGTGCAAGAAGTTCTGTTACTATCCGCGGGAGGATTGCACGGCGCTCTTCGACGAATTCCTCGACGCCGCCCGCCAGGCGGATGCGGCCATCGAGCTCAATACCGCGGGCCTGCGAAAGGAATGTCGCGAAATCTACCCGAGCCGGCGCATCCTCGAGCGCGCCCTGGGCAAAGGCGTGGCGATCACTTTCGGCTCGGACGCGCATGCACCGGAGGAAGTGGGACTGAACTTCGTCGAAGCCATGACCCTGGCGCGGGCGGTGGGTTACCGGCAGTACCGACGGTTTACCGGGCGAAAAGCGGAGGCCATGGCGCTCGAGAATCCCACCACGACGGGATAGCCCGCGCCCTTCCGACCGCCGACTCCCCTGCCCCACCCATGCGCGCCTTGCTCGCACTGGCGGCTGGGAGCAACGACGCGTTGTTCAATTCGCGGGGAGGGAACGGGCAAGCTCGGCGAATCGTTCGAGATCGTTGTACTTCTGCTGCCAGGTTGTGTACATGACCCCCAGCACTCCTGAGTGCTTCCGGGCGGTTCCGAGCCATTCCGAAACCCGCTCGGGAGCGTCGTCGTAATAGCCCGCGATAACCTGCCGATGGCCGCGGCCGGCGAACCACTTCATGCTCTCCTCGCGGCGGTCGAAATACCACGGCACAATGATCACTTTCGAGTCCAGCCCGGCCCATGAATCGGTGAGATCACCCCGCACCAGGTAGTAGTCCTTGTGCGCGTTGTGGTGCGGATCGAACATGTCGCTCCAGACATAGATCTCGCCGCCCGGACTCACCTCGCGCAGGATTTGGATGCAGGTTCTCACGTTGTCGGCGAGGATTGCGCCGGCATCCAGGTTCCGGCGCTGGCACGCGGCGCACCGGTTGAGCACGCGGATTTCGTCGTGCGACATCATGTAACCACGGGCGCCCCAAGCCGCGTGGATCCGCCGGGCCTGGTCGCGCAGCAGGTCCACCGTGCGGGGTTCCGAAGGACAGATCATGGCTTGGTCATCGTACACGGTGACCGCATGGTAATAGGACACCCGCAGCCGCGTGCCGTCCGGGACTGAGGTTTGGATGACCGGCGGTTCATGGTAGATGTCATAGGCGCCGTTCCAGGGATGATTCCCCATTCGCGGGTCCGTTACTCGAGCGAAGTCCCGGCCCTCCAGCAGTGGTTCTCCCCCTTCGTGTTTCACCACCAACGGCGCGCCCTCCCGCCGAACCAGGTTCAGAAGACCGACCTCCTCGAGTCGAGCGTCGTCGAACCAGAGCGACCCGGTGGTCGCCCCCCAAGCTCCGAGGTAGAGGTTCGCCTCACGGTGATCGAGAGAGTTGAAGACGACGTGGTGAGTCGTCCAGGCTTGGGTGCGCTTGACGCCCAGGTGGTTGTGGTTCAACGCCAGGTTCCCCGCGAGCACCTTTGCCTCAGGCGTGCCGCCAAAGTCCTGTGTCTTGGCGCGCACCTCCAGGTGATACTCGCGAAACGGGACCAGCTTAAGTTTCTGGACAATGCGCGCGTTCTGCCCGCTTGGGTCTTTGATCAACGCAGCGCCATCATCGCTCGTCACCGACGGGTCCTTCCAGTCCCACTGTTTCAAGTCGCTGAAATCGCCACCCTTGAGGATTGGGGCAGGGTCTGGTCGAAGCCGCGCCACTCCACCTTGAACAACGAACAGCGCGTCGCGCACGGGCATCGCCTCGACTAGGTTCGGATCGTGCCAAAGGAGATCGTTTGAGTAACCGACCGGAAACACCGCCGGGACAACCTCGAGCTTAAGTTCCGTGGCCAACCGCTTCAACCGGTCAATATTCCGGAAATACCGCTCATCCATATCGCCGAGCTTGCCGAACTTGGAATCGCTAAGCAGAACGTGGTTGTAGCCGGCCTTCGCCGCCCGCCGCCACAACGCCTCCAACTCATCCACGTTCTTGTCAACCCAGAGATTCCTCGAGACGTAAAGCCATCGGTCCAGGGGACGTTCGGCGCCATAGAGCACGGGCATGCCTTGGCCAAAGAGCCAAGAACAACCCAGCCAGACGGCTAGCCTCACGGCGGCCGACCTGCGGTTCAGGGGGCAATTTGCGGCGGATCGGGCTCGAGGAGGCGTCCGGGTGATCGGTTTCATACCCTCGGAGTATGCCAACCCTGGCGTCGCGTGGAAAGCCGAACCAGCGCCGAAATTGCTTGCCCGTTCCCCTGCCCCGCGCATATTAACGTGAGCGCGTATCGCCAGGGCCAATGTAGCTCAGTGGTAGAGCAACGGTTTCGTAAACCGTCGGTCGCCGGTTCAATCCCGGCCATTGGCTCCAGCGTCAGGGTCGGGCGCCGCTTGGGCTGCCCCATCAATCGATTCTCAACCCGGGGCTTGGCCTTCTCCGGTTCTCAGGCACGGGAAACGCCTAGTCCACTCGGACTTAGCGGGTTGGTCCGGATGCGGAAAGGTGGTCCGTTTTCGGACCACGAGTACGCCGCAACCGGACCAGCAGCCGTGGTCCTAGACGTGATTTGGTGGCCCAACTAGCCTGTCTGGATAGCCTAGAGCGTCACCGAGGCCATCTAGCCCCAAAAAATGATGCTCGATTATGATCGGCACACGGATTGCTTAAGCCCTGCCTGCGGTCTGCGAGCGGCAATCTCGTGAACAAAAACCGTACTAAATATAACCCGCCGCTTGCTCTGTTCACGCCGCATGTCGGTAAAACAACAGAAACAGTAAGGCAAGCTATGCGTATCAATCAAACCTCCCGCAAGACCGGCTTCACGCTGGTGGAAATCATGATCGTGGTGGCCATCATCGGCCTGTTGGCCGCGATCGCCATTCCGAACTTCGTGAAGGCCCGCACCACCGCCCAGAAGAACGCCTGCATCGCCAACCTCAAGCAGATTGACGGTGCCAAGGAACAGTGGGCGCTCGAGAACAAGAAGACCCAGGGCGACGCGACGGACGCGACGGCCGTCAACGCCTATCTGAAGAACAGCCAGGCGCCGACGTGTCCGGCCAACGGCACCTACGGTTACAACACCGTGGGCACCGCCCCGACCTGCACGCAGAGTTCCGCACTGGGCCACACGCTCTAACGCGACCTTCGCCGCTTTTCGCGGCATTTCCACCGGCTCGAGAGAGTGATCTCTCGAGCCGGTTTCTTTTCAATAGCTTTATCTGCAACAGCTTACATCACGATCTCGGAACGAAACCGGCCACAAGCTGGCGCAGTGATTATTTCGTGAAAATCTGAAAGAAGTTCCCTTCATCGACGGTTAATACCCCTGATGACCATTCAACCGCCGACACTCGGTCGCGCACCCCCTGGGGACGAACGGTACTATACCGTCCGACGGGTGTTTACGACCCGGCGAGCCCTGGCAGTGATCGCCACCTTGGCCGCCTTCGATCACACTGGAGCACTCCTGTCGAGGCCGGTTTCCGCCCAAACCGCAGGCACGCTGCGCTGGTTGTTTACAACGGGCGGGTTTATTGAATCGGCCCGGGCGCTCGGGGCCGACGAGCAACTCCGCGGGCCGTATCGGCGCTGGATTCAGACGCAGACTTTCGAACCGCGCGAAGGCGGCACTCTGGCGCGCGACCACGTCTGCTACGCCGTGCCTTTCGACTGGCTGGTTCATCGGTGGCTGGTGCGGCCGGACACCGAGAGGATCTTCCAGTTTCGCGTCAGGGCGTTGCAGGCGCGCTTTGCCGCCTCCAAAGCGCCTCAACAATGACACCGTCCTGCTCTGGATTGGCAAACGCCGTGGCTTCCGCAACCGGATTGCGCCTCGGCCTGTGCTGCCAGTTTGCGCGTGAGCCCATCAAGTTCCGCACCACGACTGCGACGGCGATGTTGAAGCTGCCGCGCACGGAACGGCTCTTGCGAATTGCCGAACTCTGCCGCGACAACGCGGATGCCTTGATGGAGTCGCTGCGCTACTGCGCCACGCACGGCATCGGCGCATTCCGCGTCAACAGCCAGATTCTGCCAATCAAGACGCATCCCCAGGCGGGCTACGACGTCATGGAACTGTCGTCGGGCCAAGAGCTCGCCGCCCGCTTCCGCGAGTGTGGAGCGTTTGCCCGCAAGCACGACCTGCGGCTTTCGTTTCATCCCGACCAATTTGTGGTGCTGAATTCGCCCAATCCCAAGACCCGGGCGCACTCGCTGGCGGAGTTGAAATACCAAGCCGAGGTTGCCGCGTGGATTGGCGCGGACACCATCAACCTCCACGGCGGCGGAGCGTATGGCGACAAGAGCACTGCTTTGCGGGTGCTGCGGAAAAGCATCGAAGGCCTGCTCGAACCAGTCCGCTCGCGGCTCACGCTGGAGAACGATGACAGAGTTTACACCCCTGCCGATTTGTTAGCCGTGTGCGCTGACACCGGCGTCCCGCTGGTGTACGACGTGCATCACCACCGCTGCCTGCCGGATGGCTTGGGCATCGAGGCCGCCACCGAACAAGCCGTCGTAACCTGGAATCGCGAGCCGCTTTTTCATATTTCCAGTCCGCTGGAAGGCTGGCGCGGGCCGAAGCCCGAGCGACATCATGATTACATCAGTCCGCGCGATTTTCCCGAAGCGTGGAAAGGACGCGTTCTCACCATCGAGGTCGAAGCCAAAGCCAAGGAAATCGCGGTCGCGCGATTGTTGAGGTGGCTGGCCAAGTCTCAGCCATCCGGTCAAGCTCGATGTGGATGAGAAGCAAAGACAATGAAAGGCCGGTGGCGAGGATGACCACAGGCGCGAGCTCACCGGTTTCCTGAAAAGATACCAGAAAAGTCAGCGCCTCGGGGTACTCCTTGGGGTACTCCCTCAGCCAGTTTGTTCCTCACAGCCCTCAAGTCGCTTGCTCGTGATCAGCGCCACGGCCGGATGATCAATCCTGCGCTCGGCGGTGATCGCGTGGAAGTGCACTGGGCAGCGCGTGGCTTCCCCAACAATCCTGAATCCATAATGGCCCACCGCATCGCGCGCGGCCAGGGTTGGCACGGCGATGAAACCACGCCCTTCCGCCCCCATGACCTTCATCAACGCCAGATCCTCGAACTCGGCCACGACACGCGGCGCAATGCCTACGGTGCGAAACCACTGCTCCAACGCCCGGCGCAAGGTCGTATTTTCTGCCGGCAACAAGGCTGGAGCATCGTGCAGCGACTTCGGAAAACCGCGCTTCAGTTGGACCGCGAGCTTCTTTTCCGCGCAAATCGTCGTGCTCGTTTCCCCGAGTGAATGGTTGAAGGTTTTGAAGTTCGTGTTGCTGGAGGCCGGTTCATCCGCCAGCACGAGGTCCAGCCGGTGCGCGGCCAGTTGCCCGAGCAGGTCTTCCATCTTTCCCTCACGGCAGATCACATGCACGGTTTGCGGCATGGCGAAGACGGGCTTGAGGATTTCGTTCGTCACCAGTTTGGGGAATGAATCGGCCACGCCCACGTAAAGCCGCAACGCCTGCGCCGTGGGGCGTTGCTTCACCGCGTTCACCAGCTCGCGGCCCAGCGTGAAGATCTCGTCGGCGTAGCGAAACGCGATCTGCCCGGCGTCGGTGAGCACCTTTGAGCGCCCGCTGCGGCGGAAGAGCTTTTCGCCGAGCGCATCCTCCAGCTCGCTCAACTGCCCGGAGATGGACGGTTGGGAAACGTGCAGTTTCTCGGCGGCTTTCTTCAAGCTGCCTTCCTTCGCCACGGTCCAGAAATACCGCAGGTGGTGATAATTGAGCCATTCCATCGCAGCGGAATGTTGCTTCGGATTAACCTAAGAATCAATGCGGAAAGTCGTATTGGTGCGGCACGCGGTTCGATTGCACTTTCCCGCCGTAATCGCCGGACGCGTTCCGCTTCGGGTGAAGCGGCCGCGAAAGGCAAAACGAACAAACGAAACGAAAGACGACGTATGATTTGGATTCTGTTCATTGCGACGATGGCGCTGTCGTTGTGGGCGGCGGCGCGGGTGAAAACGGTTTACAACCGCTACAATCAGGGCGTGGTGCGCTCGGGCCTGTCCGGTGGCGAAGTGGCGGACTTGATTCTTCGCCGGCTGGGCATTCGTGACGTGGAGATCACTCACACCAACGGGATGTTGGGCGATCATTACGACCCCATTCACAAGCGGCTAGTGCTCTCGACGGACAACTTCCATGGACGGACGCCCGCGGCGCTGGGCGTGGCGGCGCACGAATGTGGCCACGCCATTCAGCACGCGCGAGCCTACAAGCCTTTGCACTGGCGCATGGCGGCGGTGGGCATCACCACGTTCGCCAGCCAAATCGTCATGTGGCTGCCGGTGCTCGGCATGTTCACCGGTTTGATCGAGCCGCTCACGGGCGCTCTGGTCATGGCTGCCGCCTGGGGCGTCATCATGCTGTTCAACCTCGTCACGCTGCCAGTGGAGTTCGACGCCTCGCACCGCGCGAAGGCAGTGCTGGCGGACTTCGGTTTGATCGCGCCGGGCGAAGAAGCCACCGGTGTCAAGAACGTGCTCGATGCGGCGGCGTGGACTTACGTGGCGGCACTCGTCACCTCACTGGCGTATTTCCTGTGGCACTTGCTCCCGCTGCTCACCGGCGGCCGCTCTCGGGAGTGACGGATCAAGCCCATCAACCCATGAAAGAACACACTCAATCCATGAAAAACAGCATCCTCAACCCCGGCGAGCACATCCACGTGATTCACCGTCGGCGCTTCGACAAAGACATCCGCCGACATTTCGTGGGCACGGTGGACACCTGCGAAGGCGGCGTGGCTCGGGCGAACGGCTACGTCTTCGTGATTGACGATCTCAACCAGCATCTGTTCGTGAAACGACCGGATCGTCGCACGAAACTCATTCCGCTTGCTTCCGGGGACGTGATTGTGAACGTGCTGCCGGAAACCTTGGACCTCGAGCAGGTGCGCTACGAGCTGGACGGGCGCAAGCTCTGGGTCACGGATGGCAAGGACTGGAAGATGGACGTGAAAGAATTCGGCTGGGGCTGAAACAGCCGAACGAGACCCAAACCAGATGAACAAACCATGACCACGACCATGAGAATCAACCTGCAACACCTGAACCTTCGCTCGCGCGACCGACTGGACCATTGGGTCGAGGAACAAATCCTCGCGCTCGGTGAAACGCGCCGGATCGACGAGGCCAACGTGCGGCTCACCCGGCTTGCGGGCGCAAGTCCGGCCTACCAAGTCAACGTGCATCTGATCACGCCCGGGCCAGATGTGTTCGCCGAGACGCGCGACCACACCATGCGCGCCGCGTTCGCCAAGGCCATGACGCAACTCCGTGAACAAGTCACCAGTCGCGCCAGTCGGTGCCTGCAGCGCCTCAAGAGCAACCTCAAATCCCGCCGCAGCGGGTGAAGGGTGTCAATCGACAGTCAACTATCAACGCTCAACAGAACATGAACACGAAAACCAAATCTAGTACGGGCTGGTCGCTGCATCTGGGGCGCTGGCTGAGCATTGACGTTTACATTCACATCACCTTCCTGCTGCTGCTGGCCTTCATCGGCCTCAGTCACGGTTTGGCGGCGGGGAGCGCGACGGCGGCGGTGGGCGGAGTGCTGTTCTTCGCCGGCCTGTTCGTGTGCGTGCTGCTGCATGAATACGGACATGCGCTGGCCGCGCGCCGGTACGGCATCGCCACGCGCGACATCACCCTGTTGCCCATTGGCGGTGTCGCCCGGCTGGAACGGATGCCCGAGAAGCCGTCGCAGGAATTCGTCGTGGCGCTCGCCGGCCCGTTGGTGAACGTCGTCATCGCGATTGGTTTGTTCATCGGGCTAAAGCTCGGCGGTTGGTGGCAGCCGCTCGGCACGCTGAGCGCCACCAGCGGCAACCTGTTTGAACGCCTGCTCGTGGCCAATGTGTTCCTGGTGCTATTCAACCTGCTTCCGGCATTCCCGATGGACGGCGGACGTGTGTTGCGCTCGCTGCTGGCGATGCGCATGGAATACGCCCGTGCCACCGGCATCGCCGCGGCCATTGGCAAAGGCATGGCGGTGCTCTTCGGTTTCGCCGGTCTGTTCGGCAACCCGATGCTGTTGCTGATCGCGCTGTTCGTGTGGATCGGCGCGACGCAGGAAGCCGCTGCCGCGCAGATGAAGTCGTCGTTCGCCCGGGCAACCGTGCGCGAAGCCATGCTCACGGATTTCCGCGTGCTCTCGCCGCAGGATTCGCTTGCTGATGCCACAAAGCTGCTCCTCGCCGGTTCGCAGACGGATTTCCCGGTCGTGAGCGGCGGGCGCGTGGTGGGCATTCTCGATCACGCCGCGCTCTTCATGGCGTTGCGCGAGAGCGGCGACCTTGCGCCGGTGGGCGAGGTGATGCGCTCCGAGTTCGTCACGTTGCGCCCCGAGCAATCGCTGGACGATGCGTTTGCCGAAGCGAGCGTCGCCGGCAGTCCGACCATGGCAGTGATTGAGAATGGTCGGTTCATCGGCCTGCTCACGCCGGAGAACGTGGGCGAGTTCTTCATGATCCGCCGTGCGCTGGCGAACCGGACGCCACCACCGCCCCGCGTGCCGCCTGTGACCCGCGTTCCCCCGGTCATTCGACTGCCGCGCGTGCTGCCTCCTCTGCTGCCGGCGCGGCAGACCGGTTCTTGA
>Ga0233425_10004117_pt1 | contig 24942 bp, 33 predicted proteins | sample Watercolumn_Towu_2_FD_181712 | JGI IMG/M metagenome (GOLD analysis project Ga0233425, IMG submission 181712) | Freshwater microbial communities from Lake Towuti, South Sulawesi, Indonesia - Watercolumn_Towuti2014_140_MG | ecosystem: Environmental > Aquatic > Freshwater > Lake | place... | reverse complement strand
GGAGCCACGGAAACTATCGTTTCCTACTCGCGCTCGTTGCACTCGGCGATTACCCCTCGTAACGCTCTCTATGAGCCATTCAATTGAATTTTGACCTATGCTGCTAATACATTTTCTACAGAGTCTGTCAATTAATAACTCATTTAAACTCTGTATGCTCTCTTTTTTTCATGCGTTTAAAGACACTTACACTTCAGAATATTCGTTCGTATGTTGAAGAAACTATTGCATTTCCTCAGGGATCTGTGCTTCTTGCAGGAGATATTGGTGCAGGAAAATCAACAATCCTGCTTGCAATTGAATATGCGCTCTTTGGCACAAAACGCGGTGAACTTGACTCTTCTTCTCTGCTGAGAAACGGCAGTCATGCTGGGCGCATAGAACTTGTTTTTGAGGTTAACAATGTTCTTGTAAAAATTACCAGAATACTTCGAAGAACAGCGAATGCCATAAAACAAGAGTCTGGTTCAATAGTCATTAACAACACTCATATTGATGCAACACCTATTGAACTTCGCGCAAGAGTCATGGAATTGTTGGGATACCCTAAGGAATCTTCTTTGACACGGGATTTGATTTACAGATACACTGTTTTTACACCACAAGAGCAGATGCGCCAGATTATTTACGAAAGCAAGGAGAATAGGTTGAGTACTCTGCGAAAGATATTTAACATTGACAAATATCAGCACATTAAGGAAAACAGCCAGTTTGTTGCAAAAGAACTGCGCATGAAAAAAAAAGTTTTAGAAGAATCTATTACTGACCTTTCTTCTCTTGAACAACAGCATGTTTCTCTTCTTCAGCAATATCAAGAGCATGAAAATACCTATGTTGAACAGTTTTTGCATCTGCAGCAGATTCAAGAGAGGATTGTTTCTGCAAAAAATTTGTTAGCTGCTTCTGAACTGCAGTTGAAGCAGTTTCTTGAGCTTCGCAATCAGTATACTCTTCATACTGCACAAGTTCAGAATTGTCAAAACACTCTTGCAAATCTTCAAAAGAAAAAACAACATCTTGCTGCACAAATGAAGGAATTGCATCAGAGTGCAGTTCCACAAAAACCTGTTCATAGTAGAGAGGCAGTTGAGCAGGAGAAAGAATTGACTGAAAAAACAATTCACGAAATGCAGCATGCACATATTATGTATACACAGCAAAAGCAGGCTCTTGAAGAAAAAGCAATGGAATTATCACAGGCAATACTACTTCTCAGCAAGCGTGTTTCTCAAAAACCAGAGTATGAAAAAAAGTTAGAAAAATTGCAAAAAACAGTTTCTGCAAAGCAGGCACTTCAGCAATCTCTTGAGGTATTGGATAGAGGCTTGCAGGCATGCAGACAACACAAGGCAACAGCAGCAACAAAAAAAACTGCAGCAGTTGAAATCTCTGAAAAAATAAAGAATCTTGATGTCTGCACTCTCTGTCTGCAACACATTGATGACGAGCATAAACATTCTATTCTTTTATCTCAAGCAGCAGAGCAACAGACTGCTGAAACGCAATTTTCTCTCTTTGCAGAACAGGAAAATGCATTGCAGCAGCAGTATGTTGAAACAAAAAAACAACTTCAAATAATCCTTGACGCAGAACAGTCTTTTGCAGAACTGCGTGTTTTGCTTTCTGCGATTTATGAGAAAGAAACAGAAAAAAATCAGAGACATGAAGAGTACATGCTTGTCACAAAACAATTGCAAGAATTAATTATGCCTGATTCTGCACTTTTGACACAAAAACAAACCCGCATAATGGAACTTAAACAAGCATTGCAAGAAATTTTTTTGTGGGAGCAGGCAGTGGTGCAGCAAAAAGCTCAAGAAGCAATGATGAAAGACAAACAGCAAAGCCTTGCTGAAACTGAGAAAGAAATTGCAACTCTTACAGGAACTGTTCTCCAAATCCAAGAACAGCAACGGCATATTGAACACCAGCTTTCTTCTCTCCAAAATATAGAAATGACTGTTGAACTAAAAAAGCAGGAGCTTCAGAAATATGAGAAAGAGGAAAAACAAAAAGAAATAGTTCTTGCTGCAATAGGAAAAGAAAAGCAGTATGTTGCCCAGCAGTGCGAGTCACTTTTTATTGACATTGAAAAGAGAAAGAATATTAAATTACGCATTGAAAAAATGCAGACAATGGAACGCTGGTTTGAGGATTATTTTATTCCTCTTGTTTCCACTATGGAAAAGCATGTGTTTTTGCAGGTTCATTCTTCATTTGCAGAGGTATTTTCTTCATGGTTTACAACATTAGTGGGTGAAACTATGTCTGCGCGATTGGACGAGGATTTTAGTCCTGTTATTGAACAAAATGGGTATGAAACTGAGCTTGTTGATTTAAGCGGAGGAGAAAAAACAGCAGTTGCGCTTGCGTATCGTCTGGCACTGAACAAGGTTGTCAATGATTTTATTTCCACTATTACAACAAAAAATTTTATTATTCTTGATGAACCTACAGAAGGATTCAGTACAGAACAGCTTGACACTGTACGAGAGGTTCTTCATGACTTAGGATTACAGCAGATTATTCTTGTCAGCCATGAACAGAAAATAGAAACATTTGTTGAACATGTTATTCGAATTGAGAAAACAGGGCATGTGAGCAAGATTGTGAATTAAAGGGAAATAAGGAAATCTTCTCTTTGAACAGGAAACGTTGTTGGTTCATCAATGATTGGGTCTTTTCCTTGTCTAACAAAAGGACCATATCTATCGAAGAATCGCAAAGCTTCTTGTGAACTTACATATATCTGAATTATATCAACAGGAAGAGTACTCCCGGCTGCTTCCTTAAATGTGACCATAATATTCCAATAATGTCTGTTGCATCTTGGTTTTGCTCCACATATGGTTGGTTCTCCTCTTAGTCCTGCAAAATGATCTTCTATACTACATCCAATAGTAAAGATTGTATCAAGTGTTTCTTGTTCAGGGGGAATGCCAGTATCTGCATAAAATTGCATTATCTCTGTTGCTTGTTGAGATGGTGTTTTAGAAGTATTTACTTTTGCTAATGCACGATAATGGTCTTGAACCCATACTGCTTCTTCTGATGTGATGTTTGCTATTGTATCTATAGATGGTGTTGGCATAGATGTAGGAAATTTTATAATCTATTTAAATTTTATCTTTTATTCAGTAGTTACCAAAATCACAAACTATATATACAACATTCTTTCAGAAAATTAAGAGCAGGTGTTGAGTATGCGCAGCGTGGTAGTGTGTTTTGTCTTTCTTCTCTTACTTACTAGTGCATATGGGTTTGACATTCAAACAAGCGAATCTGCATCAATTTATGCAAACGAAACAGCAGAATACACTTTTACTGTAACTTCAGACAAACATGCTGATTATGAAATTCTGTTAGGACTTGATCCAAAATGGAGTTTTGAAACAGAACCTATGTCGTATTTATCAGGATTTACTGTTGAGGAAGATGAATCTGTTTCGTTTACGCTCCGCGTTATTCCAATCTCTCCTTTGATCACCTCAGGCAAATACATTCTTTCTGTTCCTATCAGAACTGCAGATGAAGAAGAAGTAGCAGATATAGTTTTAAACATAAAAAATCCTCACGCATTGACTGGCTATCTGCCGTCACTTAACTTTATGCTCGATGCGCAAGAACGTGTTGATCCTCGACAGACTGAAAGAGTAAAACTCGAAATTCTAAATAGAAATCCATTGGACATTCCTGAAATGCAGGTTATTTTAACAAGCGCATTATACAATGAAACAAAAACAACAAGCATTGAACCGCTAGAATCAACAACAGTTGTTTTTGATGTTATATATGATACTCACCAAAAACCTGTCAACGACACTCTTGTTATAACTGTTGTTGTTGGTGATAAAACCTTCACACCAATCAGAAAGCAGATTGAAATAATTTCCTATGCTGACATTGTTGAATTGCAATATCCTGAAAAATCATTTTTCTTCAAATCAACACAAACAACAGAATATACAAACAACGGAAATGCAGATATTGTTAAGGAAATAAAATATCCTGTTACAGGCTTTAGGCGATACTTTGTCAGCGGCAATTATGAAGGAGAAATTGTTGAAGAACAAGGACTATTGTATTATACTATGAATGTCTTGCTGCCTACGCAAGTGCCTGTTACTGTCGATTGTTATGTGAGTTACAGGTCTTTGATTTATTTACTCTTGCTGATTGTTCTTGGAGTAGGAGTATATTATTATTTCAGAAACCCATTAATGATTAAGAAAGAGGTTGTTACACTTCACGTCAGCAAAGAAGGGCACACAAAATTAAAGGTTTTATTGCATGTAAAAAATAGAAGTATGGGAATAGTGGATGATGTTGAAATTATGGATAAAATCCCTGCTATTGCAGAAATAGACAAGCATTTTGAGGTTGGCACTGTCAAACCTGAAAAAGTTATGAAGCATGAAAAAGCAGGAACTATCCTGCAATGGCACATCTCTCACTTTGAAGCATATGAAGAGAGAATTATTACATACAAAGTTCATTCCATGTACCAGATTGTTGGAGATTATACCTTGCCTTCTGCATTGCTGAAATTTAAGAACAAAAAACAGCAACTCGTACGAATAACTTCTAAGACAGTAAAAGTTGGAATAAAGCCAGAGAATGAGTAAACTATATAAGCATGCAAGGTATTAATGGTTGTATGGATAAATCTGGAAAAATAAGCAATGTCCAATTGCTTTTAGGAATTCTTGTTATATTCTTAGGTACTGCAGGTGCTGTGCTTTGGGGAGTAGGCATTGCATTAGGAAATGCAACATTTTCATGGCTTGGTGGTTCTTTAATCGCTCTTATTGCTTTTATTGCAACAATACTTTCACGGTGGTTACAATGATTAAACAATTTATTCCATGGATATTGTCAATTATTCTTTTAATAGCTATTGTCATTTGTATTATTAAAAAGAAATATAATGTTGCTATTGCACTTGCATTCTTAGAAATCTTAATTGTATTATACAATAATCTTTTCATATTACAGTAAACTATATAAATTAATGGAGAACTTTGTCATCTAACCCCGCTTAGCTCAACGGTTAGAGCGTTCGGCTGTAGATTATTCGCTTGTAGACTGCGTAGAATCGCTGGATGAAAACAAGTCAGCTGATACCGAAAGGTTCCTGGTTCAAATCCGGGAGCGGGGATTAGACAGTGTGTCTGACTCCCAAGGTTTTGGACACATTGTTCCTTCTCTTCTCATGGTTGATGTTTAGACCACATTTGTGGTCTCTATCCCTTATTTTTTACGTTCTAACCTTCTAAAAAATATCTGTAAATTTTTAAATCAATAATGATTTCTTCGTGTAAGGATTCAAATGAATAGACGGACAGTTGTATGGTTATGGGCTATTTTGAACAGTGGTATGCTTTTAGAAAGTGATACTCATAAATTATCATCAAAAGAAGAAACAACCGCAGAAGATGAAGCTTATTATGTAGCTCTTCATCTTCAAGAAATTCAAGAAAGTATTGTTAAAAATGGAAGGTATATTCCTCCAGAACCAACACATAGTGAGTTGCATTGTGTTGGAGGAGATTATTATAGAGGTACAAACTCTTATTGTCAATTTGAAGGAAAAGAACTATCTCCAACTGAAAAAATAATCGCCGAGCATTGTTATCAAGATTCCTCTTGTGTAGGATATCCTGAATATTCTGTTACAGATAGTCGTGCTGTAATTCCTATTCTTGCTACTACAAATATTTATGATTGTACGGGGATTGTTATATATCATCCTGATTCTACAAAAGGATTAATGGCTCATCTTTTAGATGGTGGTGTATCTGATAAAGTTCCAAATGAAGAGTATATTAAATTCTTTAGACAGTACTATTTTTCTGATATTCCAGAAGATGAACTGCAAATTCATGTAGAATATGGGAAAAATACTTCACAGGAATCTATTGATTTATTTGCAGTTGCTGTAAAAACATATTTTCCTAAAGCAACAGTTTCCTTTAGCAGTGTTACAAAGGCATGTCATAGAGGGGATTTATTTCTTGATACGAGAACAGGTAATTATGAAGCGTCTAGCAGAGAGATAAATGTTACAGGCATTGGCGGTATGAAGGGTTTTTGTTTTCCCGGACTAAATAATAGTGAGATACATTAGATTTGAGAGGAAATATACATGAGTAATACATACGATCATAGGAAAGCAGAAGTCTATAATGAGTTTATGGGAGAATATATTGTAGCCTATGATAAGGCATTAGCAATGATGGGAGATATTAAAGATAAACGAGTACTCGATCAAGGTTGCGGAACAGGAAAATCATCACGACTATTAAGAAAAGAAGGCGCAGTAGTTGTTGGAGTTGATAAAAACCCTGAAATGTTATCTGCTACAAGAAGTTCAGATGCAACAGGTATTGAATATTTTTTAATTGAAAATAATGATCTGGCAGGTATTGAAGGACAGTTTGATGGAGCATTCTGTACTTTTGTTTTTTTGGAAGTTTCTAAAAGGGAAGAATTAGAACAAATGGTTAGAGCAGTCTATGATAAGCTAAAGCCAAACTCTCTTTATGTTATCGTTACAAATAATCCTGATGCAATTGGTTATGAAAGTGATTTCATTAAACTTGAAAGTGGCGAAGGATTTACTGGAGAAAGTGGACAATCTGTAATTGATACAGTTAAGTTAGATCCGCCATTAGTGTTTCATGATTATTATTGGACTGAGGAAGATCAAAGAAGTATTCTTGAAAATGCAGGATTTAGAATTGAACAAATAAGTAAGCCAATATCTGCTGAGGGACAAGAAATTTCACCATTCATGATAATTCATGCGGTTAAAAATTAGGTTCCGAAATCTGACCACATTTGTGGTCTCTTTTTCGAATAAGCATCTTAAACTTATACTGCTTCTGGAGGATAAAATGAACATACACAATTATGAGAAAAAGTATAACTGGATAGTTTTCCTGACTGCTTTTTCTAGAGGATTATATTTTATATATACTATAATTTTAAAAATCCTTCTGCATTCCCCCCATTATTATGAGTTATTCAGATCAATTTGATGAAATTTTGTATTTTCTTGAAGCACATTATCCTACTTTTTCAGATCCTGACAATGGACTCGCTCACTTTTTCAGAGAAGAAGCATCTTCTGAGATTTTCCAAACTACAGGGACATACCCTCCAATCATTAGAGAGGTACAAGAAAAGGGTGCTACTGTTGCTGTTCTTAATAGAGGACAACCTGCTTTTATTACTTTTATGGGTTTAGTGGTTTTTCCTGATACTCCTTATAATAGGGCTATGAAAAAACAAGAAGCAAAAGGAAAAAACAGAAGTTTAACTCCTTCTGAAATTGTTGAACAAACAGCGAGAATGGTAGAACTTCTCAATTTTCAAACAACTGTTGGAGTTTATGGGACTGACATTCATACCTACTGCATTAATCCAGTATCAATAGGGGCTGTAAAAATAACAGAGCGAGCAGATATAACTGGCTTTGCCAAACGATTAAGAACAGAAGCGTTTGTTCAAGGATTATCTGAACAAGATTGGACAGATATCTTTTTATCAGAGTAGGTAATCGTGCTATACTTGTCTTTCTTTTATTTCTTCTTAAAACATCTTGAATAATTTTGTTGTGAAAAGAGACCACATTTGTGGTCTCTGGAAGGGCTATTCCTTGCTTTTCAGTAGCATCAAAAAAGGCATTTTACCGTCTAGAAAACAGAAGAGTATAAATAGCTGGGTGCATTATATATTATCAAGAGGCAGTATAGCCCCAGATGCATCATCTTCCATCGGGAGCGGGGATTTAACCAACAGTTAAGGTTCTGTACTGCTTTTGTAGTACAGGTTCCTTACGTTTTCATAACGCTAAATTGTTTTGTAGTACAAGAATTGATGTTTTTGTGTGTGAAACAAAGAAAAAATTATATATACCTCATTCTATCATATACATAATATGGCAACTCATAACAATCAACTTCAAAAGATGAAGCCATTAATAGTGAAAATTCTAAAGAAACGAGGAGTCAAAAAAGCAAGTATTTTTGGCAGTTTTGCACGTGGAGATCAGAATAAAAATAGTGATATTGATATTTTAATAGAACCTCCAAAAGGCATGGGGTTGGGATTTGTAAGTTTAGGATTAGAATTAAAAGAGAAATTAGGTAGAAAAGTAGATTTATTGACATACAAATCAATTCATCCTTATTTAAAAGAACAGATACTTTCTCATGAGGTAAAAATATTATGAGCAGTCATGAAAATCTTCCATACATAAAGCATATATTAGATTCTATATCAGATATTGATGATTCAATTTGCGATTTGTCTAAATAAGAATTTAAAGAATCAAAGGATGTTAAAGATGCAGTAGTACGAAGGCTTGAAGTTATTGGAGAAGCAGCTAAAAATGTCTCCAAAGACCTTAAAGAGGATTATCCTGAAATTGAATGGAAGAAAATAGCAGGAACAAGAGATATTATGATTCATGCTTACTTTAGTGTTGATTTAGACATTGTCTGGGAAATCATTACAAGAGACTTACCTAGATTAAAAAAGCAAATTCTGAAAATAAAACAAGATTTGGAACAGTGAAATATTCTCGTATAATAGAAAATAGCAAAGTATCAGACAAGAAAGTGCAGGAATTCATTGACAAAGTCCCTAAAAAGAAATTATTGGATGCAATGCAGAGGATGAAGATAAGATAATAAAACCTCTTCACTAAGCAAAAACTCTATCTAAGAGAGAATAATCTCCTTGAGCAAAATGATCTCCTAAATGTGTGTTACTTTCAGTTATGCTTTCTAGACCCTCAACAATATGCTCACTTTCAATTCCAATATTTTGCAATTCTTCGTAATCAAGAGGCAAGCCAAGTTTTTTATAAGAGGTTCTCAAACCACAAAATATATAAATGTTATAATAATTATAACAATTGTTACAATGATTAGAACATTAATACACAAACAATATTGGTCTATACTTTTGCTTTTTTATATTAATCATAATTCTCCATTACATTTAAGAGATATTTCTAGAAAAATAAATTTAAAAGAAAGTGCAACAAGCAGACATCTTAATGCCCTTGAAGAGGCGCAGATTCTTAAAAGTCATAATGAAGCAAATCTAAAAAAATACAGCATAAAAAAGCAGGTTATTCCGAAAATATTTCCGTTATTTGATGAGGAAAGATTAGAAAAGTTGCCTCTTATGAGAAAAAATGCAATAAAAGAATACTTGAGGGCATTGTCGAATAAACCTCTTTTACTCATTGTTTTTGGTTCAACAGCAAAATATACATTTACAGAAGAATCAGATATTGATATTTTACATATTAGTATGAAACAGATGAATATTGAAGAAGCAAAGAAAAATGCTGAAATATTAACAGGCATAAAACTGCAAATATTTCAGATGACAGAACAAGATTTTTATAAAGAACTGAAATTAAAACAAGATAATGTCATACAAGCAGCACTTACAACAGGATTTCCAGCTTTTAACAACACTTATTTTTATGAGTTGATGAATTATGAATGAACATCAGTTTAAACAAATGTTATCCTCACATGAACAATTAAATATAAAGATAGAAGAATATAAAAAATTGAAAATAATCCAAAAGATAGAACCAAACAAAAATGAAATACAAGGCCATTTGAGTAAAGCAGAGCATAATATCAAATTTATTGATACAATTTCAAAACAAGGTTTTTCTGATTGGACTATTGTTGGTTGTTATTATTGTTTATATCATGCAGCACTCTCATTAATCAAAGAAGCTGAAGAAAAAAAGAGATTTTTGGATCTCACATTACAAAAGATCCCTTCAGAAGAAATGAATGCAAATTATATTGTTGATTCTTGTTATGACATTCTGATGGAACTCACACGAGCAAAAATGTTCATGCAAGGATATAACTCTAGCAGTTCTCATGAAGCTGAAGTTTCTTTTTTGCGAGTTCTTGGCTTTGCAGAGGCAGATGTGCGTTTCATGAATTAACTGAGATATTACAGAAATGGTATAAAATATTACGGCACTATTTTAAACAGAGAATATGCAGAAAAAGTCTTGAAATTCATGGAAAAAAGGTATACTAAATTGAAATGAGTTCTTGCTTAATAGCAGCAACACTTTTTCTTATTTCTCGTCGGTAAAATGACAAAATATATAAATTTAGTACATCATAATTTTTATACAAAATAAGAAATAGAATGCTGTTTAAATTTTTTGTTATTGAATTCCTTAATAATTAGAACAAAGAAAGAATTCCTAACCCCCCATGAATAAGCCCAAACAGCAATGATATCCTTGCCATCCATATGTGCTGTGAATACAGTTTTTTACCTTGGGTGTTCAAATACCCCAACACTGCTGTAACAAAAAACATAATAAATGTTGCTATCCCGCCCCACATAATAAGAGGCATACCAAACAAAGGATAAAATGTAATTTCATTGAACATTGTCTCACCTCAATTTTTATTTAATCTGCACTTTCATCATATTGCCACCATATCTGTGGATTTGATTTTGCCATTTTTGCAGCGATCATCAGATTTCTTGCTAACATTCTTGCTTCTTTTTCGTAACAAGGACTTGTCAATACTTTTTTGTCTTTGTATGTTCCTTCACAAACAGTGTTTATTGCATACATGTTACTGTATGGGGGGAAAAGCATACCATAATGATTTAATGTCAGGTATAATGAAGAAATAACCATACTTGCACCAACTTCATGACCTGTCACAATAATTCCACCGATTTTTCCTGTAAGTCTTTTCAGATAACCAGAACCAAATTCTTCTGTAGCATTTTTTTCAACAAACTGTGCATGTTTTATGTTTAGCTCCTTATCTTTAGGATTATGGGGATCTGCAGGATATAAACTTCCATCCATGCTTATAAGTCTATCAACAAACAATGACATCATAGAAGATATCTTAAAATTATTAACAGGGGTTGCAAAAATCATAATATCTGCCCACATCACTTTATCATACAGAATGTTTGTCATATCATCGCCGTCTTTTCCTTTAGGATAACATGAACAGGGATAATGACAATGAGTATTTGACGTAGAATAACATGCACGACAAGGTTCTATGGTATATTCTCTTAAACATAATTTTTGAATTTCGGCACCATGTTTTTTCGCCTCTTCCAAAGATTTATTCAACAGCCATTCTGAATTTGAATTTTCTTTGGCATAATCATTGACAGAACGCATACTGCCGCTTATACCTAAAACGCGGATTTTTTTCTCAAAGAAATGCTTTTTAATGTGCACAGCTTCTTTCTTTATTTGTTGATGAATTTCTTTAAATCTTTTCATTGGAACGCTTTGAGAAACTCTTCTTTTGTTATTTTTACATGCTTTGCCCTGGGAGTATGACAGGTTGGACATAATTCTGGTGCTTCAACACCATAATGCAAATCACCACATATAGGACAACGCCAAAATGTTTTTACTTTCATTGTACCACCACCTTTCCAGTCATTGAGGGATGAATATTACAAATATATGACACTTCTCCAGCTGTTGTAAATGTATAACTAAATGAATCTCCTTTGTTCATTGTGTTTGAAGTAAATAAATCTGAATGAAGAATGTGAGGGGCTGAATCTTCGTTTACCCATGTCACTGTTGTCCCGACAGAAACAGTTATTGTTTCGGGGTTAAAAGCGAAATTTTGTATTGTTACTGTAGGATCAGATGCTCCATTGTTTGCAGATGATGAAGTATCAGTAACTGTATTTTGTGTCTGAGAACAACTCATCAAAAAAACTATTAAAATTAGGGTTACCAAAAATGTACGGTTCATACGTATTTTTTGGGAGAATGATTATTTAAAGGTTTGGATTAAACCAGTAGATTCGATTCTGAATAAAAGTTGAAATGGTATAAACCGCCGCAGCCGGCGGCACGACGGCCATTTTGCTTTGTAAAATGTCCTACTCGGCACTCCGAGGAGCCATCCCTCGCCTCGTCGTGCGCCAGCGGCGGTTTGAAAACTACGTCGATGTCAATTAGGCAATATAATTTCTTCTTCAGCCAGAATCCAACTCAGATTGCTGTTGCAGAAAGACATCCTGATAAATTATTTCAGTTTTATACAAATGGAACTTTGATTACAAAAGAAGTTACAAGACACATTGCAGCCATGGGCAATTTGGTTCCTTTGGTCAGTGTGCATGGTTTTCAAAAGGAGACAGATGCAATAAGAGGGAATGGTGTTTATGAGCGAGTAATGCGCACAATGGATTATTTAACACAAGCAGGTGTTGTTTGGGGAATTTCTTTTGTTTTGACCTCACAAAATATAGATGTATTTGATGCAGGTTTTTTAGATACAATGGTTGAAAAAGGGGCAATGTTAGGAAGATTTTTAACATATATGCCGACAGGTAGAGGCAGTGATTGGAATTTAGTCCCAACACCCAATCAAAGGGAAAAACAAGGTGAGATCTTAAGAACTTTTAATAGTTCTGGTATTCCATTCTTTGGAATTGATTATATGAATAATCCTGATTTCGTTAAAGGTTGTCAAGCTGCAGGTATAAGATATGTTTATGTTGATTCTGAAGCTAATGTTTATCCTTGTGTTTTTTTGCCAGTGCCTTCCATCTTTAATTTAAAAGATGCTTATCAGGGAGTTTATAGCCAGCAAGGATTAGAAGTTAGAAACTTAAGGGATATCTTGATTAAAGATCCTTTGTTTAGAAAGATTAGAGAATTAGCAAAGCAAAGAGATGATCATAAATGTTGTTTAATTATTGATAATCCTGCTGAACTAAAAGAAGCATGTAGCATGTTGGCGTTTGCTTATCCAGTCTCAGATTTTAGCGGCTTTTTTCAAAATGAATTAGGTCAAGCAATGTTAAAAGAATATATCTCGCTATTAAGAAATTATGCAAGATGAACTACTACGTAAATCTCATGTATTTATTCTCCTTGCTCCCCAGAAATAAAAATAATTGAGAAGCTACTACGGGCATCAACATTGTGTCATGGCTAGGGAGCAGGGATAACAAGAGTGGGATTTTCGTATTACTTCTGATACTTTTTGCCTTCAATAATTGACTGTGCTCTATACATTTGTTCTACAAGAAGTAACTGAGCTACCTCATGCGGGAATGTTAGTGGAGATAAGGAAAGAACACAATTGCTTTTTTTCTTCACGTCATCACTCAGTCCAAAAGCTCCGCCAATAAGAAACGTCAGGTTTTGCTGTTTTTTTATGAATTCAGCAAATGCATAACTGTTCATTGTTCTTCCTTCTTCTGATAATGCAACAACAAACGAGTCTTTTACAGAAGCAAGAAGACGTTCAGATTCTTTGTTTTTCACAATTTCTGGATTTTGATTTTTTTCTTCTTTTACAGTTTTAATCTCTACTCTGCGCATACGTTTCATATATTCAGCAATTAAAAAAGAAATATTTTTATCTTTTACAGAACCTACTGCAAGAACAGTTATCATGCCTGCACACCAAATGCAAGACCCACTGCATAGCCGACTAATGCAGCAACTGTACCAATAACTGCCATTTCTATACCTGACTTTTTCCAGTCAAGCTCAAACCATTTTGCTTTGAGAATTCCAACTGCAAATAATACTGCAGCAGCAACAACAACAGATGCAATCATTGCAGGTTTAATGGGCATAAACAAGAACGGGATTAACGGAACAACTGAACCGACAACTGCTGCAAGACCAACAAATATTCCTTTTTTTAATGGAGATTCATATTCATCTGGAAACAATCGTAACTCTTCTGTCATCATTGTGTCAAGCCAGAGATCTTTGTCAGATGTAATTTTTTTGACAATATCATTTAACTGTTTTCCTCTAAATCCTTTATTGTAGAAAATTTCTTTGATCTCTTCTCGTTCCATTTCTGGAACTTTTTCTATTTCTTTCTTTTCTCTTTCCAACTCTGCATAGTAATATTCTTTTGCTGCTTTTGTTGATGTGTATAGCACAGCGCCCATTGAAACAGATTCTGCAAATGTTGCTGCTAATCCTGAAATCATAATTACTCTGAAATCATTTGTTGCTGTTGCAACTCCAAGAACTATTCCTAAAACATTGACAACGCCATCTTGACCTCCAAGAATTGCATCTTTCAGTAATGGGCCTCCGTATTTCTGTCTTTGTTCAACTCCTGCTTTGTGATTTGCCAATTCTAAAGAGCGGCGATAATGCAATGGATTACTTTTTATCATGTTTTTCACGCTCTTCAATATCCTGAATAATTACTTCATGCTCTTTGCCTGTTCTTTTTGATTTTTTCTCTGCAGTCTTTTCTTTTTTTTGAGCACTACTGTTTATTTGAGAAATTGCATATTTAAATTTTCTGTTTATGTATACGACAAATGACAATAAGATAACTAATCCTATAATGCCAAGGACAATCACAGCAGCAACACTAAAGAAAAGCACTGCTCCAATTATTATGAGAGGGATTGCAATTATTCCTGGAATCCAATATATTTTTTTCATCTGTGTTTTTTCACTCCTGCTTTTTTACAATGCGCACTAATATTACATTTGCTGCATAATGGACTTACTGATTTACATATATTTTGTCCCCACGCAACAAGATAATCATTGTACACAATCCAATACTGCTTTGGAAGGATTTTTCTTAATCTAAACTCTGTTTCTTCTGGTGTTTTTGTTTTTATGTATCCTAAACGATTGCTGACTTTATGCACGTGTGTGTCAACGCAAATTCCGAGTTTATTGTATCCTTGTGTTATGACGAGATTTGCAGTTTTTCTGCCAACGCCTGGCAATGTGAGTAACATTTCAATTGTATCTGGCACAATGCTGTTGTATTGTTCTACTAACATGTTGCATACTTCTTTTATTCTTTTTGCTTTTGTTATGTAAAATCCAACAGGATAAATTGCATCTTGGATTTGTTTTTCTGTCAGTTTTTGCATTGTTTCTGGAGTTGTGGCAAGAGAAAATAATCGTTCAGTTGCCTGTGCTGTTGTGCTGTCTTTTGTTCTCAGGCTTAAAATAGTTGAGATTAATACTTTGAAAGGATTTCGTTCTTCTTGCGCATACTGTGTAACAATCGGTGTTTTGAATTTCTGTGTTTCAGTTTTAAGAATACTCATGACTGCATGGATGTCCATAAATATTGAAAGAAAGAAGATGTATAAATGAATTGTGAAGAATTTAGGGCTCTGTTTCAAAAAGAGTATGTTTTTTATTTGCCACGCCGCCTAAACTTCGTTTAGGTTATCTCTGAGTGAAACGAGCGAGATTGCTAAAAACTACGTTTTTGAGCACTTTTTCTCCCCCTTGGCTAGCCGTGGGGGAGATGAAGAAATCTTGTGAAACAAGATCGGCGCGGCAAATAAAGTTAGGTAGTATACTAATTCATACTATTTGAAACAGAGCCGAAGAATTTATCTAACTAGAATATACGTAGAATCTGTTGGTCTGGTTCTTAATCTTTCAACTTCAGCGCTGACACGAGCAATATATGCTGCTCTTACTCTTGAAGCGCTAGGAAGATTGCTTTCAGGTTTAAGTGATACTTCTGCACTTCTTGCATCTGTTATATCTATTCTTCTTTCTATTGCTCTTATTAAAGCATCGCATGCATGCATGTCATATCTGACCCCTGCTTCTACTTCTGGGGTATATGCTTCTCCAGATAGCACTGTCATTAATTGAATAGCACTTGCTTCTCTTGCAACATACGTTGGGTGAGCAACAACTGCTAACGCAACACCAACAACTGTATCAAGAGATGGTTCTTCTGGTGTTTGAGGATCAATGCTCTGTCTTATGTTTGAAGTTTCAGTAACACCTGGTATTCTTCTAATTTCCTGTGAATAATCACAAATATGTTCTCCAACACGAATTGAGGGAAGAGTAGGATCTCCAGAAGATGGTTTTTGTTCATTAACGAAAAATTGGAGAACTTCATTTTTTGATGGTTCTGTTCTTAAAGAAAATGGTATTGTAATCTCAGAGAGAGGTGTATGTTTTTGATAGAAATCTGTACCCCAGTCATCATCGTCCATGATAAATCTATCTACTCGAATTATCTCTGGAAGAAAGCCATAATCAGTTGCATATTCAACAATTGCTTCTACTCTTTGTTGTCTCAAAGCATCTAATATTTCATTCATAACGCTGTGGTAATCATAACTCATATTTAAAGTTTACTGTTAAATACCACTATGTTGTGGTTACAAATAAATTAAAGAAGAAAAAAATTAAACTATTCCTATTGAAGTGCCTTTCTCAAACCATTCTCGTTCTGAATAGCTTAATTGGCTAAGATACGAAATTACATCAATACCTCTGTCGCTCAAATACAGTATGGTTCCGACATGAGATCCTGAAGCAGGGATTTTTCCTATTGTTGTTGCAGGCATTTTTTCTGATGCTTGTTCTAACATAAAGTCTAATGGAGCACCATATCCTTGACTTACCCCTTCAAGTACATATCCCTCTGCAGTTTTCCGAATGTAACCTCCTCCTAAAATAGTAGTGCTTCTTTCTTCTCTTCCTTCTCTTTCAGCTATTTTTTTTTCCATAAAAGGACCTATCTCTCCATGATACCGGCTGTCTGAATCTCGTGTTGAGTCTCCTCCCATATAAAGAAGTCCAACAAGTCTTATGCTACCATCGTCATAACCTAGCAAGACATATTTTCCATAAGTACATCCATGTTCCTCATCTGCAACTACAGGGTCTAAATATGTGAGACCTTTAAATCTGCTTCTTATTCCTTCTTTTGCTGTTTTAATTAAAGGTACAAGCGTAGCTATTTCCTGTTCACATTTTGAAACAAAAGGTACAATGTATTCTTCGTGAAGTTGTTCTCTAATTGTTCCATACATTTGAGTCATACGTTTCATTCGTTCTTGGGGTCCTTCTTCTGGGATTTCTGGACATTCATGCATTGCAATCTCTATTGCTCCTTCTTCAATTAATCGAACCCCTTCTGTAATTGTATACTCTTGACTTTGAATCATGCCTGAAATGTATCCTCTCAAGACATCTATACTTTCTTCTCCTGTTAACACGAATCCATCGCTTGTCAATTCCTGTAATTTTTGTTCAAGTTCTTCTCTCATCTTTGTCACCTTTTACTACTTATTTATAGTAATATTCTTAATCTTTAACTATATCAATCTTCCTATCAAATTCTTGCTCAAAAACAAAAAATAAAGAAAGAATATTTTAATAGTCAAGACAAAATCTACTGTCTATTACTTCTCCACGCATATGATGGCGTTGAATACATCTTCTATCACCAAAAAATGATCTTGCAACATCAATGTCACCTTTTTCTGTGATTATGATTGGAACACATATCACATATGGGTGTGTTTTTTTTGTTCGACATTCAATTGATTCACTGTTCAATACATAAACAGGTGCATCTCCTAAAACATCTCTTAACGTCTTTCTGCCACCACGTCTTGTAGTACCAGAGGTATCACTATCAATGCGATACCTATCGCTTTGAGAACGACCATCACTTGAAAGTTCTATTCTCAAAACATCATGGCTTGTTCTCAGCTCGTCCGTTATTCCTTCGTCTGGCAATGTGTAATAACTTGCTAAGTCAACACCGTATTGTGATGCGAGCAATGAAGAGAATGCTCTTTCATGCTGTCTTTGATATTCTCTAAATCCAGTTAATACTAGGTTCATTTCTGGTCCGCAGATGTATAATACTGGTCTGCCATCTTCCCAACTGTAAATTCCACAATCTCCTGTAAAATAAGATCTACCTCTTGTTCCAGTTTCTAAAATCTGTCTAGTTCCATGAATTGTTCCTTTTTTAAACTGCGGTAGAAGTTCTTCTAAACTTCCTTCTTGGTCTTCTACACAAACTCCTTGTCTTTGCAAAGGTCTACGACTTAACCGTGCGCGGCATAGTTCATAGACTCTTTGAGTCATAGTACCCATTCCAAGTTGAAAATGTACAGATCTTAATGTTTTGTCAATAACTTCTAAAAGGGGCATGAAGAGTTCTATTGAACTTCTGTGTGCTTCGTCTATTTTTAAGTAAAGTTCCTTTTCAAGTTCATGAAATTTTGAAGGATCTCTATCATGCATCCTCTCATATACTTTTGCACGTGCTCGTATTGTTTCTTCTCGTGCTCTCTTATCTCTGTTGCTACAGCTTATCATCTTTGCCATCTCTGGAGGTATCATTAAAACTTCTAACAATGTTTTATAAATACTATATGCTACTTGGATATCTTCTGATAATTTTCCTTCTATTGCTCTTCTTGATTCAGGAGCGTCCATATTGAGGTTTTCCACTCCAAAATATGAACAAAGTTCTTCCTCAAATCTGAGGATAGTGTCACAAAAATATTCAAGTCCTTCTCTTCTTGTTGCCATGAAATAAAAATGAGGTCTTCTTGGTGCGGGTGGATGACCAGTCATTTGGATTCGTTCTATATCTTTAATTTCAGAATCTAATCTATCACATAAATGACCATATACCCTTGATAATAGTTCAAACTCTTCTTGTTCTTCTTCAATTTGCTGTCGCCCTCTTATCATATCGTCTGCATCTATCCTATGTCTTCTGTTTACAGTCATCTTTGTCACCTTTTACTACTTTGTTATAGTAATATTTTAATCTTTAACTATATCAATCTTTCCATCAAAATCTTGCTCAAAAACAAAAAATATAAATAAAAGCTTTAATTTAATGCAAATATGGACTTATTAGATAGGAAAATAATATACGAACTTGATATTGATGCAAGGCAGAGTGCTTCAGCTATAGCAAAGAAACTTAGTGTTGCAAAAGAGACAGTCAATTTCAGAATTAAACGATTATTGCAGAACAAAATAATAAAAGGATTTTCATCTTTGCTTGATTTATCAAAAATTCACTGTTTTTTCTTTAAGATATTCGTGAAATTCAAAGAAATTCCGCCAAAAAGAAGAAAAGAGATTCTTGATTTTCTTGCAGCATATCCTCAAATGTCACAAGTTCTATTATTAGAAGGCAAGTATGACGTGCAACTATTCTTTCTCGCAAAAGAAAATAGTGATATGATGCGTTTCATGGAAAAGATGAACGCATTCTGCGGTAAAGAGATTCATGAAAAACAAATCTTGATTGTCAACAATCTGTATAGATTTAATCTTAAAGTATTGTATCATGACAAGCACGACATAAAGGAAATAATTACAGCAAAAAAATCTGACTATGTCTTTGACGAAATATCATGGAATGTTTTGAAACAAGTTGCAAATAATGCGCGAATTTCTGTCTTAGACATTGCAAAAAATTGCAATATCTCTGCTCAGCTTGCACAGTATCACTTGAAAAAACTCATAAAAGATAAAGTCATTGTATCTGCACATGTTGACATTAATTATGATGCACTGCAGATGCTTCATTATCATATCACATTTCAATTACATGATCATTCTGTACTTCCATGGATTATTGAATTTTTCAACAGCAAAAATAAATCTCTGTTTGCAACAACCATGATTGGCTGTTATGACGGCTCTGCTGAACTTATTGTTACAGACAACCAAGAATTGCGGGAAATTATAGATAATCTTCTCGAAAACTTTGCTGACAAAATTAATGTTCTTGATATATTCTTGATTTACAATGAGTATGAGATGAGATTGTATCCGCTTTAGAGGGCATGAAACGCGTTAAACACAGAGATATAGAGATTGTTTAAGCGACAAACTTTATATTTCTCCTTTTTTATTCTTTTTTTTATGAACATTTTATTTATCTGCAATCAAAATCAAAACAGAAGCAAAACTGCTGAACATATCTTCAAAAATCAATTCAAGACAAAATCTGCTGGGCTTTACAATACAAAACCTGTTTCTGAAAAACAGATTTCTTGGGCTGATGTTGTTGTTGTTATGGAAGATAAACAGCGCACTGAACTGAGCAAAAGGTTTCCTCAACAATATATGCAAAAAAGGATTATTTCTCTCAATATCCCTGATGTTTATTCCTATGGGCAAGAAGATCTTGTGCATTTACTTCAAACTAAGGTTGATGAATTATTGTAACCATTCTTCAAACTGTCTCTTTGCTTTTTCTATTGACGTAAACAGTTTGGTTTCAGCAATAGACAATTCAGGTAATCGTCTTGTAACCTTAAATTGATTATCTATAGCAATAATAGAAACTATCCACTTTTTTGTTATGTGTTGTTTAGTTATATCCAACTTTCTCACCAACTATTTCCAGTTTACCTTTGTATTCTTTCACTGTTCCAGTTATTTTGACAGTATTGCCTTCTTGTATATCTAATGCTTCAAAGAAGACAACAGGCATATTTTTTATTGTGAATAGCGTCATAGTTTCTCTGACTTGAAGATTATCTACAACTCCGCTTATCACAAGCTTTTTGTCAATGTCTTCTTCAGTTATATCTTGTATATTTGTTTCTGCTGCTGTTTTGGATAAAATGAAAAGACCCCCTATGCCAATAACTGCAACTGCTATACAGATTTTTAATAATTGTTTTTCGTTCATGCTCATCGCCTCTTTTATTTTACATTTAATCGCTCCAACACTTTGAATGCTTCTTTCTTTCATTAGGAATATTATTGTTTTACGTCAATAAAAAGGTAATTGAGAAAAAATTGAAAGATTTTTGGAAATTGTTGAAAATATTTCTAAATATGCATAGTTTTTTGAAAAATATTCAATTGTTTTGTGATTTGAATTTACTCACTTCAACCATTTCATAGGCAAAACAAACGCAAGATAGAGAATACCAAATCCTAAAAAGAAATACAGTGTGTCATATGGACGTATTGCATAATATGTCATATGGCTGATTGTTGCGATAATACCTATAATTGCAAGGATTTTCTTAAACATTTGTTATAGGTATTTTTAGTTCTATTAATATTTTCTTAAACTATTATAAAGTAACGACAATGTCTTCTTGTTGCTTGGCAGTGCTTCTAAAACCTCTGAAAAAAGAAACATTTAAATAGTAGTATAGCTATATTAATATACATAAATGTATACTGATGTGGAACAAACACAACAAGTTTACAGCGAAAACAGGTGATGTGATGGACATAGAACGACTAAAGAAATTAAACAGTTTGGCAGGAGAATTAAAACATCAGGGCATAGCACACAATCATGAAGATGCTGCTTACCTTGCAGTTAACATGGTAGGCGAAGAAGAAGAGCGCTGTCTTTCAGACATGCACTTGAATGAAGACCAGTCATTGATGGTTAAAGAAATCATCAGAGATAAACCAGCAAAAAAACAAGAGGAGGTACACACCATAATTCAACCTCAGTCTCTCTCACGAGAAGAGGTTGAAATCATCCTTCAGAATTTTGCATCAAAACTTGTTGCAGAATTCAATACACTTCACGCGCAACTTGAACAGAATTCAGCACAACTGCAAAAACTCATGCAAACCATGAGTACAGTGAATGTGTCTGTACAACCTGTTCAAAAACAGGAGCAGGTTCCTGTGCAGAGAACACTACCTCAAGAACCAACGCAAGCTGTTTCAACAGCTAACCCTCGCACAGGAAACTTTGCTACTGACGACGTATGCATTGAAAAAATGTTTTACTTCGGTGCAAAAAAATAAAATCATATTACTGAGAGTATGGCGCAGATCATCTGCGTATCTTTATAGACAAGCGTATTTCCCTGAAGAACAGCCCAATGCTTTCTTCACATGGAATGGAGGTACTCACAACGCATCTATGAAGGCTTGTTATTGGCTATGCAATGACAGTAAGATTTTTACCAAAAAATCTTATATGAACAAAAAATGGCAAAGAGCTGCAATCTGATTCCACCAGAATTTTGTTGTGCTCTTTATGTTTCTTTGTTCTCAGTTGCAGGTCAGTGCTCAGTAAACCATAAACACCTGTGTGAGTAGCAGGCAGCGGTAAAATTGTTCGTATGCGCAGCGTCAGGAGAACAGCTTGTGTGTTTTCATGATTGCTGTTATGCGTGTCACAGACAACAGTGAGCGCATGTGTTCCAATGCTCTTTTGGAGCAGAGGAGGTATGGCAGTCAGATGTGTTCAGTTGCGTTTTGCAAAGAACACAGTGTCTGGAACTCCATATGTGCATTGTATTCCCTATGAAAAAAAAACTGTTAATGATACAATGCGTTTTGAACAATGGCATAGCTGTCTGCTAATCTCATCATTTTCATGGAACGTTAGTTGAGGGTTCATCACACCTGCCATTACGGCGAGAGACTATGTCAGCACACCCTCCAAAAACAGTATAAGGAGGGCATAGTTTCTTTTTCTCACTTCTTCTAAGTCATAACATTTAAAAATAAACTGGTATTACCTTATTCTATGAAAAAAATATTTATTTTATTGGCAGTACTTTTACTTTTACCCGCAGTTCATGCTTCTGGTTTAGCATTTAGTGATATGGAAGTAGAAGTAGATGGAGAAACAGATGACAACGTCAATGCAGCAGGAGGCTCTTTTGAAGCAGCTCCTGGAGAAAGCATTGAACTGACTGTTGAAGTGATGAATGATTATGCATCTACAACTGAAGACCACAAAATTAAGCACATTGATGTCAGCATTGATGTTGAGACTTTCTGCTCTCATGATTTAGATGATTCTATAGAAGAGGATATTCGCATTAATGATCTTGAGCCAGACTCAGATGATGATGCTGTTTTTCGATTTCAGATTCCAGACTGTGCAAATGAAGGGAATTATGACTTAGATGTTTCTGTTGATGGAAAAGATGAAAATGGTACAGAATATGCTATTGAAGAGACAATTACCATCAGCGTTGATAAAGATGCATCATCTATGATAATGGATTTCAGCATTGATTCTGCAATGTCATGCGAAACTCGCGAAATTACAGTCACTGTTGAAGCGCATAATCTTGGTTCAATGGATGAGGATGCAGGATTATTGATTATTAATGATGATTTGGATATTAACAGATTTGAATTTATGGATTTGCGAACAGGAAAATGGACTGATGAAGACACACAATTTTTGACATCATACACGTTTGACATTGATGATACTGTTGAACCAGGAGAGTACAATTTGCGGGCAGAAATAGAATATACTGCTAATCCTGAAGGCATGGCACGGTATGTGACTGTTGTTGTTCCTGAATGTGTTGCAGAAGAAGCAGTTCCTGAAGAGGAATCTAAAGAACCAGCAGAAGAAATTCCTGTTGAAGAACCTGCACAAACTGAAGAAACACAGCAAGAAGCAGTTGTTGCTCCTCAGCAAACACTAAAGGATGAGGGATTATTTTCAATTCCTGTACTTATTGGTGCATTAATTGCTGGCATGATTGTTCTTGGTATTTTGGTCATTATGCTCCGAAAACAATAATATTAATTTTTCAATTCTTTTTTTATTTCTCTGCATTTTTGCATTTGCATCTTGCACTGCTACTGCAAGCCATTCGTCATTGACTAACAGTTTTTCTCTTGCTATTGGTGCATCGAGCAAATCTGAACCTATAATCTCAACAATAATCCTTTCATTAACACTTATAATGCCAGAATGTTTGAGGCCAGACTCATGGCTTTTTCTGAGCAAGATTATTGCTGCTTGCATATCTCTGCATGCAACGTGGAGAATCAGTGGTTCAAAACGGAAAAAAATAGTTTCTGTTGGAAGATTTTGATTTTGTAATACTTTTTTTATTTCATTGCAGGTGACAGAGTTGTGACTGACAAAAAGCCACTGTGTTTCATTTTTCTTTCTTGTTTCAGATGTGCTATAGAGAAGAATTCGTCCTGCACAAGAGCTTGTTGTATAGTAGTTTTGATTTTTGTTGATTGCAGTAATTAAGTCTTTAATCTCATCGTCAATACTGCCTTTTTTTGATTTGTCATTTCCTGCTGCAATATCTGCAAGATACATTTGCTTTTGTTTTTGAAAGTCCATTTTTGTCTGTGAATAATAAGAGAATTATAAATCTTACTTTCTCTGCGCTTCAATGATTGTTCTTATTGCATTAACAAACTCTTCAGCTTCTTGGTAATATTTTTCATAGGTTTTGCCGTCAATGTCTTTGATTGTTTTATGCAAAATGAGCTTTGAAAGTGTGTAAAATGTTCTCATTGTTTTTGCATACTTTGGATGAAGAATTTTCTTTTTTACTAGTTTCTCTTCTAACACTGCTGCAACATCCTTTGGTGCTGGAGGCAAGACATTATTTGCCATTAATACTGCATGCGCAGCATCAATTACTGCCCAGTATAAATCCATTGTTGCCTGCAATAAATGCCATCTGGAGTTGAACATTGTTGTCGGCGCTCTGCTGTAATACATATTTACTGCTTCAGGCGTTGGTCGTATTCTGCCCTGGTGCAAAAGAAGCTGTAATGGATAAAAAAAACCTGTATCTAACAGCGCAACACCATTTCTGAGCATATTCATGCCAATAGGCTCTCCGACACGGATATACTCCCAAAAACTTGTGAATTTTAATGTTGTGACATGAAGCCTCTTTGAAGTTTCTGCAATACTTCGTTCAACAACAACTCGATATGTTTCTACAATTTCAGGACTAAGATAATACGTAACATCGTCGACAATCATTAACACATCTATGTCACCTTCATGTTTGATAGTTGTTGGTTTCTGCTCTGCTACTGAACCAAATAAAACTACAGCTCTGAGAAATGTGCCAAACTCTTTATGCACTTTTTTTGTAAATGTATATGCAACATCAATGTCTGTTTTTGGATATTGTTTCAGTTCTAAAGGCTCTCGCTTCTTGACAGTGAATTCCATGACTGTTTTTTTAGTTTGTAGATATATAAATCTTTGTTACTTTTTGAGAATGGTTATTTAAAACAACAAACAATAAATACTTCCTGTGACAAAAATATCATAATGGAAGAGCAGACAACGCTAGATGAGAGATTAAAACCAATTATCTCTGATGCAACAACAAAAGCAATTGGCA
>Ga0233425_10004116_pt1 | contig 24947 bp, 27 predicted proteins | sample Watercolumn_Towu_2_FD_181712 | JGI IMG/M metagenome (GOLD analysis project Ga0233425, IMG submission 181712) | Freshwater microbial communities from Lake Towuti, South Sulawesi, Indonesia - Watercolumn_Towuti2014_140_MG | ecosystem: Environmental > Aquatic > Freshwater > Lake | place... | reverse complement strand
CATGTCGGCGAAAAGTATCCGGTCTGGATGAGCCACGGTGACCGCGTCACCAAGCTGCCGGACGGGTTCACCACCATCGCCCTCTCGCGCAACGCCCCCTTCGCCGCCGTGGCCGACGAGGCCCGCCACTACTACGCGGTGCAATTCCACCCGGAGGTCCATCACACGCCCCACGGGGCGCTGCTGATCCGCAACTTCGTGCGCGACATCGCCGGCTGCACCGGCGACTGGACCATGGGCACCTACCGCGAGGAGGCGATCGCCAAGATCCGCGAGCAGGTCGGTGGGGAGAAGGTGATCTGCGGCCTCTCCGGCGGCGTCGATTCCTCGGTGGCGGCAGTGCTCATCCACGAGGCGATCGGCGACCAGCTCACCTGCGTCTTCGTCGATCACGGCCTGATGCGTCTCGGCGAGGGCGAGGAGGTGGTCCGCCTGTTCCGCGACCACTACAACATCCCCCTCGTCCATGTTCAGGCGCAGGACTTGTTCATCGGCGCGCTCGAAGGGGTCGACGACCCGGAGGTGAAGCGCAAGACGATCGGCCGCCTGTTCATCGACGTGTTCGAGGCCGAGGCCAAGAAGATCGGCGGCGCCGCCTTCCTCGCCCAGGGCACGCTCTACCCGGATGTGATCGAGAGCGTCTCGTTCTCCGGCGGCCCCTCGGTGACGATCAAGAGCCACCACAATGTCGGCGGCCTGCCCGAGCGCATGAACATGCGCCTTGTCGAGCCCCTGCGCGAGCTGTTCAAGGATGAGGTGCGGCTGCTCGGCAAGGAGCTGGGCCTGCCCGAGGCCTTCGTCGGCCGCCACCCCTTCCCCGGCCCCGGTCTCGCCATCCGCTGCCCCGGCATGATCACCCGCGAGAAGCTGGAGGCGCTGCGCAAGGCCGACGCGATCTATCTCGACGAGATCCGGCAGGCCGGGCTCTACGATACGATCTGGCAGGCCTTCGCGGTGATCCTGCCGGTGAAGACCGTCGGCGTGATGGGCGACGGGCGCACCTATGACCACGTCTGCGCGCTGCGCGCCGTCACCTCCGTCGACGGTATGACCGCCGACTTCTACCCCTTCGACATGGCCTTCCTTGGGCGCGTCGCCACCCGGATCATCAACGAGGTGAAGGGCATCAACCGTGTGACCTACGACATCACCTCGAAGCCGCCCGGCACGATCGAGTGGGAGTGACGACGCGAAATTGCGGGAGGACTCAGCCTGATCGGTGCTGGCCGGATCACGCCAGGATCTGCGTCGGTACGCCGAGCACCGGTCCGGCGCCGGCGAGGCGCCGGTCGAGGGTGCAGACGAGTGACCCATGCGCTGCTGCGACCGCCAAATGCAGGGCGTCCCCGGCACGAAGCCCCAGCGTGTGATGATCGACGAACTGGGAAGCGGACTTGAAATGTCCCGCGGTGACGGGAAGCACGTTCAAACTCTCAGCCACCAGCTTGTTGAACGTGGCGAGCACGGAAGCACGCTGCATCAAGTCGATTTGTCCTGTCCGGAGTTTGATCGCCAGGGCCGAAGATAGCTCCGTGACAGTCCAATCGCTGATGAAAAGATCTTCGGGATTTTTTTCCGAGAGCCAAAGCTGGGCCACGTGCCGTGGAGACTTCGTTCGACAGTGCGGCGACGATCAGCGACGTGTCGAGATAGAGCATCAACAGCGATCACCATCCCGCATCGATCGCACCAGATCAGCGGCATCCTGCGATTGCGGCGGGATGGTCGCTGTCAGCGATTGGAGCATGGTCGCGTCGATCCGTCTGCGGCTCGTGGCGATCCCGGTCAGGCGCGCCACCGGCCGACCGCCACGGATGATGTCGATCGATTCTCCTGCCTCCACACGGTCGACGAGCTCGGACAAGCGCGGCTCGGCTTCTGCCAAATTGATCGCTTCCATGGACTGCTCCTGACCGACGCGATGGTCGTATAATGCGCCGGATTTCGCAACGGCAGTGCGGCGATGCTCGCAAGACTGCTGCCCGCCATCGCAGCTTCGGACGTCACCCGCTGCATGCCGCACGGGGTGCCGGTGACTGGACAGGAAGGATCGATGCAGCCGGTCCCCACTGCGTCTGAGATCGCAGCGCTTCTGCGCGACGCCCTGGCCGATCCCGACACGGCGTGGAGCCTCGGCAGCTTCGGTGCCCTCGCCGAGTTCATGCGCGATCCGGGCGAGGCGGTGCACCCCCTGCCCGACGCGCGGCTGGGCCTCGCCACCGCACGCGGTGCCATTGCCCTGACGCCGACGGCCGATCTCAGGCCGGTTGCCTATGAGACCGGCTTTTCCGGCGGCTACAATCACGCCGTGGCGCTCTGCCTGCCGAGTTCGGCCTGCGCCATGGGCGGGCGGACGATCGTCACCGAACTCGGTCCGGACCGAGCAGCGGCGCGGGAGGAGGATCGCGCGGCGATCCTGTTCGATCTCGGACTCGGCTTGCTCGCCGTCGATGCCTGCGTGCGCGCGAGCGATCCGGAGACCATCGCCGCCCTGCGTGCGGGTGTCGGAAGGCCGGTCTTCGCCCCCGACAACCCGATCGGTCCGCGCCTCGTGGCGATGAGCCCGCACCGGATCTTCTGCGCGCGCATCGGCCGGATCGAGGTTTACGCTCCGATCCCCGGCCCCAACGAGACGAGTCCCGAGGGCCCGCACACGCATGTGCTGCCGCAGTTTCTCCGGGCCGGCCGCACCCACGCGGCGACGACTCCGATCCCCGACGGCTTCGTGCCCTGCGGCGGCCTCCACCCGCCCCACCCCTACAAGGATGCCATGGGCCGTCGCATCGGGTTCGACCCGGCCCGTCATGCGGCATTCCAGACCCTGCTCGAACGCTGGGGCGACCCGGATCTCCTGGCCGTCAAACAGGGTAGGGAGCCTTCCCGGCCCACCTCGCCCCGACACGCCCGGTCGGCCCGCCGGGTCGCGGCGCTTCAGGTGCAATTGCTGGGCAGCGGCAGCGGGGGGGCGGGCGCGAGCGGCGAGGCGCGGGAGCCGGTCTGAGGCCGCATCGGCTCCGGTGACCCCTATGGTGGATTTGCGCGCCCGCCGCGGAGCTGCGACTCACGCCCTGCCGCCTCTCAGAACGACAGCTTCATCCCCGCCACGAAGGTCCGCGGCGGGCCAGCGAAGATCGAGCCCGTGGTGCCGGCCAGCACGGCACGGCCGTTCTGCGCACCCGTCGCGGCATTGATCGTGTTGGCCAGCGGGTTGGCCGAGCCGACATAGGCCGTATCGAGGACGTTGCGCAGCTCGCCGTAGAGGTCGATGCGCCGGGCGTACCCGTTCGGCAGCGGGGCCGAGTAGTGGATGTTGAGGTTGAGGATCGCGAAGCCCGGCACATTCAGCAGGTTGGCGTTATCGACGAAGTAGCCGTCCTGCGCCACCACCTCGGCGAAGCCGCCGAGCCCGGCGAGCGGCCCCGCCGGCACGTCGTAGCCGACCCGCGCCAGAAACTGATGAGCGGGCACGCCGGGGATGCGGTGCCCCGCACGGTCGAAGCGCGCGGTAAGGCTGCCGGCGCTGATCTGCTCGACATAGTCGGTGTGGACTTGGTCGTCGTAGGTATAGGCCAGCACACCCCGCCAACCGGGTGCGAAGCTCCACTCCGCCCCGACCTCGATGCCGCGATGCTCGGAGGCCGGAGCATTGAAGGTGTAGTTCAGAAGGCCGGCGCCCGGCGACTGCGTGACGAACTCGTTGCGGAAGAACTCGTAGAAGCCGGTCACGCTGAGGCGCAGGCCCTCGAAGAGGATGACGTCGGCGCCGAGATCGAACCCGAGAGTCTCCTGCGTCTTCAGGTCGGCGTTGTTGCCTGGAAGCCCGGTCGCGTTGACGAACAGGCTCGAGAAGGAGGGCGTCGCGTAGCCCGTGGCCACGCGACCGCGCAGGGCCCAGTCCGGCTCCGGCCGGTAGACGAGGGCGAGTTCCGGCGCGAGGTTGAGGAAGCGGCGGTCGGCGGTGGCCAAGGTCGATGTCGTGCCGACGGCGCTCGTGGCGAAGGTGCGGTTGCGCCCGGTGATGCTCGATTCCTCGCCGCCCAATCCGGCGATTGCCGTCCAGTGCGGCGCGAGTTCGATTTCGAGGCGGCCCCGTCCGCCGAGATTCGACTGTACCGCGTCCTGTAGTCCGATGAGCGCGCCGAGCCGGGCCCCTCCATAGGGTGCCCGATTGAAGACCGAGGCGGTGATGTCCACGGTACTGAAGGCGAGCGCGACGTAACCGACGGCCGGCAGGCCGAGCAGCTCGCCGCGCCGCGTCAGGTCCGTCTGCACGAAATACGAGGGCAGGCTGCCCCGGCCCGCGGTGGTGTAGAACGGCTGATTGTAGTTGCGCTCGTCGAAGCCGACCTGCACCCGCCACGTGGTCTGAGCATCGATGTCGTGCTCCCAGCGCCCGGCGATGATCGTGCGCCGATCGTTGCGGCGGAACGCGCCCTCCGTCGCCGTCACCGGCACGCGCGGACCGAAAGCGCCGTTCGCCAGCAGGCCGAAGGTGGTGCAGCCGGGGGCCGCCGTCGCCGCCGCGTCGCAGCCGCGCTGGTAGGGATTGATCCGGAACTGGTCGAGCGACCCGCGGGCCGGGATGTTGGCGGTGACGTCGTTGTTGATGACCTTGAGGGTGAAGCGGTTGTCGGGCGTCGGCGTGTAGCTCGCTAGCAGGTTGACCGTCTGCGTGTCGTAGGAGCTGCTGTCCTGGTACCCGTTGGCCCGCACGTCGCTGGCGAACAGGCCGATCTCGAACGGGCCGCTCACGCCGCCGACGGTGAAGAAGTGGCTGAGATAGCCGAAGCTGCCGGCATCGACGCCGATCTCGTAGCCGTTGATATCGCGGCCGGTGCGGGTGCGGAAGGCCAGTGCGCCGCTGGTGGCGTAGTTGCCGAACAGCGCCGATTGGGGGCCGCGGAATACGTCGATGCGCGAATAGGCGCGGGGATCGACCAGATCGAAGCGTGAGGCGCCGTCGGGCTGAGTGACGGGGAAGCCGTCCTCCAGCACCACCATGTTCCGGGTGACGCCGGTGGCACGGGCGTTGTTGCCGCGGATCGAGATCACCACGTCGCGCCCGCCATTGCCCTGGCGCAGCGTGACGCCGGGGCTGTCGAGCAGCACCGTGCCGATGGAGGTGGCGGGGCGGTCCGCGATGGTCCCTTCGCGGCCCACGGCGGTGACGACCTGACCGACCGGACGCTCGATGACGAGAAGGGCCGCGCCGGGTGGTCCGGCAACGCCGAAGCTTGCGGTGTCGGTGCCATCCGCCACTTGACCCTTCGGGGTGTCCTCGCCGGTGACGGCGAGTTCCTCGAGGGTCACAGAATCGGCGGCCGGCTGCGCCGCTACGGGGCTGGCCAGGACGAGAGGCGTTGCGGCGAGGAGCACGGCGGCACGGCGCGCGGCGACGGGGCCGGCGGCGCCCGGCATGAACGATGGCATGGAATCGATGTCCGTTTCTGAGGGATCGAGGAGATCGGCTCAGACGGTGGGCGGACCTCGCGGGCTGATACCCTGATCGGGCGGAGCACGGGGCTGGATCGCCGCGGCGGACGGCCGGGCAAGCGGAACGCTCGCCGGCGGCCACAGGGCGGGCGACGAGTCCGCCCGTGACGGCGACGGCAGGTCTGCGGCCTGGACCTGGATGCAGCAGGCGTGATGGCCGCAGGTCTGGCCTTCCTCGACCGGAATTCCGGACCCCAGGTGCTCGGCGCAGAGGAGGCTGCCGTCGAGGCGCGGTACGGCGGGCGCGAGGACCGTGAGAAAGGCCTGAAGCACGAGCGCGTAGAGCGCGATCACCCCGATAATCGCGCGGCCGTGCACGGAACGGTACGGGCGCTCGCGCATGGCCCCGCTTCTAGGAGGCGTCGGCGCGACCGGTCAACGCGGCGGCGACCTCGATCCCGCGACGGCCCCCGGGGCCGGTGGTCAGCCGGGCACCGGTCGCAAGCGGGAGGATCAGGCCGGCAGGCCCGCTGGTTCGAACAGGAAGTCGTCGACGGAGGGGATCGTCACTGCAAGGCCCGTGCCGTAGCCGGACTTCGACAGGCGCCACGGCCGTTCAGCGCGGGCGCGGATCGCCTCCGACGGACGCAGCCGGCGCAGCGAGCCGTCCTCGCCCATCTCCTCGATGGTCAGGAAGCCGTAAACCTGGAGGCGCGAGGCGATCAGCTTGGTTTCGCGGTCTCCCGCCGGCACCCGCAGGCTGCCCGTCGCGTAGACCGCGTCCATCAGGCTGCGCTGATCGGCCCGCGAGCGGATCCGCGGTGCTTCGACGGCCCCGAACTCGGAGGCGATGGCTCCCTGCCGTGCCGCGGCCGGCCGGCGGAAGGGGATGACGTTGTCCGTTCCCGGAACGCTACGCATACACACAGCACCTTCGTATCGCGAAAAGCTCCCCGACCGGTGCGCTCTCACGGCGCCGTCCCGGTCGAAGCGAAGCTTTCGACGATCCCGATTAATGCCTGCTTAGCCATGCCCGCCCGCGGTGGGCGGAAGGCGTCCCGAAACGGGCCGCCCCCTTCCATCCGGGCTCCGCGCCTCAGCGCAGCGCGACCTTGAACGCGCCTTCGGTCTTGGCGCGGATCTCGTCCTCGGTGACGCCGTCGGCGAGCTCCACCAGGGTCATCCCGCCATCGCCCTTCTTGTCGATGGTGAAGACGCCGAGATCGGTGATCACCATGTCGACGACCTGCGTGCCGGTGAGCGGCAGGTCGCAGCTCTTCAGCAGCTTCGCGCTCTCGGAGCCGTCCTTGCCCTTGGCGACGTGCTCCATCACCACGACGACCTTCTTGACGCCGGCGACAAGGTCCATCGCCCCGCCCATCCCCTTCACCATCTTGCCGGGGATCATCCAGTTGGCGAGGTCGCCGTTCTGCGCGACCTGCATCGCGCCCAGGATCGACAGGTCGATGTGGCCGCCGCGGATCATCCCGAAGGAGTCGGCCGAGGAGAAGTAGCTCGTGGTCGGCAGCGCGGTGATGGTCTGCTTGCCGGCATTGATGAGGTCGGGATCCTCCTCCCCCTCGTACGGGAACGGTCCCATGCCGAGCATGCCGTTCTCGGATTGCAATTGTACCGACATGCCCTCGGGGATGTAGTTCGATACCAGCGTCGGAATGCCGATGCCGAGATTCACGTAGAAGCCGTCCTCCAGCTCCTGCGCGGCGCGTTCCGCCATCTGCTCACGGGTCCAGGCCATCTTCTCGTTCTCCCCTGCCCTGCTCAGATCTGGCCGCCGCCGGCCGCCGCCGCTTCCGGCTCCTTGCGCTTGCGAACGGTGCGCTGCTCGATCCGCTTCTCGCGCACCGGCACATGGATGATGCGGCCGATGAAGATGCCCGGCGTGTGGATGTGGTCGGGGTCGATCTCGCCGGGCTCGACGAGATGCTCGACCTGGGCAACCGTGACCTCGGCGGCGGTGGCCATCATCGGATTGAAGTTGCGCGCCGTCTTCCGGTAGACGAGGTTGCCCTCGGTATCGCCCTTCCAGGCATGGACGATGGCCAGATCGGCGAACAGCCCATGCTCCATCACGTAGCTCTCGCCGTCGAATTCCCGCACCTCCTTGCCCTCGGCGACCTTGGTGCCGACACCGGTCTTGGTGAAGAAGGCCGGAATGCCGGCGCCCCCGGCGCGGATGCGCTCGGCCAGGGTGCCCTGCGGGTTGAACTCGATCTCGAGTTCGCCGCCGAGATACTGACGGGCGAATTCCTTGTTCTCGCCGACGTAGGACGAGATCATCTTCTTCACCTGACGGGTGTCGAGCAGCTTGCCCAGGCCCACGCCGTCGATGCCGGCATTGTTGGAGATGACGGTCAGATCCTTCACGCCCGAGGCCTGGATCGCGTCGATCAGCTCGTCGGGAATGCCGCACAGGCCGAAGCCGCCGGCCATGATCGTCATACCGTCGCGCAGGAGGCCGGCGAGCGCCGCCTTCGGATCCGGGTAGACCTTCTTCATCGACAGCGTCCCTTCCTCGTCTTCCGCCGTAGCGGGCGTGGCCAAGCTTCGGGCATCATGATTCGGCGGTCGGCCGCGGCTCCGATCGATGGCGGTTGGGTGTGCAACGCAAGCCCGTCTTCGTCAAACCGCCGACGCAATTGTGCGCGATGCAAAAACCCCGCGCCGTAACCGTCCGCCGGGTCGGAGGGGCCGCGACCCGTCCTCGTCCACAGGATGCGCTCCGCGCCATCCACCGCATTGCGGTTCGGCCGCCCCTCGGTCGCGAGACAGAAGGACTGGAACCGGCTAAGCAGTCGGATCGCACGGCTTGCCAGGCCGGTGCGGTTCGGCCGAGTCCGATCCGCTTCGCCCGTCCACGGAGTGCAATGTCGCTGCGCCGCATCCTTCCCGCCCTCGGACTCGGGCTTGTCGCCAGCGCGCTGGTGGCCGCCTGCCTGCCGTGGTCGATCGAGGCGCCCGGCGCGGCCCGCTTCGTGAGCGGGGCGCTGCAGCGTAGCTGGGGCGTGGCCCTGTCGGCGCGCGGGCCTACGGAAGTGGTGCTGCTCCCCCTGCCGCGGATCGTGTTCCGGGATATCCGCCTCAACGAAGGCGATGCGGCCGGGCCGGTTCTGGCTTCCGGCGGTCACCTGTCGCTCCAACTCGGCCCCGCCGCCCTGCTCCTGGGGCGGGTCGAAGTCGATTCCCTGACCCTCGAGGGCGCCGAGGTGTTGCTGCCGCAGGACGCGGGCGATACCCGATGGTCCGGCGCGACCGAGCGGCTGACCCACAGCATCGCCGGCGAAGACGGGGAGCGGCCCCGGCGCATCATCCTCGCCCGCTGCTCGGTCACCGGGCTCGATCCGCGGGACGGCACGCTTCGGACGGCCCACGACGTCGATCTCACGGTCTCCTGGCCGACGTGGAGCGAGAGCCTCGCTCTGACCGGAGGTTTCCGCTGGAGCGACGGCAGCGCCCGGATCACCCTCGCGGGTCTACGCCCTTACACCCTGTTTTCCGGCGGAGAGAGCCCGTTCAGCGTCGCCGCGACATGGCCGACCGGCTCACTGAACGCCGAGGGCAGGGGCAGCGTGCGCGACGGTCTGCGGGCCTCCGGCACCGGCAGTCTTCAGACACGTTCCCTCCATCGGACCCTCGCGCTCACAGGCGGCGGCCTTGCCCTGTCGCCCTTCGTCGAAGACTTCTCGGTGGAGGGCAGCTTCGAGGCCGGCTCGGGTCAGGTCCAGTTCCCCAATGTCACCGTCCGCAGCGACGGCAACAGCCTCGAGGGGGCCGGCTCCGCCACCTTCGGCTCCCGGCGCACCGCCGTGCAAGCCACGCTGGCGGCCGAGAACCTCAACCTCTCGCCCCTGCTCGCCGGGATTCTGCGACTGACGGGCTTCGATCACGCCGACGACGCGGCGGCGCGCGCGCGCTCCCTCGACCTGCGTCCCTTCACCGGCGGCGACCTCGACCTGCGGATCTCCGCCGGCAATGCCCGGATCGGACCGGTTCAACTGACGGATCTCGCCTCGAGCGTCCTCGTGCGCGACGGCGGTATCGAAGCCTCCCTCGGACGGGCCAGCCTGCGGGGTGGCATCGTCAAGGGCCGGGTCTCCTTCGCGGCCGACGACGGCGATGCGGCACTGACCCGCGTCAAGGCCCAGGGCAGCTTCGACCGGCTCGATCTCGGTGATCTTCTGGACGATCTCGGGCAATCCCGCTGGATGCTCGGCGCGACGCGGGGAAGTCTCGCCCTGGAGGCCGCCGGCCACGATGTCGGCGCTCTGACCCGATCCGTTTCCGGCCGGGTCGCCCTGGAGAGCGAGGACGGCGCCCTGTCCGGGCTCGACCTTGCCGATGTGATCCATCGCGGCGGGACGATGGCGCCGGGTGCGCTGGCCCGCCGCAACGGTCGCACACCGTTCGAGCATGCGGCCGTGACGCTGCTGTTCGCCGACGGTGTCGGCGAGATCGTCGAGGGCCGGCTCGCTTCCCGGACCCTCGGAGCCTCCCTGAATGGGCGGATCGCCCTGGCCGACCGCCGCTTCCAGGCTCTGGCCGAGATTCAGCCGCGGACGAATGCCTCCGCCGACGGGGCGCCCCCTGCGGCCACGCAATTCGAGATCGCCGGACCTTGGGATGCGGTGAGCGTTCGAGCGAGTGCGGACCCGCAGGCGGGAGGCGTCGACGCGCGCCGGCGCGCTCTTCCCGATCTCGTCCGGCGCCCAGGAGCGGACCTGCCGCTCGGGATCCGCGCCTACGCACCGGCGAACGCGTCCGCGGGACCGTGATCGCGCGGCGGACCGGATTGGTCCTGTGACCTGTCTCCGCGCGAGCCGATAATGCGGGATCGATCGGTCATCCGAAGGCCGGTGGGTCGCTTGAGGATGACGGATTCGGACTTCGCCTGAGCACCCAGCGGGCGTGCCGATACGGCCTCGGCCGCTCGAACCGGTGTCGTATCGGACCGGCTCCGCGACTGGACATCCGCGCGGAGACCGGTTGGAGATGCGAAGAATCTGCCGGGCTCCTGGGTCGAACGGATTTCGATCCGCGAGCCCTGGAACAGCCTCAGGAGTTGCCGCTTACCGCCCCGGTGGCGGAGGTCCCCCCGGAACCGTTGCCGCCCTTGGCCTTCTCGAAGGCGCGCCGGACGAGATCAGTGCCGACTTCCATCGCCGCATCGAGCGCCCGCTGCGACAGCGTGCCGGCTTCGACCGTCTCGCCGGCATAGAGCGGCTGTTCGAGGGCGACGGCGTCGCCGCGGGTGACGCGCAGGCGGCCGACCTCTCGGCCCTGCTCGACCGGTGCCACGAGCGGTCCCTGATAGACGACCTTGGCCGTCACGCGGTCCGATGTGCCGCGCGGCAGCAGCAGGCGCACCGGCTTCTTGGCGACCACCGGCACCGAACCCTTCTCGCCGCCGAAGACCGAGAGATCCGCCACCGTCTCGTTCGCCGCAAAGACCTGCCGCGGCTCGAACGCGCGGAAGCCCCATTCCATCATTTTGCGGGCTTCGGCCGCGCGGTCGCGGGCGGTCTTCAGGCCCGACACGACCATGATCAGCCGCTGGCCGTTCTGCACCGCCGAGCCGGTGAGCGCGTAGCCCGATTCTTCGAGATAGCCGGTCTTGAGACCGTCGGCGCCGATGTCGAGGGTCAGGAGCGGGTTGCGGTTCTGCTGCTTGATCTTGTTCCAGACGAACTCGCGCTCGGAGTAGATCTTGTAGAACTCGGGGTAGGTATCGATGAGGTACTGGGCGATCCGCGCCATGTCGCGGGCGGTCACCTTCTGGTCAGGGGCCGAGTAGCCGGTCGCGTTGCGGAAGGTCGAGCGCGTCAGTCCAATCTCCTTGGCGCGCTGGTTCATCATCCCGGCAAAGGCTTCCTCGGTGCCCGCCATGTTCTCGGCGATGGTGATCGCCGCGTCGTTACCCGACTGCACGATCAGGCCGCGCAGAAGGTCGGAGAGCTTGATGCGGCTGTTGACCTGCGCGAACATCGACGAGCCGCCGCCGCCTGCCCCGCCGCGGCGCCACGCGTCCTCGGTCACCGTGAATTCGGTGTCCATCGAGAGGCGCCCCTCCTTGATGGCGCGGAACACGAGCTCCGCCGTCATCAGCTTGGCCATGCTGGCCGGGGAGAACGGCTCGTCGGCCGCCTTCTCGAACAGTACCGAGCCGGACTCGGCGTCGACCAAGATCGCGTGGGCAGCCGCCGTCTGGAAGGTCTGCGCGCCCGAGGGCGCCGGATAGAGGCAGGCGCCGAAGGCCGCAGCCAGCATCCCTACGAGCGCCCAGCGCGCCGCTCGGAACCGTATCTCACCCATTTTCGCCACTCCCGCGAACCCGCTTTCCGCCCGTCCCCGCCAAGCGTGACCTTAGCCCGGATACAATCCGATATCGAAGGCAAAGTTCGTTTTCGCACCGCGTCATGACGGCACCGAGGATCCTCACGCGCGCTTGTGGAAAACAGGGCCGATACCCATATCAAGTCCATGGAATATCGTGATTTTCACCCAGACAAGCCGCCTGGCTTCCGGGTCCGGCGCCCGGGTGCTCCTGCCCCCGCCCCGGCCTCGGCCGGCGAGGGCCGGGACCTGTGGCGGACGCTTCTCCTGGAGGGAACCTTCGAGGTCGTCTACGAGGATGCCCGCGGCGCCTGGACGACCCGCACCTTGGACGCGCGCGAGCTGAAGCTCGGGCCCGGCCGCACCCTGCTCGGCGGCACCGATCGCGCGCACGGCCTCTATCGCGGCCTGCGCGCCGACCGCATCCGGCGGCTGACCGAGCCTGCCTCAACCACGCGCATCGAGACCGGCATCCTCGATTGGCTGCTCGCACGCGCGCAGGCACAGCGGAAGGTCCGCGGCTCGCGCAGTCCGCGTCGAGCAGCGTGAGCCGGCGAAGTTTTTGCCGTCCCACGCAATCGCGTGGGGACAAGGGGCCTCGCCTCGTCTCGCGGTTGCGCGCGACCTTCGGTATAGCCGGTTCATGGAACTGATCTCCGCAACGCAGGCCCTGTCCGACGCCTGTGCCCGGCTCGCCGCGCAGCCCTTCGTCACCGTCGATACGGAGTTCATGCGCGAGACGACGTATTATCCGAAGCTCTGCCTGATCCAGATGGCGGGCCCGGACGGCTTCGCTTGTCTCGTCGATCCGCTCGCCGAAGATCTCGACCTCAAGCCCTTCTTCGAGCTGATGGCCGATGAAAGCACTGTCAAAGTGTTCCATTCAGCCCGGCAGGATTTGGAGATCATTTGGCTGCTCGGCGGACTCTTGCCGCATCCGTTCTTCGACACGCAGGTCGCGGCCATGGTCTGCGGCTACGGCGACTCGGTCTCCTACGAGCAGCTCGTCAACGACGTCGCGAAGGCGCGCATCGATAAATCGTCCCGCTTCACCGACTGGTCGCGTCGTCCGCTCTCCGAGGCACAGCTTGCCTATGCCCTGTCGGACGTCACCCATCTCGTGACGATCTATCAGGTGCTCGCCGCCGAGCTGGTCCGTACCGATCGCGGCCTCTGGCTCGACGAGGAGATGGCGGTGCTGACCTCTCCCGAAACCTATCAGGCGGAGCCCGCCCAGGCGTGGCGCCGGCTCTCGGGCCGGATGCGCAAGCCGCGCGAGATCGCGGTACTGATGGAAGTGGCCGGTTGGCGCGAGGCGGAGGCGCAGAGCCGAAACGTGCCCCGCGGACGCATCCTCAAGGACGAGGCGGTGATCGATATCGCGACCGCTGCCCCGCGCAGCGTCGAGGCCCTGGGCCGTCTGCGCACCATTCCCGCCGGCTTCGAGCGGTCGCGCACCGGATCCGAGATTCTCGCGGCGGTCGAGCGGGGCTTTGCCCGCGACCTTTCGCAGATCGCTATGCCCGAGCGCAGCCGCTCGCGCGGTGGCGGCAACGGCGCCCTGGTCGATCTCCTCAAGGTGCTGCTCAAGGCGGTGGCCGAGGCGGAGGGCGTGGCGCCCAAGATCATCGCCACCGTTGACGATCTGGAGGCGCTGGCCGACGACGACGCGGCGGACGTGGCCGTGCTTCAAGGCTGGCGCCGCAGCCTGTTCGGCGAAAAGGCCCTCGCCCTCAAGCATGGGCGGATGGCGCTCTCGGTGGAGCGCGGCCGGGTCACGGTGCGCGAACTGTCTTAGCCGCAACCCCCGCACCGGTCCGGATGGAAGGTTCGCCGCCCCTTCAATCCGTGGCGGAACGCTCGGGTTGTGTGCTGTGTCGCGACGAGCGGCCATTGTGACCGGGCCGGGTGCATGCGTCCGTGCTCGGCTGGATGATGAGCGCGGTATTGCGCCCTGTCCGCTTTCCGCCTGGGGCAAGGTGCATCACCGGCGTCAGCCGATCGATGCGGCGCCTTTCGCGTTCGGCTGACCGGGCCCGTTTCCTTCGACAGCCGCGGCACCACCCACGCTCGCCCTGTGTCCGGGCGACCCGGCTGATTTCCCACGGGCTTGCGAGAAGAGGCGGGAGAAGCGTGCGTCTGTCATCGCGGCATCTTGGCGCCGGCACCGGAGTGACGTAGTTCGGGATTAAATGGCAATGGTTTTTGCCTCTCGTTCCCGGTCGCCACCGCCCGCCTCATGTTTGAGCCGAACGAAGTTCTCCAGGTTCTGAGCGGCCGCGGGGCCGTGTCCGCGGAGGGGATCGAGCCGGTGAAAGTCCGCTACAAGCTCGTCATCGAGCGGCGTGACGGCATCGTGCGTGCCCATGGAAGCGTGACGGGCCGCCACAGCGCCCTGCATCCGCTCTGGCTCACCCCGGACGCGACGCTGCATCTGAAGGACGCGCGCCTTCTGGCGGTGTCACTCACCGATCTCGTCGGCGATACCGCAGAATTCGAGAGCACCGAGCCGGTTGCAAGGGGGTGAGACCGGCCTGAGAGTGGTAGCGATCCTTCGTGCCACGTCGCTCCCGAAAAATGACGCTCGCCCCTTCGCTCCGTGTCCGTGACGACGATTGTCGGTGCGCACTGGCCGTTCGGCCGCCCTACGATTGGGGGCACCTCGAACGCTTCTTCGCCGATCATGCGAGTCCGGGCGTCGAAGTCGTGACGCCCGGCCGCTACGCCCGCAGCTTCCTGATCGACGGGCGACGCGGCACGCTCTCGGTCACGCCTGGGATGGACGCGCTGTCGGTCCGTATCCGCTGCCGCGATTCGGGCGCGGTGCGGGATGCCGTCCTGGCGCGGGTGAGGGCGATGTTCGACCTCGACATCGATCCCGCAGCGATCGCCGACGGCCTCGGCCGCGACCCGCTCACCGCCGCCCTCGTGGCGCGTCGACCGGGATTGCGGATGCCGGGAGCGTTCGACGGCTTCGAACTGGCGGTCCGGGCGATCCTCGGTCAGCAGGTCTCGGTGGCCGCGGCCACGCGCCTCGCCGGCCGCCTCGTGGCCGCCTTCGGCACGCCGCTCGCTCCCGAGGAGTACGGCGACGAGCCGGGCCTCACCCACCTGTTTCCGACGCCGGAGCAGCTTCTCGACGCCGAGATCTCCCTCGTGCTCAACATGCCCCGTGCCCGCGGCCGGGCGATCCAGGGCCTCGCCGCAGCGATGCTGGCGACGCCCGATCTGTTCGCCCCCGGCGGCGATCTCGACGGGACGGTTGCCCGGCTCGAGGCACTTCCCGGCATCGGCGGGTGGACCGCGCACTACGTTGCCATGCGTGCGATGGCGCAGCCCGACGCCTTCCCGGCGGGCGATGTCGGGCTGATGCGCGCTCTCGACACCGGTGCCGGGCGGCCGAGCCGTGCCGCGCTCCTCGTGCGAGCCGCCTCCTGGCGGCCCTGGCGCGCCTACGCGGCGATCCATCTCTGGGCCGAAGATGCCGTGCGGAGGACGCCGTGACGATCCGTGATCCCATCGCCGCCGACGAGGCGGGCTGGCGCCGGCTCTGGGCGGGCTATCTCGCCTTCTACGGCGAGGATCTTCCAGAGGCGGTCACCGCCGCGACGTGGCGGCGCATCCTCGATCCCACTTCGACGATTTTCGCGCGCCTCGCGGAGCGGGACGGGAGGCTCGTGGGAATGACGGTCAACGTCCTGCACGAGGGGACCTGGAGTGCTGCGCCCATTTGTTACCTCGAGGATCTCTTCGTCGCACCCGAGGCGCGTGGCGCCGGGATCGGCCGGGCGCTGATCTCCGACCTGATCGCGGTCGGGAAGGCGCGGGGCTGGTCGCGGCTCTACTGGCACACGAAGAGCGGGAATTCGGAGGCTCGGCGGCTCTACGATCGCTTCGTCGCTGCCGACGATTTCTGCCGCTATCGCCTCGTCCTGTGATCGTTAACGCCTCGTTTACCATGGTCGCATCACGGTCGGGTTCAGGGGAGAGAGCCATGAACCGACGAGTCGGCCGTAGTTTCGATGTCCTCAGCGAGGCGCAGCTCAGGGCCGGGCGCACCGCCGCCCGCCGGGTCGTGCCGGAAGCCCTGGCGCCGCAGGCGGGGCCGCGGCCGATCTCTCAGCTTCTCGATACCATCCAGCAGGTCGCCGAAGCGGCCACCGGCGAACGCAGCTTCCTTCACGTCGGCACGACGGTGTCGCGGAAGGGTTGAAGCAAGCGGGGGCATCAGGCGGCGGGCGCCGCGCCGCCGAGTTCGATCAGCACGATTTCCGGCGGGACCCCGAACCGGACGCCTACTCCGCTGACGCCGAGGCCGCCGGAGATGATCAGGTGGCGCCCATCCTCGACCACGTGGCCGTAGGCGAAGCGCTGGCCGTAGCGAGAGGGCAGCACCGGCGAATAGCCCAGCAGGCGGATCTGGCCGCCATGGGTGTGGCCCGACAGGGTGAGCGAGACGCGGGCGGGCACCTTGACGAAGATGTCGGGCTCGTGGGCCAGCAGGATCACCGGCGCGGCGTCGGACACCTGCGCGAGCGTGGCCGGGAGGTCGGCGAGGCTGCGGCGACTGCCGATCGGAACGAAGGGTTCCTGGTCCGCGAGCCCAGCGATCCAGAAGGGGCGGCCGTTTTGAACGAGCCGAACCGCGTCGTTTTCCAGAACCGGGATGCCGCGGGCTTCGAGCAGGCGGCGGATCTCGACCGGTCCCTTTCCCGCCAGCATCGCCTCGCGGTCGTCCCACCAATCGTGGTTGCCGAGGATGGCGTATGTGCCGAGAGGCGCCCGGAGGCCCTCGGCGAGCCGGGCAAAATCGGAGAGCGGCACCCGGTGCCACGTCACTTTCCGTCCCGCCGGATAATCGCCGAGCAGGAGGATCAGGTCGGGCCTGAGCGCGTTCGCCGCCGCGACGATCTCGGCGACGCGGTCGAGCGGCATGTATGGGTCGCAGACATGGATGTCGGCGAGCACGGCGATGCGAAGATGGAGATCAGGGTCCCAACCCGGAGGCGTCAGCCGGTAGCGCGTCAGGGCGAGCCGGAAGCGCGGCTCGATGAAGAAGGCATAGGCGCCTCCGGAGCCGAGCGTCAGCGCCGAAGCGCCGAAGCCGCCCAGAACCTGCCTACGGGTCGGGAGGATGAGCATGCCGCCGAAGCCGGCGGAGCGGCGGCGTCGACTTCAGTCGACAGGCTCGTCCTCGTGTACGAAGCGGAAGGCATTGCGGGACTCCGCCTTGGCGCGCGCGGCCTTGACGGCGCTGCTGCTGACGTGGACGGCGGCGGCCAGCGCCGGAAGGGCAACGGGGCGGAAGTTCTCGCGATCCCCGGCCACGGTCACCGGGGCGGCGTTGCCCGGTTCATCCGCGAGAGTCGGGGCTCGGCTGGGGGCGTACATGTTTCCTGTCCTATCTGCGCGTCTGAGCGGCCGGTGAGCGGCCGCGGCGGCTGATCCCACACCTCGCCCGTGAGCGAGGACGTCCTTTTCACACCCGCCTCGTGGCAAGATTGCGAAGATGCGAGGTCTGCTTTGATCGATCCGCCGACATGAACGGAAGCTTAAGACGACCGGTACGCCGGAAATTCGAGCAAGGCGACAAATCGGGCAGAGGGCAGCGTGGCATCTCTGCCACGCGATAGTGCATTGCAACGGAGCCGATCTTGCAATGCCCTCGGTAGATTTACGCCGGAAGAGCCCGCGACTTGATCTGACGTTCGGATCGAGCCTCTCAGGCGGCCGGCGCCGGTTGCAGGCCTTCATGGGCGATCCAGGCCGCTGTGCGGTCGAGGGCTCGGGTCAGACGCTCGAACAGGGTGTCGATCTCATCCGGCTCGATCACCAGCGGCGGGCAGACGGCGATGCGGTCGCCGGACAGGAAGCGCACGATCAGCCCTTCATCCTGGGCGAAGGCGACGCAGCGCGCCGCCACCGCCGCTTTCGGCTCGAATTGGCGCTTCGACGGTTTGTCGGCCACGATTTCAATGCCGCCGATCAGCCCCATTCCTCGAGCCTCACCTACGAGCGGGTGATCGGCCAGCCGCGCGAGGGCTGCCTGGAAATGCGGCGCCCGCTCGGCGGCCCGCTCGACGATGCGGTCGCGCCGGTAGATGTGGAGCGCGCGGTTGGCGACCGCGCAGGCGACCGGATGCCCTGAATAGGTCGTGCCGTGGCCGAAGCCGCCGAGCTTGACGCTCTCCTCCAGCATCGCCCGATAGAGCGGTTCGTCGATGCTGATGCCGCCGAGCGGCAGGTAGCCGGAGGTCAGCGCCTTGGCGAAGGACAGGGTATGGGGGCGCATGCCGAGCGCCTGGCCGCCGAACCACGTGCCGAGGCGTCCGAAGCCGCAGATCACCTCGTCGGCGACGAGGCGCACGTCGTAGCGGTCGAGCACCGCCTGGATCGCCGGAAAGTAGCCGGCGGGCGGAACGATGGCGCCGCCGGCGCCCATCACCGGTTCAGCGAAGAAGGCGGCGACGGTGTCGGGATCCTCGGCAAGGATCTGCGCCTCGAGTTCCGCCGCGAGACGCTGCGAATACGCCTCCTCGCTCTCTCCCGGCTCGGCCCCGCGATAATGGTGCGGACAGGCGGCGTGCAGGAAGCCGTCGATCGGCAGGTCCCAATCCGCGTGATTGGCGGGAAGGCCGGTGAGCGAGGCGGTCGCGACCGTCACGCCGTGATAGCCCTTCCGCCGGGCGATGATCTTCTTCTTCCGCGGCCGCCCGAGGGCGTTGTTCATGTACCAGAGCAACTTCACTTGGGCGTCGTTGGCCTCCGAGCCGGAGGAGGTGAAGAAGATCTTCGAGGTCGGGACCGGCATCAGCTCCTTGAGCGTCTCGGCCAGCTCGATCGCCGGATCGTGGCTGCGGCCCGAGAACAGATGCGCGAAGGGCAGCCGCCCCATCTGCTCGGCGGCCGCCTCGACCAACTCCTCGTTGCCGTAACCGAGGGCCGTGCACCACAGCCCGGCCATGCCTTCGAGGTAGGGGCGGCCGTCGGTGTCGTAGACCCAGACGCCGTGGCCCCGCTCCAACACCAGCGGACCGGTCTCCCGGAAGGCCGAGAGATTGGTGTAGGGGTGGATCAGGGTCTCGACGTCGCGGGCGGCGATGTTCGACAGCATGATGCGGCAGCCGGAAGACTACGCCGACAGGATGCGCCGGCAGCGCCGCCACACTAACGGCCCCAATCTCCCTCAGGAAGGCGGCGTCCGCCTTCCGTGAAGACGCAACGACCGCTCGCGATGCTCGATCCGGCCACCATCGTCGCCGCACCCGCTCCGGGCCGCGCCTGCGGTCCCTGTACGCTCTGCTGCAAGGTCTATGCAGTGCCCGCGGTCGAGAGTCCGGCAGGGCGCTGGTGCCGGCATGTCCGCTCGGGCGGCGGATGCGGCATTCATGCGGCGCGCCCCGACCACTGCCGCGCCTTCCATTGCCTCTGGATGACGGAAAGCTGGATCGGGCCGGAATGGCGACCGGACCGGTCGAAGATGGTGCTCAGCCTCGACCCCGTCACGCGGTTCCTGAACGTGCAGGTCGATCCGGGCCAGGCCGGGGCCTGGAAGCGCGCGCCCTACCATGACCAGTTGCGGCGCTGGGCGGCAGCCTCGCTTCCCCTGCGGCGCTACGTGCTCGTCCACGTCAATACGGTCACGACCGTCGTGCTGCCGGATCGGGACGTGCCCCTCGGCACCTTTGCGCCGGGCGATCGGCTCGTCGCCCGCGAACGGATGGGACCGGCGGGATTGACCGCCGACGTGGAGAAAGCCTCGCAACCGGTTTGAAGCCTGAGCGTCCGAGAGACGTTCAGGTCATGCAGCGGCCGGGCACCATGCGGCGCGCCTCGGGGCCGACGAGCGAGCTGAGTGGAGCCTCGCAGCCCTCCCGCGTCATGCGGCGGGGCTTGGCCGGAACCTCCTCCTGGGCCGAGCGGGTCGGAACCGTCTCCGTGCGCGTGGACGGGCGCGGCGCGGTGGCGACGTGGATCGGGCTGAGAGCCGTCGAGTAGGGACGCATGCCCGGCAGCGGCGTGGCGGAAGCCTCGTAGGCGACGCGCGGGGCGGTCGGAGCCCCCATGGCGTCGGCTTCCTGCCGGACAACCGGCAGCAGCAGCAGGGTCAGGATCGCAGCGGGAACACTCACACCGAGGACGAAGCCGGTCCGAAGCATCTTTGCGATCTCCGATGGGAGCTTGACAGGTTGTTTTCACAACGCTGTTTTCGGCTCAGCGGTTCCTTCACTGTCCCGCTTCGGATCAAGTCAGTATTCTGCCCCCGGTCGGCGATCTCGTCTGGGGCACGTGCACGTCGGAGGCGACGCGTCGGGCGTGGCAAAAAAGCACCTGTGGACGGAAAATGCGCGTTTCGGTGTGGCTTCCGGAACCCAGCCCCCCGACAATCGTTGAAGCAGCACCCGGCCACCTGGTCCTCCCCGCATTCCCCTTGTGCATCGGCCGGAACCTCTTCACGGGTCGGACAATCGTCCGGCCCGTTTTTTCATGTCCGATGCCGCACCCGTGCCGCTCCGCTGCCGCCAGCTTTGGGTTTCGGTTCGAGGCGACGGTCGCTGCCGTCTCGCGGTCAGCGACGGGGTTCGGTCTCTATCCCAGCAGGCGAGAGGTCCGGAGGCCGTATTGCCGCTGACGACCTCGCATCTCGAGTGAAGCGCGGGTGCCGCCGCGCGGCCCGGCCGCCGATCATAGGGCTGGAGCTATCGAACGGCTCGCACCGGCATCCGTCCATGAGAAAGGGCGCCGGCCTCGCGGCCGGCGCCCCCTTCGTTATCAGTCCAGAGAGACGGTTCAGGCGTTGTGAGCCTCGCGACGGCGCGCGCTTTGCTGGAAGAACAGCGCTTGGCTGATGACAGCCGAAACGTTGGCGGGCTGGAACGGCTTGGCGATGAGGAAGGCCGGTTCCGGCCGCTCACCGGTGAGGAAGCGCTCGGGATAGGCCGTGATGAAGATCACCGGCACCTCGAAGGTCTTGAGCAGATCGTTGACCGCATCCAGGCCCGACGAACCGTCCGCGAGCTGAATATCGGCGAGAATCAGCCCGGGACGCTTGCTCTCGGAGGCAATCTTGACCGCTTCGCTGCGGGTGCGGGCCACGCCGATGACGTTGTGGCCGAGGCCTTCCACCAGGGCTTCGAGATCCATGGCGATGAGCGGCTCGTCCTCGATGATCAGGATTTCGGTCGCCATGTCGGCGGCGAGTTCCCGGCCCGCCTCGTCGACCAGATCACGCACCTTGTTCACGTCCACATCGAGGATCACGCCGGCATCTTCCTCGGAGAAGCCTTCGAGGCAGGAGAGCAGGAACGCCTGCCGGGGCAGCGGGGTGATCTGGCCGAGCCGAACCTCGGCCGGCAGGTCGTGTTGCACCTGATCGCTGTGACCGTTGACGGAGAGTGAATTCCAGATCCGCGTGAAGACCCGGAAGAGGTCGGCCTTGACGTTCGTGCTGCGACCGAGGGTCTCAGGCTCATTGACCAGCGTCTCGAGCGTGGCCGCGACGTAAGCGTCGCCCGCTACCTGACTGCCCGTCAGCGCGCGCGCATAACGGCGCAGGTACGGCAGATGCTGCACGACCAGTTGTGCTGTCGACATGAGTTCCCCTGAGCCTCTTCGCTCTTCGTTATCGATGCGCCCCTAACGCGGGGACTCGACGTCCGTTCCTGGCCGATGCGGAACCCAAGCCGCATGGCCGCGTTGCTGCTGCAGCCATGACTCATGTCAAGCTGCAAGACAATCGCGGCAGATGTGGCGCCAAGGGGAACTTGGCCAAGGGGATCTTGAAAGCATGAACGAGGACGAGCCGGCCGGCGTGTTCCCACCCGGGGACCGGCCCACTCGAATGCGTGGCGAAAATGGTTTGAATGACCAGACGCAGAGGCGCATCGGCAACCATTTGCGAGCCCTCTACGATTCCGTCGTGCAACAGCCGATACCGGACCGCTTTCGAGATTTGATCGCCCGCCTCGAAGAGGATGGACCGGAGTCGGATTGATCCTACGATCTTCGAGCCGCTTGTCTCCGCGATCTCGTCAGATTCGAGCCGCCTCCGCTGCCGGGGCGGCTCGGCTTGTCAGGCGAGGCTACAAGGTCGACGAACGGCCCCGCATCAGACCGATCACGGCCGAGATCGCGAACAGCACGATCGCGACGAAGAACACGAGTTTAGCGGCCTCCATGGCCGTGCCGGCGATGCCGCCGAAGCCCAGCAGGGCCGCGACCAGGGCAACCACCAGGAACGTTACAGCCCAACCGAGCATGTCGAACTTCCTTCCAACAACTGGCGCGGCCCGTGCCGCCGCCTCTTGGAAGCAATAACGCCAAGTTTTCGCCACGAGTTCCTTTTGCCGCTCCGGCGGCGTGAAGAGTTTTATTACGAACCGCGTGCGACCGTCGCAGTCCGTCGGAACCGACTGGCGAATCCGGCCGTTCGTCACCATCTCTCGGCAAGACGACCAGACTCGATGATGTGAAGGAGGCCTCTGGCGTGCCCGCACAGAAAAAGCCCATAGTTCCCGGTATCGCTCAGGCGAAGGCCGCCCTGGAGGCTGCCGCCCGGCTCCTGTCGGCGCTCTCGCCTCAGCCGGTTCTGCAGCCCATTCCGGTCCGCGTGAAGTCGGCTCGCCGCCGTTGAGGCGGGTCGCCATCGGACCTGCCGTTCTCGATTGCCGCCATGCATCCCCGATAAGCGCCGTCCTTGAGGACGGCGCTTTTTTTTACTTGAACGTCTTTGTCTCCCCTTTCCACAGTTCTCCGCGTCGTCAGAGCGGAGGCTCGTCCGTAGGCGAATGGGCTGAGGCAGCCCCTCCAGTCACTTGATCAGCGGAAAGCCTCTTCGTCGCCTCTGCGCGAAATGACCGTCCGACACTGCGTGGTCTTCCGAAATTGTCACCGCCGCGGTCGCCGGCCTAGCTGTCGGCTGGAGATGATGTTCGACCGGTCTCGCTTCGGCGGCTTTCCGGGTCGCATGGGCTGGGGGCGGCGGGGATGGAGTTCGGCAAGCGCAGGCCCGGAGCATGGGCTGCGAGGAGCAAGGCCGATTTGGCCACGGCGCCGCGCCGACGCCTCGTCACAACCATCGTCGTCGGCGTTCTGATCGGTGTCGGTGTGACGGGTGCGGCGACCATCGTGCATGCATCCGAGCGCGGCCTGCTCCGGGGTCTGTTCCAGACGATCTTCGGTGGCGAGAGCTTGGCTCCGGCGCCGGTCGCGAGACCGGTGCCGAAAGTGCCGCATCGCTACACGTCGCTTCCTGATACACGCCGCCTTGCCGGACATCGCCTCGTCCAGCGGACGCCGCGCCTCGACGGACGCCCAGTTCGTGCTGCCCGGCGGGAGAGAGGCGGTGCTTCGAACTCTATCGCGAGTGGATCCTTCGTGGCCGGGACGCGGACCGTCTGCGTGCGCCGCTGTGACGGGTACGTGTTTCCCCTGGGCCGCCTGAATGCGCGGGCCGATCTTCCGGTCCATGCCGCGGCCTGTGCCGCAGCCTGCCCTAGCGCGCCGACCGATCTGTTCACACTGGCTCCGGGGCGGTCCGAACTCCAACACTCCGTCGGCCTCGATGGCCGCCCCTATCTGCGGACCGCCGCCGCCAATCTCTATCGCCGCACGCGTGTCGAGAACTGCTCGTGCCAGCCGCCGGGCGTGGCAGGACCCTTGGTGGCCCTGGTCGACGACCGCACCCTGCGGCCGGGAGACGTCATCGCTTCGGAACAGGGAGCCGACCTCGTCGCCGGTCTGTCCCGATCAGGTCCGCGACTCGTCGATTATCGCTCGGCGACGATGAGTCCGCGCAGTCGCGGTCTCATCGAAGAGCGGGTCGGGGCCCTGGGACGGGATGCGGCGAGTGCGGCGTTTCAGCAGGTGCTTCGCGCGGAGAAGTTCGGCGCGGGCCGCCTGCGCGGCGCCGAAGCGCAGAACCTAAAGCTTCGGATCGACATGGCGGCCATGGATTTCATGCCCGTCGTCGCGCGCAGCGGGGAATTTGCCCAGATCCGGGTCGTCTCGCCCTCGCCGTTCAGGCGATGAAGGACCGCCCCCGGGCGACGGCATCAGTTGGCGAAAGCGCCGGGCTGTCGTAGGCGGGCGGGACCGTCGTCGTTTGAAGCCGTCGTCATGAGTGAACCGTCCACGGAGGCGCAGGCCCCCTCCCCCGGCTTCGAGAGCGCTCTGCCCGCACCCGAGCGGACCGAGACGATGAGCCCCCTCGTGCGGCGGCGGATCTGTCCCAATGGCGGTCCCTTCACCGCGAGTGGAACCTGCACTTACGTGGTCGGCCGCAGACATGTCGCGGTCATCGATCCGGGACCGGCAGATGCCGGGCACATCGAGGGGCTCCTGGCCTCACTCGCCGGCGAGCAGGTCGACGCCATCGTCGTGACCCATACCCACCGCGACCATTCCCCGGGCGCCCGCCTGCTGCAGGCGCGCACGGGCGCGCCGATCGTTGGTTGCGGCCCGCATCGCGCCGCGCGGGAACTGGCCGAGAACGAGCTGCCCGCCCTCGATGCCAGCGCCGACCGCGCGCACCGGCCCGACCGGGAGTTGCGGGACGGCGAGAGCCTCACCGGCGACGGATGGACGCTGACCGCGGTGGCAACCCCCGGCCACACCATGAATCATCTCGCCTTCGCCCTGCCCGAAGAGAACGTGCTGTTCTCGGGCGATCACGTGATGGCGTGGTCGACCTCCATCGTCGCGCCGCCCGACGGTTCGATGCGGGCCTACATGGAATCGCTGGAGCGCCTGCGCGAGCGGGACGAGACGCTGTACTGGCCCGGCCATGGCGGCCCCGTGCGCGATCCGCGCCGCTTCGTGCGCGGGCTCGCCGCCCACCGCCGTCAGCGCGAGGCGGCGATCCGCGCCCGGCTCGACGCGGGCGATCGCGACATCGCGGCCATTGTCCGCACCGTCTATCAGGGTCTCGCGCCGCATCTACGCGGTGCGGCGGCTTTGTCCGTCTTCGCCCATCTCGAGGATCTGGTGGAGCGCGGCCTCGCCATCACGGATGGGCCGCCCCTGCTCGACGGCACGTTCCGCCCCGCTTGAGGAAACGCGGCAGAAACGCGCGACCGCGCTACTTCAGGGCGATGGCGAGATTGGCGACCTCATCCAGGTAGGAGCGGATCCGATCGGCGTTGTCGCCGAAGTCGCGGTCACCGATC
>Ga0233425_10004115_pt1 | contig 24957 bp, 25 predicted proteins | sample Watercolumn_Towu_2_FD_181712 | JGI IMG/M metagenome (GOLD analysis project Ga0233425, IMG submission 181712) | Freshwater microbial communities from Lake Towuti, South Sulawesi, Indonesia - Watercolumn_Towuti2014_140_MG | ecosystem: Environmental > Aquatic > Freshwater > Lake | place... | reverse complement strand
CCAAAAAGAACATCCAACGATTATCTCAGGAGGAATATAATTTTGAGAATAATACAATTTGATAAATTGTAAAAGAACATCCTCCTCGTAATCAAACGAGAATTCTTTTTTTCCAGAAATAACCCCTTTAGATATAGAAAATAACTCCACCAGCGCTTTATTATGATTGACCGAAAGCGCAATCACATCTTGATCAAATTTTTTGACCAGATCAACGTGTTGTTTCTCACGAAGGTGTTCAATCGCATCAATTTGCTTCCGAAGAATAAGCGCCTTCTCATACTCTCTTTTTTGAGAATGTTCTTCCATCTGCAGCATCAATTTTTTGAGGATTGCTTTTGTATCACCCTGTAAAAAATCCAATGCCGATTTAACCTGATATTGATATTCCTCCAAACTCACCTTTCCAATACAAGGCGCGCTGCACAAACCAATATGATAATTCAAACAAGCTTTTGTAGGTAAATTACGACAAACTCTTAACTTAAATAGCTGTACGGTAAGATCAATAAGATTTCGTCGAGCGCTTGCCTGAACAAAAGGTCCAAAATAATTTCCTTTAAACAACGCCTTCCTGCTGCTAAATATTCGAGGATAATCATCACAACTTATCGCAATATACGCGTAAGTCTTGCTATCTTTAAGATTAATATTATATTTAGGAGAATATTTCTTGATGAGTTTATTCTCCAGCAGCAACGCCTCAACTTCATTCTGGACAATGATACATTCAACATCAGCAATATTTTTCATAAGAAGCTGCGTTCTAGGAGAGTTATTGCTTCCACTCTTAAAATAAGAAGAAACCCTCTTTCGAAGATTTATTGCTTTACCTACATAGATGATATTATTTTCTTTATCTTTAAATTGATACACGCCAGGTTCATTAGGTAGCGAAAGAAAAGAGATCATCGTCAACTCTTTTTTAACATCTTCCGAAGAAACATACCGGTGTGTGATCGCTGATTCTTGATCACTTCTTCAGGGGTCCCCGATGCGATAATCTCTCCTCCATGTTCTCCTCCTTCAGGACCCATGTCAATAATATGATCTGCACATTTTATAACATCAAGATTATGTTCTATAACATAGATAGTGTTGCCTTTATCAACCAATCGATCAAGTACCATGATTAATTTACGCACATCTTCAAAATGCAATCCTGTTGTAGGTTCATCAAGAATATACGCAGTCTTACTTCCCTTCAATTTAGCAAGTTCTCTTGTAAGCTTTATCCGCTGCGACTCTCCTCCCGACAAAGTGGTCGAACTTTGTCCTAATTTTATATAATCTAAACCAACTTCTTTGAGTGTCTGAAGTTTACGCATAACAGAAGAATGATTCTCAAACAGCCCTAAAGCTTCTTCTACACTCATATCGAGTACATCCGCAATAGATTTCTCTTTGTATAATATCTCCAGTGTATCTTTATTATACCTCCTGCCTTTACAATTCTCACATGGGACATATACATCAGGCAGAAAATTCATCTCGATCTTGATAACTCCATCACCAAAACACGTCTCACACCGCCCACCCTTGACATTAAAAGAAAATCTACCTGCATCATAACCACGGGATCTGGCTTGTTTTGTCGAAGCAAAAATAGTTCTTATTTCATCAAACAATTTAGTGTAGGTTGCAGGATTAGACCTGGGTGTTTTCCCGATTGGGTCTTGATCGATAACAACGATATCTTTCACATTCTCTGGAACATGCAGTTCTTGATATTGCGCTGTATGAACAACAGAAGGATCAAAATAATGCTTGAGCGCCGGAACCACTGTTTGGTTCATCAATGTTGATTTTCCCGAACCAGAAACGCCCGTAATTGCGCAAAGAATACCAGTTGGTAATTCCACCGACAAATTTTTGAGATTATTTGCATTCAATCCTTTTAAGACAATCGGCTTTCCTTTTATTCTCCTCTTTTTAGGTACCGCGATGGATTTAATTCCTGCCAAATATTCTCCCGTAATGCTTGTATGCGCTTTCTCAACGTCCAGAGGCGTTCCTTGTGCAGTGATATATCCACCATGAACGCCCGCACCAGGCCCCATATCAATCAAATAGTCCGCGCCACGGATAGTATCTTCATCATGCTCAACAACAACAAGCGTATTCCCAAGATCACGAAGAGTATGTAACGTATCGATCAACTTTTGATTATCCCGTTGATGAAGGCCGATAGATGGCTCATCCAAAATGTAAAGAACACCCATCAGGTTAGCGCCTATTTGAGTTGCAAGACGAATTCGCTGTGCTTCTCCTCCAGAGAGTGTCCGTGCGCTGCGTGACAAAGATAAATAATTCAGACCAACATTGTTCAAAAATCCAAGTCGATCAATAATTTCCTTTAAGATTTGTTTTGCAATAAAATTTTCCTTTTCGGTCAATTTCTCAGGAAGCCACACAAAAAATCGCAGTGATTTTTCAATACTCATCTGTGTCACATCAATAATAGATTTGTTGTTTACTTTAACTGCCAGTATTTCATCTTTTAATCTTCTCCCCTGGCATTTTTGGCAAGGTCGTGAGACCATCAACTTCTCTAATTTATCCTTGCGATAATCCGATTCAGTATTGTGATGCAGCCGCATCGTCTGAGGTATTACCCCCTCCCAGCCTTCATCCATATTCATCGTAGCGCCATTGTTCCACGTGCCTTTAATGATTTCTTTTGTTCCATAAAGCAAAATATCCAATTGTTTCTTAGTAAATTTCTCAATCGGCATAAACACATCAAATCCAAATTGCTTCCCGACGACCGCAATCTGCTGACAGCGCCAATTAAGATCCATCTTTCCGTAAACCGAAAGCGCCCCATCAATGATACTTTTCTTTTTATCTGGAATAAGAAGATCAAGAGAAATATCCATATGTTCACCTAAACCAAGACAAGTAGAACATGCTCCAAATGGAGAATTAAAAGAAAACATCCGAGGCTCCAGTGGCTCAAAGACAACGTGAGGATGAGCAGGACAAGCACCATACGTGGAATATATTGTTTCCGCTACATTTCGAGCAATTTCTTTTGCCATATCTTTCTCACTCACAGCTTCTTTGCTAGGATCAAGGACCATCATCGTCCCTTTACCATGATGCAAAGCATGCTCAACTGCTTGAGAAAGTCTAAGTCTATTTTCATCATTGATAGTTATAAAATCAACTACTGCTTCAATCCAATGTTTTTCATAGCGTTCTAACTTTAATTCCTGTGCCTCATCGAGCCGTACAACTTTTCCATCCGCCCTCATTCGAGTAAACCCCTCTTTTTTCAGATCTTCACTTATGCTAGCATGATTCCCCTTCATTCCTCGGATAATGGGAGCTAAGATCATTAACTGCTTATTTTTTTCAGCCATGATTAGATTAACAATATTCTCTGCTGATTGTGGCTTGATGGCAGCATCACACTGCGGGCAGTGCAGAAGTCCAATTCTAGCAAAGAGTAAACGAAGATAATCATAAATCTCTGTAACAGTTCCAACCGTTGATCGGGGGTTTTTTGACGTCGTCTTTTGTTCTATGGAAATAGCAGGAGAAAGTCCCTCAATAGAATCAATGTCTGGCTTGTTCATAAGACCAAGAAACTGTCTGGCATACGCAGAAAGTGATTCCACATAGCGGCGCTGTCCTTCTGCATAGATCGTATCAAACGCAAGTGTTGATTTACCTGATCCAGAAAGTCCCGTAATAACAGTCAATTTATTTCGAGGTATCTCTACCATAATATTTTTAAGATTATGTTCTCGTGCGCCTCTTACGATGATCTTATCTAACATAGTATGATTTTTTAAGGTTAATTCTTAAAGATTGTGGAGAGGAGTACGTATTTAGTTAGTTGGCCAAAAGTCAATTTTGCGTAGCTATTTTTCTGGAACAGGAGCAAAAACCATCTGTTTTGAAGTAAGTTTTTGCCAAAATTGACGGCAAACTAAATACGTACGGAGAGGAAATTTATAATTGTCCAACAAAATATAAAGTTACTTTGCTCGTAATTTTCTACTGGAAAGAGGACATTAATATTCCTTCTTGACTGAGTATTTCAAACACTGGTATCATTACCAAAGTGATTTTATTTATATAGCTTAGCTGAACTTGTCCAGTTGACCAGTGCAAATGTAGAGAAAGCTTGGAGATGAAAAATTATAGGCTGTGTTATTAAGTGACTGATAATTGGCACTTATCTTACATTTTTTTCCGTTTATTTCATAAGCTGTTGCAAAAATGTCATCAGTCAAATAGTTACACTGCCAAATTATAAGTTCTTGAAGCTTTTGACCACTGGACAGGTCAGTGCTAAGCTGTTTCTAACCTTCGCTTAGAAACAGTTTCTCAAAATTTTTTCAGCGCTTTTTGTCGTCGATAAAACTGAGTTTGCACAAAAAGTAAACTGAGAAGTCTTGACGGGGCTACCTTCGTTAAACCTAAAACGGAAAGCGAATAAAAACTTCGCAATAACGTACTGCGTTTAACATGGTGTTTAACGGTTCGCTAACGCTCTCCCAAATTTTTTAATGAATCAAACGAGGGGGGAATCGGGTACGAAATTTCTCTATCTAAAATAGTCAATTACTTTAATTACAATTGCTATTACTGCTATAACAATTGTTACAAAGAATAAAAATGATAAAGATCTAATCAATTCTGATTGGACAGCTAATTCTTTAAGTAGGGTTATAGCTACAACTATCATAACCAAAGTAGATATGACCTGTGCAACTAACTTTTCTGAGCTACTCATTTTTATTTTTCCCTTTCTTTTTATCTTCTTTTGTGTTGATAACAATATATGCGGCAAATGCGAATGTAATAACTAACAAAATAACATAAATTGCTTTAATGTGAAGCATTGGATTAGCAGTTGAAAAATCCCATTGTAGTATTGAGATTATTAATGTCAATAAACCAATGAAAGAAGCAATCAACCACCCCGCATCACTTCTTTTTATAGGCATTTTATAACTCCTTTATCCCATTCAAAACTTCTTCTACATTATCAACATGGACTAAGAAGAAATGCAGTTTTGAATCTAATTTTTCCCATTCTTGAGCGAGTTGTACTTTATATTGAGTATCTTCATTGCTTACCCTATCTTTGCCCTTCCATTCAAGAGCGATTATATTACCTTTTTTAGTAACTGCAATAAAGTCAGGGTAAAACTTATTCTTTTGCCATCCCTGAAGATAAAATGGATCGGTCTTTTCTCTATTTCTCGCCCAAAATTTAATATTTGGAAGTGCCTCAGAATCTAATCTCTGAACAAATGCAAGCTCTTCTTTATTTAACTTATCTATGCATTCATAAAAATTCTTTTTGAAAGTTTCTTCTATTTTTTCCGATAAAGTGATCTTATCATTAAATTTCTCAAATGCTTTAACGATAATTTTTTTGCTTTTGACAAATTTATCAAATCTTCCCTTCGCATAAGCAACTAATAAGATATCAATTACTTCATTCAATTTATCTTTTAAAACAAATCTATTAACTGAAAGCTCAGATAGAGAATGTTTATTTAACTGATAGTCAACAACATTTTCAATAAACATCATCTTATCAGCTTTATCTAACATGATGAATCTTAATTTTTTGTCTAACCACGAAACAAGCTCCTCTTTAGAGAAATTTTTGTCTTTATACGCTACATGAAGAGTTGTTTGTCTTTCTCTTGCCCATTTATCTCCTTCTGTAATGTCTATTTTTATTCTTCCATCATTGTCATAGTGGGTTTCAAATACAAAATGAGCATTTTGCTTTGATAATTTGAAATCTTCTCCTATTAAGTCTGCAAAATCTAGTTCCTCTTCTTCATAAGAGAACAATGGCACTGCTAAGTCATCCCTAACAACTTTAGAAACATCAAAATCATATTTTCTTGATTTTTCAGTAGCATTTATTACATCAGATTTACTATACCCATTATCCTCTAATCCTTTAATAATCTGATCTGCTGCTTCATTAAAGTTTTTAGCAGAAGCAAAAACATAAGAATAGTTTAAATCCTCTTGTTTTTTCTCTTTTACGTTTGGCAAACGCATTATTCTTCCAATAATTTGTTCTACTGCAACTTTTGCCCCAATATTTGCTACAGAAATTAAAACATAAGCAAAAGAACAATCCCACCCTTCAGCTAAAGCATTGACAGTAATAATATACCTAATTTTACATTTTTGACTAAAAAGATTAACTCCCTCTAAATCATTAGTGCTTGAAGTCTTTACAGCAATTTCTTCTTCTGGAACTTTTAATTCTTTAATTAAGAACTCTTTAATCTGCCCTACTGTTACTTTCTTATCATCCTCTTTTTCTTGTTCTGCTTGAAGTAGGGCGATTGGTCGGATATATTCCTCTTTGTTCTTTTTAGCAACAGTTTCTAAGTCTTTTCTTTTAAGATAGCCGTTATTTACGGCTTGTTGCCATTGAGAAACACTTTCTAAGATAATTGGAATTTTAACCATTTTTTCTGCTTTCAATTGTGCAGAAGTTACAGAAACCAAAATATTACTCTCAGGCCTTGGCGTAGCTGTATATTCGATAATAAAACTGGGATTTAATTCTTTAATAAACTCAATTGATAACTGGGTTTTTGTTTTATGCCCTTCATCTATAACTACAAGAGGAGTATTTATTCTGATTACATTGGCAAGAGAATTTATGATTGTACCTTCCTCATCTTTCTCTAACTTATCATTTTCTGCAATATTCTCAAAGTGACTTAACAATTCTCCATTTTCCTGATAGACTTTATACTTATTTTGTAAAGTCTTTTCTTTTCTGAATGCATCCAAACTTGCAACAATTATACATAGATTATTCTCAACATCAGATTTTCTAATCTTTAATGCTTCTTCATTTGAGAAAATTCTAATATTGTTCTCAAAATATTCTTCTAGTGCTTTCCTAAGAAGATCATTTCTGTCTTTAAAACCTCTTAATGTCTGGGATTTAATCGCTTCTGATGGTACAAACCACATAACGATACCTTTGCCCATTTTATTTTTTAAGTGTATATCATAAATTTCTCTAACGGAATGGCAACCTACGAGAGTTTTACCGCCCCCAGTAGGTATTTTAACACAAACAAACGGAACATCTCCAAAGAATTGGTCTTTATATGCTTGTTTTGTAGTAGAAATAAATGCATGTTCTGGACCAAATTGATTAACTATTTTGAGGTATTTCTTTATTTCCTCGATTACATTTTCTTGGTATGTTTTAAGTGACATTTTAGTAAACCTTTACCTCATAGGGTATTTGTTTGAATTTGATATTATGCTTTTCTAAAGTATCTTCATCAATCATACATCTGTCTGCATAAATGACTTTCTTATTATCATTCTTCTTTACCTTCTTGAGAAAAGCTTTATTTAAAACATTTTTGTCTTTTTCTTTGAATATAAGATAATAGTCTATTTCTTTATATTCTCCTATAAGATTGTTATCAATTTGTTTTTTATCTAAATTTGTTTGTGTTTCTGTAAAATAGATATATGTTGCTAACTGCTCAAAAGAGCATTCTTCTTCAATTTGTCCATTCTCATCAAAAAGTGGTTTGTCAAGTTCACAATATTCAAATCCATCATTATATTTCTCATTATCAATAACTGTTTTTATCCTTTTGGAAGTAATATCTTTTGCAACATTATCTTCCATTTCAATCATAATGAACCTACGATTTCCATTCTTCTCTTTATTTAGTTGAAGCACAGCATCACCTGTAGCCCCGGAACCGGCAAATGAATCAAGAATAATATCCCCATTATCTGAAGTTGCAAAACCGAGAAGATATTTAAGAAGTTTTGTTGGTTTTGCAGTATAAAACACATTATCTCTTCCCTCCTGAATATCAAATATTTTTTTAAGTTCTAATTTTGCATCATTATTTGAAGTGAAATCTAATATGGTGGGTACTTTAACCTCCCCACCCCTATCATTTTCGTAGTATTTCATGTATATTTGATATTCACCACTACGTTTTTTCTTTATCAATATTCTTCCTTCTTTTTGTAATTCTTCAAATGTTGGTCTAGATACTAACCATTGGGTTTTTAATTCAGTGCCGTCAGGACACTTTATGGGATAAACTAAAGTCGGCCTACTTTCTAAATTCGATTTTAGAGGCCTAATATAAAATCTGCCTCTTTCTTTAATATATTCATCTTCAAGCTTGAATTTTTCTTTCTCTGATTCCGGCCTTTCTACAGTGAAAGAAGAAATTTTAGATTTATCCTTTGCATATACAAAGATATATTCATGCAAGTCCACAAAATATTTTGCATGTCTGCCTCCGGTGTATTTCTTTTTCCATACCAAAGTTCCTAATAAGTTATTTTCATCAAAAATCTCGTTAACTAAAAGTTTCAGATTACAATGCTCATTCTCATCTATGCTAATAAAAATAATACCATCGTCTGTAAGAAATTCTCTTAATAACTTTAATCTAGGATACATCATACAGAGCCATTTATCATGCCTACATAAATCCTCAGATTCTCTACCAACTACTTTACCTAACCACTTCTTAATCTTGGGAGAATTTACTTTATCATTGTAAACCCAATTTTCATTTCCAGTATTATATGGTGGATCAATATAAATACATTTGATTTTTCCAACATAATAGGGCATTAAAGCTTTAAGCGCTTCTAAATTATCTCCATGGATTATTAAATTTTGAGAATTTTCACCAACAGAATGAGCTTTAACTTTCTTTAACAATCTAAATGGAACTTCTTTATCATGATTAACTACTGCTTCTTTACCAATCCAATTTAAAACAGGCATATATAAACGAATAAACTAAACGATATAAAAAGATTACTATTTAAAAACCCGATTCCCCCTAACGACTAACTTCTACTCTGCTCCGCAGTAATTGATTGGATGATTCATTAAAAAACTACGGTAGCCCCTAACTTCTCAGCGCTGAAAAAACTCTGCGCTCCCTTCAGTCGCTTGCCCCGCTGCGCTCTCACTCCATTTTTATGTCCTGCGGGACTAAAAATTCCGTTCGGGTCGAGAAACAGCGATTTAACGGAAAAACACTCGGCTCGTGTTTTTCCCAAATTGATTTTTCGAGGGAAAATTTGTGGGTTGCCTCAAATTTTCCAGCTCTGAAAAATCAACTTCGTTAAATCGCATTTAGTTTCAATTTTTCCCGCGCTGTAGAAGTAAACTCTCTTCTTAAACTCGATGAACATTAAAAAAATTCCGCCCCTTTTGATATTTATACTGCTTCTTCTTTTAGCACATCACCCATTCTCTTTACATTTGCTTCATATCTTGCCATTGCATTTTGATGTGCCAATGAATTTTTCTTAGGATCTGTGAGTCTAAAAAACCCAGTTCTTTCAAAATTTCTAAAAAATTCATCAAAATGATAACCAGGAGGAAAACATCCCATCACTGCTTCTCGCAAATCTTCAGAGGAAAATGCAACAGGAATCACTTCTGATTTTTTAGGCCAAGCAGACCACCCATAATTAACATACACAAAATTAGTACCAAAAGAAGAAGCCATTTCATCACATACAGAATCCAATACTGCTGTTGCAAGACCTCTTCCACGAAATTTCTCATGATCAGCATAACGAAGTAATTCTGCAAATTTAAATGAATCACTTACTGGTTGTGTTCTATTTTGCACCCTTAAAACTAAAAGAGGAGATGAACCGTACATACCATCACAATATCTCCGCTTTGCCATATCTTCATAAAGAACACCTTCTTCACGTATCCACCTATTTCTTGTTTCTCTTAGGTCTAAAGAATCTCCACTTTCCCATAAAAATGCGTTATTAACTGTGGGTGCTAAATATAATGATTCAGAAACAACCTCTACTCCATTATGCTCTTTTGGTTTTTTTGTATGGATTCCTAAGTATCTAATTTCTTCTTCGGGAAACCCAACTAAATCTGCAAGATTATCTGGAAAAAATCTTCTAACTTCTGCATCTTCCATTATTCTCTCGTTTTTATTAACCATAACTTGAAGAAATGGCGATACTTTATATACCTTACTACTTGTTAATGAATAATAATTCAATTGAGGGGCGGAATTTTTGTTGAACTAATCTACGTCTTAAGTGGACTTTAAGACGCGCGGGAAAAACTTTTCGGACGAAATTTTCCCACACTGCGTATGGGAAAAGAAACTAACAGGAATTATCAGGAAAATTCGGTCGGCTTCGCCTAAATCGCTAAGCGATTTCCCGAATGTTTCCCAAATTTTTTGGTGTGGGTTGCCTCACCAAAAAACTTCTGATAATTCCGATGTTAACTGATACTTTTTGACGGTACTGTTGGGAATAACTTTAAATAGAATTAATTTATTCTTAGTAATATGAAAAACATCGCTCCTGATATAGCTCGACAAAGGCTGTTAATTGAAGGCTTTTATACTATCAATGCTGATAGAAAAACGATAGAAGAATATTTTGAATTAATCACTAAATCACTTAAGTTAAAGATGTATTGTAAACCTATCATATTTTCTCCTGGTGGTGAAGGAAAAGAGATAAATCAGGGATATGGTGCATTTGTACCATTAATTGATTCAGGAATATCTGTTTATATTTGGTCGAATGCGAAATTCTTCTCACTAATAATTTATACTTGCAAGAATTTTAATGAAAAAGAAGCTATAAGAACCACCAAAAGCTTCTTCAAAGCTACAAAAATAGTATCCCAAAGTTTTTAGTAAATACCCCAGAAATGTTTATAAACGCTTTGGATATCTTAAGGATATGGCTAAACCCGAGCGTTTTCAGTTGAATGATGTATCTCTAAAAGATATCTTTAAAGATGATTTTATTAGTAACTTAACTAAAATTAATAAAGATTTATTTCCAGTTACAGTTGTTATTATTAAAGAATTTGAAGAAAATGGAAAAAAACAAGCTATTCCTTTGGTTTTAAGCCATCAGAACAATATTGAAGTTAAAAATAAGATATTGCATATTGAATCACCAGATACTGATCTATTAGATAAAGTAGTAAAATTCATTGAAAAAACTGGAAACAAAAAATGATTGACGCAAAAAGCATAACTATTGGAACAAATAATGTAGAGCAAGATTTGGTATTCGAAGTTTCAAAAGAAGTAAGAGTAGTTACAAAAGTAACTTACAAGAAAGATGATTTTATTCAACAACTGCGTAGTGAAATTGATGATTTAAGACAACAAGTTCAAGAACTAAAAAAAGAGAAAATACTTACAACTAAAGAATCATTAGTTGAACTTTGGGATAACGACTATGATGAGAGATGGAACAACTGTTAACCAAAGGGATGTAGTATTACTCCCTTTTCCGTATTCTGATTTATCTTTATTAAAACAACGACCAGCTATAGTGCTTTCTAATAAAAAGTACAACACTTATAACCAAGATGTAATCTGTTGTGCAATAACTAGTAATCCAGATAATTATGCTAATAGCATCAAAATAGAACCCAAAGACTTTGAAAACGGAGAATTACCCTACGAAAGCACGGTTAAACCAAATAAGATTTTTACACTCAAACAATCGTCAATCATTAAAAAATTTGGCCGATTAAACATACCCAAGAGTAAGGAAGTAGTTAAAAATCTTAAGATTTCTATTGAAATTGAGGAATAAGATATAACCAAACTATCCCAACAGTACCTATAAGTATCAGCAACTCGAAAACTTCTCACTATCGTTCGACCCCGAGATAAACTCGGGGAAACATAACCTCGTTAAGCTTAATTTGTTTTCGAGTAATTTAGAACAACCTTTACGTGCCCGCCTATATCCTATAAATCGCAGAAAGTAATTTATATGACTCTCTATTTTAGGATAATATCATGAACTCTTCAACGCCCCTATCAGCAAAACAGAAGTTTGAGAAAGCATTTACTAGGGATTTTTCTCTTGCTATGCTTGAAGTTTGGTACAGAGGTGAAGCCAAAAATGTAAAACAATGGTGTAATAAACTCCAAAAATGCCAACCTTATCTAATTTTCTGGAGAACTGATGGGACAGTTAAAAGTTTTTATGATCCGAGAGGAATTGAATGGATAAAGAACGAAATAAAAGAACATATCCAAAAACATGACTACTTCATCAAAAAATTAGAAGATAATGTAAGAGAAAAATTAAAATTAATTCAACCAATCTATGAAAAAGAAAAATCTCTTTCTAAAGAAAAACTATTGAAATTTATTGAAAATTTTGAAGATGCTTATACTTGGGTTGAAGCATTATGGTGGCTTTGTCATATGTACGAAGATAAAGAAGTATCTGATATTAACATAGATTCAATAATTAAACTAAGAAAACAAACAGATAGATTATCTTCTGGAACTGACATTGTGGTGAGAAAATCTCTCCCTCTTATTTTCCCTAATCTAAAAGATTATGTTCATGTATTAACAATAAAAGAAATAAAAACAGAAAAAACACCATCAATTGAGGAACTACAAAAAAGAGATATTGGATTTTTCTACACCGACAATAATATTTTTGTTGGGGAATCAAAAGAAAATATTGAAAACAAATATTCTATAATTCTAAATGAAGAAACTGCAAAAGACAGGATTCTAGAAATTACAGGAAATATGGCTAATCCAGGAAAAGTAACTGGAAGAGTTAGAAAAGTAATGGGACACCAAGATATTCCTTTAATCAAAGATGGAGAGATTTTAGTTTCTCCTATGACAATGCCTGATTTTGTTGTTGCTATGGAAAAAGCTTCTGCTTTCGTAACAGATGAGGGAGGTATCCTTTGCCATGCTGCCATTGTAGCAAGAGAAATGAAAAAACCTTGCATTGTAGGAACAAGTATAGCAACCCAAGTATTAGAAGACGGGGATATGGTTGAAGTAAATGCTGATCGGGGCGTAATTAAAATTATAAAAAAGAGTAAAGACGGTGGGCACTAGGTTTCTCTATTCCTGCTGAGCTTTTTAGTACTTGAAAACAAACTTCTCGCTAACGCTCGACCCAGACATAAAGTCCGGGAAGCTTAACATCGTTAGCCAAAATTTTTTCAGCGCCTTTTGTAAATACAAAAAATAAACCTCGAAGTTTTAACGGGGCTGCCTTCGCTAAATGTGAAAACGGACGACTTGGAAATGCTTTGCACTGTCCGCTAACGATTATTTAGCGGTTCGCTATCGCTCTCCCAAATTTTCTGGTACTTTGCATTTACGAGCCCCCATTTCCTAACACTCCAAACTGTCGCTCTAATTCTTTAGTGTCAACTCGTGGATCAATTAGTATACTCCAAAAAAGAGCCCCCGATTCTGCTTCTAACACTGGCCAAAAACCTTTAGCAAGGGGTTTTCTTTTAACAGCTTCTAGCATTTCATTAGTTGGTCTCCAATCAAGACCCAATCTTTTGCAAAGATGAACATAATTATAACATCGCTGTTCCAAAAACTTAACTTTTCCACTCTCAAAATCAAGATTCGTTAATGCCTGCCAAATCTCTACCGATTTTATACCGATAGTATCGGTTGCTTCTTTTATTAAGAATAAATCATCAACAAATTGTCCATCAACTTCGACACCAAAATATTTCAATCCATTAATAACGTCTCCTTTATATTGCGTGTGGGAAGCATTATCAACTGAAAACTCAACATCTTTATAGACACAATGTAATTTAATCTTGTCAAACGGAATATCTTTAACTTTGTCCCCCCATAATTCAACTGGCTTCAAATTCTGAAACTGTTTAATCACCAAAATATGGCCTTTTCCAAATATATCAGAGACGTCGTACGGCCCAAAACTATCGTAGCAGATTTGAGGATTAATGTCCGAATACAGGGCATATGCTAAATGATAACAGGCGTTTGATAGTTTACCTAATATCTTTGCTGTTTCTGAGTCTGCAACTTTAAGATTTCCAGCAATTTTACTTACCTGTTCTTGTGTGTGAATAAGATTTTTCCCATTTTTTGCGTAATGATCCTCCAAACAGATTTCTTGAAGTAAAGCATTGTAGAATTCGGCAATTTTCAGTAAAGTATTCTTATCTGTCTTTGCTAGTCGTGCTTTGACTAATGCAAATAACATTTCTACTCTTATCACGCTAGGAGAATGCATACGGTCTGCTATTTCCTTTAAGTCTTGCTTTGATGCTGTTTCTATAATCTTGAGTAGTCTTTTGTGCCCTTCTTGTGCATAAAGTGGAAACATCTCAAAACAATCAATAGGTTTCAACGTAGAAAAGTCCATTCCCGCTAATCCCTTGCTTACTGCTTCCAGAAACTCATCAATCCATTTCATGTTCAATCAGATGAACCTCTCCTGTTTGTCCAGACATCTCAACAAACATACCGTCTTTGAACACTTCAGTTGCGCTTCTCTCAGTCTTGACACATTTTGCGGAAACAATACACGGTGTTCCCATCTCTCTGCTTACGATGGACGGGTGTGAGGTCATTCCGCCAATATCACAAATTATCCCCGCTGCTTTGCCCATCAAGAGGACCATATTAGGATCGGTTATTTTAGCGACTAAAATATCTCCCTCAGAGAATTTATTGAAATCGTCTGGAGTGTGAATTATTCTAACTCTCCCTCGTGCTTTTCCTTGACTGACGCCTAAGCCTTGTAGGATTTTTTCCATTTTTATTCCACCCCAAAATATTCCTCTACAGCTCTATCAATCGATTTTTTCACTGCTTCTCCAATCAAATCTCGTGTTTTCCTAAAATCAGCAAGAGTTCCTCCAAATGGATCATCTATTTGCCCGGGCATTCCGGCATATTCACAAAGAGTACTGATTCTTGGAGCTTCTGATTTTCCTTCATAGAGCTTCCTCACATAGTCAGCATTGCTTTGCTTCATGGCGAGTACAAGATCAACATCGTCTCTTACTTTTGTTTGCCGATGAAACCTATTTTCAGGAACCAAACTCTTCTCCATAAGCACTTGGTTTCTCTTTACTACTTCATCAGCCATCAAATACTGAATGCAATACTCAACTACTCTTCGGGTTTCTTTATCTCCTTTTTGTACGGCCAGAGCAACCTTATGCCTTTTCGCTACAACTAGTTTAGCAGTATCCTTAGCACTTCCTTGATATGTTCCCCTTTTGAATCCGATTTCAATATAATCCAGTAAAAACGGTATCGGGAACTGAAAAAGATTCTCTTCTGCAAGATCAGCATGAGTTCCACTCGAGTAAATCTTGATTTTGTCATCCAAACCCAAGTTCTCTACGTAATTGCGCCCAATAGTTTGAGCTTGCGGGCTTCTCCCACCATTGCCAGTACAGACAAATTCAATTCCTGGCAGTGTAACTATTTGACTGATGACATTTTTGCAACAGCTTATGAAATAAACGGAAAAAAATGTAAGATAAGTGCCAATTATCAGTCACTTAATAACACAGCCCAATTCCTATGTTCGCTTTCATGTTCGTCACTACATAGTAAAACTATCGCCACTATAAATATCTTTGTTGTAATTTTATGACAACAATAGAAAACTTTAAATAATCAGTGCCATTTCTCCTAATCTATCACGGGCAATAGAATAAGAAAAACGTACAAATACGTAAAGTTTATAAATACGTACCACCTTGAAGCTTTTGGTGATGCAAAATGACTGAAATCGAAACTGCAAAAATGTCTGAACGGGGGCAAATAATCATCCCTAAAGATGTGAGAGAATATATTGGTGCTGGCGAGAGCACGATATTTACTATTATGCCCATTGATAGGGAAACAATAATCATGAAAAAGTTGGATAAAATGAAGATGATACAAGAATTTAGAAGTATTAGAGCCAGAGTAAAAGAAAAATTAACCCCTGAAGAAATAAATAAAGAGATAGAAGAAGCTCGAAAAGCTAAATAGAGGAATTTCCATGACCAGAGTAGTAATAGACACGAACGTAGTGGTTTCTGCAGCCATCTCCACCGATGGCAATCCTGCATTAATTTTTGAAATGCTCATTATGGAAGATATAAAAAATTATGCTACGCGGGAGATTATAGATGAAATTAAAGAAGTTGTACAGCGACCACGAATTGCAAAAAGAGTAAGTTTAGTAGAGCAGGAATTTATCATAGATACATTTGAGAAATTCTCTGAGAAGATTGTATCTGGTGTTAAATTTGAAGAGATAAAAGATGATCCTGATGACAATAAATTTTTAGAGTGTGCTGTAAGTGCTTCTGCAGACTTCATAATTTCTGGTGATAGTCATTTGTTGAACCTTAAAGAATTTAGAGGAATAAAAATAGTAAATCCTGCTGAATTTGTAAAACTAATGACCAGAGCAAGATAAAATGTCAGAAACCCAAGAAATTCTCCGGAAATTAGGATTGGAGGAACAAGAAATTAAAGCGTATTTGGCTTTACTAGACTTAAATGAAGCAACCGCTACAAAATTGGCAGAAAATACGGGTTTAGGACGAGTTCATATGTATCAAATTCTTAACAGACTAATAGAGAGTGCTTTAGTTTCTTATGTTATTAAAAATAATGTTAAATATTTTCTGCCTGCTGACCCAGAAACAATCTTAAATGATTTACAAGAAAAAGAGCAAGAATTTATCAAAATCCTGCCAGAATTAAAAGCAAGACTGGAACAGCCTTTTCCTGAGATTAAAGTTGAAGTCTATAAAGGTTTAGAGGGTTTCAAAAGCGTTCTCAACGACCGAATAAAGACTGGGGGAGACATGTATGCGTTTGGTGTGGATGAAGCAAAATTCAAAGAGAAATTTGCCACATTAATGGATCAATTTTTTAGAAAAGAACGAGAGAAAAAACTCAAAGAATATATTATAACTAATGAAAAAACAGAATTCACCTACGAATACGACCACATCCAATACAAATGTATTTCAGATGATTATTTTGAGCCGACTGCTACGGCAATTTATAAAGATAGGGTTTTAATTTTAATATGGGAACCGTTTACAACAATTCTTATTAAGAATCGGGGGCTCGCTGAGTCGTACAGACGGCATCATAAACTATTATGGGAAATCGCTAAAGAAAAGAAGTCAACGGAAATGGGGACTCTCTAATTCTTGTCTGTTAAAGCAGCTATCTATCATTAGAAAAGTACCAGAAAACTCCGGCAGCCCCTACCTTCTCGGCGCTGAAAAAACTTGTTCACTGCGGTTCGCACCACGCTGCGCTCTCCCTACGCAGGCGAGTTATTCGATAAAGAAATTTTACTCTCGCCTGCTTCGGTCGGGTCGGCAAACAGGGGTTTACAGAAATTTTACTCGGCTCGTAAAATTCCCAAATGTCGATCCAGCTCTCAAAAATTTCTCAGCTCTGATTTTTGTGGGATGCCTCAAAAATCGAGGAGAAATTTTTGGAGGGATTGCCACTTCTGTAAACCCCATACGTTAAGTGAAATTTTTGCGCTACTTTTTCAATGATAAAAGCAAGCTTCAACTTCTTAACAGGGTTGCCTTCGTTTAGCTACTAACGGAACTCTGCAAAATTGAAAAATTTGCATAACACACGCTAAACGAAAGTTCTTCCAGCTCTGAATAATTTTTCTCTTTATTCAATTCACTCACGAAGAGAATTTTTTTGATGAAAAAGAACTTAGGTCAATGCCGATGTCTCTCCAACTCTTTCAGCAGATCCCTCAGCCTTATCGCCTTCTCAAAATCAAGTTGCTCCGCCGCTTTTCGCATTGCAGCTTCTGTTTCGGCAATTTTCTTCTGTAGATCAACAGCACTCAAATGCTTTGTTTCATGAACCTCTCGTTCTTTTACAGCAATACTTTTAACAACGGTCTGTGGCGTAATTCCATATTTTTTATTAAATAATAACTGTCTCTCACGACGATTATGTGTCGTGTCAATAGCCGCTTTCATTGATCTTGTCATCACATCACCATACATGATAACTCTTCCCTGAGCATTGCGAGCCGCTCTTCCGATTGTTTGGATCAAACTTCGTTCATCCCGCAAGAAACTCTCTTTGTCTGCATCTAAAATGGCAACGAGGGATACCTCCGGCATATCAAGACCCTCACGCAGCAAATTTATCCCTACTAAAACATCAAATTCCCCAGCACGCAGCCCTCGTATAATTTCAATCCTATCAAGACTCTCAATATCAGAGTGTAAATAACGAACTTTAATATTCTCATTTGCAAAATAGTCAGTCAGATCCTGCGCCATCCGCTTAGTAAGTGTTGTCACAAGAACTCGTTGCCCTTTTAAGATTGTTTTTTTAATTTCAGAAACCAAATCCTTTATGTGTCCTTTAATAGGACGAACTTCAATCACAGGATCGACCAATCCCGTAGGCCTAATGACTAATTCAACAACTTGTCCTGATTTTTCCCTCTCGTAAGTAGAAGGCGTAGCCGATACAAAGATAGAATGCTTTAAATATTTCTCAAACTCCTGAAACTTCAACGGCCTATTATCAAAAGCGCTCGGCAGCCGAAAACCAAAATCAACCAGATTCTTCTTACGAGAATAATCACCTTTGTACATAGCATTGGCCTGCGGAATAGACTGATGACTCTCATCAATAACAACAAGAAAATCTTCCGAAAAATAATCTAATAAACAAAAAGGAGGCTCGCCTTTTTTTCTCCCATCAAAGTATCGTGAGTAATTTTCAATCCCACTACAATAACCAATTTCCCTAATCATTTCCATATCATACAAAACTTTCTTGCGAAGACGCTCTGCTTCCAAAAGGGGAAGCTCCAACACGCGTTCTTTCATCTCATCAATGATCTTGGCAACCGCAGGAAGAGTCTTATCCTCCGGAACAACAAATTGCTTCGCAGGAAAAATCTTAATGGAATGTAATGTGCTTAAGGGTTCAAGTGTCAATGCATCCAGTTCTTGAATGCGATCAATCTCATCTCCAAAAAGTTCCAGACGAATTATGCGATCATCATAAGGAGGATAAATATCAATAGTTTCTCCTTTAATCCGAAAATTGCCAGGCTCTAATACCATGTCATTTCGTTGATATTGTCCATCAACAAGATGAGCAATGAGAGTACTATAATCAATTTTTCCTTTATTGATAGAAATAGCAAGAGATGAGAAATCTTTTGGGTTTCCTGCCGCATAAATACAAGAGATAGATGCAACTATTATTACATCAGAACGCGAACTTAATGCAGTAATTGCTCGCAGTCGCAGCCGTTCAATCTGCTCATTAACAGTCGCTTCTTTCTCGATATAAGTGTCGGTTGTTGGAATATAACTTTCCGGTTGGTAATAATCATAATACGAAATAAAATATTCCACTCTATTGTGTGGAAAAAGTTCTTTAAGTTCTTGATACAACTGAGCAGCAAGAGTCTTGTTATGTGCAAGGACTAACGTCGGTTTCTGTATATTCTCAATGACATTGGCAATAACAAATGTTTTTCCAGAACCCGTAATTCCTAAAAGAGTTTGGCAAGGATATTTAAAATAGCCTCCAACCAGTTGCTTGATTGCCTCAGGCTGTCCTCCTGCAGGCTTGAATGGAGAGAAAATTTTAAATGTCATTTTATCTTTCACAAAGAGAATATTTTATATGATTTATGGTAAAAATAATGAAAAAGTCTTCATTCGGGGTTCACGAACGTTGTCCATGGCCTTAAACCGATACTATTTCTAATAATGACTATCTCTTAACTCGTTCATATCTCCCAATCAACTCTGCTTTCGCAATCACATGTCCTTCCATCGCTCGCTCAACGTCATTTTTTGAAACACCTTCTTGCAGTGTTAAAATAGTATCAAGTGCATATAACTTAAAGAAATAGCGATGTTCACGATCCGGCGGACACGGGCCACCATAAGAATTATTCCCCCGCGTATTTCGTCCAAAGACTCCTGCTAACTTTTCTCCTTCTTTAATCTCACAAATCGTAGGAGAAATATTAAAAACAACAAAGTGATCCCAAACCTCTACCTTAAAATTTTTCTTGGCAATCTCGGGAATATCGGGATCATCCATCAAGAGCACTAAACTCTTTGCCGTTGCAGGGACATCAGATATTGTAAGAGGAGGACTAATATTCAATCCATCACAGGTATATTGCGCGGGGATTTTTCCGTTTTGTTCAAATGCCGAACTTGTCAATTTCATAGATAAAACCTCTCATTTATCTTTTTCAGTAGTACCTCCTGTTAAAAAGATTAATAACAACACTAACAACAATTGAGTTATTGTGTCCATTACTTTCAAAAACAGAATAATCTATATAAAGATTAACACTTTAACAAATTTATGCCTAAAGAATTAGTTGCAAGACAAATAGGTCCAGGTTTATATGAATATAGTAAACCAACTAAATAATTAGATGTCACATAAGTTGGTTTACTATTAGTCGTCCAACACTAGAAACCAATTTAATTTGTTGGACGACCATATTATCCCGCAGAAGTCACAATGGATTCTGACGGAAGAAGATATGAATTCGTTGTTACAAGAATATCTCCCGAGATGGTGATGTATAGTCAAATTGCAATCAAAGAACCAAGAACAATTGAAAAATCAACATTAGAAGAAAAAGTAAAATGAAACAATCTATCCAATCGCTAAATCCATCTTGGAAACTTCCGCATTCTGAACGTTCTCAATTTCAGCCATCTTCGCTGCAATGGCATCAAAATCAGCTTTATCTACATCATACATCGCCATAACAAGAACCGCAACAAGACCAAACGCAACCGGCTCTTGTTTTGACTGCATTTCGCCGATTGCACCAGCTTCCCTCGCAATCTTGAGCGCCAGTTCTTTAATCGGAGCTAAATCAACTTCCGGAGATTCCGGCATTAATTTAAAAGTAATGATTGCTTTCGCCATCTTCAATTAGGTCCTACAAATTGGCAGCCAGGACAAGTATAACGAACGGCATTACTTCTGCATCCAGAACATCGAACGATATCATATTTGCCACACTGTGGACAGTTAAAAGTCACACTGCCAGGATTATTGACCACTTTCTTCTTGCATGAAACACATATTTTTCCTTCCATAACCTCTTCAGACCAGCGGTTATTTATAAATCTTTTTGCTCAACTAATTTTAGAAAGATCTCCCTCAATAACAAAGGGGTTCATTGCCAGAAGCTCATCTTTAAAAATATTTTCTGGAATAGGATTAAATAAAAATATTTTTTTACCCAATTCAAACGCTTTAAATATTTCTAAGAAAGTAGCTCCACCTATATAATTTTTCATACTTTCCTTCTCAAAATTTAACACCAAGATGGCATCATTCGCTTTAACTTTTGATTCTTGAAGTCGAATCATCATAGCTTTCCACTGTTGATGTTCTCTCAATCCTTTCTTTTTCATCTCTTCCTCTTTAAATGGATCTTCATAACTATTAGGCAACATAATGATGTGACCTGCTTTCTCCAGCTTCTCTTTAATCAGAGGAATATTCTGATAAAAGTGTTTACTACAGCAGAGAAATATTTTCATAATAATCCCTTCACTCTAACCATTTCACCCTCAATCTCAAACTGAACTTTCAAAAATTTCTCCACTACATAGATATTTGTCTTAACATGATCGCTGACTTCTCGTACCAGAATGATGGACTCAGGCAGTAGCCCCATAAAAGGGATCAACTGATCGGCAAGATGAGTATCCACACTAGCGCCACTTTTAATCTCTTCTTTCAATTCTAACACCGCTTCTTGTGCCACCTCTTCTGAACTTTTATTTTTCTCAATCAGCGCATCGCTTCCAAGAAGTTGAGGATTAATCATATCAATATTAACACCGCTAAATACGGCCCATAATACTACTTCACCACCTATACTCAAAGACCGATTATATTCTGCTCGAATCGTAACCGGTACTTTCAGCAAGTTAAGTCCGTTTATAGCCGCTGATTTTATTCTCTCCGCCACCTGTTTTTCTTCAAGTTCAGAAGAAACATTGACAACGCCTCGAATTTGTTCCAATATCCCCTGTTCTTCTAATCTAATCTTCACAACTTTTTCATTTAATTGATTTAACAAGGGAAGTAAAGTTAAATCACCGACAGAAAATCGTGGACTAATCTCCAAAACAACTTCCCCTCCTCCTTGGGGATAATAACCTCGCTTTAAAATTCGCAGTTCAATTTTTTCAACAAAACGTCGTAATAACGGCAATAACACATTCTGCAAATAATCCACCGACGCCTGCCACTTCCCGCAGGTGCCTCCTTTAATCGTAATTGTCACCTTCGCTGGTGCAAAGAGACAAGGTAGAATGATCGCCTGTAAAAATAAAGTGATACTTCCTGCCGTTCCAATATCAAATTCATAACGTCCGCTTTTGATCTTTCCCGGTTTAAACCACAATGAAGTTGAACCAACATCGACTTCATTTGTCTGAGCATTACAAATCTTCTTAAGCGCTTTAATTGCCGCAACATGCTGCGCTTTAAGACCGTCTTTCTCTCGTCCTGCACGAATATTCTCCACCTTAAACTCTTCCCCCGATAGCGCAGAAAGCGCGAGCGCAACTCGAACAAGAGCGCCGCCTCCTTCACCATACGAGCCGTCTAATTCGATCATAAAGAAAGAGGGGATTATGAATTATATAAAATTATGGGCATTTCAGAACAACAAGAATTTCAAAACAACAACATTAATAAAACAAATCTATTTTTTTGATAGTGGGGGGGGACGTAGTCTAACCCGGCAGGATTGGGGCCTCCAGTATGTGGAGGAATGAGCTGAATAAGCGATGAAAAGACATTTCCCATGAAGCAAGCCTTAGGTCTGGGTTCAAATCCCAGCGTCCCCACTTATTATATCCTGAAATATTTAAAAAAAGTTCTAAACCCAAGGAGAAATCATCCTATAAAGAGGATTGGTCCATTCTGGTTTTTCTCGCAGTACAACACATTCAAGCTCTCGTGCAAGAGTTCTTGCCTCCTCTGAACTTAAAATAGTGTTATTTTCAGGTAAATAGTCGATGGATAAACTCCAATCATCGGTAATTTTTTGAGAAGGTATTGTTCCAGGATGGTTGGTGTGTTTATCAAAAACAAAATGAGATAAATCAACGGTATCAATCAATTCTTTATTTTCAAACAGAAATTCAACCGTTCGAAGACCATCATCAATGCTTGTCCTTGGATAGCCATACATTGTAAATAAATGTACTTTTATTCCAGCATCATGTAACGCTTTAAGATAAAGAACAGCATCGCTCGCAGCATCATTTTTATGCAAACCTGCTCGGCTTGATATTGTCTCAAGACCCATAAATAATTTTCTAAGACCTGCCTTTCGTGCAGTTTTGAGCAGAGCAGGATCAAGCCACGATTTTTCAAATCGAGCATAACCTTCAAAAGATATTTTTTCTCCCTTTCCAATTAACTGTTGTGATAATTGTTCTATTCTTTTTGGATTCATCGACTCTTCAACAAAACTGAATCGTTCTAATCCATATCTCTCTTTTGCATCAATGAGATAGTTGGTAATAGCTGAAATTTGATCATATCCTACAAATCCTTGATTTCCCCAAGAAAAAGGTATTGTACAAAAAGAGCATTTGCCGTAATAACATCCTCTTGCACCAATAGCAGTAAGATAGTTTATTCCCCAATAATCACTTAAAGTATATCCCTCAAAATCAGGCATCGCAAAATCTTTCTTTTCTAATTTTTTATATCCCGTATATTGAACTTTCCCATTATCCTTAATTAATAAATTAGAGATACTCTTAATGCTTCTGCCTGTTTCGACTGCTTTATACAACTCTTTTAAGGTCTCCTCTCCTTGATTTAATATCACTGCATCAAAGATCTCAAAAACAAGGCAATTTATGGAATCTTTAATTCTGGTAGGAGTATTTCCTCCTAATATCAATAGGCCATCATATCCTTGTTTTCTTAGCAATTTTGCAATTTCAAAGGAAGAAAGCAGCTGGCTTGGAACGATGGAAGAAAGTCCAACAATCTTGGGTTGACTTTCTTCTATTTCAGCAATAAGTTTCTGATTATAGAATCTAGTGAATGGAGATTCCTTTTCAGAGTACTCATCAATATTCTGTGATGATTTGATGTTACATCCATCAAAAACAAAACCGCTTTTAATGCTCCAACTTCCACCATATTTTTGTCCTACTTCTTGAAACAAAGAAACTTTTTTAAGATATTCATCCCACGCAAGGTCTGCATCAAATTGCTTAAAATATTTCAATAAGTCTTGTTCTCTTATCCCTTTATCATATCCTAATGAAGCATCAAGATTAATATCTTTAATTACAGTTGGAATTCCTTCTCTCTGGAGATATCCTTTCAATAAAGGAAGCCCAATATGGGGCCCGCCACAATTTAAAGACCACCCGGGCGGATTAATCAATAAAATGTGATTTTCTGAAGTCATGATATATTAAACTAGATCAATTTTGCGGCTTCTGCAACTTTCTTTTCCAATTCATTCTTTTGTTCGATCCTTCCAAATTGAGCTTCAACAGCCTTAACAATATAACTTGGTCCAATTCCAGAAGAATCTTTTTGTGCTGGTTCTAAATCTCTTGCATAATTTATCCCACATTTATATTCATTATTGTATTCCATTTTGATATCCTCCAATTTATAGGTTATTTATGGGTAATAAATTCTTATAAATATTAGAATTATGATAACATTTTTTGTCAAAAAGGAAAAGTTTATATTTAATATTACATTAAGTCAAATAATGTTTAAAATAATTGACAGAAAAATAGTATATGAATTGAATTGGAATGCACGGCAGACGCACACCAATCTTGCCAAGAAGCTTCGTATCTCTAAGCAGGTTATAAGCTATAGAATAAAACAATTAGAAAAGAAAGGGGTTATCAAAAGTTATCATGCAGTTATCGATTGGAGAAAAATGGGATACAATGCCATTAGAATTTATATCAAATGGCAAGACATAGATCCAAACCAAGAGAAAGAGATTTACACCGAGATTCAAAATGATCCGTTGTTTATGTGGTCAGTCCGATTTGAAGGTGAGATCGATCTTGCGTTTTATGTGTGG
>Ga0233425_10004114_pt1 | contig 24957 bp, 18 predicted proteins | sample Watercolumn_Towu_2_FD_181712 | JGI IMG/M metagenome (GOLD analysis project Ga0233425, IMG submission 181712) | Freshwater microbial communities from Lake Towuti, South Sulawesi, Indonesia - Watercolumn_Towuti2014_140_MG | ecosystem: Environmental > Aquatic > Freshwater > Lake | place... | reverse complement strand
CACCGTAGCCTCGAAATGTTTCGGGCGACGAACGCGCCCTGCCGTTACAGGATGGTTCATCCGTTTACGTCCTCATGACGCGCTGTTACGTCGATAGGCTCGCTCCGATGCCGCCTCGTCGTCGCACGTCAGCCGGGGAAACAGAGCCGGCGACGTCTCCCAGCGCCCCTGACCGTCCCCGCACGTCCGTGTCGCGCAAGAAGGCCGCGGCGGCGGACCCCGGGACGGCCGCCGAGCCGACCCCTCCCCCTGCCGCGGACGCCGCCGACGCCGCCCCGGCCGCCCCGGCACCCGCCAAGCGCCCCCGCAAGGCCGCCGCCGCGCCTCCCGCTGCGGCCACGGCCGCAGGCGTACCCGAGCCGCTGCGGCCTGCCAGCACCGGCCGCTACGCCGTCGAGGACCTCGACCCCGTGGTCGACTGCGGGCGCCGGCCCGTCAAGGCCGTGGTCGGCGAGCGGTTCGCCGTCAGCGCCACCGTGTTCCGCGAGGGCCACGACGCCGTCAACGCCACGGTGGTGCTCTCCGGCCCGGACGGCGTCTCCATCGCCACGCCGATGCGCAGCGCCGGCGTCGACCGGTGGACCGCCGAGGTCGCGCCGGTCTCGGAGGGCTGGTGGACCTACGCCGTCGAGGCCTGGGGCGACCCGGTCGAGACGTGGCGCCACCGCGCCGAGGTGAAGGTGCCCGCCGGCCTCGACGTCGAGCTCGAGCTCGAGGAGGGCGCCCGCGTCCTCGAGGCCGCCATGGCCGGGATGCCGCGCGGCAAGGTGCGCGAGCCGATCAAGGCGGCCGTGCACGCGCTGCGCGACAGCACGCGCCCAGCCCCGGCCCGCCTCGCGGTCGCCCTCGACCCCGAGGTGACCGAGCTGCTCGAGCGCTACCCGCTGCGCGAGCACGTCACGTCGTCCGCGCAGATCCCGGTGTACGTCGAGCGCGAGCGGGCCCTCTACGGGGCCTGGTACGAGTTCTTCCCGCGGTCGGAGGGCGCCACCCTCGACCCGCCGACGAGCGGGACGTTCCGCACCGCCGCCGAGCGGCTGCCCGCCGTCGCGGCGATGGGCTTCGACGTGCTCTACCTGCCGCCCATCCACCCGATCGGGTTCACCAACCGCAAGGGCCGCAACAACACCCTCGACCCGGGGCCACACGACCCCGGCGTGCCGTGGGGCATCGGCTCGGCCGCCGGCGGCCACGACGCCATCCACCCGGACCTCGGGACGTTCGACGACTTCCGGTACTTCGTCGGCCGCGCCGCCGAGCTCGGGATCGAGATCGCGCTCGACTTCGCGCTGCAGTGCTCGCCCGACCACCCGTGGGTCACAGAGCACCCGGAGTGGTTCGCCCACCGCGCCGACGGCACCATCGCCTACGCCGAGAACCCGCCGAAGAAGTACCAGGACATCTACCCGATCTACTTCGACGACGACTTCGACGGGATCGTCGCCGAGTGCGACCGCATCCTGCGGCTCTGGATGGCGGAGGGCGTGCGGATCTTCCGCGTCGACAACCCGCACACAAAGCCCGTGCACTTCTGGGAGCGGCTGATCGGCGGCATCAACGCCACCGACCCCGACGTCCTGTTCCTCGCGGAGGCGTTCACCAAGCCCGCGATGATGAAGCTCCTCGGCGAGGTGGGCTTCCAGCAGAGCTACACCTACTTCACCTGGCGCAACGAGAAGTGGGAGCTCGAGGAGTACTTCCGCGAGCTGTCCGGCCCGCTGGCGGCGTCGATGCGGCCCAACGCGTTCGTCAACACGCCGGACATCCTCCCGACCTTCCTGCAGTACGGCGGGCCGCCGGCCTTCGCGATCCGGGCCACGCTCGCCGCCACGCTGTCGCCGACGTGGGGCGTCTACGCCGGGTTCGAGCTCTTCGAGCATGTGGCCCTCGCGCCGGGCCGCGAGGAGTACCTCGACTCCGAGAAGTACGAGTACCGGCCGCGCGACTGGGCCGCCGCCGACGCGTCCGGCAACACCCTCGCGCCCTACCTCGGGCAGCTCAACGGCCTGCGCCGGGCGCACCCCGCGCTGCGCCGCCTGCGCAACCTGAGCTTCCACGGCACCCACAACGACAAGGTCATCGCCTACAGCAAGCGCGAGGGCGACGACGTCGTGCTGGTCGTCTGCACCCTCGACCCGTACGGCGTCCGCGAGACCGTGCTCGACCTCGACCTGCCCGCGCTCGGGCTCGGGTGGGGCGACCAGTTCGCCGCGCGCGACCTCATCAGCGGTGCGACCTACGTCTGGGGCCAGCACCCGTACGTCCGCCTCGACCCCCACGTCCAGGTGGCCCACGTGATCCACGTCCGAGCCGGAGCTGTGTGAGATGCCCAAGAGCGACAAGGACAAGGCCAAGACCGACAAGGCCGAGAAGCTCGACAAGGCCGGCAAGCCGGACAAGGGGAAGGCCAAGAAGCCGTCCTCGCCCACCGTGTGGCAGGTCGACGTCCACGACCTGCAGCGCGTGATCGAAGGCCGCCATCACGACCCGCACTCGATCCTCGGTCCGCACCCCTACGCCGGCGCCGTCACCGTGCGCACGCTGCGCCCGTGGGCGACGTCGGTCGTCGCGGTCGTCGCCGGGCCCGAGGGCGAGATGCGCGTGCCGCTCGAGCACGAGCACGGCGGCATCTTCGTGGGCCTCGTGCCGGTGGCCGACGTGCCCGACTACCGCCTCGAGGTCGCCTACGGCGGCGAGCCGCAGATCGTCGACGACCCCTACCGCTTCCTGCCGACGCTCGGCGACATGGACCTCCACCTCATCGGCGAGGGCCGGCACGAGACGCTGTGGACCGTTCTCGGCGCGCACGAGCACACCTACCGCTCGGCGCTCGGCGACGTGCAGGGCACGTCGTTCGCGGTCTGGGCGCCCAACGCGCAGGGCGTGCGCGTGGTCGGCGACCACAACCACTGGGACGGCACCGGCACCCCGATGCGCTCGCTCGGATCGAGCGGCGTGTGGGAGATCTTCGTCCCCGGTGTGGGCGCGGGCACCCGCTACAAGTTCGCGATCCTCGGCCGCGACGGCGTGTGGCGCACCAAGGCCGACCCGATGGCGCAGCACACCGAGCACCCGCCGGCCACGGCGTCAGTCGTCTTCTCCTCGTCGTACGAGTGGAAGGACGACGAGTGGATCGCCGCGCGCGCGGGCACCGTCGCGCACACCGGCCCGATGAGCACCTACGAGGTGCACCTCGGCTCGTGGCGTCCCGGCCTGGGCTACCTGCAGCTGGCCGAGGAGCTCACGCAGTACGTGGTCGACATGGGCTTCACCCACGTCGAGCTCATGCCGGTGATGGAGCACCCGTACGCGCCGAGCTGGGGCTACCAGGTCACGTCGTACTACGCGCCGACGTCGCGCTTCGGCTCCCCCGACGAGTTCCGCCACCTGGTCGACCGGCTTCACCAGGCCGGCATCGGCGTCATCCTCGACTGGGTGCCCGGCCACTTCCCCAAGGACGAGTGGGCGCTGGCCCGCTTCGACGGCACGCCGCTCTACGAGCACAGCGACCCGCGCCGCGGCGAGCAGCCCGACTGGGGCACCTACGTCTTCGACTTCGGCCGGCGCGAGGTGCGCAACTTCCTCGTGGCCAACGCGACGTACTGGCTCGAGGAGTTCCACGTCGACGGCCTGCGCGTCGACGCCGTCGCCTCGATGCTCTACCTCGACTACTCGCGCAAGGAGGGCGAGTGGTACCCGAACGTCTACGGCGGCCGGGAGAACCTCGAGGCGATCTCGTTCCTGCAGGAGGCCAACGCCACGGCCTACAAGCGCTCCCCCGGGGTCGTCACGATCGCCGAGGAGTCGACCGCGTGGCCGGGTGTCACGCGCCCCACGCACCTCGGCGGCCTGGGCTTCGGGCTGAAGTGGAACATGGGCTGGATGAACGACACGCTCCAGTACGTCCACCGCGAGCCGGTGCACCGCCAGTGGCACCACAACGAGATGACCTTCGCGCTGGTCTACGCGTGGAGCGAGCAGTACGTCCTGCCGATCAGCCACGACGAGGTCGTGCACGGCAAGGGCTCGCTGCTGTCGAAGATGCCGGGCGACCGCTGGCAGCAGCTCGCCCACCTGCGCGCCTACCTCGCCTACATGTGGGCGCACCCCGGCAAGCAGCTGCTGTTCATGGGCTCGGAGATCGGCCAGTACGCCGAGTGGAGCGAGTCGCGCGGCCTCGACTGGTGGCTGCTCGACAACGCCGACCACCGCGGCGTGCAGCAGTGCCTCGCCGACCTCAACCGGGTCTACAAGGAGACGCCCGCGCTCTGGCAGCGCGACAGCGACCCGACCGGCTTCGAGTGGATCGACGCCGACGACTCAGCCGGCAACACGTTCTCGTGGCTGCGCTGGGGCGAGGACGGCGCGTGCATCGCCGCGGTCGTGAACTTCTCGGGCGGGCCGCACGAGGGCTACCGCATCGGCCTGCCGTTCGGCGGCGAGTGGCGCGAGGTCGTCAACACCGACGCCGAGCAGTACGGCGGCTCGGGCGTCGGCAACATGGGCGTCGTGGTCGCGGAGGAGGTGCCGTGGCACGGCCGTCCGTTCTCGGCGACCCTGCGCGTGCCGCCGCTCGGCGCGCTCTACCTGCGGCCGGCCTGACCGGCCGCGCCGCCGTCAGGTGACGACGAGGTAGATGGCGGCGTAGAGGCCCACAGCGATGACGATCCCGCGCAGCACGCTGCGCGGGATCCGTCGTGCCACCCGGCCGCCGTAGTAGCCGCCGACGACCGACCCGATCCACAGCGCGACGACGTAGGGCCACACCACCGCGCCGGTCGCGATGAAGACGACGGCGGCGGCCACGTTGGCCAGGCTGCCGAGCAGGTTCTTGGCGGCGTTCGCCTGCTGCACGTCGTCGTCGTAGCGCAGGCCCAGCACCGCCATGTACATGACGCCCTGGCCCGCGCCGAAGTAGCCGCCGTACACGCCGAGCAGGGCGACCAGGAACGGCAGGTCCTTGGCCCGCTGCGTCAGGTGGTGCACCCGGGTCTGCACCCGCTTGGTGATCACCGGCTGCACGGCGACGAGCACGACGGCCCCGACGATGAGCCAGGGGACGACGGCCTCGAACACCTTCTCCGGCAGCGACACCACGAGCCACGCGCCGATCGCCCCGCCGACCATCGCCAGCAGGGCGAGCGGCAGGAGGACGCGCGCCCGCGGGCGCAGCTCCTCGCGGTAGGCCACCGCCGACGACACTCCCCCGACCGCGAGGCCGACGGCGTTGGTGCCGTTGGCCGTCACCGGCGGGACGCCGGCACCGAGCAGCACGGGGTAGGTGATCAGCGTGCCGGAGCCGACGACGGCGTTGATCGCACCGGCGGCCAGGCCGGCTGCGCCCACGACCAGCAGCTGCCCGGTGCTCACGTCCACCGCACGACCGTAGCCGTCGGCGGCTCGCGGCCGGTCCAGGGGCGCCACCGCGTCCCGTCATGCGGGCCCACAGCGGCGGCGATGCTGTCAGCGCAGGCGGGTGATGACCGCCCGGGAGACGCCGCGCGCCGTGCGGATGGTCACGGCGGCACCCGACGCGGTCACGCGGGCATCCGTCGCCTGCACCGTCTTCGCGGTCTCGCCGTACGCCCTCGGCGCGATGAGAGTGACTGCGTGCCAGCTGCTCCCGTAGGCGCGCAGCTCGATGGTCGGGGCGGGCTCGATCTCCTCGTACCGGTAGGACCTCCAGCCGGCCGTGCTCCACAGCCGCGAGCCGCCGACCCCCGCGCGGACGGACACCCGCGGAGCACCGCCGACGGCGAGGACGGAGACCTTGGCGCCTGGGCCGCTGATCTGGTCGACCCGCGTGGGAAGCACCTGGTAGTCGGCGTCCCCGGGGACCTGCCAGCGCTGGACCCACGCAGTGCTGGCGGGCGCGACGACCTGGTCGTCCACCAGCACCCATCCGTACGCCAGCGACTGCTTGATCGTCCGGTACCAGGTCACGCCGTCGAGGACGGGCAGCTCGAAGGTGGCGGTCAGGTAGCCGTCGCGCCGGATCGCGCGCACCAGGCGCCCGCCGCGGTCGGAGAGATAGGCGGCGCCGTCGGCCGTGATGCCCGAGTGCGCCCCCGGGGACCGCACCCAGGTGCGCCAGAAGCCGCCGTTGTAGGCGTAGGAGCCGCTGTCGGTGATCATGCGGGTTCCGAACGCCCACAGCTCGAGGCTTCCGGCGTCGCGATGCCCGTGGATCATCGCCTTCATCGGCTGGCCGTAGCGGGTCGCCAGCACCGTGCGCCCGGCCTTCCCGCTGCTCCTGCTCACCAGGTAGCCGGGCGAGTAGACCGCGAAGTCGCGCGCGTCGCGCCAGTCGTAGCTCGAGCGGTCGGTCGGGAAGCCGTCGCCGATGTTGACCACGGTGCCGTCGGGGAGGGCCATGTCCGCACCGAAGCGGCTCATCAGCGCGATGCGCTCGGAGCCGTCCGGCAACGGCTGGCCGGCCGCGTCGATGGCGCGAAGCATCTCGCTCCACCAGGCGTCGTTGTAGCCGTGGTAGCTGATCGACCCCTCGAGCGACACCCCGTCGGGGCTGACGGCGATCATGAGCAGGCGCCTCGTGCGCTCGAGCGACAGCGCGATCGCCGTATCGTCGCCGAGCGCGGTGCCGGCGGCGAGGAGTCCGGCGTTCTGCATGAGCGCGTGGTTGCCGGTGCCGACGTACGTCGCCGGGTCCGAGTTGGCCTCGATGTGCTCCTCGAGGGCATCGACGAGCCACGGCTCGAGCCCGAGCTCGACGGCGGCGCAGGCTAAGACGGTGGCGCGCTGCCCCATCGGGTGGTCGTACCAGCTCCACATGGTCAACGGGTGGGACCGGTCGCTGTTGTCGGCGGCGAAGTCGCGCAGGATCGCGATCCACCGGTCGCGGTAGCGCACGTCGCCCGTGCGCAGCCACTCCCGCCGCAGCGGGTCGGTCCACACGAGGGACTGGAACCAGACCTCGTAGTTGTCGGTGGGCAGGGCCGGCTGCGACCAGTCGATGTCGTCGGGCAGCGGCTGCTTCGGATAGGTCGCGACGAGGACGCTTCCGGACAGCAGCGCATCGGCGCGCTCGGTGTCGTCGGGGCGCGGAGCCGTGATGCTGCGATGGACCGCGCACATCGACGCCAGCCCGTCAGGCGCCTGCGGCGCCGGACCGGGCGTCTCTGCGTGCGCCGGCACCGCGGACGCGACGATGGCGAGTGCGGCCGCAGCCGCGACGAGCGCGGCCCCCCGCGCGACGATCCTCATGACGTGCGTTCCCCCGAGCTGATCCCCCGTACGTTGCCCGTCGACGGTAACCCGGCAGGGGCGGGGAGTCACAGCCGGACTGCTCCGACGGCGTGTCCTCCGGGTCAGAAGGCGTCGACGAGCGGGGCCGGCAGGTCGCCGCTGCGGACGACGGCGAGCCGGGCGGTGGCGCGCGTGAGCGCGACGTAGAGGTCGGCCAGGCCGCCGGTGCCGGCGACGATCGCGGCCGGATCGACGAGGCAGACGTTGTCGAACTCGAGGCCCTTCACCTGCGACGGCGTCATGACGGCGACCGGCGCGTCGAGACCCGCGGCACCGGTCGCGGCGGCGACGCCGGCGTCGCGCAGGGCCGCGTGGACGGCGGAGGTGCCCGCCTCGACGCACACGACGACCGAGCGGCCCGGGTGCTGCGACCACTCCGTCGCGAGCTCGCACACGGCCGCCTCGACGTCGTCTACCTGGAGGTCGACGGGGTCGTGCTCGCCCTCGCGCACCGCCTCGGGGGCGGTGACGTCGCGGTCCATCGCGGCGAGCACACGGTCGGCCACGCGCGCGATGCGAGCAGGCGTCCGGTAGTTGATGGAGAGCTCCTCCACCCGCCAGTTGCCGCGGGTCACCTCGTCGAGCGCCTCGGCCCACGATCGGGCTCCAGCGCCCGACGCCGTCTGGGCCAGATCGCCTACGACCGTCATCGAGCGCGACGGGCATCGCCGCACGACGGCGCGCCATGCCATCGGCGAGAGCTCCTGGGCCTCGTCGACGACGACGTGGCCGTAGACCCACTCGCGGTCGGCGGCGGCCCGCTCGGCGAGGGTGAGCACCGGGCCGCTCTCGGCGAAGCGCGCCGCGATGTCCTCGCCGGACACCATGTGCGCGAAGTAGGAGGAGATGTCCTCCTCGTCGAACGACTGCGAGGTGTCGAGGACGCGCTGCGCGTACGCGGCCGCCCGGCGGGCCGACGCCTCCTCGCGCGCGGCGTCGGCGCTCGTCGCGACGGCGTCGCTGCCGAGCAGCTCGGCGAGCTCGTCGAGCAGCGGGACGTCGTCGACGGTGAACGGCGCATCGGCGTCCCGCCGCAGCAGCCGCTGCTGGTCGCGGGTGAGCAGGCCGTCCGCGGCGGCGGCGAGGACGTCGGGCTTGGCGAGCAGGTCGCGCAGCACCCGCTGCGGTGTGAGCGGCATCCAGAGCAGGTTGAGCTCGCGGCGCACCTCGGGGGTCTCGCGCAGCTCCTCGAGCAGGTCCTCGCGCACGTACGCGTCGCCGGGGTCGAGCGAGCGCTTGCGTGCCAAGCGCGTGGCGCACTGGTTGAGCATGTGCTTGAGGAACGGCACGCGGGCGCCGTTGTGCGAGGCGTCGTCGCGCCGGGCCTCGCGGCCGGCGTGAGCGATGGTGCCGGCAGCGAGGTGGATCGAGCTCTGGCCCACCCGCAGGGTGAGGCCCTTCTCCGGCACGCGCTCGCGGGCACGCACCGCGCGCTCGAGCACCGTCGCCATCGCGACGTCGCCCTTCACCACCGCGATGTGCTCGCGGTCGCGCTCGACGGCGTCGACGCCGGGCACCAGCTCGGCCACCGACGACAGGACGACGCCGGTCTCGCCGAGCGAGGGCAGCACCGCCTCGACGTAGCGCAGGAAGACGCCGGTGGGGCCGAGCACCAGCACGCCGGAGCGCTCGAAGCGGTCGCGGTGCGTATAGAGCAGATAGGCGGCGCGGTGCAGCGCGACAGCGGTCTTGCCGGTGCCGGGCCCGCCCTGCACGACGAGCGCGCCCGCGGCGTCGGACCGGATGATGCGGTCCTGCTCGGCCTGGATGGTCGCGACGATGTCGCCCATGCGCCCGGTGCGGGCGGCGCCGAGCGCGGCGAGGAGGGCGGAGTCGGAGGCGGTGTCGACCGAGTCGGGGTCGACGAGGTCGGGGTCGAGCACCTCGTCGGACAGGCCCACGACCTTGCGCTCGTCGGTGGTGATGTGGCGGCGCCGCACGAGGCCCTGAGGGCTCGCCGCCGTCGCCTGGTAGAACGGCGCCGCGGCCGGCGCGCGCCAGTCGATCTGCAGCACCTTCTGGCTCTCGTCGGTGAGCCCGATGCGCCCGATCCAGGTGGGGCCCGACGGGTCGTCGATGCGGCCGAACAGCAGGCGCGACTCGACGGCGTCGAGGGCCGCGATGCGGTCGGTCCAGAGCGAGACGAACGAGTCGCGCTCGCTGCGGTTCTGGTGCGTGCCCCCCGAGCCCTGGGCCATGGCGGCGCGCAGCCGGTCGCGGGAGACGTCGCGCAGCTCGTCGAGGCGGTGGTACGCCTCGTCGAGGTGCGCCTGCTCCTCGGCGGTGTCCGGATGGCCCTGCACGGTCGCCCTCAGATCGTCGGATGTGGCCGTCCATCTTGCGCCATCGGAGGCCGCTCGGCGAAACCGGGGCTGCTCCGGGCGGGTCGGCGCCCGTGGCGTCACTGCCCGTGACGCCCGTGCCCAGCGCGCCGCCCGGGCCGGTGACGGCGGCCTCGCGCTCCTTGGCGCACCAGACCCGTGCCCGTTCCGGGAGCGACCCTGGAGCGCCTGTCCCCGGCTTCGAGGCACCGCGCGCGCGGAGCGTCACCCGCGGTTACGCTGCGCGCAGGCATGGGCCGGGGAGGGCGGGGGACCACATGGATGCGACGGCGTCCGAGCGGGCGGCGAGGTCGCCGTTCGTCGGTCGCCACGACGCCCTCGACCACCTCTCCGCCGCCGTCGCAGCCGCGCGCCTCGGCCGGTTCGCGGGCGTGCTCGTCAGCGGTGTCGGCGGCGTCGGCAAGTCGCGCCTCGTCGGGCAGCTCGTCGAGCAGGCTGCGGACGACGTCCTGCACGTCGCCTGCCAGGCGCCCGCCGAGACCGGGCCCACCGCCCTGCTCGAGTCGCTGGGGCCGCTGCTCGCCGCCGCCGGCGCGGCCCCGGAGGCCGCGGCGGCGGGCTCCGAGCACGACGACGCCGCCCACGATGCTCACGATGCGCAGGAGCGGTACTTCCGGGCAGCCGGCGATGCGGTCGCGAAGCTGGCGCAGTCCCACGCCGCCGTCCTCGTCACCGTCGAGGACCTCCACCGCGCCGACCTCACGAGCGTGGAACTGCTCGCGTACCTCGCCCGGCGGCTCGAGCGAGCCCCGGTCGCCGTGGTGGCCACCCTGCGCGACGAGTCGGGCCCGGCGCCGGTGCGTGCCGTCATCACCGCGCTGAGCCTGGACGCCGGTGTGACGCGCCTGCGGCTCGGCGGGCTGTCGCGCGACGAGCTGGCCGAGCTCGCATCGGCGCGCACCGGCGCGGCGCTGCCCGGCGACGTCGTCGACGACATCCTCGTCCGGTCCGGCGGAGTGACCCTCTACGCCGAGGAGCTCGTCGACGCCTACGCGCGCGACGGCCGCACCGACGAGGTGCCGGCCTCGCTGCGCTCGCTCATCGACGGCTCCCTCGACGGGCTCGAGCCGTCCGGCCGCCAGCTCGTCGAGCTGCTCGCCGTCGCGGGCGGCGAGGCGGGCCACGCCCTTCTGCGCGAGGCCGTCGGCGTCGACGAGGCCGAGCTCCAGCGGCGCCTCGACGACGTGCTCGACACCGGTGTGGTCGTCGTCGACGACGACCTGCGCGGCTACCGCTTCCGCCACGACCTGCTCCTCGAGGGCGTCCTCGACGCCATCGCCGACGACGCCGCCCGCGACTACCACGCCGCGCTCGCCGGGGCGCTCACCGCCCGCCCCGACCTCGCGCCGCGCGGTGCGTCGCCGATGGCGGCGCTCGCGCTGCACCGCCGCCTCGGCGGCGATCCCGAAGGGGCCCTGGTGGCCTCCGTCGCGGCCGCGCGGGAGGCCAGCCGGGCCGGCGCGAGCGCCGAGGAGCTCGAGCACCGGCTGGTCGCGCTCGAGCTGCTCGAGGTGCTCGGCCGTCCGCAGACGGAGGTGGGGCCCGCTCTCGCCGACACCGCCCGCGCCGCCTCGCGGGCCGGGCTGCACGCGCGCTCGGCCGAGCTGCTCGCGCGCGTCGTCGAGCAGCAGCCGGCGTCGCCCGTCCGCCTCCGGCTCGAGGGCGAGCGGATGGCCGAGCAGTACCTCGCCGGTGACGCACGCGGCGCGATGGCCACGGCACGCGGCATGCTCGCGAGCCTCGACGACAGCACGCCGCGCGCGGTCCGCGCGGGCGTCCTCTCCACCTGCGCCGCGGCGTTCGTCGACCCCTCCCTCGGCCGCACGCCGCTGGAGGCCACCACCGAGGCCGTCGAGCTCGCGCGCGAGGGCGACGACGCCGACCTGCTCATGCGCGCGCTCACCAGCCACGGCCTCGCTCTCGCGCTCTACGGCCGCATCCAGGAGGCGGTCGGTGTCTTCGACGAGGCCGAGGCGCTCTCGGAGGCGCAGACCGATCCGCGCGAGGCGCTGCGCGCCACGATGTACCGCCTGCTCTACGGCTTCGACCCCGCGGCCGACATCGAGCGCGGCCGCCACGCCATCGCCCGGGCCGACCGGATGGGCGCCGCCCGCGGCGTCGGCAAGCAGCTGCGCGCCGTCGTCGCCGACCTGCTGCTCGCCACGGGGCGCTGGGACGAGCTGCGCACGGTCGTGGCCGACGGCCTCGCGTGGGGCTCGCAGGACTTCGCGGGCATGCTGCTGCGGCTCGATGCCGGCATCGCGGCCTTGTGCACCGGGCGGATCGACGACGCCGAGGCCGAGCTCGCCGCGGCCCGCGAGGTGGAGCCGGCCGGCCACCCGCGCTGCAGCCAGCTGGCAGCCGAGATCGCCTGGTGGCGTGGCGATGCAGCCGCGAGCGCGGCGTACTGCCTCGAGGGCCTGCAGCTCGCAGTGGCCACGGCGCGCGGCAACGAGGTGGCGCCGCTGACCTACGCGCTGGCCCGCGCCCTGCCGCCCGAGCCGCCGCCGGAGGTCGCCGCGATGCTCGAGCTGGCCCTCGGCGGGCTGGCCGCCACCGCGGGCAACCCGGTCACCGCCGGCTACCTCGCCACAGCCCGCGCGGAGCGGTCGAGCACGGCCGAGGCCTGGGCCGACGCCTCCTCCCAGTGGCAGGCGCTGGGCCACGGCCCGATGCAGGCCTACGCCGACTGGCGCCTCGCCGGCGCGCTCGCCGGCGCCGGGCGCCACCCCGAGGCGCAGCAGGCCCTGGCGAAGGCCGAGGACGAGGCGCGCCGCCTCGGCCTCACCCCGATCCTCGGGGCGCTCGAGGCGGCGTCCGGCGCCGCCATCCCGCGGCAGCGCGGCGGGGGCTCCTGGTCGGGCACCGCCGAGGCCGAGCGGCTGGGCCTGACCGCCCGCGAGGCGGAGGTGCTCGACCTGCTCGCGGAGGGCTGGTCGAACAAGCGGATCGGCGAGCACCTGCACATCAGCCCGCGCACCGTGGGCATCCACGTCTCGAGCATCCTGCGCAAGCTCGGCGTCGCCACGCGCGGCGAGGCTGCGGCTCTCGCCCGCCGCCTGGTCCCCTGACCCCGCCGTCGCGGGTGGGGCGGCCCACCTCCGACCGGCCCCCGGAACCGCGCGAGGTGCGTGCGCCGTGGGGCAGGCTGGGGCCATGAGCACCCCCGCCGCACCCGCGCCGGTCGACCTGCGCAAGTACGCGTGGCTGTCGATCGCGGCGGCGGTCGCCACCATCTCGCTGAAAGCCCTGGCCTGGTGGATCACCGGCTCGGTCGGCCTGCTGTCCGACGCCGCCGAGTCGGTCGTCAACCTCGTGGCCGCCGTCATCGCACTCGTCGCGCTCACCGTCGCCGCACGTCCGCCGGACGCCGACCACCAGTACGGCCACGGCAAGGCGGAGTACTTCTCCGCCGCCGTCGAGGGGCTGCTCATCTTCGCGGCGGCCGCCGTCATCATCGTCGCCGCGGTGGGCCGGCTGCTCGACCCGCAGCCGCTCGAGGAGCTCGGCCTGGGCCTGTTCATCTCGCTGATCGCGACCGCCATCAACGGCGCCGTCGGCGTGCTGCTGATCCGGGTCGGCCGCGCGCACAGGTCTGCCACCCTCGTGGCCGACGGCAAGCACCTCATGACCGACGTCTGGACCTCGGCGGGCGTGCTGCTCGGCGTCCTGCTCGTCGGCGTCACCGGCTGGCTCCCGCTCGACCCGCTGGTCGCGATCGCGGTGGCGCTCAACATCCTCGTCACCGGCACGCGGCTGGTGTCCTCGTCGGTGTCGGCGCTGCTCGACGGCGCGCTCTCGCCGCAGGACCAGGCCGTGGTCGTCGGGATCCTCGACAAGCACCGGTCCGACGACGTCGACTTCCACGGCCTGCAGACCCGCGAGAGCGGGCGCAGCCGGTTCGTGTCGGTGCACGTGCTCGTGCCCGGCGCGTGGACGGTGCAGCAGGCGCACGACGTCGTCGAGGTGGTCGAGGCCGACGTCCGCGCGGCGCTCGAGGGCGTGACGATCACGACGCACGTGGAGCCGCGCGACGACCCGAGGTCGTACGACGACGCCCCCTACGACGCGAGCAGTATCGAGCACCGCCCCTGAACGGGGCGCCTCCTAGAACAGAGCGTTGGCCAGGGCCGTGCGGGCCTTGGCCACGCGCGGGTCGGCGTCGCCGACGAGCAGGAACAGCGACAGCAGGTGCTCTCGGGCGGCGTTGCGCTCGTCGCCGCTCGTGCGCCGGACGAGCTCGATGATGCGGGCGAACGCCTCGTCGACGCGGCCGGTGAGCAGGTCGACGTCGGACGCGAGGGCCTGGGCCTCGAGCGAGTCGGGCTGCGCCTCGGCGGCGGCGTACGCGGCCTCGGGGTCGGCGCCGTCGGTGCGCCGGAGCAGCGCGACCTGGGCCAGGCCCGCCTTGGCCTCGGCGTCGGCCGGCGACTCGCGGAGCACGGCCTCGTAGGCGGCGGTGGCGGCGTCCCAGTCGCCTGCCTCGATCGCGTCGTAGGCGGCGTCGAAGCGGGGGTCGGACGGCGGCTCGGCGTCGGCCTGCTCGCCGTCGGCGGCCTCGGGCGCGCCGCCGTCGAGACGGCCGGCCACGCCGTTGGCCTCGGCGACGCGGAGCAGCTCGTCGAGGTACTGGCGCACCTGCGGCTCGGGCAGGGCCCCCTGGAACAGCGGCATCGGCTGGCCCTTGACCACGGCGAAGATCGCGGGTATCGACTGCACGGCGAAGGCCTGCGCGATGCGCGGGTTGGCGTCGACGTCGACCTTGGCGAGCAGCCAGCGGCCGTCGTCGTCGGCGACGAGCTTCTCGAGGATGGGCGAGAGCGTCTTGCAGGGCTGGCACCACTCGGCCCACAGGTCGATGACGACCGGCACCGTGAACGACAGGTCGACGACGCTCTGGAAGGCCGCCTCGTCGACGTCGACGACGAGCGAGGCGACGGCGGGCGGACCCCCGGCGGCGGCCGCAGCCATCCGCTCCTCCGCCTTCTGCTGCGCCTCGCGGGCAGCGGCGACGGCGGCGAGGTCGACGGCCCCGCGCAGGGGCATCCGGGCGGCAGGGTTCGGCGTGCTCACGCACGCCATTCTCCTACGGGCCGTCTCCCGCGCGACGCGGGGAGCGGGACGGCCCGAGGGCCCGGGTCCTAGAAGCCCGCGCCGACCGACATCTGCAGCGTCTGGGTGGCCACGAAGCCCCACGTGGCGAGGGCGGCGGCGATGCCGCCGATCGCGGCGGCGACAACAGGGGCGACCCAGGTGCGGGCGGTCGCGGGAGCGGCGGCCTCGGCAGCAGCAGCGTCGGTCGTGGTGGTCGTGATGGTGGCCATGGCGGCCTCCTCGGGTCGGATTCTTTACGATACGCGTCGTATCGTATCGCTGATGGTGACCTGTGTCGAACCGCCCCCTCCCCCCGCGTGCCGTGGCAGGCTCGCGGCGATGAGCGCGCGCAGCCGCACCGAGCCGCCGCCGGCCCCGCAGGCATCGGGCCGGGGCCGTCCGCGCTCGTCCACGGCCGACGCCGCGATCCTCGACGCCACCCGCGACCTGCTCGCCGAGAGCGGCTGGGCGGCGCTGTCGGTCGAGGCGGTCGCCGCGCGCGCCGGCGTCGCGAAGACGACCGTCTACCGCCGCTTCTCCTCGCGCTACGACCTGGCGATGGCCGTCCTCGGCGAGGTGGTGCAGGCGTCGGCGGCCAAGGCCGAGGAGACCAATGACCCCCGCGAGCTGCTGCGCGCGGCGGTGCTCTCCTGCGCGGCCGCCTACCGCCGGCCGGCCGCGCGCACCGCGATGCTGGCGGTGCTGGCCGAGGCGCAGCGCGACGAGCGGCTGCGCGCCGCGGTGAAGGAGCAGATCGAGGAGCCGGGGCGCCGGCTGGTGATCGACGGCGTCGCGCTCGCGCTCGAGCAGGGCCACGGCCACCCCGACGCGGCAGCGGCAGCAGCGGGCTCCGACCTGCTCTACGACCTCATCACCGGCACGGTGCTGCACCGCCTGGTGATCCGCGGCGAGGAGGCCGACGACGTGTTCGTCGAGCAGCTCGCCGACGCCGCCCTCGCGGTCCTCGGCGAGCCGATCGGCTCAGCGCCGCGCCGGGCTCAGAGGAAGTAGAGCCGCGACAGCGGCACGCGCTCCACGGGCTCCATCGCCAGCCGCTCGCCGTCGAGGTCGACGCCGCGGCCGAGCGGGTCGACCACCACGTCGGCGGACGGGCGGTGGCGGACCATCGAGGCGAGCGACACGTCGCGGCACCCCTGGACCGCCACCCGTCGCCGGCGCGTCGGGAAGGTGTCCTCCCCAGCATCGACGGCGGCCCGGTTGGTGAACACCACCGCGGAGTCGACCGCAGCCCCGCCGATGCCGCCGAACTGCGCCGCGATCTGACGGGGCTCGGCGACGTCGACCACCGAGTTCGGGTCGCCCACGGTGCCCCAGGCGGGCAGCCCGCTCTTGAGGACGAGGTAGGGCTTCGCGCCGAACGACGACGGGAACCACAGCACGATGTCGGCGAGGCGGCCCGGCTGTAGAGAGCCCACCTCGTGGCTGAGGCCGTGGGCGAGCGCGGGGTTGATCGTGAGCTTGGCGAGGTAGCGCAGCACGCGGTCGTTGTCGTGCGGCGCGTCGTCGTCGGCCGGCTTGAGCACCGCGGCGAGCTGGAAGGTGCGTCGCACCGTCTCCCCGGCGCGGCCCATGCCCTGCGCGTCGCTGCTCGTGATGGGGATGACGCCGCGGTCGTGCAGCACGTTCTCCGCGGCCATCGTCGCCGCGCGCACGCGGGCGCGGACGATGTCGGCGTCGCTCGGGATGTCGGGCCGCAGCGCGTGGACGTTGAAGATCATGGCGAAGTGCTCGGCGACGGCGTCGCGCCCGAACGGCAGCGTGGGGTTGGTCGACGACGCGATGACGTGCGGCACGCCGGCGAGCTCGAGGACGTCCGGCGTGTGCCCGCCTCCGCACCCCTCGACGTGGTACGCGTGGAACACCCGGCCGTCGGACACCGCGAGCGTGTCGGCAACCGACAGCCCCTCGTTGAGGCCGTCGGTGTGCACGGCCACCTGGACGTCGAACTCCTCCGCGACGTCGAGGCAGGTGTCGAGCGAGCGCAGGTGCGCGCCGGTGTCCTCGTGCACCTTGAAGCCGAGGACGCCGGCCTCGATGCCCTCGAGCATCGTGCCGCGCCGCGACGCCGACCCGCGGCCCAGCAGGCCCACGTTGATCGGGTAGGCGTCGAAGGCCGCGTAGGCCGTGCGCAGCGGCGCCGCGGCGTTGACGCCGACACCCCAGAACGGCCCGAACTCCTGGCCGATCACCGTGGTGACCCCGGACGCCAGTGCGGCCTCCATGACGCGCGGCGAGAGCAGGTGCACGTGGGTGTCGACGGCGCCCGCAGTGGCGATGAGGCCCTCGCCGTTGATGACGACGGTGCTGGTGCCGATCACGATCTCGATGCCGTCGGCGGTGTCCGGGTTGCCGGCGCGGCCGACGCCGACGATGCGCCCGCCGGCGATCCCGATCGACGCGGTGCGGATTCCCAGCACGGGGTCGATGACGAGGACGTTGGTGATGACGACGTCGCACGACTCCGACGTCGGCACGGCGCGCATGCCGATTCCGTCGCGGCCGGTCTTGCCGAAGCCGAGCAGGAACTCGTCGTCGTCGGGCTGGCTGTGGCCCTCGACCTGGACGACGAGGCCGGTGTCGCCGAGCCGGACGCGGTCGCCGGTGCGGGGGCCGTAGGTGTGGGCGTGCGCGAGCGGGTTGTGCGTCATGCCTGCACCTCCGGGTGCGCCGCGAGGTGGTGGCGGATGCCGGCGACGGCGCCGTCGGGATCGCCGCCGTCCCAGCCGGTGTCGAGGAAACCGGTCGCGCGCAGGAGGTCGAGCGCGCGCTCCTTGGCTCCGGGCGCGTCGAGCGGCCCATCGACCAGGCCGGCGAAGCCGATCGCGACGCGCTCGCCGCGGATCGGCACCAGCCGCACGGCGACGGTCTCCCCCGGCGGGAAGGTCACGCTCGAGCCGGCCATGACGTCGAGGTGGCGGCCGTACGACGCCGCGCGGTCGAACCGCAGGCGCGGGTTGGTCTCGAGGAAGTGGAAGTGGCTGGTCACTGTGACGGGCACGGGCGCGGTGTTCTCGACGTCGAGCTCGACGGCGTCGAGCCGGGCCGCGCGTTCGGCGTCCTGCGCGGGGTCGTAGTCCTCGTCTGCCGCGACGAGGATCGCGCCGGGCGCGTCGTCGCCGAGCGATCCGCCGCCGATCGGGTCGGGCACCACCACGAGCCGCGTGCCGTCGTCGAACACGGCCTCGACCTTGACGTCGACGAGCACGTCGGCGACGCCGGGCAGGACGTCGTCGGGCCCGAGCACCGAGCGGCCCACCTCGAGCGCCTCCTCGTGGCGCAGCCCGTCGCGCGCGGCCTCGGCCACGGCGTCGGCGATGAGCGCGGTGGCCTCGGGGACGTTGAGCCGCAGGCCGCGGGCACGGCGGGCCCGGGCGAGCTCGGCGACCTGGAACAGGAGCAGGCGGTCGCGCTCCGACGGTGTCAGCTGCACGGGGGTCCTTCCTGGCGTCGTACCGGCGCGGCCTGCCCGGCGTACGGCGTCAGCAGAGTACGCGCCGCGTGGCGGAACAGGGCCAGCACATCAGGGCGGCCGACGCCGGGCGCGCCAAGCGTCGCCTGGATCGAGAGGCCGTCCACGAGGGACGACAGGACGCGTGCCATGGCGACCGGGTCCTCGACTGCGAACGCTCCGCGCTCGGCGCCGTAGCGCAGCACGTCGGCCAGGATCGAGCGCCAGCGCGAGTCGAGGTCGTCCTGGACCTCGGCCACCTCGGGATCGAGCGAGGCCTCGTGCCACACCTGGAACCACAGCACCCAGCCCTGGTCCGAGCGCCCAGATGACGCCGACAGCTCCACCAGCCGGTCGAGCCGGCGCCACGGGTCGCGCACCTTGAGGACGCTGCTCTCGACCTCGGCGATCAGCTGCTCCTCGCTGTCACGGATGGCGGCCATGAGCAGCGCGTTCTTCGTCGGGTAGTAGTACGTCACGTGGCCCGTCGAGATGCCGGCCCGTTCCGCCACATCGGCGACCCGCACCTGGGCGAGCCCGCGCTCGGCGATCACCTGCGCGGCCGCGCGCACGATCGCCTCCTGCCGGTCGCGGCCGCGGCCGCGCCGCGACGTCCCGGCTGGACGTGCGGTCGTCATGGGAGAGCTACCCCGGCGGGGATCTGCTGCGTGATGCAGTGCGGACCGCCGCCGCCGTACGCGAGCACCTCGCCCGGCACCCCCACGACGTCGTAGCCGTCGTACACCTCGGCGAGCCGGGCGAGTGCAGGTGCGTCGTTGACGGAGCCGGACACCGGCACCACGATCCGGCCGTTGGCGATGTAGTGGTTGGCGTAGGACACGTGCGGATCCGCTCCCGGATCGAGCACGCTCACGTCGATCTGGCGCCCCCGGGCGTCGAAGGTGCGCTCGAGCACCTCGAGGTTCGCACGGGCCCGCGCGAAGTCCGGCGAGGCCGGCGACGACGGCAGCTCGAGCAGGACATGGCCCGGCGCGACGTACTGGGCCACGCCGTCGATGTGCCCGTCCGTCCCGGCGGGCCCGGTGTCGAGCGAGTGCCCGTACGGCAGCCACACGATCGTGCGGACCCCGAGCGCGTCGCGCAGTTCGCGCTCGATGTCGGCCCGGGTCATGGACGGGTTGCGGTTCGGCGCGAGCAGGCACTGCTCGGTGGTGAGCAGCGTGCCCTCCCCGTCGACGAAGAACGAGCCGCCCTCGAGGACGAGCGGCGACTCGTGCACGGGCAGGCCGAGCAGCTCGCCGACGCGGCGCGCGAGGGCGTCGTCGTCGGCATAGGGGTGCCAGCGCTCGCCCCATGCGTTGAACCGGAAGCTCACGACCGCGGTCGCGCCGTCGGCCCGCCGCACGAAGACGGGCCCGCTGTCGCGCGCCCAGGAGTCGTCGACCGGGATCTCGACGGCGGTCACGTCGGAGCCGCAGCGCGCGCGCACCTCGGCCTGCGAGCCCGGGGCGCACACCAGGACGACCGGCTCGACCTCGGCGATCGCCAGGGCGACGGCGGCATAGTCGTCCATCGCCTCGTCGAGGCGGCCGCCCCACAGCTCGCGCCGCGCGGGCCACACCATGAGGCACCCCGCGTGCGGCGCCCACTCCGCCGGCATCGAGTACCCCTGCTCGGCCGGGGTCCGCCCCGGGGACGGCTGACGTGGCTGCTGGCGCTGCGTCGCTGCGGTCATGGCGAGAATCTTGGATTGCATCCAAGAAAATGGCAAGGGCTCCGCCCGAGGGAGCCGCCCGGAGGGCTAGAGGGAGAGGCCGGCGACGAGGGTGTCGGCGGCGGCGTAGGGGTCGAGCCCGCCGGTGGCGACGCGGTCGGCGAGGGAGTCGAGGCGCTGGTCGCCGCGCAGGTCGCCGATGCGCTCGCGCAGGATGCCGAACGCGATCGCCTCGATCTCGGCGGCGGCGCGGGCCCGCCGGCGCGACGCGAGCTCGCCGGTGCGCTCGAGCCAGTCGCGGTGGCGGAAGACGGCCTCGACGACCTCCTCGCTGCCCTCGCCCTTGGCGGCCACCGTGCGCAGCACCTCGGGCTTCCACGGGTCGTCGGCCGGGCCCGAGCGCGGGCCGGACCCGAGGGTGAGCATGTGCCGCAGCTCGCGCAGGGTGTTCTCGGCGCCGTCGCGGTCGGCCTTGTTCACCACGAACAGGTCGCCGATCTCGAGGATGCCTGCCTTCGCCGCCTGGACGCCGTCGCCCATGCCGGGCGCGAGCAGCACCAGGGTGGTGTCGGCGGCGCCCGCCACCTCCACCTCGCTCTGCCCGACGCCGACGGTCTCCACGAGCACGACGTCGCAGCCGGCGGCGTCGAGCACGCGCACGGCCTGCGGCGTGGCCCACGCGAGGCCGCCGAGGTGGCCGCGCGACGCCATCGACCGGATGAACACGTGCGGGTCGGTCGCGTGCTCCTGCATGCGCACGCGGTCGCCGAGCAGCGCGCCGCCGGAGAACGGCGACGACGGGTCGACGGCCAGCACGCCGACGCGCAGGTCGCGCTCGCGCAGCCGCGAGACGAGGGCCGACGTCGACGTCGACTTGCCCACGCCCGGCGCGCCGGTCACGCCCACGACGTGGGCGTGGCCGGCGTACGGAGCGAGCGCTGCCGTCACCTCGCGCAGCAGCGGCGAGGCGTCCTCGACGAACGAGATCAGCCGGGCGACCGCACGGGGCTGCCCCTCGCGCGCACGCGCGACGAGGTCGTCGACGTCGATGCCCACCTGCTGCTGCGCTCCCGTGCCCGTCAGGCCGACGGCACGCGGACGATCAGGGCGTCGCCCTGGCCGCCGCCGCCGCACAGGGCGGCCGCGCCGACACCGCCGCCGCGGCGCTTGAGCTCGAGCGCGAGGCTGAGGACCACGCGCGCGCCGCTCATGCCGACGGGGTGGCCGAGGGCGATGGCGCCGCCGTTGACGTTGACCTTGTCGGCGTCGATGCCGAGCTTGGCCTGGCTCGCGAGGCCGACCGCGGCGAACGCCTCGTTGATCTCGACGAGGTCGAGGTCGGAGACCGACAGGCCCTCCTTGCCGAGGGCCTTGAGGATCGCGTTGGCGGGCTGCTCCTGCAGCGACGCGTCGGGGCCGGCGACGACGCCGTGGGCACCGATCTCGGCCAGCCACTCGAGGCCGAGCGACTCGGCCTTCTCCTTGCTCATGACGACCACGGCGCAGGCGCCGTCGGAGATCTGCGACGCGGAGCCGGCGGTGATCGTGCCGTCCTTGGCGAACGCGGGGCGCAGCTTGCCGAGCGACTCGGCGGTGGTGTCGGGGCGGATGCCCTCGTCGTCGGCGAAGACGATCGGGTCGCCCTTACGCGTGGGGATCTCGACGGGGACGATCTCCTCGGCGAACAGGCCGTTCTTCTGCGCGACCGCCGCGAGCTGGTGGCTGCGCGCGGAGAACTCGTCCTGCGCCTCGCGCGTGATGAACGGGTACTTCGCGTTGTGGTTCTCCGTGGAGATACCCATGGCCACCTGGTCGAACGCGCACGTGAGCGCGTCGAAGGCCATCGAGTCGACGAGGTTCACGTCGCCGTACTTGAAGCCCTCGCGCGACTTCGGCAGCAGGTGCGGCGCCTGGGTCATCGACTCCATGCCGCCTGCGACGACGGTCTCGAACTCGCCGGCGCGGATGAGCTGGTCGGCCAGCGCGATCGCGTCGAGGCCGGAGAGGCAGACCTTGTTGATCGTGAGCGCCGGGACGTCCATCGGGATGCCCGCCTTGACTGCGGCCTGGCGCGCGGTGATCTGGCCGGCGCCGGCCTGGATGACCTGGCCCATGATCACGTAGTCGACCTGGTCGGGGGCGACGCCGGCGCGGTCGAGCGCGCCCTTGATCGCGACGCCGCCGAGGTCGGCGCCGGAGAAGTCCTTGAGGGAGCCGAGCAGGCGGCCCATGGGGGTGCGAGCGCCTGCGACGATGACGTTCACCACGTCGAACACCTGACCTTCTGACGGACACCGGTACCTGGGCTTGCCACGATAGACCCGTGAGTACCCCGTCCCCCGCAGAGGTCCTGGGCCCCGTGGTCACCGCGATCGACCACGTCGGGTTCGCCGTCCGAGACCTGGACGAGGCGGTGGCCTTCTACGGCCGCGCCTTCGGTCTCCCCCTCCTGCACGAGGAGGTGAACGAGGAGCAGGGCGTCCGCGAGGCCATGGTGGGCATCGGCGACAGCGCGATCCAGCTGCTGGCGCCGCTCACGCCGGAGTCGACGATCGGGAAGTTCCTCGACCGCAACGGCGAAGGCATCCAGCAGGTCGCGTTCCGCGTCACCGACGTCGACGTGGCCGCGCAGCGACTGCGCGACGCCGGGCTGCGCCTGCTCTACGACGCCCCGCGCCGCGGCACCGCCGGCTCGCGCGTGAACTTCGTGCACCCCAAGGACTGCGGCGGCGTGCTGGTCGAGCTCGTCGAGCCCGCGGCCGACGCGCACCACTGACGTTCCTCGCCCCGGGCGGCGGCGTCCGCACGTCGGACGCCGTCCCCGCGGCCGCGCGTGCAACCGCTTGCGGCGCGCGGCCGCACCCCCTCCCCCGCGGACCCGGTACACCCCCTGGTTAGCGTGCGATCACGGACGCGACCGGCGCGTACCGCAACGCCGACCCCGGAGGCCGACGTGAACCAGATCCTCGAGACCATCCTGTCCGGAGAGGCCACGGCGGACGACGTCGCCGCCCTCCCCCTGCCCGAGTCCTACCGCGGCATCACGGTGCACAAGGACGAGCAGGAGATGTTCGCCGGCAAGACGACGTGGGAGAAGGACCCCCGCGAGTCGCTGCACCTCGACGACGTACCGCTGCCCGAGCTCGGCCCGGGCGAGGCGCTCATCGCGGTCATGGCCAGCGCCGTCAACTTCAACACGGTGTGGTCGTCGATCTTCGAGCCCGTGTCGACGTTCGGCTACCTCGAGCGCTACGGCCGCACCAACCCGCTGGCCAAGCGCCACGACCTGCCCTACCACGTGATCGGCTCCGACCTCTCCGGCGTCGTGCTGCGCACCGGCCCCGGCGTGCACACCTGGAAGCCGGGCGACGAGGTGGTCGCGCACTGCCTGTCGGTCGAGCTCGAGAGCCCCCTCGGGCACAACGACACGATGCTCGACCCGGAGCAGCGCATCTGGGGCTACGAGACCAACTTCGGCGGCCTCGCCGAGATCGCCCTGGTGAAGGCCAACCAGCTCCTGCACAAGCCCGCCCACCTCACTTGGGAGGAGGCGGCGTCGCCCGGCCTGGTGAACTCCACGGCCTACCGCCAGCTGGTGTCGCAGAACGGCGCCGGGATGAAGCAGGGCGACACCGTCCTCATCTGGGGCGCGTCCGGCGGCCTCGGCTCCTACGCCACGCAGATGGCCCTCAACGGCGGTGCGACGCCGGTATGCGTCGTGTCGTCGGAGGACAAGGCCGACATCTGCCGGGCGATGGGCGCCGAGCTCATCATCGACCGCAAGGCCGAGGGCTACCGGTTCTGGAAGGACGAGACCACCCAGGACCCGAAGGAGTGGCGACGGCTGGGCTCGCGCATCCGCGAGCTCACCGGCGGCGACGACGTCGACATCGTGTTCGAGCACCCGGGCCGCGAGACCTTCGGCGCCTCGGTCTACGTGGCGCGCAAGGGCGGCACCATCGTCACGTGCGCGTCGACGTCGGGCTACATGCACGAGTACGACAACCGCTTCCTCTGGATGAACCTCAAGCGGATCATCGGCTCGCACTTCGCGAACTACCGCGAGGCGTGGGAGGCCAACCGCCTCATCCAGCGCGGCAAGATCCACCCGACGCTGTCGAAGACCTACTCCCTCGAGGAGACCGGCCAGGCGGCCTTCGACGTCCACCGCAACCTCCACCAGGGCAAGGTCGGCGTCCTCTGCCTCGCCCCCGAGGAAGGCCTCGGAGTCCGGGACCCCGAGCTCCGCGCCCGCCACGAGAAGGAGATCAACCGCTTCCGCGGCATCTGATCAGCAAGCACGAGGGCCCGGCGCACCAGCGCCGGGCCTTCGTGCTTGACAGGGCACGCGGCGCGCCAGCCCCAGAACGGCGCGACGACGAGCCCACCGTCAAAGCGCAAACGACCAGCCAGCGATGAAGGGCATAACCGTCTGGCTCTAGTGGTCCAAGGGACCCTTCATCACAACGACGAGAAGCGACCGTCGAGAGCGACAGCGCGGGGACCGGGCGCCGGGCGAAGCCCGTCCGCCCGGGACCCGCACAAGCGGCGTCACGTCGCCAGGCACGGCACCGGCCGAGCCAACGATGAAGGGCATAACGGTCTGGCTCTCTTGGTCCAAGGGACCCTTCATCACAACGACGAGAAGCGACCGTCGAGAGCGACAGCGCGGGGACGGGGCGCCGGGCGAAGCCCGCCCGCCCGGGACCCCGCAAGAACGGACCAAGGCGCGCCGGGACGATGAACCGAGAGCCGGCGATGAAGGGCAGAGATGTCCGGCTCCCTTGGTCCAAGGGACCCTTCATCACAACGCACCCAAGCGGAGAGGCGACGGCCGAGCGCGACAGCGCGGGGACCGGGCGCCGGGCGAAGCCCGTCCGCCCGGGACCCGCAGGGTCTGTCCCTCCCCCACAGCGAAACCCAACAGAAGACCGACAGGCCCACCAGGTCAGGGACAGCGAGATCGTCGACACCAGCCCACAGGTGTCCGTGGCCATGTGAAAGTCCCCGTTGGTGGCCACGAGAAGTCCCCACGTGTGGCCAGTGAAGGTCCCCGCCTCGCGTCCGTCGTGCCTGTCGGTCGTTGAGGCCCTGAGCGGTGACGGTGGCGG
>Ga0233425_10004113_pt1 | contig 24960 bp, 22 predicted proteins | sample Watercolumn_Towu_2_FD_181712 | JGI IMG/M metagenome (GOLD analysis project Ga0233425, IMG submission 181712) | Freshwater microbial communities from Lake Towuti, South Sulawesi, Indonesia - Watercolumn_Towuti2014_140_MG | ecosystem: Environmental > Aquatic > Freshwater > Lake | place... | reverse complement strand
GTCTCGATCTCGAGATTGGGCACGCTTTCGGCCCACGCGCCGCTCGACAGCGTGAGGTTGCGGTTGGTCTGGAACGCCTCCGACTTGTCGGCGTTGTCGCGAATCTTGATGAGACCGGTGTACACGCTCTTGGCGCGGTCGCGCACGGCCCCCTTGAACAAGAGGTCGCTGCGGGTGCGCGGGGCGGCGTGGTCTTGCAGCGTGCGAAAGTCGTGCATCTGGTCGCGGTCGGCGAAATACAACGCCACTTGTTTCGCGCTCGCACCCTGGCCCACCAGCCGCACCGCGGCGCGCACGCGCGAATAGTCGCCGCCGAGCGCGATGGTCGAAGAAGAAATCGCGGAGTCTCGCCCGCCCACCGCCCGCTGGTAACCGACGAGCCACGTGTCGCGCGACAACTCGTTGATTGCCACATAGGTCACTCGCGCCGACTGCGCCGCACGAATCTTCACCATCGGCACGACGAGCGACCTGCACTGCTCGCCCGACACGAATCGCTCGACCACGGTGATCTCGCTGTTTTCGGCAGCGTCGATCTCAAGCGACGGAAACACCGCCGCGCCCGCAGCGCCGACTTCGTGCGTCACGAGCACGGGTTCGGCGCGCACCTCGCCACGCTGCGTCGCGACGCGCACCGTGTCGCCGGTGGCGCTGGACGAATCGTGGTGGAGCGTCTCGAACACATCGGGCGCCTCACCCGACACGTCGGCGAGAGCGAGCCGCGACTCGCGAGTCGAGTCGCCGACCACGCGGGTCGCGGCGACGCCGGGCGAAAACGAGCCGAGGTCGAGCTCGCCGATGCGGCTGTAGCGCCAGAGTTCGGCCTCAGCGGTGGGCAGCACGAGACCAGCGAGCCCGGACACGGCGCCTATTTCTTCTTGCGCTTCTTGTTGTTCTTGCGGCCGGACTTCTTGCCTTTGCCTTTTTCGAGGTCGCTCACCACGTCCGACGCGATGGCGTTGATGATCGACTCGGCTTCGCTCAATATTGCGGCGGCCGAGCCGTCGTCGAGGCTCTTCGGCGCTTCGGGTGCCGCGCTGGTCACGAGCGTGCCGTGCGTCCAGCCGACGTCCATCGAGCGGCGGTCGAACTTCGGGCAGTCGGCCGGGCAGCGCCACGGCGCCTCGGGCGCCAGGCCGAGTTTGCAGCCGCGCACGGTGTCGCCGTTGTTGTAGGTGCGGCTCTCGAAATGCTTGCAATCAACTCGCATCGACATGGCGGTAACGACGGTAGTTCGGCCGGGCTGCGGGGGGTTTCAGCCCACCGAACCTTCCATCTGTAGTTCGATGAGACGGCTCCACTCGACGGCGTATTCCATCGGGAGCGTGCGGGTGACCGGCTCGATGAAGCCGTTGACCACCATGCTCATCGCTTGTTCTTCGCTCAGACCGCGGCTCGTCAAATAGAACAGCTGCTCGTCGGCGATCTTCGACACGGTGGCCTCGTGGCCGATCTGCGCGTCGCGCTCGCCGACTTCCATGTACGGAAGCGTGCGGCTCTCGGAGTCTTCGTCGAGGATCAGCGCGTCGCACTGCACGTGGCTCTTGCAGCCCGTGGCGCCTTCCTCGACGCGCACGAGTCCGCGGTAGGTGGTGATGCCGCCGTCTTTGCTGATCGACTTCGACACGATCTTCGACGACGTCTCGGGTGCAGCATGCACCATCTTTGCCCCAGCATCCTGGTGCTGGCCGGGGCCGGCGTACGCCACGGAGAGCACTTCGCCCGTCGCCTTCGGCCCGACGAGATACACGCTCGGATATTTCATCGTGAGCTTCGAGCCGATGTTGCCGTCGATCCACTCCATGTGGCCTTCGGTTTCGACGCGGGCGCGCTTGGTGACGAGGTTGTACACGTTCGGCGACCAGTTCTGGATGGTGGTGTAGGTGACGTGCGCACTCGGCTTCACGATGATTTCCACCACGGCCGAGTGCAACGAATCGTTGGTGTACACCGGCGCCGAACAACCCTCGATGTAGTGCACCTTCGAACCCTCGTCGGCGATGATCAGCGTGCGCTCGAACTGGCCGGCGTTCTCCGAGTTGATGCGGAAGTACGCCTGCAGCGGCATCTCGCACTCGATGCCAGGCGGCACGTAGATGAACGAGCCGCCCGACCACACCGCGGTGTTCAGCGCGGCGAATTTGTTGTCACCCGACGGAATCACCGTGCCGAAGTACTGCTTCACGAGGTCGGGGTACTCGCGCAACGCGGTGTCCATGTCGCAGAAGAGAATTCCCTGCTTCTCCAAGTCCTCGCGATTGCGGTGGAAGACGACCTCGCTCTCGTATTGCGCGGTGACGCCGGCCAAGTACTTGCGCTCTGCCTCGGGGATGCCGAGTTTCTCGTACGTCGCCTTCATCTGCTCGGGCAAGTCGTCCCACTCGTCTACCTGCTCGGTGGCGGGCTTCAGGTAGTAGTAGATGTCTTGGAAGTCGAGGTCGGGCATGTTGACCGCGAACCACTCGGCCATCGGTTTCTTGTCGAAGGTCTTGAGCGAGCGCAGGCGCAACTTGCGCATCCACTCGGGCTCGCCTTTCCACCACGAGATCTGATCGACCACCCGCTCGTTCAGGCCCTTCTCGGGGGTGAAGGCGTATTCGACGTCGTCGCTCCAGCCGAGCGAGTACTTGGAGAGGTCGAGGTCGAAGGTGGTCACGGCGGGGAATTTCTCCTACGCAGATAGTAACAATTCGTGGGCGCTGAACCACCTGCTCGGCGGTGTGGCAGACGGCAAACGGGTGTCGCGTCGGGTGCGCGAGACGCCTAAGGCTGCGTCGTGACAGGCGCGCGAGACGCCCAAGGCCGCGACGTGACAGGCGCGCGAGACGCCCAAGGCCGCGACGTGACAGGCGCGCGAGACGCCCAAGGCCGCGATGCGGCGGGCGTAGCGTCGGTGCGTCGTATGGAGCGCTTCGGACTCGTCGGACTGCCGAATGCCGGCAAGTCGTCGCTCTACAACGCGCTGACCGGCTCCAACGCGCTCGCCGCCCCGTACCCCTTTGCGACCAAAGACCCGAACATCGGCGTGGCGCGCGTGCTCGACCCGCGACTCGACGCACTCGCCGCGATGTCGGAGAGCAAGAAAATCGTGAACGCCACGATCGAAGTGGTCGACATCGGCGGCCTCGTCGAGGGCGCCAGCAAAGGCGAAGGGCTGGGCAACAAGTTCCTCGCCAACATTCGCGAGGTCGACGCGATCGTGTTCGTGCTGCGCGCGTTCGTCGACGACGACATCCCCGGCCCGAGCGACCCGCTTGAGCACCTGCGCGTGGTCGAACTCGAGTTGGCGCTCGCCGACTTGGAGAGCGTGGAGACCAAGCTCGGCAAGATGCAGAAAGCCGCGCGCATGGACAAGTCGATCGGCGAAGAAGTCGCCGCGCTCGAGCGCGCGCAGAAACTGCTCGCCGACGGCCGCCCGCTCTATCGCGCCGGCGTGAGCGAGAGCGACCGCGAACTGCTCGCTCCGCACTTCCTGCTCACCACGCGCCGCGTACTCGCCGTGGTGAACGTGGCGGAGAACGCACTCGACACGATTCCCGACCAAGTAGCAAGCGTCGCCGCCGAGCTCGCCCCGCCCGGGTCGGCGAGCGAGCACGAAGTGGAGGTGCTCGGCATGAGCGTGCAGATCGAGGCGGAGGCCGCGCAACTCGTCGGCCAGGACCGCATCGACATGCTCGAGGCGCTCGGTCTCGGCGAGGGCGCACTCCCCCGCCTCGTGCGCAGCGCATACCACCTGCTCGGGCTGCGCACGTTCTTCACCACCGGCGAGAAGGAGTCCCGGGCATGGACCTTCCGCGCCGGCGCCAAGGCGCCCGAGTGCGCGGGCAAGATCCACACCGATTTGCAGCGCGGATTCATTCGCGCCGACGTCATCCACTGCGACGAACTGCTGAGCATCGGCTCGTGGTCGAAGGCCCGCGACGCCGGCAAGTTGCGCGTCGAAGGCAAGGACTACATCGTCGCCGACGGCGACGTGATGGAAATCCGGTTCAACGTATGACCTCGGCCCAGCCGCGTCACACCGACACGGCGTGGCTCGTGGCGCGGATATCCATCTGAGCGATTCGGGGTACCGTGGAGCGGGGCCAGATGTCGTACGCAGACGGAAAAAAAGCCGTTCGAATCGGCAAGAACGTCACGATTGAGGTCGACAAGTTCTCGATTGGCGACGGTGTGCTCATCAAAGACAACGTGGTCATTGAGGGACCAGAGGTCTCGATCGGCGACTACACCGTGATCGGCAAAGGCGTCGAGATATCTGGGAAGAGTACGTGCAAGATCGGAATGAGTTCGTGGCTCGGCCAGGGTTCGTTAATTGATGCATCAGGCGTGGTTGAGATCGGTAATGGAGTTGGTATTGCGAACGCTTGTCAACTCTGGACACACATGCGGTTCGGCGACACGCTTCAGGGCTGTCGCTTCGATTGGCGTAAATCGGCCCGTATCGACGACGACGTTTATATCGGAGGCAATGTTCTAATTGGGCCTATTCATGCCGCGAAAAAGAGCGCAGCATTGCTTGGCTCGGTAGTAACGAAAGATCTGGCCGAGAATCGAGTGTACGCAGGAGTCCCCGCGATTGATGTAACGGAGAGGACAGGTCCGCACTTTGAAGAAGTGCCCACAGAGGAGAAACTTCGTCGAATGCTGTCGGAGCTCGCGAAGTTTCGCGAACGGGACAGAGAAGGGGACGCAATTCAGATAGTACGGGACTGGCCTGCGACGATGTATCCCGATGTGAGTTACTTCAATGTGGCAACCCGACAATATACGAAGCGTCTGACCGACGTAGAGATCAGGTTCATGTTGTTCTTGCTTACACCAATCAAGTTCTATCCCCTGGTGGTCGCGCCGTGAGCGGACAGGAAATGCTTCAATTCGCCAAAGAGTTGTACCCGATTAATCGCAGCATCACCGGAGTTGGGCTTCGCCAGACGCTCGAACGAATCGGAAAAGAGATTCCAGAACTTATGGTTCGTTCGGTACCGTCCGGTACGAAGGTTTTCGACTGGATAGTTCCGGATGAGTGGGAAATCTCGGAGGCCTATATCCAAGATGCGTCAGGTCGAAAGATAGTTGACTTCGCAGAGAACAATCTTCATGTCGTCGGCTACTCAACTCCCGTCGATCTAACCATGTCGCTGGAGGAACTGAATAGTCACCTTCACTCGTTGCCCGACCAGCCAGACGCAATTCCCTATGTGACTTCGTACTACCAAGACAACTGGGGACTATGCCTGTCCCATCGTCAGCGGGAAGGTCTGCAGTCAGGTAATTATCGAGTAGTTATCCGAAGTCGTAAGTTCCACGGCGTTCTGAACTACGGGGAACTTTACATCCCTGGAGCCAGCGAGGAAGAAGTTCTTCTGTCCAGCTATGTCTGTCATCCTTCGCTAGCCAACAACGAGCTATCGGGGCCAACAGTCCTAACTTTCTTGGGAAGGATGCTCTCAAAACGCAAGAACCGACTCAGCTATCGACTGGTGTTCGTTCCGGAGACGATTGGAGCGATCTGTTTCTTGCACTCGGAACTTGAGCGTCTACGAACAAAAGTTTCAGCAGGATTCAACTTGACATGTATCGGTGACGAGAGGAATTTCTCAATCATCCACAGCCGACTTGGGTCAACTCTGTCCGATCGGGTTGCTGTGGCAGCAGCCCGATTGATAACTCCAACTTTTCGGGAGTACACGTTCCTGGATAGGGGCAGCGACGAACGTCAGTACTGCAGTCCGCTGGTCGACTTACCGGTCGTCACACTTTGTAGAACACGCTTCTACGACTACCCGGAGTACCACACGTCTCTAGACAACTTTGATGTCGTGACAGCGCAAGGTCTGGAAGGTGGATACCAGTTCGTACTGAACTGTGTTGAACTACTCGAAAATAGCCATCGATTTCGCACGCGTTTTCCATGCGAACCGCAATTGGATCGCCGTGGACTGTACCCAACTCTGAGCAATGGGCCATCGGGAGCATCAGTAAACCTGCTGTTAGACGTCCTCGCGTATTGCGACGGTAATCATGACGCTGTCGCTATCTCGGAGATAATTCGACGACCAATTGAAGATGTGTCGCGGGCCCTCGAGACATTGCTTAGTCACGACCTCATTGGCCTTTAGTGCCGCCGACCATGGCGTCAGATGATCAAATGTTTGAGTCACGAGGGTGGCTCGTGGCGCAGGGTCGCGTGCTCGCCAGCGCAACGGTCGCCGAGTCGCGCAGCGCACGCCGCCGGGGACTCATCGGCGAACGAGACCCGCAGTACGCACTCGTCTTGCCACAGTGCCGCTGGGTGCACACTTTGGGCATGAAGTGCGCGCTCGACGTGGCGTATCTCGACCGCGACTCGCGGGTGATGAAGATGCAGCGAATCGTGCCGATGCGCCTGCCGCTGCCGGTGCCCGCGGCGCGCACCGTGGTGGAGGCCAAAGCGGGGTCGTTCGAGCGTTGGGGACTGCACGTGGGCGACACTGTGGAAGTGCGCCGCGCATGACCGCCGGCAACGTGGTGCACGCATGACAGGACGTCTCGTGCTCGTCGCCACGCCGATCGGCAACTTGGCAGACATCACCGCACGCGCGGTCGACACGCTGCGCGAGGCACACGTGATCTGCTGCGAAGACACGCGGCACTCGCACAAGCTGCTCTCGCACATCGGGGTCGGCGGCAAGACGTTGATCGTCGTGAACGAGCACACCGAGCACGACGCCCGGGAACGCATCGTGTCGCATGTCGCAAAAGGCGAGGTGGTGGCGCTCATCACCGATGCCGGGAGTCCTGGCATCAGCGACCCAGGCGAACGAATCGTGCGCGCGGTGATCGACGCCGGACTCGCAGTGAGCGCGACACCCGGCCCGTCGGCAGCGATCATGGCGGTCACGCTGAGCGGGCTGCCGGCCGGGCGGTTCGTGTTCGAAGGATTCCTCCCGCGATCGGGCGCGCAGCGCACGGAGCGGCTCGAGGCAGTCGCGCAAGAACTGCGCACGGTGGTGATGTACGAAGCTCCGCACCGCCTGCACGAGACGCTCGCCGACTTGGAGACGATGTGCGGCGCGCAACGGCGAGTCGCGATCGCCGCCGAACTCACCAAACTGCACGAAGAAATCTGGCGCGGCACGCTGCACGACGCTGCCAAGCGCCATGCGAGCGACGAACCGCGCGGCGAATACGTGATCGTGCTCGCAGGTGCCACGCCGCCCGGGCCGCCGAGCGACGAAGAACTGCTCGCTGCGCTGCGCGCCGAGATCGCCGGCGGTGCATCGCGCAAAGATGCGGCGTCGCGCGTGTCGGCGCGCTACGGGGTGGCCAAGCGCCACGTGTACGAACTGACGCTGACGCTCGGCTAGCGAGGCCCGTCGCCCTCGCCGGTCGCTACTGGCGCGGCATCAACGCGAGTTGGCGCGACTGCGCGACGAGCACGCCGCGAGAGTCCCACAGCATCCCGTCTTCTTCGAACATGCCGTCGTGCAACTGGTTGGTCGCGAACTCCGCGCACACCGGACCAGCGGCGGGAATCGCGCGCAGATAGAACGACAGCTGCACCGTGGGCACCCACCCCGGCGCACCAGAGAGGTTGAAGACGGCGGGCGGAAACGCGTCGCACATCAGCGCGAGCCCGAGTGCGTCGATCGGCCGCCCGTCGCGGAACGCGCACCAGCCGCGCACGAGCGCGTCGCCGCTGGGCTCGCCGCGGGCAAAACCGGTGTCGTGCGGATGCAGGCGCACGTCGACGTTGCGCAAGAGCCCCGGCATGCCGCTCGCGGTCGATGGCCGCGGCGTGGACTCGGCGAACGACGGCATCTGCGGAGCGCCGCGAGTCGCGTGACGCCGTGCCACCGACGGCAACGCGGCGCTGCTCTCGGCGCCGCCGGGCAGCGTCTCGCCGCACGTGCCGATGGCGACGATGATCACTCGATCGCCCGAGCGCATCGTGGCGTGCGCCGTAGCGAGCATCTTGCCGGACTTCACCACGCTCGTCTCGATCACGACATCGGCGTCGTTCACCGGCCCGAGATAATGGCACGACACGGCGACTGGCAGCGATCTTCCGGTCGCGGCACACATCGCCGCGCTGACGATGGCGAGCAGGTATCCGCCGTTGGCGTTGCCCGCGATGTCCCAACCGTCGTGCACGCGCGCCGCGAACGCGCCGTCGCCGATCGCACGCACCTGCGTCGCCTTGTCGAACTCAAAAACCACGCAGCCGAGCGTAGGTTGGAGTGGTGCCCAAGTTCGCAGCGACGACACCTATTTATTACGTGACGGCCAAGCCGCACCTCGGGCACGCCTACACCACCATCGCGACCGACGCGGTCTGTCGCTGGCACCGCCTGTGCGGCGACGACGTGCACATGCTGACCGGCACCGACGAGCACGGGCTCAAGGTGCAGCAATACGCCGACGCCGCGGGCAAGACCCCGCGCGAGTTCGTCGACGAGATTGCACCGCTGTATGCCGACGCCTGGAAACGCCTCGATGTGCGCTACGACGACTTCATCCGCACGACCGAAGAACGGCACAAGATCGGCGTGCAGAAGTTGTTGAAGGCGTGCTACGACGCCGGCGACATCGAGCTCGACGTGTACCGCGGCCACTACTGCGTCGCCTGCGAGGCCTACTACACGCAGGAAGACCTCGTCGACGGCAACTGCCCGATTCACAAGACGAAGGCGGAGTACGTGGAAGAGGAGAACTACTTCTTCCGCCTCTCGCGATTCGAACAGCGATTGCTCGACTGGTACGACGCGCACCCCGACGCGATCGTGCCGGATTTTCGCAAGAACGAAGTGCTCGGGTTCGTGAAGGGCGGACTGCAGGACTTTTCGATCAGCCGAAAAGCCCTCAAATGGGGCATTCCGCTGCCGTGGGACGACCACCACGTCACCTACGTGTGGTTCGATGCGCTCGCCAACTACATCACCGCGCACGGCTACGGCAGCGACGACGCCCGCTTCGCCGCGCACTGGCCGGTCGACTGGCACTTCATCGGCAAAGACATCATCAGATTCCACTGCGTGTACTGGCCGGCGATGCTCATGTCGGCTGGTCTCGAGCCGCCGAAGGGTTGGGCGGTCGGCGGGTACTTGCTGGTCGGTGGCGAGAAGATGTCGAAGACCACCGGCAACGTCGTGAGCCCGCTCGACCTGATCGACGAGTTCGGCGTCGACGGCTTCCGCTACTACGTGCTCGCCGACACGGCCTACGGCAACGACGGCGACTTCACCTACGAGGGTCTCGTCGCGCGCTACAACTCCGATCTCGCGAACAACCTCGGTAACCTCGCGGCGCGCGTGGCGACGGTGGTGGAGAAAAAGTGCGGCGGGCGCGGACCCGCGCCGCGACCCGACTCGCCGCTGGCGCAACTCGCCGCCGACGCGGTGCGCGATGCCGATGCCGCGTGGCGCCGCGCGCAACCCAGTCGCGCGCTCGAAGCAGCATGGAACTTGATTCGTGCGACGAACTCGCATCTCGAATCGCACGAGCCGTGGAAGATGCAACCCGGCGATGCAGTCGACGCAGTGATGGGCGACGCACTCGAGGCGTTGCGCATCGTCGTCCTGCTCGCCAACCCCGCGCTGCCAGCGACGACGCAAGAAATCTGGAAACGCATCGGGCTTGCCGGTCGCATCGAAGACCGTCGCATCGGCACCGACGCGCGCTGGGGCGGCTACCCCGCCGGAGCGTCGGTAGAAAGAAGCGAGCCGCTCTTCCCGCGCAAGAAGACGTAGTCACCGCAATGTGGATCGACACCCACTGCCACGTGTACGACGAGCGCACGCCCGGCGGTGCCGACGCGTCGATCGAGAACGCGCACGCCGAAGGCATCGACAAGATCATCGTGATCGGCACCGATGCCACGACGACGACGCAAGCACTCGCCATCGCGGCGCGGCACGACAACGTCTGGGCCACCGTCGGCCTGCACCCGCACGACTCCAAGCTTGGCGTCGACACCGTGGTGTCGTTCGTCGACGGGCTCGATGCGCAGGACCTCGCAGCACGCAAGATCGTTGCGATTGGCGAGACCGGACTCGACTTCTACTACGACCACTCCGAGCGCGACGTGCAGCGCGAGGCATTCGCGCAGCAGATTTCACTCGCCAAGCAACTCGACTTGTCGCTCGTGATCCACACGCGCAACGCATGGCCCGACACGTTCGACGTGCTCGACGCCGAGGGAATGCCCGAGCGAGTCGTCTTCCACTGCTTCACCGGAGACGAGGCGCAAGCGCGTGCGGCCGTCGAGCGAGGCGCGTGGTTGTCGTTCTCGGGCATCATGACCTTCGCCAAAGCCGACGACATTCGTCGCGCGGCGAAGTTCTGCCCCGCCGACAAACTGCTCACCGAGACCGACGCGCCGTGGCTCGCACCGGTTCCGCACCGCGGCAAGGAGAACGAGCCCGCGCTCGTGCGCGTGGTCGGCGAGTGCTTGGCGCAGGTGCGCGGCGAGAGCGCCGAAGAAATCGCGCGCACCACGGTGCGCAACGCCCACGAAGCGTTTCCGGGCATCGCTCGGTAGCGTCAAAACTCCGCAAGGAGGCGAGTCCGTGTTCCTCACGCCGCAAGATCGCCGTCGCATCACGCTCGTCGGCTTGCTCACGCTCCTCGTCGTGCCGGCCGTCGTCTTCTTCACGCGCGGCGAGCCGCAGGCCGAGGTGGCGTCCGTCGCCGCCGCCGGCGTCGCCATCGATTCGCAGGCGACCCCCGACAGCGAGCCACCCGCGCCGGTGTTCCTCTCCGGAGTCGCGGGCATCGCGCCGACCGGCACCGCGGTGATCGCGTATCCGAGCGCCGAAAACGTGGGGGTCAACGGGCTCGCCACGTTCAGCAGTTTCAACGGCGCGCCGCAGACGGTGTGCAATGCGCCGCTGGCTCCGTACGGTGCCACGCTCGTCGTGAAGAACCTGAACAACGGCCGCTCGATCGCCTGCAGCAACGTGATGATGCCGAGCACCCCGTCGAACGTGAGCATCGTCTTGCACTCGCGACTCTTCGTCGAACTCTCCGACTTGGTCAACGCGCCGATCCCCGTGTCGATCAACTGGTGACGCTCACCCGCTCGCAAACCTCCGAGCTGTTGGCGCGACACGGTCTCGCCCCGCGGCGATCGTTCGGTCAGAACTTCGTGGTCGAGCCCGGCACGGTGCGTCGCATCGCCGCGCTCGCACGAGTCGGTGCTGACGATCACGTATTGGAAATCGGCGCGGGCCTCGGCGCGCTCACCATCGCGCTCGCCGAGACCGAAGCGCAAGTGACGGCTGTGGAGATCGACGACGGCGTCGTGCGCGCGTTGCGCGAGAATGTCGCAGCACTGCCCAACGTTCGTGTCGTGCACGACGACGCGATGCGACTCGACTACGACCAGTTGCTGCGCGAGGCCGACTCGTGGACGGTCGTGGCGAATCTTCCGTACAACGTCGCGACACCGCTCGTCGCCGACATACTCGACGGCGTGCCCAAGGTGCGACGATTGTTGGTGATGGTGCAGAAAGAAGTCGCCCAGCGTTTCGCGGCGAGCGTGGGCAACGAAGCATTCGGCGCGGTGAGCGTGAAGGTCGCCTACTGGGCGACCGCGCGCATCGTCGGTGAAGTTTCGGCGGCCGTGTTCTTGCCGCGTCCGCGCGTGGCGTCGTCGCTCGTGGAGATCGTGCGCCGCGACGCACCGGCAGTGCCCGCGCCGTTCGAGGCGATGTTCGCGCTAGTGCGCCAAGGATTCGCGACGCGCCGAAAAATGCTGCGCCGCGCGCTCGACGGTACCGCGTCGGCGGAAGACTTTGCGCGGGCTGGGGTCGACCCGCAGGCCCGCGCCGAGCAATTGTCGCTCGACGAGTGGTCGCGCCTCACCCTCGCCGTGGCGGCACGAATTGGCGGGGGCGAAGCGGCGGTCAAACCGTGAGCGCGCCCGTCACGCTCGAGGCCCCCGCCAAGCTCACGCTGCGCCTGCAGGTGACCGGCGTGCGCAGCGACGGCTTCCACCTCATCGACGCCGAGATGATCACGCTGGCTCTGTGCGACACCGTGCGCATCGACCCGCGCGGCGATGGCCTGAGCGTTTCCGGCCAGTTCGCCGACGGCGTGCCGATGGGTCCCGACAACCTTGTCGCTCGCGCGCTGCGGCTCGCCGAGCGTCGTGCGGGGGTGCATATCGAAAAGCGGATTCCCAGCGGCGGAGGGCTCGGCGGCGGGTCTGCCGATGCGGCTGCCGTGTTGCGCTGGGCGGGGTTCGACGACCTCGTCGCAGGCTCGCGGCTCGGAGCCGACGTTCCGTTCTGCATCGTCGGGGGTCGGGCCATCGTGCGCGGCATCGGCGAAGTGATCGAGCCGCTCCCCTCTGAACAGCGCACCGACGAGCCGCTCGAGTTCACCCTGGTGGTGCCGCCGTTCGGCGTGTCGACGCCGAAGGTGTACCAAGCTTGGGATGCTCTCGCGCCGGCCGAGCGCCGAGGCGACATCAACGACCTGGAGGCTGCCGCCCTCGTCGTCGAGCCGCGACTCGCGCGCTGGCGCGACCGAATTCGAGAAGCTGCCGGCGTCATGCCGACCCTGGCCGGAAGCGGCGCCACGTGGTTCGTGCACGGTCACCACGACATCGCCGACGCGATGTCAGGTGCGACCGTGCTGCAGACGACGAGCCGCTGAACGCGCCGAGCGCGCGCCGACTTACTTGCTGTTGCGCTGGTGGCGAGTGCGGCGAAGCATCTTCTTGTGCTTCTTCTTGCGCATCCGCTTGCGGCGACGCTTGACGAGTGAACCCATGCGAGCCACGACGCTACCCTGAAACATGGTGCGCAACTGCGCAGCGTTCTCTCCGGGGTCGTTCAACGGCAGGACAGCGGGTTTTGGTCCCGTTTATAGGGGTTCGAATCCTCTCCCCGGAACCACGGCGCAGGTGGCAGAGCCACGCGCGTCGCCCAGTCCTCGCGAGGTGGCAGACTCGCCACGACAGCCATGACGACCTCGGTCATCATCCTCGCCGCCGGGCACGGCACGCGCATGAAGTCGTCGCGACCCAAGCCGCTGCACGTGATCTGCGGGCGGCCGATGGTGCTGCACGTAATCCACGCACTTGAGGTAGTCGCGCCCGCGAGCACGATGGTGGTGGTCGGGCACGGTGCGCGTCGCGTGACCGACGAGGTGCGTCTCAGCGCGCCCGACTGGGCGAACCTCGACTTCACCGAGCAGGCCCGCCAACGCGGCACGGGTGACGCGGCACTCGTCGGGCTGGCGGCGCTCGACGCGCGCGACGGCATCGCGCACCGCGACGTCGACGACGAGACGACCGTGGTGGTGATGCCCGGCGACACACCGCTTTTGCGCGCAGACACCATCGCCCGGCTGGTGCGCGAGCACGAGCAGTCGCAAAACGCGGCAACCCTGCTCGTCGCCGACGTCGACGAGCCCTACGGATACGGCCGCGTCGTGCGCAACAAGGACGGCTCCGTGGCACGGGTGGTGGAGGAACGCGACGCGACGCCCGAGCAGCGCGCGATCCACGAGGTGAACACCAGCATCTACGCGTTCAAGCGCGGCCTCCTCGGGCCGGCGCTGCGGCGAATCAAGAACGAGAACTCCCAGTCGGAGTACTACCTCACCGACGTGGTCGAAGTGCTCACGTCGGTCGGCCACCACGTCGGGGCGTGCGGCACCGACGCCACCGAAGTGACCGGCGTGAACGATCGCTGGCAGTTGGCGCTCGCCGAGCGCGAGCTGCGCGCGCGCACCAACCGCGCGTGGCTGCTCGCCGGAGTCACGATGCTCGACCCGCGCCAGACGTTCATCGACGTCACGGTGCAGATCGGTCGCGACGTCACGCTGTTCCCCGGGGTCATCCTGCAGGGCGTCACGGCGATCGGCGACGGATGCGTGGTCGGGCCGTCGGCGCGGCTGACCAACGTGCAGGTCGGCGCCGACTGCACGATCGAACAGACCACTGCGCGCGATTGCGTCGTCGGCGACTCATGCGAGGTCGGTCCGTACGCGTTCCTACCCGAGGGAACCAAAATCGAATCGGGCACCAAGACCGGCGCGTTCTATGATGGCTCGCAGTGAACAAGTCGATCGACAAAGTCACCACCAAGCGGATGGTGCTCTACAGCGGTCGCGCACATCCTGAACTCGCGCGCGAAGTAGCGGCGCAACTGAACATCTCGCTCGGCGAGGCCGACATCGTCGAGTTCGCCAACGGCGAAATCCGCCCGCGCTTCGGCGAGAGCATCCGCGGCGGCGACGTGTTCATCATGCAGTCGCACTACGGACACAACGGGTACAGCATCAACGACGCGATCATGGAGCAGTTGATCATGATCGATGCGGCGTACCGCGCGTCGGCCAAGCGCGTCACCGCGGTGTGCCCGTTTTACGGATACGCGCGCCAAGACCGCAAGGCGGCCGGGCGCGAGCCGATCACCGCGCGCACCGTGGCCGACATGTTCAAGGCTGCGGGCTCCAAGCGCATGGTGTCGGTCGACTTGCACAGCGGCCAGATCCAGGGGTTCTTCGAGGGGCCCGTCGACCACCTCACCGCGATGCCGGTCTTGGAGAAGTACCTGCGCGAGAACGGGCGCGAAGGTGTGGTGATCGTGTCGCCAGACACGGGCCGCGTAAAGGTGGCGGAGCGATTCGCCCAGCACCTCGCCGACATGGGTGCCGAAGTCGCGTTCGTATACAAGAAGCGCGAGCGCAACTCGGTGAACGTGTCGAGCGCGAAGGAAGTGATCGGCGACGTCGACGGTCGCCTGTGCGTGTTGACCGACGACATGATCGACACCGCAGGCACCATGGTGTCGGCGGCCGAGTTGCTGAAGGCGCGCGGCGCCAAGGAAGTGTGGGCGATGGCCACCCACGGCGTGCTCTCCGACCCGGCGATCGAGCGCCTGAAGAAGTCGCCGATCAGCCGCGTGGTGCTCACCAACACGATTCCGCTCCCCAAAGAGAAGCGCATCGATCGCATCGAGGTGCTGTCGGTGGCCAAGATCATCGCCGACGCGCTCGCGGCGGTGTTCGAAGAAACCAGCGTCAGCGAACTGTTCGGCGGCGAGAACCTGGCGTAGCGACGCACGGCCCGAGCGGCACGGCGAAAATCGCCCATAGACTGACGAAATGCCCACAGCCTTAAAGACTCAGACGGGTCGCGCGACCGGTTCTGCCGCCGCCCGCCGCTTGCTCGCCAACGACCAGATTCCCGCCGTCGTCTACGGCCACGGCATGACACCGCTCGCCGTCACCGTCGACCGCAAAGACCTCCGCGTCGCGCTCTCGGGTCCGGCTGGTCTCAACACCGTGCTCGAACTGCACGTCGGCAACGAGAAGTACCCGGCCATCGTGAAAGAAGTGCAGCGAGACCCAGTCGCGCGCAACGTGCGCCACGTCGACTTCCAGCAAATCAGCCTCACCGAAATCATCACCGTGCACGTGCCGTTGCACGTGAAGGGCACCGCCAAGGCAGTGCTCGCCGAAGGCGGCCTCGTCGACCCGGTCGTGTCGTCGATCGACGTGCGTGCAACCGCGGCGAACATCCCGAACGAGATCGTCGTCGACGTCACCAACATGACGATGGACAGCGTCGTTCGACTCGGCGACTTGCAGATGCCCGCGGGCGTCACGGTCGTCGGTGATCCCGAGTTCGTCGTCGTCACCGTCGTCACCACGAAGATCGAAGAAGTCGCAGTCGTCGCCGCGCCCGCCGAGGGCGAGGCCGCAGCCGAAGGTGCCGCCGAGGGCGACGCCGCGAAGGCTCCCGAGGGCGACGCCACGAAGGCTCCCGAGGGCGACGCCACGAAAGCCGCGGTTGGCAAGCCCGCCGTCGGCAAGCCCGCGAAGTAACTCGCGATGCGGTAGTCCGCGATGGCTCTCTGGCGTCGCTCGCAGCGACCCGAGCGTCGCGGCACGCCGTTCTCGGCGCTGGTCGTCGGCGTCGGCAATCCGGGTCGCGAGTACGAACGCTCGCGCCACAACGTGGGATTTGAGGTCGTCGACGAACTCGCTCGACGTGCGGCGGTCAATATGAAGGCTGCGCGCGACAAGAGCCTCGTTGCCGAAGTGCACGGAGAGTTCCTGCACTATCTGCTCGCTAAGCCGATGACTTTCGTGAACAACTCCGGCCAAGCAGTCGGCCCGCTCGCGCGACGCTTCGAAATCGACGACGCCGAACGCATCATCGTCGTGCACGACGAACTCGACTTGCCGCCCGGCGTCGTGCGGGTGAAAGTGGGCGGCGGTCTCGCCGGACACAACGGACTGCGCTCGATCACGCAGCACTTGAAAACGCAGGAATTCGTGCGCGTGCGCATTGGCGTGGGCAAGCCGCCGAGCAAAGAACGCGGCGGGGAGCACGTGTTGCGGGGGGTGCCGACCAATGAGCGCGCGATGCTCGACGACGCCGTGCAGCGCGCCGCCGACGCAGTCGAGCTCATCTTGAAGCACGGTGCCGACACCGCAATGCAGCAGACGAACGCCGGCTGATCGGCGACTCGATGATCGCGGCTGACGACACGTCGCTGGCACCGCTCGCCGCACACGCCGCGCAGCACGGGCGAGCGCTCGGGCTCGGGCTCGCCCCGGGTTCGGTCGTGGCGTGGGCCGACCACGTGCGCCCGGTGTTGCTCGCCGCGCTCTCGCGCACGCGCCCGCGCGACACGCTCGTGGTCATGGTCGCCACCGACACGCAGGCGCGTTCGCTCGCCGACGACCTGCGGGCCTTCAGCGAGACGCCCGTCGACTACTTCCCCGCGTGGGAGACGCTGCCGTTCGAGCGCGTGAGCCCGGGGGTCGAGACGATGGGCGAACGAATGAGGCTGATCGCCGAACTTCGCTCGGTGGGTGTGCCGGGCGCCGCACTGGGCGAGGTGGGCGCAGTGGGCACAGCGGGTACGGCGGGCGCAGCAGCCGCGACCGGTGCAACCGACACACGACCGCGCATCATCGTGGCGCCGGTGCGCGCGCTGCAGCAGCGTCTCTCCCCCGCCAGCCTCGTCTTCGAACCGCTCGTCGTGCGACGCGGCGGCACGCTCGATGTCGAACAAGCGCAACGCACGCTCGTCGAGTGGGGATATGTGCGCGAGCAACTCGCCGAACACCGCGGCGAGTTCGCCAACCGCGGGTCGATTCTTGACGTGTTCTCCTCTGTCGACGACGAACCCGTGCGCATCGAGTTGTGGGGCGACGAGGTGGAGCGAGTCACGAGATTCTCGGTGAATGACCAGCGCAGCACGACGGAACTCGACGAGGTCGTCGTGTATCCGGCGCGGGAGTTGATCATCGACGACGGAATCGTGCAGCGCGCGCGCGAACTTGCCGCGCGCGAACCGTGGGGTGCCGAGCAGTGGGAGCGCATCGCACAGCGCAGCGGATTCGAAGGAATGGAGAACTGGCTCGCCTGGCTGGTCGACACAGATACGACGTTGCTCGACGTGCTGCCGCAACGCAGCGGGCTCGTCTTGTGTGACCCGGCGTACGTGCGCGGTCGCGGTCGCGACGTGGTCGACGAAGAGCGCGCGGTCGCCGAGGCGCTCGCCTCCACGTGGTCGTTCGAGGTTTCGCCCGACACGCCGCGGCTGCACGCCGACATCGATACGCTGCTCGCGCGCACCGCGGCTCCGATCGTGTTGTCGGTGGTGTCACCCGGCTTGAGCGGGCCGACCGACGACGCATCCGAAGTGGCAGCGGGTCGCTTCGGCTCGCCGGCGACTACGAGCGATGCGCTGGCTGAACGAATGCGCGACGCGCTCGCCGGCGGCAACAAAGTCGTGCTCGCCTACGACAGCCGCGAGTCGGCGTCGCGAGTGCGCGACGAACTCGCCGCGCACGGCGTGCCTGCGCGCCTGCTCGACCGCGAGTCGCCGCGCGTCGAAGACGGCGTGGTGGGTGTGCTGGTGCGCGCGCTACACGACGGATTCGCCTTGCCACTCGCCCGCTTGCTCGTGGCCACCGAGGCCGAGATCACCGGTCGTCGCAGCAGTCGACGTCGTCGGGCGCGCCGACGCGGTGCCGCGACGATGTTCGAAGACCTGACGGCGGGCGACTTCGTCGTGCACGACATGCACGGAGTGGGGAAATTCGAGGGCATGGCGCGGCGCAAACTCGACGGAGTCGAGCGCGACTTCCTGCACATTCGCTACGCCGACGGCGACTTGTTCGTGTTGAGCGACCAGATCGACTTCGTGCGCCAGTACGTGGGCGGCGAGGCTCCTCCCCTCAACAAGATGGGTGGCGCGGATTTCGCGCGCACCAAGCAGCGCGTGCGCAACGAACTGCGCACGATCGCCCAGGAACTCGTCGTCTTGTACCAGCGTCGTCTGCACACGACCGGGCACGCGTTCTCCCCCGACACGCCGTGGCAGCAAGAGATGGAAGCCGGGTTTCCATACGTCGAGACACCCGACCAATTGCAGGCGATCGTCGATGTGAAGAGCGACATGGAAACGGCGAGCCCGATGGACCGTCTCGTGTGCGGCGACGTCGGGTTCGGCAAGACCGAGGTGGCGCTGCGCGCGGTGTTCAAGTGCGTGCAAGACGGCAAGCAGGCGGCGGTGCTCGTGCCGACGACGCTGCTCGCCTCTCAGCACATGGGCACCTTCAGCGAGCGCTTCAAGCCGTATCCGATGAAAGTGGAGATGCTGTCGCGGTTCGTGAGCGCGGCCAAGGCGCGCCGCGTGCTCGCCGGCTTGGCGAGCGGAGAAGTCGACGTGGTGATCGGCACGCATCGCCTGTTGCAAGACGGCGTGCGCTGGAAGGACCTCGGCCTGCTCGTCGTCGACGAAGAGCAACGATTCGGCGTGCAGCACAAAGAGTCGATCAAGATGCTGCGCACGAAGGTGGACGTGCTCACGCTGTCGGCGACGCCGATACCTCGCACTCTGGAGATGAGCCTCGTCGGCATCCGCGACATGTCGCTTCTTGCCACGCCGCCCGCCGACCGCCAACCGATCCGCACCTACGTCACGGCGTTCGACGACCGCGCCGCGGCGGAGGCGATTCGGCGCGAGCTCTTGCGCGACGGGCAGGTGTTCTGGGTGCACAACCGGGTCGAAACGATCGAAGATCGCGCCGAAGAACTGCGCCGGCTCGTGCCCGAGGCGCGCATCACCTACGCGCACGGCCAGATGGACGAAGCGGTGCTCGAGCGCACCGTGATCGACTTCTGGGACGGCAAGTTCGACGTGCTCGTGTGCACCACCATCATCGAGAGCGGCATCGACATGCCGACGGTCAACACACTCGTCGTCGAAGACGCACAGCGACTCGGGCTCGGCCAACTGCACCAGTTGCGCGGCCGCGTCGGGCGCGCCGGACAGCAGGCGTACGCATTCCTTTTTCATCCGCGCGACCAAGTGCTGAGCGAGGTCGCCTACGAACGATTGAAGACCATCGGCGAATCCACCGACCTCGGCAGCGGATACAAGATCGCGCGGCGCGACCTCGAGTTGCGCGGTGCGGGCAGCCTGCTCGGAGAACAACAGAGTGGCCGCATCGCCGCGGTCGGCTACGACCTCTACTGCCAGATGGTGAGCGAGTCGGTCGCCGAACTGAAGGGCGAAGAGCCGCAAGCGTTGCTCGACTTGAAGATCGACCTGCTCGTCGATGCCTACCTTCCGCACGACTACGTCGACAGCGAAGAATTGCGACTCGACGCCTACCGGAAACTCGCGCTCGTCACGCACGACGCCGACCTTGCCGCGCTGCACGACGAGTGGATCGACCGGTTCGGCCCGTTGCCCGCGCAGGCGGCGGCCCTCTTGCGCATCGGCGCGCTGCGTGTGGCGTGCCACACGGCCGGACTTTCGCGGGTGGTCGTCGCCGACTCGTCGGTGCGCGTGTCGCCGGCACGACTCGACAAAGATGCGCAGCGTCGCGCCGAGTCGATTTCGCGATGTTCGTACGACCGCGAGACGCAGGTGCTGCGCATCGACGTGCCCCGCAACGAGGGCGCCGTGGAGTTTCTCGTCCGCGCGCTGCCGCTCATTTTCGCCGACAGCGAGTTCGCCGACAACTAGGGTGAAGCGGTGCCCCGCCGCATTCTCGCCCTCACACTTTTTGCTGCGCTGGTCGCACTCACAGGGTGCGCGACCAGCGATATAGCTGCCACCGTGAACGGCTCGAAGGTGAGCGCCGCCGATCTCGAGCAGACGGTGCAGGACTTCGTGGCGTTCGGTGAAACCACGCTGCTGTACGGCACTGCGGACGGCGACACCGTGCGGGGGCTGCTCACGTCGTACATCCGCGCGCGAATCACCGATGCGGTGATTGCGGCGGGCGGCGAGTCGGCGACCGACGCCGACTTGGCGGCGGTGCGCGAGGAGCTCGACGCACAGAACGTCGCGGGCTTGCCCGACACCTTGCGCGACCTCATCGTCGAGCTCAACGCCGCGCAAGCCGTGCTGGCGCGCGTGCCGGTGCCGTCTGGCGACGAAGTGGAGGCGCGTTACGCGAACAATCCGAAGTCGCTCGGCATGCTGTGCCTGCGCCATCTCGTGGTGAAAGAAGAGTCGCAAGCCCGCGCTGCGCTCGCCGAACTCGGCGACGCGCCGAGCGATGAGCGGTTCGCGCAAGTCGCCGGCAAATTCTCCTTCGAGCCCGGCGCCGCTGAGTCGGGCGGTGCACTGCGCGGACAGACCGGCGAGTGCATCGCGATCAACGAGTACCAAGCGGGCTTCGACCGTGACTTCGTGCGCGGGGCGCTCGCCGCGCGCACCGGCGTGCCGACGCAACCGGTGAAGTCGTCATTCGGATGGCACGTGATTTTTGTGCGGCCCTTCGAAGCGGTGCGCGAGAGCGTGACGGCGAGCCTCGCCACGTCGGCGGGCGAATACCTGTTGCTTGGTGCACTCGCCGACGCCGACATCAGCGTCGCCTCGCGCTACGGACGTTGGGATCCGCTCGCGGGCAGCGTCGTCGCGCCGTAGGCGTCACGTGGCTCGTCCGCTCGTCACGGTCGTCGGGTTGGGGCCCGGCCCCGCGGGTCTCGTGACCCGAGAGACTCTCGACGCCATCGCGTCTGACACGAACAGATTCCTTCGCACGCGCCACCACCCGAGCGCCTCGCTCGTCGGCGAGGCAGTCGCATTCGACGACGAATACGAGCGCCACGACACGTTCGCCGAGGTGTATGCCGCAATCGCCGAGCGAGTGGCGACAGCCGCACTGCGCGCCGGCTCGGCGCTGTACGCCGTGCCCGGCTCGCCGGGCGTGCTCGAAGACGGCGTGCGAAGACTGTGCGCCGACGAGCGCATCGAGGTGCGCGTGCTTGCCGCGGTGAGTTTCTTGGATCTCGCATGGCTGCGCCTCGGCATCGACCCCGTCGACTCGGCGGTGAAACTGGTCGATGCGCACCAGTTCGCTCAGGCTGCAGCGGGCGAAGCCGGCCCGTTTCTCGTCGCGCAATGCCACGCCGACTGGGTGCTCTCGGAGGTGAAGCTCGCGCACGAGTCGGCAAACGGCGACGAGGCGGCAGTGGTACTGCACCATCTCGGCATGCCCGAAGAGCGAGTCGTGCGCGTCGCGTGGCGCGACCTCGACCGCCTCGCGCGCGAACACGGTGTAGAGGTCGACCACCTCACGTCGTTGTACGTGCCGCGACTCGGCGAGCCGGTCGCCGGCGAAATGGCGCGACTGCACCGACTGGCGCGCACGCTGCGCGACCAGTGCCCGTGGGATCGCGAGCAGACCCACGCCTCGCTCGTGCGATATTTGATCGAAGAAACCTACGAGGTGGTCGACGCGCTGAACGCGCTGGATGCCGCCGACCCCGCGACCGACGACGTGCTCATCGAGGAGTTGGGCGACCTGCTGTACCAGATCGAGTTTCACGCGACGATCGCCGAGCAAGAGGGCCGCTTCAGCCTCGCCGACGTCGCGCGCGCGACGCACGACAAACTCGTGCACCGACATCCGCACGTGTTCGCCGACGGCCAAGCAAGGACCGCCGGCGAGGTGGTCGACACGTGGGACGACATCAAGCGGCGCGAGCGCGCGGAGAAAGGCGACGAGGGAGCCCCCGACTTCTTCGCGGGGGTGTCGCGCGCGGCGCCGTCGCTCGCGTTTTCGCAAAAACTACAGAAGCGCGCGGCCGAGGTGGGCTTCGACTGGCCCGACGCACAAGGCGCCACCGACAAACTTGCCGAAGAGATCCTCGAGTTGCGCGACGCGGCTCGCTCGGGCGACCCCGAGGCCGTGCGCATGGAACTCGGCGATGTGTTGTTCTCGGTGGTGAACGTGGCGCGCAAACTGGGCCTTGATGCCGAGACGGCGCTGCGCTCCGCGGCCGACAAGTTCGTCGCGCGTTTCGCCCAGGTTCAACTGCTGGTGACGCAGCGCGGCATCGACATGACGTCGTGCGGTCTTGCGCAACTCGACGAGTTGTGGGACGAAGCCAAGCGCATCTCGCGCTGAGCCAATATGTCGCGCTGTGCCGAGCTCGTGCGCGAACTAGTCTGCGTGGTTCGATGAAGATCCGCAGCGTGACCGGTCGCGAAGTGCTCGACTCGCGCGGCAACCCGACGGTGGAAGTCGAAGTGTCGCTGGATGGCGGCGCGACGGGCAGCGCCATCGTGCCTTCGGGGGCCTCGACCGGCGAGCACGAGGCAGTCGAGTTGCGCGACGGCGGCAAGCGCTACCTCGGCAAGGGAGTCACCAAGGCGGTCGCGCACGTGAACGGCGAATTGCGCACCACGCTCGTCGGGCGTGACGCCGACCAGGCGGCAGTCGATGCGGCAATGAACGGTCTCGACGGCACCGCGAACAAGGCCCGCCTCGGCGCCAACGCGATCCTCGGGGTCAGCCTCGCACTTGCCCACGCGCGGGCGCGCGCCGCGAATCTTCCGCTGTATGCGTCGGTCGGTGGCGGCGACGCCTGCGTGTTGCCGGTTCCGATGATGAACGTGCTGAACGGCGGTGCGCACGCCGACAACAACGTCGACCTGCAGGAGTTCATGGTGATGCCCGTCGGGGCGCCGTCGTTCGGCGAGGCGCTGCGCTGGGGCGTGGAGACCTACCACGCGCTGAAGGCGGTGCTGCGCGAGCGCGGCCTTGCCACGGCAGTCGGCGACGAGGGCGGATTCGCCCCCGACCTCACCAGCAACGAAGAGGCAATCGTGGTACTGCTGCAAGCCGTAGAAAAAGCCGGATTCACGCCAGGCAAAGACATCGCCATCGCGCTCGACCCCGCGATGAGCGAGTTGTACCGCGACGGCGCATATCGACTGGCTGGCGAGGGCAAGACTCTCACCGCTGCGCAACTGTGCGACTGGTGGTCGGCACTCGTCGCGCGCTACCCAATCGTGTCGATCGAAGACGCCATGGCCGAGAACGACTGGGACGGCTGGTCGCAACTCACCAACGCGCTCAGCAAGAAGGTGCAACTCGTCGGCGACGATCTCTTCGTGACCAACGCAGCGAGACTGCAGCGCGGCATCGACCAGCACGTCGCCAACAGCGTGCTCGTGAAGGTGAACCAAATCGGCACGCTGACCGAGACGCTCGCCACCGTCGCGCTCGCCGCCAAGCACGGATACACGAGCGTGATGAGCCACCGCAGCGGCGAGACCGAAGACTCGACCATCGCCGACCTCGCCGTCGCCACCAACTGCGGCCAGATCAAGACGGGTGCCCCGGCGCGCAGCGACCGCGTGGCGAAGTACAACAGGCTCTTGCGCATCGAAGGCGAGCTCGGCGCGCGGGCGGTGTATCGCGGAAAATCCGCGCTGAATCCGTAGACCGGCACCGGCGGAGCGCGCGACACGGCGCGACACGGCGCGACACGGCGCGACACGGCGCGACACGGCGCGGTGCGCCGTCCCGCCACACGCACAGCACAGCGTCCACCGAGATGCGCGGCGCAGCAGTCACAATGGTGGGGTGAATGTTCCGCTGCTGATCGCCGGCCGGCTGCGCGCCTGGATGATGCCGATTGCGCTCGTCGTAGTGGTCGCGATCACCATCACCTTCCTCGTCGTGCCCGTGCGCACCTTCTTCACCCAGCGCGACCTGCTCGAGACGCGCGGCAACCAGTACGGCGCGTACGAAGAAGTCAACGACGCTCTGCAAGACGAAGTCGATGCGCTGCGGCTGCCTGCCGGCGTGCGCGCGGCGATCCGGTCGCAATTGGGATACCTCTTGCCCGACGAGCGGCGCGTGCCGCTGCTTGCCTTGCCCGAGGCACCCGTCACGTTGCCGGCCCGCTGGCCCTACACGCTGGTCGCGGGCATCGTGCAACTGCGCGAATCGCAGCGAGTCGGGGTGGAGCAAGGCAACCTCGACACCTACGACCCGTCGCGTCCGTAACGACGACGCGCGGCGCGCCCGCTACCTTGGCTAAATGGCTGGAAGCATCCTCGGCAACCGCGTACTGCGCAAAGAAGATCCGAAGTTCCTGACGACCGGCGGCGTCTACGTCGACGACATGAACGACGAGCAGCTGCTCGCGGGTGCTGCGTACGTCACGTTCGTGCGCTCACCGCTCGCCCACGCCCACGTTCGCTGCATCGACACCACTGAGGCGCTCGCTGCGCCGGGCGTGATCGCGGTGCACACCGCCGAGTCGCTCGGGTTGGCGCCCGAAGCGGCGACCTACAACCCCGCAGCGGCGCGCACGCTGCTGGCAAGCGACCGCGTGCGGTACGTCGGCGAGCCGGTGGCCGCGGTGATCACGCAGCGCCCCGAGCAAGGCGAGGATGCCGCCGACCGCGTGGTGGTCGACTACGACCCGATCGAGGCGCTGGTCGATCTCGAGGCGGCGATGGCGTCGAGCACGCACCTCTACCCCGCCGCCGGTAGCAACGTCGTGTTCGACACGACGGCCATCGGCATGCCGGACCTCTCGGGCGAGGAATTCTTCGTCGGTTGCGACGTGGTGGTGAAGGGAAGATTCGTGAACCAGCGCGTCGCGCCGTGCCCGCTCGAGGTGCGCGGCTCGGCGGTGGCGTGGGTCGACGGTCGGTTGTGGCAGTGGATCTCCACGCAGCA
>Ga0233425_10004112_pt1 | contig 24965 bp, 15 predicted proteins | sample Watercolumn_Towu_2_FD_181712 | JGI IMG/M metagenome (GOLD analysis project Ga0233425, IMG submission 181712) | Freshwater microbial communities from Lake Towuti, South Sulawesi, Indonesia - Watercolumn_Towuti2014_140_MG | ecosystem: Environmental > Aquatic > Freshwater > Lake | place... | reverse complement strand
TCGCCGCCGTCGTCCTCTGCGTCCCGGGCCACGCCGCCCTCACGCTCACCCGCGACGGCAAGACGGACTACCGGATCGTGCTCTGTGATGACCCGATCCCCGCCGAGGAGACGGCGGCGCGCGAGCTGGCCGAGCACCTCAAGCTCGTAACCGGCGCCGACTTCCGGCTGAGCGCGGCCGACGGTGCCGGGGCGAAGGTCATCCGCGTCGGTGGCGCGGCCGAGGATGTCGACATGGCCTCCCTGAAGCACGACGGGATCGTGATGAAGACCCGCGGCGACACCCTCGTGCTGACCGGCGGTCGCCCGCGCGGCACCCTGTACGCAGTCCACGCCTTCCTGGAGGACGTCATCGGCATCCGCTGGTGGACGGCGTCCGAGAGCCTCATCCCGAAGAAGCCGACGCTCGAGGTTCCGGACTTGAACTCGGTCTACGTGCCGAAGCTGCAGTACCGCGAGGCGTTCTACCGGGGCGCGTTCGACGGCGTGTTCGCGGCGCGACTGAAGACGAACGGGCACTTCGAGCGGATTCCGCCCGAGTACGGCGGGCACTACAACCTCATCGGCTGGTGCCACACCTTCTACCAGCTCCTCCCGCCCGACAAGTACTTCGCCGAGCATCCCGACTGGTACAGCCTGCTGAACGGCAAGCGCACCGTCGAGGGGGGGCAGCTCTGCCTCACTAACGACGAGATGCGGGCTGAGCTGACCCGGGTTGCGCTGGAGTGGTGCCGGAAGGACCCGACCGCCGGGATGATCTCGATCGCCCAGAACGACTGGGGCGGCAACTGTCAGTGTGAGCCGTGCCAGGCCATCGAGCAGGCCGAGGGCTCGCCGTCGGGGCCCATCATCCGGTTCGCGAACCAGGTCGCGGAGGGGATCGAGAAGGAGTTCCCGGACTTCCTCGTCGAGACCCTTGCCTACAGCTACACGCGCCACGCGCCCAAGACCATGCAGCCGCGGCGGAACGTGATCGTGCGGCTCTGCTCCATCGAGTGCGACTTCTCCCGCCCCCTGGGGACCGCCGAGAGCAACAAGACGTTCCGCGAGGACATCGAGGCGTGGAGCGCCATCGCGCCCCAGCTGTACATCTGGGACTATGTCACCAACTTCGCCAACTACATCCAGCCCCACCCCAACTGGCGCGCCCTCGCACCGAACATCCGCCTGTTCGTGGACCACAACTGCATCGGGCTCTTCGAGCAGGGCGACGCCGCCTGCTCGATCAGCGACCTCCCCGAGCTGCGCGCCTGGCTGCTCGCGCACCTGATGTGGGACCCGGACCTGGACGAGCAGGCGCTCATGCGCGAGTTCATGGAGGGCTACTATGGCCCCGCCGCCGAGCCCTTGCTCCAGTACATCGAGCTGATGTCCGACACGGTCCAGCAGCAGAACGCGTACCTGCGCTGCTTCATGACGGACACCTCCAGCTGGCTCGGCCTGGAGCCACTGAACCGCGCGACGGAGTTGTTCGACGCGGCCCAGAAGGCGGTGGCCGATGACGCGATGCTCGCCACCCGCGTCCGCCGCGCGCGCATGCCGCTGGACCACGTCTGGCTGATGCGCTACCAGTCGCTCAAGCGCCAGGCGAAAGCGCAGGGCCTGCCCTTCCTCGGGCCGGAGGACCCGGTCGCCGCGGTGCAGACCTTCGTGGCCTCCGCGCAGGAGTTCGACGCGCGCAACCTGAGCGAGGGCGGCGCCTTCACGGATTACGCGCCCGGGCTCGTGGCCCGCTTCCGCAACCCCGGCCCGCCGCCCGACGAGTGCAAGGGCCTCCCCGAGGAAGACTGGATCGACATCCAGGACAACGAGTTCACCCTCCACGGCCTGGGTAACTGGGTCACCTTCGCCGATGACGCGAAGGCCTCCGACGGCAAGGCCGCGCGCATGGGCGGCGGCCACAACAACTGGGCGACCCAGTACCCCGTCTCCGCCGACATGGCGGCGCTGGGCCGCTGCCGCTGCTTCGTCCGTCTCCGCTGTGACGCCAAGGCGAACACCGGCGCGGCCTTCACCGTCGGGCTCTACGACTCCACGAGCAACCAGGGCGTCGCCCAGATCACCGAGACCCTCGAGAACGCCGCCGACGGCGAGTACCGCACCTACGACCTCGGCGTCCACGAGCTGAAGCCCGGTATGTACTTCTGGATCGCCCCGCCCAACAACGGCGACGCAGTGGAGGCCGTCTACACCGACCGGCTCTTCTGTGTGAGGGAGAGGTAGGGGGCACGCACCCAGACTAGGCCTGGCACTGCGGGCAGAAGTAGCACGCGCCGCCGAGGAAGCTGACCTTCTCGATCGGGGTGCCGCACTCGGGGCAGGGCTTGCCGAGGGCACGCTTGTCGAGGAGCGGGACGTAGCCGCCGGGGTTGCCGTAGAGGTCACGCTCGGTGTCGCGGCCGCCGCGCTCGATGGCGAGGGCGAGAGTGTCACGGAGGCCGGAGTAGAGGCACCGGGCGTCCGGCTCGCCGAGGGTCGCCACCTTGCGTCGTGGGTCCAGGCGCGCGCGGAAGAGGATGTCCTGGGCGTAGCCGTTGCCGATCCCCATGATCTTCGGCCGCTGCACCAGCAGCGCCTTCACGCTGTTCTTCGCCGGGTTCTCGTACGCATCGACGATCGCGGCGAAGCGCGTGTACGTGAAGTCGTCACCGAGGGGCGAGACCTCCCCCAGGCCCGGCGGCGGTGCCGCGCCGCCGTCGTGCAGGCTGATGAACCCCCAGCCCTGGATGGCGACCGTCAGCAGCGTGCCGTCGTCGAACCGCACCAGCAGGTGGTAGTTCCGGGGCAGTGTTCCCTCGCTCGCATGGAACTGCACGCGACCGCCCATGTCGCCGAACCCGAGCGACAGGCCCGGCTCGAGCGCCACCGAGATCCACTTCCCCTCGCCTCTCACCTCGCCCACGACCTTGCCGATGGGTAGGCGCTCAAACTCCTCCCGCTCGCGGTTGTACCAAACCCACTTGTGCTCGTGGTTGCCGCGAACGAGACCGGAGACCCGCTTCCCCCGAAGCTCCCGGTCCATCTGCCGGGCCAGCGTGACGACCTCGGGGAGTTCGATCATGGCCCTGTCTCCGATCTACCTTGTCAGCTTCGGCTCGAACCAGCAACCGTGGTCCGAGTTCCTGCCGTCGGCGGCGTCTTCGACGGTCAGCTCCAGGCTCTGCATGCCGGTCACGTCCACCTGCACGGGGCGCTCCGCGAAGTCGCGGATCGTCTCCGAGCGGAGCAACTCGCGGCCGTCCCCCTTCACCACAAAGACCACCGAGCCCGGGTTCCCGCGCGCGAGACCGCACGTCGCCGTGAACGTCTTCCACCGACCGTCGAGGGGATAGACATACGACGAAGGGGCGTGGGCATAGAGCGCTCGCGGGTGCCACTGCGTCCCGGAGCCGTACAGCCCCGAACCCGGCGCTTCCCAGCCCACCGTCGCAGAGGTCCACCGCACCTCGGTGAGCGTCACCTCGAGCACCTCGTCTCCGATCTCGCTCAGAGTCGGCAGCGACGCGGGATCGGGCCGGGGCGCGTAGTAGGCCTTCGCGTACTCGATCTCCCCCGGGGTGTAGACTGACCACGCATCGAAGCCGGAGAACTCGGTCACCTTGTCGTGCCAGAGCCGGAACTTGCCCCACGCGTCCGGCGGCACGTCGGCCTCCGGAAGCGCCAGGAAGTAGCGGTACGTCTGCTTGAAGGGTTCCCACCCGACCTGATCGACGATCAGCAGGTTCTTGTACGTCTGCACCAGTTCGTCGCAGAGGCCCAGCTCCCGGTTCCGGCGGGTGCGGAACTCCCACCGATGCCGCGTGTCCTTGCCGCGCGTCCAGCCATCCTCGGCGATGCCTAAGTCGAGGGTCTCCAGCGCGTAGGCCATCTTGAACTCGCAGAAGTGCCCGTGGAAGGTGGAACTCGGGTGGTCCCAGTTGTGGGCCAGCTCGTGCAGGAAGACCTCGGCGCAGTACCCGTCGCGCGGCCAGTCCTCGGCGATCACTTGCCGGTTGCCGCTCCAGAGCACCGGGTTCCCGCTCCAGCCCAGCGCGTCGATGGTCCACCTGTCCGGCGCCCAGGCCGACTGCCGATCACCGCCGGGGCTGTAGCCCGTCAGCTCAGTATACGCGTCGCAGACCCGGTCGGTGTTCGCCATCATCCGCTCGACGGCGTCGCGCCCGGCGAGCTCGATCTGGTCGCGGTACAGGTGCAGCACGAAGTGCCGACCCTCGAAGGTCTCGACTTCCGGATTGGGCTCTACCGTGAGGTTGTCGAAGTAGACCGTTCCGGCACTGCGTTCGCCGAAGGCGCCCAGCTTGCAGAGCACATCCACCTTCCCGCTCGGGTCGGTGGCGAAGTCGACCTCGAAGGCCGTCCAGTCGAGGGACACCGAGTCCCTCGCCGGGCCGTTCTCCGCCTTCCAGAGCGTCACACCCAGGGCGGCCGGGTACTTCCCCTCGGCGCGCAGGCCCTCGCCCCTCACAGACCCGCGCAGAAGATAGGGCCGGTAGGCCTCCAGCTGCAGCGGTTGTCGCCAGGCGGCGTTCGCGAGGTCGGTCGCCGCGATGCCGACACAGCGCGAGTCGCCGATCCCGCCCTGCGCCTCCCATGTCAGAGCCGCGCCGGGAGCCTCATCGGCGATCCATCCCGTCGGCCGGCCACCCTCGCCCGCCTCGAAGTCCCCGTTCTGCAACAGGTCGGCCGCGCTCGCATGGCTCGCCGCGAAGGCGAACGCTGCGCACCAGCAGACAGCTCGGAGGAGTGTGTGCAAGGCGACTCCTTCGTCCGTCCCTACTTCCGGAAGTCGACGCGCGGGTCAAAGCCCGGCGCGCGGTACGAGGGGTCGTTGCTCAGGTACACCGCCGACAGCCGCGGCCCGTTCGGCGCGTGGGTCCCCTCGAAGGCCACCGACAGCGTGTGCGGTCCCGCGCTGAGGGTGAGGGCGTCTTTCGGTCCGGCCCACCAGCCCGACATCATCTTGTCGGTGAACCACGTCTCCTCGCCCGGCTTGACGCCGTCCAGGTGTCGGGTCAGCGTGTTGGGGAAGCGCAGCCGCCAGTTGCCGCCGCCCAGCTGGTTGTCGCCGTCGCAGTCGATCCAGAAGAGGGACACACGCTTCGCATCGAAAGTCGTGTACCGCGCCCACACGTAGTACGCGCCCGCCACCGGCGCCTCGAACTGCCACGTGGCGCGCGGCTGGGGCGCGTCGGCGGCGAGCGGCGCGGCCAAGCCGGAGCCTGTCGCGCCCTGGGACTCGCTCAGCTCAAGCCCCCCGGTGAGCGCGGCCTCCTCGATCGGCAGCTCGACCGTCGCCGTGTCCAGCGCCGGGATGCCGACCCGCAGCGTGGCCGGCTCAGCCGCCATGCCCCGCTTGTTCACCGCGACGACCTTGTAGTGGAGCGTCGACCCCGGGCGGAACCCCCAGTCGAGGCACTCGGTCTTCGTTCCGGAGCTCAGCACGCTCGCGTTCCCCGGCACGAAGTCGGCCGTCTCGCCCACGTACACGGAGTAGTGGTCGAGGTCCGGCTCCGCCGAGGGGCTCCACGCCAACCGAACCTGCTCTGTCGAGGCCTCCACGAGCCTCAGGCCCTCGACGGGAGCGGGCGTCGGGTCTCGATCATCGAGGCCGTCGGGCCGGTCGTTGGGGTCGCTCGTGAGCATCAGCAGATCGATGCACAGGCCGTCGTCGCGGCTCTCCAGCGTCAGCTCCTGCGGCCCGGCGCCAAGCGCCAACGTGTCGGGCAGGCGCGCCCAAGTCCAGTCGCCGGCCTCAAGACGCCCGGTGACGTCGGCATCGGTTGCCGCGACCTTCACGCTTCCGTTGCCCCGGCCACGCAGCCAGACGCCATAGTCTGCCGTCGCCGGCACCTGCAGCGTCAGCGCCGCCCGCCCGGTCGTCTCCTCCGGGGTCTCCTTCCATACCCGCAGGCAGCGGAAGTTCGAGCAGTCGCCGTCGAAGTGCTGTCGCAGCGGCGGGGTCAGCACACCCTCCTCCGGATCCGCGTACACGCGGAACGGCCCCGCCGCGGCCGGGCTCACCTCCGCGGAGTACAGCCCCTCCAGACCCGAGTGCTCCTGAGCCGCCACGGCGTAGTGAGCCGGTCCGGGCGGCGTGTCCGCGAACTCCGTCCCCCGGACAAGCTCACGGTTCACCCGCCGGTAAGCGCGCCCGCTGAGCGCGCTGCGGTAGACGTTGTAGCCCGCGATCTCCCGCGCCGCCGCGGGCGGCTCCCAGGTCAGCCGGACCTCCTGCCCGTCCCTCGCGAGAGCCACGCTCCTCGGAGCCTCGGGCCGGCGAGTGACGGCAATGTAAGGGTCGGTATCCCCGAGCATGTCGCACATGTACGCGAGCTTCGTCGAGTCCGGGCTGACACGGGTGTAGGTGTTGCTGTCCCAGGAGTTCCGCGACGTGAAGTCGTGCACGATCTGCAGCACGGTGCCCGTCTCCCGCCCGTCGATCAGCAGCCGCTTGTTCGCGACCGCGCCGTCGGTGCCGTTGGTCACCAGCCAGCGCTCATCGTCGGAAAGCTGCCCGTAGTCGGAGGGCACGTCGACCTTCCAGTTCGACCAGATCCTCACCCGGTCGCCGTTCGCCTCGTCACAGGGCAGGAGCCCGAGCTGATGCGTGAGCAGCATCGTGCCGTACCGCCCGACGATGGTACTGCCCCCGAAGATCTCGTGACCCCCGTAGGTCGGGTAGTGGGCGAGTTGTATCTCGCCGGTCGCCAGGTCCATGTGCCAGCGCTGGAAGTAGTAGCAGCGTTGCCACTCCACGCTGCGGTCGTCGTCCGAGAGCGACGCGCCCTTCATCCGCATCGGCAGCGGCACGCGGCGGACGCGCCGCTCCGGGGGCGCATCGGGGTCGATGAGGTAGATCGCCCGGCCCTCCTTCAGCCCGAGGATCAGCTTCCCCGAGTAGGGCGACGGACCGAACTCGGCGCTGCCTCCGTCCTCGCTGTCCCACTCGGCGACGAGGCCCGTCTCTCCCGTGCGGAAGTCGATCACGCGGATGACGTAGTGGGCCCTACCGTCGGCCTCCCCGCTCTCCAGTACATACAGCCTTGAGGGGTCCGTGCGGCTCATCACCGACGCGCCGCGCATCTCGGGCAGCTCGCGGATCGTGCCTGATTCCAGGTCGTAGAGCGTGAACCCCCGGAAGCTGCGGTTGTACAGGGGCAACGCTGAGCCGTCGGCATTGAACTTGTCCACCATCTCCGTCCGCACGCTGCGGGTCAGCTTCCACACCACCGCGCCTGTGCTCGAGTCGCGGAAGATCGTCCTCTCCTCCGGCAGGTCGAGCCGGACGGGCGCTCCCGCCCGCGCGTCGAGGGCCTCCAACCCATGGTACGGCAGCGGCTCACGGCGTTCGAGGCGCAGGTCCAGGCCCGCCGAGATGAAGCCCGCCTGCTCCTCGGGAGTCAGCGACTCGACCAGCCGCACCTCATCCACCACCACCCGCCCACCCGTGTTGAGGAAGGTCAGCCGCAGCTCGATGGGTTGCAGCCCCCGGAGGCTCGGCCGGTCCACATCCCGCAGGTCGACCGCGTGGAGGCCGGTGGAGTAGCACGCCTTCGTGTCCCACCCGTTCAGGCCGAGGGCCATGTACGTGCCCGAGTAGGTTACCCGCGCGACGAGGTAGTGGTAGCGGTCGAGGTCGACGGTAACGGGGTACTTCCGCACAATCATCGCGAGCCCGGCCGGGGCGTTCTTGTCCCAGTCGGGCCATGTCGGTGCCCAGGCGGCCGACGCGCCGGTCATGAAGGTGCCGGCGAGCGTGGTGAAGGTGGCCTGTTGGCCGTCGGAGGTGATGGACTCCAGCCCCGTCAGCCCGGGCCAGTCGGCGACCTTCCACTCCCCGGGGACCGCGAAGCTCTCCTCAAAGCCAACGCGCTGACCGCACGCCGCCGAGCCGAGGGCCACGGCGACGGTCAGGAGACCCAAACGAGCCTGCATGGTACCAGCCCTCCGGGCTACCCGCTCCCCGCCAGCCTCACGCTCCGGAACCGCATGGTAGGCATCCTCACCCCGGGTTCATCGCGGTAGTCGCTCGAGATGGCGTCCAGGCCTTGCAGGAACTCCAGGAAGGAGCCCCCGAGCGCCGCGTTGCGGATCGGGTAGGCGATCTCGCCCTTCTCGATCTTGAAGCCGAAGTCGACCGTGGTGGAGAAGTCACCGGTGGTGCCGTCGGGGCTCGGGCCGCCGGAGGCCAAGTACAGCCCGTCCTCGATCTCCGCGATCAGCTCCTTCGCGGGCCGGCTGCCGAGGCGCACGTTCACATTGGTGGGGCCGATCCCGTCCCCCGCCGCATGGCCGGTGTTGGCCTCCCCGGCCTTGTGCGCGGTGTAGGCGTTGTGCAGATATGTCAGGAGCACCCCGTCCTCCACAATGGTCAGGGGCCGGCGCGGGACGCCGTCGGAGTCGCAGCGGCTGCTCGACATCCCGCGCGGGATGAGGGGGTCATCGGTGATGGTGAGGATCGCCGGGGCGATAGCCTGCCCGCGCTTCCCGATGAGGTACGAGCGCTTCCGCTGCACATCCTCCGCGTTCGCCTGCCCGGCGATGGCGTAGTAGATGCTGTCCCCGGCCTGGGGGCCGAGCACGAGCGGGTAGTCGCCGGACGGGATGTCCCGCGCGTCCAGGTACTCCAACGCCCCCTCGGCGGCCACCTTCCCGATGCCCTCCGGCCGGAAGTCGTCGATCGTCCGCCCATAGCTGTGCTCGAACCACGTCCCTACGCTATCGCCTCGGCGCACAACCGCGCGGATGTAGCAGCCAAGGCCGCTATGGGGCGTGCAGACCCGCACACCGGTAGAGGTGGCCAGGGCCGAGTCACCCACGCTGAAGCTCGCGCCGCCGCTGATGATCGCCTCCGGCACGGCCGCCAGAGCCTCGTCGGTGGCCGCGAGCGCCCACTGGATCACCTGCGAGGTCGCCAGCCCGGCAATCCGCTCGTCGAAGAGCCCCTCGACCTCCGGCAGCGGCTCGGGATCGGGAAGCGCGGCGAAGTCCGGGTCCGGGTCAGACTGCTTCGCCAGCGCCGTCGCCGCCCGCGCCGCCTCCTCGATGCGCTCCCAGTCCAGCGCGTTCACGCTCGTCGTGCCGACGCCGCCCCGGTAGTACGCCTTCAGCGAGACGCCACTCGACTCCCGCTGCTGCGAGGTCTCGATCGCGCCCTTCTCCAGCGACACCGAGAAGCCGCGGCCTCGACTCGCGTTGACCTGCGCGAACTCCGCGCCCGCCGCCATCGCCGTCTCACACGCCCTTGCAGCCAACTCCAGCAGATCACCCATCTCTACCCCGCCTTTCGCCGTCGTCGTGCCGTTCCCCGCCGTTGCCGTTCCTGTCACCGGTCACCCGTCAACGCCGTCACAGCCGTTCCTGTCCGCCGACGATGAGCTCCTTCACCCGCATGTACGGGCCGCCGCCGTTGGTCGGCATCGACTGGCCGTTCTTCCCGCACATGCCGCCCATCGTCAGCATCTCGAACTCCGCGGTCGCGCCGTCCACATTCGCCAGCGTGTCCAGGATCATCCCCGCCACCGATACATCGCGCAGCGGCTCGGCGATCTCTCCGTTCCGGATCATCCGCGCATGGCCTGCGTGGCAGGTGTACTGCCCCTTCGCGGTCATCACATACCCCCACTCGCCGCCCTCCAGCAGTACGCCGAGGTCGATGTCCTTGGCCAGCTCCTCCAGCGTCGAGGACCCGGGCAGCACGATCGTGTTGCTCATCCGCACGATCGGCCGCGAGCCATACCCGTCCGCCCGACCGCTGCCGTTCGGCTCGACGCCCATCCGCGCCGCGGTCTCGAGGCTGTGCATGAACCCCTTCAGCACGCCGTTCTCGATCAGCACCCGCCGCTGCCCCGGCGTGCCCTCGGAGTCGTACCGGTATGAGCCCCAGGAGAGGGGAATCGTGGCGTCATCGACCACCGTCACGAGTTCGGACGCGACCTGCGTGTTCAGCTTGCCGTCGAGGATCGAGTCGCCGGTGTAGACGAGGTCCGCCTCCGCGTTGTGGCCGAGCGCCTCGTGGATGAAGACCCCGACGATGCTCGGGTGCAGGATCACCGGGAACTTGCCCGAGGGCGCTCGCGAGGCGCCCAGCAACATGATGGCCACGCCGCCGGCCTTGTCCCCCAGCTTCGCCGGGTCCGCGCGCTCCGTGACCTCGAAGCCGCCCAGCGACGACTCGTGCTCAGAGCCGTTCTGGCGTACCTCACCGTCCACCGCCGTGACCCGCACCCCCATGCGCGTTCGGGTGACGGTCTGGGTCACCGCGGCGCCCCGGGTGTTGCAGAGCGTCTCGCAGGCCACCTCATCCCCGTACCAGGCGAAGCTGTTCGCGGTTCGGTCGCCGGTCTGGGCGAGCGCCGCCGCTTCCAGTGCATTCACGACGCCCATCTTCCGGTCGAGCGTCACGCTCCGCGGGTCCACGTCGCACGGGCCGAGGTACTCGTCCTCGTGCGGCGGAAGCTCCGCCATGAGCCCCGGCTCCTCGATTCGCGCCTGAGAGGCCTTCGCCATGTCCACTGCCGCTTCCAGGCAGCGCGCGAGGTCCTCCCGCGCGGTCTCATTGGTCGAGGCGAAGCCCCAGGCTCCCCCCAACAACACGCGGATGCCCACGCCCAGTGACGTCCCCTGCCGCAGTCGGTCCGTCTTCCCATCCTGCCGCCGCAGATTCGTGAACGTGGAGTCCACCGCCCGCGCATCGGCGAACGACGCCCCCGCCCGCTCCGCGGCCCCGCAAACCCAGCGCAACGCATCTCTCATGCACTGCCTCCCGGCGTCCGGCATCCCGCCGCCCGGCCGCCGACGCATCGGTTCGCCCTGCTCATCCTTCGCCCCTTCGTGGCTCGTCTCACCAGCAGGGAACCGTGCTCCTCAGGCCGAACTTCCACGGGCAGACGACTGACCGCTCGTCCTGCGAAGGAGCGCTGATCCGGATGACGACGCCCCCCGAATCGGGTCCGCCGCCCATCCCGCCGCCACCGCCCGTGCCGGTTAGCCCCGGTCCGCCACCTCCGGGACCCGGGTTGCCGCCGCCGGGGCCCGGTGCGCCGCTCGTCTACGGGCCGCCCCCGCCCTCGCCGCTGTGGGGCATGCAGCCCGGGACCATCCCTCTGGCCACCATGCCGCCCGTCGCCCGCGTGTCGAAGGGGCTAGTACTGGGCCTGGTCTATGGCGGGCTCGCGACCGGGTTCATCATCCTGATCGTCGGCCTGGTGTTGGTGGGCGTCGCGGACGAGACCGCGGGCACGCGGATGCTGGTCGTCGCGATCGCGGCGTGCGCGTTCGGTTTCCTGCTCCTGCTGGGCGGGTGGGCGGCATGGATGTTCCTGCTGCACCGAGCCTGGTCCGCGATCCAGGATGGGCAGGCGCGCACCACGCCCGGCAAGGCCGTCGGGTTCATGTTCATCCCGCTGTTCAACATCTGGTGGATGTTCCAGGCGTTCCCGGGCTTCGCGCAGGACTTCAACCGTTTCCGCGATCGCCACCGGCTACCGCTGGAGCCGCTGAACGAGCTGCACTTCAACCTGTACTGCCTGTTCATCTGCCTGGGGAACCTCCCCTACGTGGGGGTCGTGTCGCCGATCGGTGTCGCGATCATGATCGGCCTTATCGGCAGCGCGATGGCGGACCGCATCAACGGCATCGCCGACCTCCAGGCCGGCCTGCCCGCCCAGCTCGCGCCGCCCGTGGCCTGAGCCCAACCTCGAGGAACCCCATGCGCACCCGCAAACTAGGCCGCACCGGCCTGCACGTCTCCGAGATCGTCTTCGGCGGCATCCCCATCCTGCAGCAGAGCTACCCCGACGCCGAACGCGTGCTGCGGTCCGCGCTCGATGAGGGGGTGAACTGCTTCGACACGGCCCGCGGCTACGGGGACAGCGAAGAGAAGATGGGGCAGGCCTTCAGGCCGGACGAGTGCCTCATCATGAGCAAGGCCCACACGACCGACGGGCCCAAGCTGCGATCGGAGCTGGAACAGACGCTCACTAACCTCCGCCGCGACTGCGTCGATGTCTACGCGATGCACCAGGTCGGCTCGCCCGAGCAGCTCGCCCAGTGCCTCGCCCCCGGCGGCGCGTTGGAGGCCCTGCAGCAGGCGAAGCAGGGCGGCAAGGTCCGCGAGATCGGGATCACGGGGCATCATCGGCCCACGCTCATCTCGGCCGTCGAGCAGGCCGGAGACGTGATCGACAGCGTGATGTTCCTCTTCAACCCCCTGGAGATCGACGCGCTGGAGGTGCTGATCCCGCTGTGTGTTGAGCGCGGCGTCGGTCTCATCGCCATGAAGGCCGCCGGCGCCGGGATCTGGAGTCCGAAGCAGGTGCTGCTCTCGACCAAGTGGTGCCTCAACCACCCGATCGCCTGCGCGAACATCGGCTTCGCCACTGTGGAGGAAGTGCAGGCCGCGGCGCGCATCGGCCGCGAGGACCTGACCCTCACGGAGGAGGATGAAGCGGGCCTCGCAGCCATCCGCGCGCAGTACGAACTCGGCTATTGCCGCCGCTGCAACGAGTGCGCGCCCTGTCCGAAGGGGATCAACATTGTCGGCACGCTCGTGGGCGACTCGATGGTCAAGCGCCTCGGCTGGGCGCAGCTGGGCGAGCGCGGCTTCCTGGACAGCGCCCGCAAGGCCCGCGACTGCGACGAGTGCGGCCTCTGCCTCGAGCGCTGCCCCTGGTCCCTCAACATCCCCGCCCTCCTCCCGGAAGCCTTGCGCCGCATCGAGGCGTTGGCGTAGAGGGGCCTCGTCGGCAGCCTTCGGGACCCAACCATGCTCCTTCACCATCAATTCCTCTGGGGTTTGGCCGGTGCGGCGGCGCCGGTGCTGATTCACCTGCTGGCGCGGCGGAGGGCGCGGCGCGTGCTCTTCCCGTCGCTGCGGCTGTTGCTGGCGGCGGAGAAGAAGCGCCGCACCCTCGCGCGCCTGCAACAGCCTCTCGCGCTTCTGTTGCGCGTGTTGGCGATCTGCCTGGTCGCGCTGGCGCTGACCGGGCCGGTGATCCGTCGGGCGCCGGGATGGTTGCCGCTGCCGCGGACGCGCGCGGTCGCCATACTGCTCGATGACACGCTGAGCATGACCACGCCGACCGCCGCGGGCGTTCTCTTCGAGCGCGCCCGAGCCGGAGCCGAGACTGCGCTGGGGGCCCTCGGCTCGAACGACCGTGTCGCCCTGGGTCGCCTGTCCTCGCCCGCGGAGGCGCAGTGGCTGACGCCAACCGAGGCGCAGGCGGAGCTGGCCGCGATGCAGCCGACGGCCTCGGCGGCGCGCGTCGCCCCGGCACTGCAGCGAGCGGCGGAGCTCCTCCGAGAGGTCGACGCGCCGAACCGGGCCGTGATGATGCTCACCGACCTGCAAGCGGCCGCGTGGCAGGACCCGGCGCCGTCGTCGAGCGGCCTGGAAGATGCGGCCCTGCTGCTCTGCGATGTGGGGGAGAGGACGGCTGCCAACCTGGCCATCACCGCTGTCGAGCCTTTGGCCTGGGGGGAGATCGTCGGGCGCCCGGTGCGGCTGCGGGCGACGGCGGCCTCGTCCCGCGGCGAGGGGCATTCGGGGCAGCCCCGGAAGGTCGTCTTGCAGCTCTTGACCGAGGAAGGGGCCCGCGCCGCCTCGGCCCAGGAGGTGCGCGACCGCACGCCGGCGGTCGCGCAGCTGGGCCTCGTGCCGGCGAAGGCCGCCGACGTCGTGGCCGCGATCGGGCTGTCCGGCGGTCCCTTCGGCCCGGGCCTTGACGATGTGCGCTACTGCACTCTGCGCGTCCGCCCGCCCCTGAACGTCCTGGTGGCCTCGACCGGCGACGCCGGGCGGTACCTGGCGACCGCTCTGAACCCCTTCGGCGACGCGGATGCCGCGGGAGCGCGCGTCCGGCGAGTCGCGCCGTCGGAGCTAGCGGAGACCATCGCGTCCAGCCGCGCGGATCTGGTCATTCTGGCCAACTGCCCGGCGCTGAGCGAGGGGGCCGCGCAGTCGCTTCAGCAGCACGCGGAGGCGGGTGGCGGAGTCCTGCTGTACCTCGGTGACCGCGCCGATGCGCGCCACCTGGCGGAGCAGCTGGTCCCCCGCCTGACCGGTGACCGCTCTCTCCACTTCGGCGGGATGGAGACGGCGCCTCAAGGCGAGGCCTTTGGGCTGGCCGACATCGACCTCGCCCGCCAGCCGCTCAGCGCTCTCGCAAGCCCGCGGGCGGGCGATCTCGGCGCCTTGCGGTTCAGTCGGGCTCGCCGGCTCCGGGTCGGGGCGGCGGTCCGTGTCCTCGCGAGCTTTGATACGGGCCGTCCCGCGCTGCTTGAGTGGCGCGCCGGGAAGGGCCGCCTGATCCTCCTCAACACGTCGGCCGACGCCTCGTGGGGTACGCACATCCGATCCCCGGCCTACGTGCCCCTCCTGCACCGGCTGGCGGCGTACCTGGCGCGGCCGGCGCGTCCTTCCATCGACGATGTGACCGTCGGCGAGCGCCCGGTCATCGCGGCCGACGACCTGCCGTCCCAGGTGACCCTGACTCCTCCCGGCGGCCCCCCCGAGGAGGTCGCCGTGCAGGACGGAGTGCTGCCGGAGGTGAAGCTCCCCGGCGCGCACCGGGTGTCTTGGTCGGGGCATGACGTGGCCTTCGCCGCCAACCTCGACCCGCGCGAGAGCGACCTGACCCGCACCACCGAGGCGGCGGTGCGTCGCGTCCTGGCGCCGGCTCGAGTGTCGACCGTGGGGCCGGGCGAGATCGGCCAGGCGTTCGCGCAGCAGCTGCCTTCCCGAACCGACTTGTCTATGCCGCTGTTGTTGCTGGGGCTGGGCCTGCTGCTGTTCGAGTCGGTCTTCTCGATCGTCGGCGCCGGCCCTCAGCCCCCGTCCCTCGGACCCTAACCTGCAACCGGCGGACTCGCGAACCATGCCCGATCCTCCGCCCACAACCTACGTGCGTGTGGACCGAGGCGCGCTGAGGCGGAACGTCGCGGCGGTGCGTGCCGCCCTGACGCCGACGACCCGGTTCTGCGCGGTGGTGAAGGGCAACGCGTATGGGCATGGGCTTGTGGAGACGGCGCGGCTCTTCGTCGAGCAGGGCGCGGACGTGCTGGGTGTCGCGGCGCTCGACGAAGGCGTTGCGCTCCGCGAGGCGGGGTTGGAGACGCCGGTCCTGCTGTTCAACGCGCTGACCGACCGGGAGCTGCGGCTGGCGGTTGAGCGGCGGCTTACGGTCACGCTCACCCACCCGGAGCGAGCGCGAGCGTTGGCGCGGGTCGCGAGCGGGCGACGGGTGGACTACCACCTCGAGCTCGACGTGGGCCTCGGTCGATCGGGCTTCCGGGAGGAGCCCGGGCAGTTCCTCCGTGAGGCACAGGCGGCTCTCGGTTACCCACCCTCGGGGGTCTGGGCGCACTTGGGCCCGCGGATGGCGCCCGAGCGGCTGCCTGCAGCGCCTCTTGGCTGGCCGGAAGCGAGGGACGTCGCCTCTCGCCTCGCGTATCTGGCGGCCTTGCGTCAGCGACTGCGGACCACGGGTGAGGCGCCGCTGTTCCATGTTGCCGCCTCCGGTGCATTGTGCGACTGCCCGGAGCTGCAGTGGGACATGGTGCGCATCGGTTGCCTCCTGTACGGGGTGCTGCCCTCCTTCGCCCGGCGTCGGCCCTTCGAGCTCACGAACGCCATCGAGCTCCGCACCCAGGTCGTCGATCTGCGCGTGTTGCCCCGAGGCGCGTTGGTCGGCTATGGCGGCGAGTTCCGCACTGCCCGGGAGAGCCTCCTCGCGACGCTGCCTGTGGGCCTCTACCACGGCGTGGGCCTCATCCCCGAATCCTCGGTCACCGTCGGTACGGGCCTCCGTCGGTGGCTGGGCCTGCGCCGCGGCACCCGCGGTGGGGTGTTCCGCCCCACATGTGTGCGCATGGGGGAGCAGCGCGCGCCGATCGTGGGCCGCCTCTCCCTGAATGAGTGCACGGTCGACCTCACCGGCCTCGACCCGTGGCCCATCGGCACCGAGGTCGCCGTTCCGGCCCGCATGACGACGCTGAACCCGGTCTTGCCCCGGGTGTATGTGGATGACGAAGGAGTTTGATCCATGCGCCCGTGCGACATTGTGACGATCGGCAGCGCGACGCAGGATGTCTTCATCATGAGCCAGGGCGTCAACGTGCTGCGGATCGAGTCCTTCGAGTCCGAGGAGGCCTATCTGGCGCTTCCCTACGGTGCGAAGGTCGATGTCGAGGAGATGTTCATCACCACCGGCGGGGGCGCTCTGAACACGGCCTTCACCTTCCATCGCTTCGGGTTGCCCACGGCGGTGGTGGCCAAGGTGGGGCAGGACCGCTCCGGGGAGATCATCCGCGAGCGTCTGCGCGAGGAGCAGCTCGACGACAGCATGTTGGTTGCCGACCCCGAGCATCGGACGGGGTACTCGGCGATCCTCACCGGCCCGAGCCGCGACCGGACCGTGCTGGTCTACCGCGGCGCCACCCTGCATCTGCGCGAAGAGGACCTCGACTGGGATCGACTGAAGACCGCGCGAGCCGTCTTCGTCGGGTCACTGTCGGGCGACTCGGCGGCGCTCTACCCCACCCTCGTCGAGTTCTGTGCCGCGAACCGCATCTTCCTGGCCTCCAACCCGGGCAGCGCGCAGTTCCGTCAGGGGCTCCTCGCGTGTCATGGCCTCGTCTGCCACATGGACATCCTCTTCCTGAACAAGGAGGAGGCCCACCGCTTCACCGGCGTTGAGCCGCGGCGCGGGCGGCACGATGAGCGCGAGATGCTGCGGATGCTGCGGGACGCCGGCGCCGAGCGCGTGGTCATCACTGAGGGCGCGAGGGGCTGTCAGGCCATCGACACCTCCGCCTACTACAGCGTCCCCGCGTGCAAGGCCAAGGTCGCCTCGACCCTCGGGGCCGGTGATGCCTTCGCTTCGGCCTGCACGGCCGCACTCTGCAGGGGCGAGTCCTTCGCGCGCGCCCTGCGCTACGGCGCTGTGAACGCGGCCTCCGTCATCAGCTCCATCGGCGCCAAACGCGGCATCCTGACCTGGGACCAGGCCACTGCCGCCGTCGCCGATTGCGAGCGCTCGTGCCGCTGAGCGGACTGCCCGGAGAACTGCTGTTGACGCTCTCAGGGAGCGCCGGCGCTCCCGGCAACGGCGTTCTCATCGTCTCTGAGTGGCGCACAGGCGGGACCGGTGTCTGGGACCGAGGTCTTGGCCCACACCCTTCGGAAGGAACACTCCATGCGCGCGCTGACCTCTCTCGCCCTGCTGGTCGTCAGCCTGTCCATCCTCAGCAGCTGCGCCGGCGCCGCCGAGACCGTGGTGGCCGACGGGAACGGCCGCATCACCGCGATGGTCTCGGGCGGCGAGTCCCTTCAGGTGGAGACCAGCTTGCGCGTGCCGCTCAAGGGCTGGGGCAAGTTCCCGGGTCTCGCTGAGGCTCGCGACGTCCGACGCACGCGCGAGGGCGACCGCGCCACATGGACCGGGCGGCTCGAACTCGAGCCCGGGAAGAGCTACCGCTACGAGGAGACGCTCACCGAGACCGCGGACGGCTGCACGCTCGAGGTGCGGGTCACGGCGGACGCCGACGTGGACATCGAGGGAGTCTTCCTGTGGATCGACGTGCCCATCGCGACCTTCGCGGGCGGCGCGTGCGAGCTGGGCGGGACGGTGACGACGATGCCCGTCGACCGCCCGGCCGCGCGCCACTTCGCGAGCGCCCGGTCAGACGCCCTGCGCCTCGCGGATGCCCCGGCCAGGACGGAGCTGACCCTCACCCTCGACCGGGCGCTGCCGATCGTGGTCCAGGACACCCGGGAGTGGAACGGGACCACGTACTCCGCCTTCTGCCAGCTCGCGCCCTCGCTGAGGGCGGGCGAATCGACCGTCTTGAGGGCCACGCTCGCCCTCTCGACGCAGCCTGACACCTCACCGGCGCACCTGACCCTAGACGCCACGCAGACGCGGTACCGCCTGCACGGCTTCGGGGGCAACTACTGCTTCGGAATCGAGTCGCCGGTCACTCAGCACACCCTCACCAACCTTCGGCAGGCCTGGGCGCGGACCGAGATGACGCCCTATGAGTGGGAGCCCGCGAATGACAACGACGACCCCGCCGTCACGGACTGGGAGTACCTGAAGCGCCAGGACCAGCCGAACAGCAACCTCCGCCGCGAGTTCGAGCTGGCGAAGCAGATCCAGGACCGGGGCATCCCCTACGTGATCAGCGTCTGGGGGATGCCGATGTGGATCTACGGTCCGCCAGCGACCGAAGTCCGCGGCGGGCCGCGGAAGATCGCGGCGGACCAGTGGGACGAGGCCCTCGAGTGCATCGGGAGCTACCTCGTCTACGCGCGGGACCAGTACGGCGTCGAGCCCGACCTCTTCTGCTTCAACGAGGCGAACATCGGCGTCGACGTGTGGCTGACCCCGGAGGAGCACCGCGATGCCATCAAGCGACTCGGCGCGCACTTCGCCCGGCTGGGGCTGAAGACGAAGCTGCTCCTCGCGGACGCGACCGGCCCGCGCGGCACCCACACCTACGCCGAACCCGCCGCCAACGACCCCGAGGCGATGCAGTACGTGACGGCCGTGGGGTTCCACTCCTGGGGCGGCGCGAGCCCGGAGGAGTACGCGGCCTGGGGTGACTTGGCCGAGCGGCTGAAGCTCCCGCTCCTCGTGACGGAGCTGGGTGTCGATGCAGGAGCCTGGCGCACCGCCGCCTACGACTCCTACCACTACGCCCTCGGCGAGGTCCGGATGTACCAGGAGCTCCTGCTCCATGCCCGCCCGCAGGGCACGATGCAGTGGGAGTTCACGAACGACTATGGCATCTGCCGGGTGGAGAAGGACGCGGCCGGAGCCGAGACCGTGGTCCCGACGGCGCGCTTCCACTTCGTGAGTCACTTCTGCAACCTCACGCCGCCGAACGCCGACGCGCTGACAGTGTCCTCCGACCACGACCGGGTGCTCTTCACCGCCTTCGCCGGCGAGCAGGACGGCCGGCGGGTCTACACCCTCCACCTCGCCAACGTCGGCCCCGAGCGCTCAGCCACGGTCAGCGGGGTGCCCGACGAGGTCGGCAACCTGCGGACCATCGTCACCGACGAGACGCGGGGCTTCGCCGAACTCGCGCCGACCACACCGAAGGCCGGCCGCCTCGAGGTGACCCTCCCCGCCCTCTCGCTGACGACGCTCACCACCGTCCGGAGCGGGTAGAGCCCCCGGTTGTTGCACACATTTTGGGGCGCGGATTCAGGATCGTGGGAGGGATCGGGCGCGCGACGGTGTATACTGCGCGCATCCTGTTCATCCACGACGAGGCGTTGCATCCATGAGTCTCAGCGACGGTGCTGCCGCAGACGTGACCCAGGCATCCCTCCCCAGCGACCCAGCCTTGGCCGAACCCACCCCGGCTCAGTTGCGGCGGCTCTGGGTGCCGATGGTGCTCTTCGTGCTCATCTCCGTGGCGGACACCCTCAGCTCGGTCCACATGCTCCTGAACGGGATGATGGAGGAGTACAATCCCCTCATGCGGTGGGTCTGGGTCAGCGGCGGCGTCCCGGTCTTCTTGGGCGTAAAGGCCTTCCTGACGATCATGCCGCTGTGGCTCTTCAACCGCCTCAAGCGTCACCGCTACAGCCTCGTCCATCGCGCCGTGTGGATCACGGTCTTCGGGTACGCCACGATCTACGCCCTCTTCTTCTGCATGGCCAATTACTGATCTGGCTCGGCGCCGTCGTGACCCTTCTGGCCTGAGAGCCGCAGCCGCGCAGGTCCGCGGGCGCAGCGCGGCGAATACTCCTGCATAGTCCGGGCCGGTACTGCCGAAGGGTGTCTTGACAGGAGGGTTTCCCGATGAGAGCTGCCGCCATTCGGGGCGTCGGCGTCTTGCCGGCGGTGTGGCTTGGATTCGCGGCGACCACCTGGGCGCAGGGCTTCCAGGTGGAGTTGGTTCACCCACAGAGCGATGATCAGGGCCGCTACGTCGGCTTCAGCCAACTCACGAATGCCACCCTCTTCGGCGTCGTGGCCCCGGGCGCTGCGGTGAAGGCGGTGATGGTGAACGACCGTCCGGCGCAGCTCTTTGCCTCCACGTTGGCGCCCTTCGGCGCGGAGGTCGACGCGCCGTCGCTGGAGTTCCGCGTCACGGTGGAGCTGGGCCCGAAGGGCAAGATCAGCGTCGCGGTGCAGGGGCAGGACGGCGCCACGCAGCGCTTCGCGTTGGAGCCCGCCGGCGGGGCGGTGATCGACCGTCTGCGCGAGCGTGTGAAGCAGTACCCCGACGCGGCCCGCGAGCGCTGCCGGTTGGGCGGAGCGCTTCGCGACGCGGGGCGGTTGGAGGAGGCCGTCGATGAGTTTCGCGGCAGCCTCGAGCGCAACATGAGCTGCGTGAACACCCGGGTCTCGCTGGGGATCGCGCTGGTCGGGCTCGGCCGACCCGAGGAGGCGCTGAAGGAGTTCTCCCTGGCCACCGACACGATGCCCGACTACGCGATGGCGTGGTTGAACCTCGGGCTGGTGCACGCTCGCTTCACCCGCAACAGCGCCGAAGCCGTGCGCTGCTTCCAGCGCTACCTCGAGCTCGAGCCCGACAGCACCATCGCCGACAAGGTCCGCCGCTACATCAGCGCGTACAAGTAGCGGACCGCTCCGGGAAGTCAGTACCAGTCACCAGTTTGCGCGGACGTGTGGCGGAAACCGGTAACTGGCACTGACTTGCCCGCCGCCTGTTCCTCGATCCCGAGTTCCCGCCGTCCCCGGGTCCCAGTGGGACGGAGCGCCCGCTCCGACACCCGCCGCCCCCCCGGCGGGCCAGAGCGGAAGCCTGGGGAGTGAGTGCACCCTCGTAGCCACTCGTGCCCGCCGCTCTCCTGAGCAGATGACGTGGGGATGCGGGGCAGAGAGGCTGGGAGCCTACTTCCCCGCCCGGAGTTCATACATGCCGTACCCCACCTCGCGCACGGCAGCGATGGTCTCCGGGTAGGGGGTGTCGCAGATGTCGAGGAGGCCGATCTGGTAGTTCTCCTCGTCCAGGGGGCGGCCGGTGGTGCACTCGTCCCGGAACTTGAACCAGCCGCAGCCGACGAAGTGGGGGTTCCGCAGGCAGCCCTCCACATACGACCGATACGCGGCGGCCCGAGCCTCCTGGCTCTCGACGGGGACCAGCCCGGTGTGGAAGAGACCGCGATCGAGCGCGCCGAAATGGAACTCGCCGATGATGATCGGCACGTCGAGGTCGCCCGGCATCCGGAAGTCGGCAACGTCGCGTCGGTAGAGGTTGTAGCTCACCACATCACAATACTGCGCGGAGACACTCGCCGCCACGTCGTTGACCCAGGCCAGCCGACACCCCAGGTAGAGGTTGTTCGGCGCGACGCGCTTCACTTCGTCGCGGCAGATGCGGAAGTACTGCTCGGCGGTCCTCCGATAGAAGGCCCGGAGGTCCGGCCGCGCTCTGGCGAGGTCGGGCCTCTCACGGGACTGGAGCAGCGCGTCCCAAGAGGCGTGCTGCGCGCCCCAGGCCTCGTTCAGGGCCTCGACCGTCCCGTACTTTGCCTTGAGGTCCTCCACGAAGACCTGCTTCGCGACCTGGTCGGGCGGTGAAACGAGGGTCGCGACAGCCAACGACACGTCGTCGCCCCAGGACAGCTCGTTGTCCACGAAGTACCCGATGCACCAGGGGTCGCCCGCACTCCTGCCGACTTGCCCGGCCATCGCCTGGCGCAGGCTCTCGGCGAAGCTCGGGTCGAACACGTCCCGGAACTGGCCCCAGTAGCCCTCGCTGCCCTGCAGGGCCTTCCCGCCGAAGTGGATCGACACGCAGTAGGGCGTCTTCCGCTGTAGGTAGACGCCCGCCTCCGACCAGTTCGCGATGGTGTTCATGCCCCAACTGCGCAGCCGCCGGTGTGCGAGCGCCCCGTGCTCCTCCTGCCACTCCCCCCCATACTTGCGCTTGAGGTTCGCGGCTCCGAAGTCGAAACACTGGGGCTGCTTGCCGACGTAGTCGCCGTGTACGACGTGCGTTGCCGTGGAGACGAACTCGGCGAATTCGGGCTGGGCGCCGGGGTAGTCGGCGAACCAGTGCTCGCGCTCGGAGATGGGCGTGTTGTCCCACCCGTTCACACAGTCCACCCCGTGGGACCAGAAGAGCCTCCCCGTAGGGTCGACGAGCCACCACTTCCCGTCGTGCTTGGCGGGACGGAAGAAGCCGGTCGCCTCCAGCGTCGGTCCGGCGTCCCAGCCGCCGTACTCGTTCCACCCCTCGGGGCCGGGATGGGAGGCAAGGTCCGCGGCCTCGGATTCGATGCGGGAGCGGAGGTCCTCCAGTGAGGTCACCTTCCCCGGCCATGAGCCATGAACGTACTGTCCGAAGGTGTCGATGAGGGGGAAGAACTCGGCGGCGGTCATGTCGGCGACAGCCGGAGCGGCGTACTCGCCCGTGGCGCGGAGGTTGTCGATCGCGAAGGCGTGGTCGGCCTGGGGCTTCGGCACGAAGATGAGGAGCTGAGTGACCCCGGAGGGGTCGAGCGTGCGGTCGGGGCTGCCCCCGAAGGGCGGTGGATAGCCGCGCATCCCGAAGAGTTCGATCGCCGGATCGGCCACGGCCTTGCGGTTGAGCGGGACCGTCAGTATGCCGCTCTCACCGGGCGCGAGCGTCACACTGCCCGTGTTGCAGTTCTTCACGCCATCGGCGCCGGGGTTGTCGACGCGGCAGCAGACGACCACGTCATTGTCGCCGACGTTCCGCACGTCGAGCTCGACCTGCGTGAACGCGGAGAGGTCCCAGTAGCCCTCGGGGGCCGGAAGCGTGATCCCCGGCCATTCCTGCGCGTGGCCGGTGTCCATGCGCAGCTGCGATCCGCCCTCGACCTGCGCCTCGCTGACCTCCACGTCGCGCGCCTCGACCTTCTCGAACGCGAACCCGCCCTCGAAATCGAAGAGGACCATCTGCGCGCCTCCCGTCATGCAGCCACCGAGCAGCAGCGCCGTTACCCAAGCCGTGCTGTTCTTAGTTGTTCCTCGCATCTTCCGATCTTCCCGTTTTCGTTAGCCGTTCAGCCCCATGCGCACGAGCTGCTCTTCGGGGGCGCCGATCTCGCGGAGGGCGGAGGTCATCAGAGCCTCGTACTCCTGCTCCAACGGCGTGCCGGCGAGGTTGTTCGTCTCGTCCGGGTCCTCGGCGATGTCGAAGAGATGGTTGCCGCCCGTGACCGCCTCAGGCGCGCAGTGGATCCTCCGCATGTCGTCCGGCTCGACGGGCATCCGGCCGACGGGCATCCCGTTCGCGTGCGGGATGAAGTCCCCGATCTCCATGCGGGAGTCCGGCAGCGGGATCCGCCACCAGGGCGCCGTGCTCCACCGATTCGTATACAGGTAGAGCGGTGAGTTGTCCGGGCTCTGGGCGCTGCGGAGGTACGTCCGGCGGCCGTCGGTGACCTGCATGTGGGAGCCGAACCAGCCGTAGAGCGCGTGATCGCGGATCTTCGTGGCGCGCCCGTCCAGCAGCGGCAGCAGCGACCGGCCGTGGCACGGCCCGGGCGGCTCCACCTCGAACGCGTCGAGGATGGTGGCGTAGAAGTCGACGGTGGTCGAGAGCGCGTCACATCGGGTGCCCGCACCGAGGTCGCCCGGGGCGTGGACGATCAGCGGCCGATGCGCGATGGGCTCGAACTGCGGGCAGGTCGGCTTGCCGAACCACCCGTGCTCGCCGAGGAAGTGGCCGTGGTCGGTCATCAGGATCAGCAGCGTGTTGTCCCACAGGCCAAAATCGTCCATCCGGTCCAGCACCCGCCCGAGCCACCGGTCGGCCATGGTGACCTTCCCCGCGTACTGGGCGCGGATGTGGCGCCGCTCGGCCTCAGTGTACTCGCCCCGACCGTACGCCTCCCACACGAAGAACGGCCCGTCCCAGTCGGGGTCATACATCGTGTCATACGGCGGCGGCACATGGAAGGGCTCGTGCGGATCGAACTCGTCCACCATCAGGAAGAAGCGGTCGTGGCAGTGGTGATTCGCCTCCAGCCAGTCCGCGGTCGCCTTCAGTGTCCGGGGTGAGAGGTAGTCTTCCTCCCGCGCCATCCGCGCCATGTTGCGCTGATACCGGGGCGTCAGAATGTCCCGCACGCGTTCGGGGCGCGGCGCGGGCTCCGTGGCCCACGGGTCGTTCTCATGCCCTCGGATGAACTCCCACCCCTCGAATCCGTCGTGGTAGTTCTCGCCGCCCGTCTCCCAGAGGTGGTAGTGATCGCTGACCAGCATGGTCATCACGCCCGCCTGCCGGCACACGTTCGGGAGGGGATGATCGTAAGGCTCGAGCGAGCCCCACGGCCGCCAGGGGAACTCGAGCGTCCCCGCCCACAGATCACGCCGGGTCGGCATGCACGGCATCGAGCCGATGTAGTTGTTGGTGAACGTGACCGACCGCTCCGCCAGCCGATCCAGGTTCGGCGTCCGAACCCACTCATTCCCATACGCCGGCAGGAAGTGCCGATTCAGGCTGTCCATCAGGAGGCAGATGACGTTCATGGGAGGCTCCGGTGCAATGTGGTGAGAACGACAGGGCGATTCCCGCCAGGGCCGGCCGAGTCCTCTCCGGCCGAGGGATCCCGCCACTCCAGGTCGAACCGGCCCGGTGCTTGGGAAGGAGGGCTCTACCGTGCGATCGATTCCAGCGTGTGTCGCGCTCGGCCTCTTCGGCGCCGCCTCGGCCCAACCGTCGCTGGAACGGCTCCGCTCCGCCGAGCGGCCGCACTTCGCCACGGGGCATACGTTGCCGCCGCTGACGCGATGGGGGTGGACGTTGCCGTATGATGTGCGGCTCGAGCTATGCGAGAACTGGGGCTATGCGCTGGAGTTCGGGGGGTATGTGACACCGGAGGCGGCGGCGAGGCTCGACGATCCGAACAGCGAGGAGTCGAAGCTCTGTGCGCTGACGGCTGCCGACCCGAAGCGCTACCCCCTGTTCGTGCTGACCTGGCGGGCGCTGGATCAGCCCGTCGGCGATCCC
>Ga0233425_10004111_pt1 | contig 24990 bp, 26 predicted proteins | sample Watercolumn_Towu_2_FD_181712 | JGI IMG/M metagenome (GOLD analysis project Ga0233425, IMG submission 181712) | Freshwater microbial communities from Lake Towuti, South Sulawesi, Indonesia - Watercolumn_Towuti2014_140_MG | ecosystem: Environmental > Aquatic > Freshwater > Lake | place... | reverse complement strand
ATCGCCCGGACGACCCGCGGCGCGCCGCCGAGGGCATCCTCGATCTTCGCCGTGCGGATGCCCGCCGCGATGCTCAGGACGCGCGCGGCCGGCGAAAGCCGTCCGGCGAGCGCCTTCAGGACGTCCGGCAGGACCTGCGGCTTGACGGCGAGCACGACCCAGTCCGCGCCCTCGCAGGCCGCCGCGTTGTCGGCCGACGTGCGGATGCCGTGGCGCGCGGCCATGGCCTCGCGACGCTCGGGCGAAACGTCGGTCGCGAGCACCTCGCCGGGCCGGCGGACGCCGCGGGCGAGCAGGCCGCGGATCAGCGCGTCCGCCATGTTGCCCGCCCCGATGAACGTGATGAGGGTCCCGCTCACGCGTGTCTTCCCGTGCGCCGCCGCCGCGTCACCCGTCGCCGTCCGTCGCCGCCGGCCGCCAGGCGGCGCCGGTCCGCGGCCCGAAGAGGTCGGTCCCGATGCGCAGCCACGTCGCGCCTTCCTGGACGGCGACCTCGAGATCGTGCGACATGCCCATCGAAAGCTCCGGCAGCTCGAACCCCGTGCGCGCACGGCATTCGTCGCGCCGCTCGCGCAGGCGGCGGAAGTGGGGACGCGCGCGTTCGGGATCGGGCGCCGGCGGCGGCATCGTCATCAGCCCCACCACGTCAACGTGCGCGAGTTCCCGCGCGGCGTCGAGCGCCGACTCGAGGTCGCCGGGGGGAAGGCCGAACTTGGACGACTCGCCCGCGACGTTGATCTCGAGGCAGACGGGCAGCCGCCGGCCCTCCCCGGCGCAGGCGGCGTCGATCTGCCGCAGGCGCTGGACGGAGTCGACGGAGTGGATCATGTCGAACAGCCGCGCCGCCGCGCGGACCTTGTTGCCCTGGAGATGTCCGACCATGTGCCACGACAGGTTGGACGGGCAGAGCGGGATCTTCGCCTGGGCCTCCTGTACGCGGTTCTCACCGAACAGGCGCTGCCCCGCCTCGGCCGCTTCGCGGACACGTTCGGGCGGTTGCGTCTTGGAGATCGCGAGGAGGCGCACGCCGCCGGGCGGTCGGCCCGCGGCGCGGCAGGCGGACTCGATCCGCTCCGCCACCCGCGCCAGCCGCTCCGCGAATGTCGCGCCCTCGTCCATGCCGGAAAGCCTATCGCGCCGCCGCCGCGGGGTTCAAGGCTTCTCCTCCGGCCCGGCCCGGCGCTCGGCATAGCGCGAGGGCACGACGACTACGGGGCAGGTGACCTTGCGGAGGACGTGTTCGGCCACGCTGCCGACGAGCAGGTCGTAGAGCGCCCCGTGGCCGTGGGATCCCATGACGAGGAGGTCCGGCTTGACCTCCTCGACGACTTCGAGGATGCGATCCACCGCCGGGCCCCGCCGCACGCGCCCGACGACATCGAGGCCCGTCGCCCTCAACTGCGCCGCGAGCTCGTGCAGCCGGTGCCGCTCCTGGCGGAGGTCTTCGGCGACCATCTCGCGCATGACCTCCGGGCCGGGCGTGTAGTCGACGAAATCCGGTTCGGGTTCGACGACGTGGATCAGCGTCAGCGAACACGAGAAGGCCCGCGCCATTTCGACCGCCTTCTCGATCATCGCGTTGGTCACGTCGGAGAAATCCACGGGGACAACGATCGTCTTCATGGCCATCCTCCCGGCCGCCGCTTCACGCCGCCCTCTGCATCAGTATCGCGCCGCCGCGCCCGCCGCGCAAGTGCAGGCGGTGGCGCAGGCGGAGGCGCGCGACCTCCGCTCGTGCGGCTACTCGCCCGCCCCGGCTCTCTCCCGCGCCTTCTCGCGTTCCCGTGCGGCGGCGCGTTCCCCGAGAATCCGGGCGTACTCGGTCCGCCGCCACTCCTCGATCTGTTCGGGCGTGCGCGGGACCCACTTGATCCGGCACAGCCAGATGCCGTCGCCATAGCCGGCGAGGTACCAGCGGTCGCCGTCGGCGATCACCTCCGGCGCCCAGCGGCCGCTGCTCCAGATGCCGGTCATGTGCTGCACGGGCTCTCCGCCGAAGCGTTCGGGTGTGTCCGAAATGAACACCTCCATCTGCTGCCAGAGGTAGTAGCGGCCCGCGTGACGGAGGACGAACGGCGACTCGGGGTTGCCCTCGCCGCGTACGACGATCGGATCGGCGCTCCACGGGCCGGCGAGCGCGGGGGCCGTGCGGGCGGCCATGACGCCTTGCTTGAGGCCCGGGGCGTTGCCGCAGTAGAAGGCCATCCATCGATTGCGCGCCTCGTCGCGGAAGAGACAGACATCGCGGCCCATGCCGAAGAGTTCCTCCTTGCCGTCGCCATCGCGGAGGACGTGCCAGCGGCCATCGTCCGCGCGCCAGCGGGCACCGTCGTCGCTCACGAGCGCGCGGGCCGCGCCGCCGCTGTTGTAGAAGAGGTAGTAGCGGCCGTCGGCGGGGAAGGCATGGGGTGCCTGCTGGCTCGTCGGGGCCCCGGTTCGCAGGCCCCGCGGCGCCTCGAAGAGGCCGGCGGGCGTCCAGTCGCGATCCTCGATCGAGGCGGCGGTCCACTGGTGGAACACGCGCTGGCCCGGGGCCGTGGTGCCGCGGATGCAGGCGACGAGATGCCACGCGCCGCGGGCATCGCGGAAGATGGTGAAGTCGCAGGCATTGGACTTGCCGTCCTCGGCGATACGGTAGGGGCTGACGTCGGGGTCGTCGTCCGCGATCCGCCACCAGTCGCCGTCGCGGAAGGGGATCTCGATCGCGCCGGGGGCCGGCGCCGGCGCGTCCGCCGCGCGGGCTCCGTCCAGCGCGGCGAGCGAAAGGCCGGACAGGAAGAACGGCAGGACCTCGAGCGGTATCCCGATACGCATCGTGTGGTCTCCCCGGCGAACGATGGATGGTTGCGCGCAAGTGTTGAACGTCCATGGTCGAATGTCCAACGTCAAATCCTCGATGCCCCTTGCGGCGGGCGGCGGCGTGGCGCACAATGATGCGGATGAAGAAGATGGAACCATTCGACTTCTGGTATGCGGTGAACAACACCGAAGTGATCGTGATGCCGCCGCGCCGGCTGGAGACGTTCGGCGCGACGACGATCGACTATCACCTCGTCAGCGAGATGATGGACACGGTCAACCGCGTGCGGGTCCGCGAGGGGCGCATCCAGGCCTACCGGCCGGAGATCGTCACGCCGCGGAGCTTCATGGACACGATGCTCGAGGGTTTCAGCGAGGAGGCCGCGTCGCGTTACGTCGAATGGCTGCGCGAACACGAGCAGGACCTGCTGATCCTGCGCTATGGCTTCAAGATCCGCAAGGAGGGGTCGACGGAGAACATCGTGTCCGACCCGATCGAGGCGGTGCTGGAGCGCGTGAAGTCGGACGTCCAGACCCGCGGCAACCCGCTGGCGGCGCTGGTGCGGGGCGTCGAGGAGCCGTGGGAGGTTTGCCTGCTCAAGCTCGTGGTCGAGATGGTCCAGCGCAGCGCGCCGGCGCATGCCGCCGAGCTGCGGGCGGATCCGGACGGCCGCCGCCGCGAAATTGAGGCGGCCTTCCGGGAGGCCTCGCGCGAGCCGTCGAAGCTGTCCGCGCTGGCGGAGATCCTCCGCCGGCACAATCTGTTCCGCGAGTACGAAGACCGCTTCTTCGCGCTCGTCCGCCGGCACCGCGGGTAGGGACAGTCGGACCGTCGGGACCGTCAGACGGTCGGACAGTCGGACCGTCGGACGGTCGGGACGGTCGGACCGTCGGACAGTCGGACCGTCGGACGGTGGGACAGTCGGACGGTGGGACCGTCGGACGGTCGGACCGTCGGACGGTCGGACAGTCGGACGGTCAGGACGGTCGGACCGTCGGACGGTCGGACGGTCAGGACTGTCGGACAGTTGGACGGTCGGACAGTCGGACCGTCGGACAGTCGGACCGTCGGACGGTCGGACGGTCGGGACCGTCGGACGGTCGGACCGTCGGACAGTCGGACCGTCGGACGGTTGGGACGGTCAGACAGTCAGACGGTCGGACAGTCAGACAGTCAGACGGTCAGACGGTCGGGACAGTTGGACGGTCGGACAGTCGGACCGTCGGACAGTCGGACCGTCGGACGGTCGGACGGTCGGGACCGTCGGACAGTCGGACCGTCGGACCGTCGGACGGTTGGGACGGTCGGACGGTTGGGACGGTCGAACGGTCGGCATGGTCGGACAGTCGGGACAGTCGGGACAGTCAGGACGGTCGGGCAGTCAGACGGTCGGGACAGTCGGACGGTCGGACAGTCGGACGGTCGGACGGTCAGGGCGGTCGGACCGTCGGGACAGTCAGGACGGTCGGACCGTCGGACGGTCGGACAGTCGGACGGTCGGACGGTCGGACGGCTCTGCCGCCATTCGGGTTGTCTTTTCCCTGTCGCGGACGATAATTGTCGGAGGAGACCGATGCCGATGAATCGCGCGGCCATATACGCGGGCACGTTCGACCCCATCACGCTCGGGCACTTGGACGTGATCGAGCGGGCGTCGCGGATCTTCCCGCGCCTGGTCGTGGCGGTGGCGTCGAGCACGGCGAAGAAGACCCTCTTCACGCCGTCCGAACGCGTAGGGATCATCCGCGAGGCCGTGGCCCAGTGGCGGTCCGTCGAGGTCGAGGCGTTCGACGGGTTGCTGGTCGCCTATGCGAGACGCAAGCGCATTCACGTGGTGATCCGAGGGTTGCGCATGTTCTCGGATTTCGAGTTCGAGTTTCAGATGGCGCTGACGAATCGGACGCTGGCGCCGGACGTCGAGACGCTGTTCCTCATGCCGAAGGAGGACTACAGCTACCTGAGTTCGAGCACAGTGCGGGAGATCGCCGAGCTTGGGGGCAACGTGGCGGAGTTTGTGCCGCCGGCCTCGCTGCGGGCGCTGCGCGAGAAACTCGGCGCGCGACCGGTCGGCGGATGAGCGGGCGGAGTTCATGAGGGCGGGCTGGGTGGGGCGGTCGCGCCGCTTCCCGGGATGATCATCGAGATTCCAAAGATTGGGCCCGACGGGTCGCTCTACGAGGGAGACGAGGACGCGACGGTCGTCGGTCTCGACGGGGCGCCCGGCGTCCGGCCGAAGGGCCCGCTGCGGTACCGCCTCTTTGCGCAGATCGCGTCGCGGCGCCTGATCGTCAGCGGCCGCGTGGACTGGCCCGTCTCGCTCCAGTGCGGGCGATGCGCCTGTTTCTTCTCGACTTCCGCCTCCGATTCGTCTTTCCTCCGCGACTACGCGTTGCGGGACGGGCAGGTGGAAGTGGACGTGACGGACGACCTCCGCGAGGCGGTCCTCCTGGCGCTGCCGAATCACCCCCTGTGCCGGGAGTCGTGTGCCGGGCGGTGTCCGCAGTGCGGGAAGAATCTGAATTCCGGCCGGTGCGGATGCCGTCCGCCGGATGCGCCGGGCGTGTGGTCCGGGCTGGACGGGTTGAAGCTGGATGGCGGCTGACGCGGGGCCGGACCGCGAGCGCCGCCGGAGGGGAACACGGCCATGGGCGTCCCGAAGAGAAGAACGTCGAAGAGCAAGATTCGCGCGCGCAAGGCGTCGCACAAGCACCGCTATGCCGCGGCGCAGAAGTGCCCGCAGTGCGGCGCCGACGTGCAGCCGCACCGCGTCTGCACGAAGTGCGGCTACTATGCCGGCCGCCAGGTGCTGACCGTCGCGGCCGAGGATTGATCCCCGCGGCCCATGCGTATCGCCATTGATGCCATGGGCGGGGATTTCGCCCCGCGCGAAGTCGTCGCCGGTTCCCTCGAGGCGGCCCGCCGCTTCCCCGACATCGAGTCCCTCCTCCTGGTGGGGCGGCCGGAGGCCATCGAGGCCGAGATCCCCGCGGCGGGCCGGCCCCCTTCGGTCCGCGTCGTGGCGGCGTCGGAGGTCGTCGGCATGGAGGAGGCGCCGGCCGTGGCGGTGCGGCGGAAGAAGGATTCCTCGATCAGTCGCGCCGTCGACCTCGTCAAGCAGGGCGAGGCGGACGCCGTCTTCTCCGCCGGCAACACGGGCGCGGCGGTGGCGGCGACGACGCTGAAGCTGCGGACGCTGGAGGGCGTCGACCGGCCCGCGATCGCGACGGTCATGCCCACGATGAAGGCGCCCTTCGTGCTGATCGACGCCGGCGCGAACACCGACTGTCCGGCCGGGCTCCTCGCGCAGTTCGCGGCGATGGGGAGCGTCTACGCCGAGGAGATCCTCGGGATCCCGAAGCCGACGGTTGCGCTCCTGAGCATCGGCGGCGAAGACACCAAGGGCAACGACGCCACCAAGGAGGCGTTCAACATCCTGCGCGGTTCGCGGCTGAACTTCCTCGGGAACGTCGAGGGGCACGACCTCTACGAGGGCAAGGCGAACGTGGTCGTCTGCGACGGCTTCGTCGGCAACGTCGTGCTCAAGACCAGCGAGAGCGTCGCGCACTTCATCGGCGCGTGGCTGAAGGCGGAGCTGACGAAGAACCCCCTCCGCACGCTCGGCGCGCTGCTGGTCAAGCCGGGGCTGGACGAGATCAAGCGCCGGTCGGATCCGTCCATGTACGGCGGGGCGCCGCTGCTGGGCATCAACGGCATCTGCCTGATCGGCCACGGCGCATCCAGCGCCCGGGCGGTCTGCAACGGCATCCGCGCGGCGGCGGAGGCGATCCGCCACCGCATCAACCATCGGATCGTGGAGGAGGTCGGGAGGCTGCGGGCGCCATGATCGACGCGGTTCCTCACGCGGCGGAGCCTGCGCGCCCGGTCGAGCCGGCGCGCGTGGTGCGGACGGTCTCGGTCGCCGGGACGGGGGCGTACGCGCCCGCGCGCGTCCTGACGAACAAGGATCTCGAATCGCTGGTCGACACGACCGACGAGTGGATCGTCACGCGCACGGGGATGAAGGAGCGCCGCATCGCGGCGGACGGCGAGGCGACCTCCGACCTGGCGGCGGCGGCCGCGCGGCGGGCGCTGGAGGATGCGCGCGTCGCGCCCGACCAGCTCGACCTCATCATCGCGGCGACGATCACGCCCGACCTGCCCTTCCCGAACACCGGCTGCCTGCTGCAGCACAAGATCGGCGCGGCGAACGCGTTCTGCATGGCCCTCGAGGCCGCCTGCTCGGGCTTCGTCTACGCCGTCGAGGTCGGGCGGCACTTCGTCGCGACGGGCGCCGCGAACAACGTGCTCGTCGTGGGCGCCGAGAAGATGAGCGCCGTGCTGGACTGGAAGGACCGGTCGACGTGCGTGCTCTTCGGCGACGGGGCGGGGGCGGTCGTCCTGCGTCCGCTGGGCGCGCCCCGCGGCATCCTGGCGTCCGTCCTCGGCTCCGACGGCTCGCTCAGCGAGCTGCTCCAGATCCCGGCCGGCGGCAGCCGTCTCCCGGCGAGCGTGGAGACGGTGAACGCCCGGCTGCACTACCTCAAGATGAACGGGCGCGAGGTCTTCCGCCACGCGGTCACCAACATGACCCGCGCCGCCCGCGAGGCCCTGCGGCGGTGCGGGCTGGGGGCGGCGGACGTCGACTGGGTGATCCCGCACCAGGCGAACATGCGGATCATCACGGCGATCAGCGAGCGCGTGGGCATCCCGATGGCGCGGTTCGTCGTCAACGTGGAGAAATACGGCAACACCTCCGGGGCGTCGGTCGGCATCGCGCTGGACGAGGCGGCACGCGACGGCCGCATCCGGAAGGGCGACCTGGTGATGCTGCTCGTCTTCGGCGGCGGCTTCACGTGGGGCGCCATGCTGCTGGAATGGGACAAGGAGGGTCCGGCATGAGCGGCGCGGCGCGGGCGGCGTTGTTTCCGGGGCAGGGGGCGCAGGCGGCCGGCATGGGCCGCGACCTCGCGGAGGGCGATCCCGAGGCCCGGCGGCGGTTCGACCGCGCCGGCGAAGTCCTCGGCTTCGACCTGGCGCGGGTGTGCTTCGAGGGGCCGGCGGAGGAGCTGACCCGGTCCGACCGCGCCCAGCCGGCCATCTTCGTCGTCAGCATCGTCTGCTTCGAGGCGCTGCGCCGCCGGCGGCCGGAGCTGTCGTGGGCGGCGGCGGCGGGGCTGAGCTCGGGCGAGTGGGCGGCGCTGCATGCCGCCGGCGCGCTGTCGTTCGAGGACGCCCTCCGCGTCCTGCAGGCCCGCGGGCGGCTGATGCAGGACGCCTGCGAGCGGCAGCCGGGCGCGATGACCAGCGTCATCGGCCTGGCGCCGGACCGCCTCGGGGAGGTCTGCGCGCGAAGCGGCGCCGAGATCGCCAATCTCAACTCCGCCGAACAGACCGTCCTCTCCGGCCGCCGGGAGGCGATCGAGGCGGCGGAGAAGCTGGCGACGGAGGCCGGGGCGCGCAAGGTCCTGCGGCTGAACGTCGCGGGGGCTTTTCACTCTTCGCTCATGCAGCCGGCGGCGGATGGGCTGGCGTCGGTCCTGGCCGGCGTCGAGTTCCGGGCGCCGTCGTTCCCGGTGCTCTCGAACGTGACGGGCGAAGCCCACACGACGCCCGACGAGATCCGCCACCTCATGGTCCGGCAGGTGACGGGGTCGGTGCGGTGGGTGGACGACGTGGAATGGATGAAGGCCCGCGGCGTGACCGGCTACGTGGAGTGCGGACCGGGCAAGGTCCTGTGCGGCCTCGTGAAACGCATTGACAGGTCGGCCGTCTTGAATAACATCTCCGACCTGCCGAGCCTTGGGACGGCCGCCGCGGCGCTGTGATGGCGGGCGCCGGGAGTGCCCGCCGGTACCGGCGGGCGGCACGGACAATGGGAACGACATGGGCGTTTTGAGCGGAAAAGTGGCGCTGGTGACCGGGGCGGCCCGCGGCATCGGCCAGGCGATCGCGGTCGGCCTCGCGGCGGACGGCGCCGACGTGGCGGTCTGCGATCTCCAGAAAGAGTGGCTGGACGAGACGGCGAAGAAGGTCGCCGGCCTCGGCCGGCGCGCCGAGTGCTACGCCGCGAACGTCAGCGACGCCGCGCAGGTGCAGGCCGTCGTCGACCAGGCCGCCGCCGCGTTCGGGCGCCTCGACATCCTCGTCAACAACGCCGGCATCACCAAGGACGGTTTCCTCGCCCGGATGAGCGAGGCGGACTGGGACGCCGTGCTCGACGTCAATCTCAAGGGCACGTTTCTCTTCACCAAGGCGGTATCCCGTCTCATGATGAAGCAGCGGTCCGGCGCCGTGGTCAACGTGGCCTCGATCATCGGCTTGATCGGGAACGCCGGTCAGTGTAACTATGCGGCATCCAAGGCGGGGGTGATTGCGCTGACGAAGTCGGCGGCCCGGGAGTTGGCGTCGCGGAGCATCCGCGTGAATGCCGTCGCGCCGGGCTTCATCAAGACGAAGATGACCGAGAAGCTGCCGGAGGACATCCAGAAGAAGATGCTGGAGCAGATTCCGCTGGGGCGTTTCGGCGAGCCGGAGGACGTGGCGCGGGTCGTGTCGTTCCTCGCGAGCGACGCGGCGGCGTACGTGACGGGCCAGGTCCTCACGGTGTGCGGCGGCATGGTGACGGCGTAGAGGCCGGATCGAACGAAGAAAGGGGACAGACATGGCACTGGAAGATAAGGTCAAGGACATCATCGTGGAGCAGTTGGGCGTGAACGCCGAGCAGGTGACGCCCGAAGCTTCGTTCATCGAAGACCTTGGCGCCGACTCGCTGGACACGGTCGAGCTGGTCATGGCGTTCGAAGAGGAGTTCGGGGCGGAGATCCCGGACGAGGACGCCGAGAAGCTGACGACGGTCGGCGCGGTGATCAACTACCTGAAGGAAAAGGGCTTCAACGCCTGAGGGTTTTTCGGCGCCGGGCCGGGGATGTCCTGCGTGACGCCGCCGGCCCGTCGCTTTTCCCCCCGGATTGAAGCCGGCCGGAGGGCGATCGTATGGAACCTCGTCGAGTCGTCGTGACGGGCATGGGCCTCGTGTCCCCGCTGGGCTGCGAGCTCGGCGTCTTCTGGGACCGCCTGACGCGGGGGCAGTCGGGCGTCCGCGCCGTCCGTTCCTTCGATGCGGCTCAGTTCACGTCCCGCATCGCCGGCGAAGTGGTCGAGTTCAACATCGACGACTTCATCCCGAAGAAGGAACAGCGGCGCATGGACCCGTTCTGCCACTACGGCATGGCGGCGTCGCGGCTGGCCGTGAAGGACTCGGGCATCGACTTCGCCGCGATCGACTCCGAGCGCGCGGGTTGCATCCTCGGGTCCGGCATCGGCGGTCTGCAGGTGCTGTTCCACCAGACGAAGGTCTTCTACGACCGGGGCCCGTCGCGCTTCTCGCCGTTCATGATCCCGCAGATGATCACGAACATCCTCGCGGGGCTGGTCGCGATCGAGTACGGCCTCAAGGGCCCGAACTACTGCGTGACCTCCGCCTGCGCCTCCGCCACGCACTGCCTCGGCGAGTCCATGCGCAAGATCCGCGGCGGCGAGGCCGACGTCATCCTCGCGGGCGGGGCGGAAGCGCCGCTCATGGAGCTGGGCGTCGGCGGCTTCTGCGCCATGCGCGCGCTGAGCACGCGCAACGACGAGCCGCAGCGCGCGAGCCGGCCGTTCGACCGGGACCGCGACGGCTTCGTGATCGCCGAGGGCGCCGCCGTCCTCGTCCTCGAGGAGCTGGAGCACGCCCGCCGCCGCGGCGCGCGCATCTACTGCGAACTCGCCGGCTACGGCGCCACGTGCGACGCCTATCACATGACCGCGCCGGACGAGGAGGGCCGGGGCGCCGCCCGCGGCATGCGGCTGGCGATGGAGGATGCCGGCCTCACGCCCGACCGGATCGACTACATCAACGCGCACGGGACGAGCACCGAGCTGAACGACAAGTGCGAGACGAAGGCCATCAAGGTCGCGCTGGGCGAAGCGAACGCCCGCCGCGTCATGATCAGCTCGAGCAAGTCCATGACCGGCCACCTCCTCGGCGCCGCCGGCGCCCTCGAGTCGGTCGTGTGCGCCTTCGCTCTCCAGAAGGGCGTCATCCCGCCGACGATCAACTACGAGACGCCCGACCCCGAGTGCGACCTCGACTACGTGCCGAACACGGCCCGCGAAGCGAAGATCGGCGCCTGCCTGAACAACTCCCTCGGCTTCGGCGGACACAACGCCACGCTCTGCTTCAAGGCGGTCTAGACGGGCCGGCCCTTCACCGCGGCGCGCTCAGCGCCTGCACGATGCGGTCCATCGCGCGGGCGGAGGGGAGGGGGATGACGGACTCGATCGTCTCGGGGACGAACGGGATGTTGAGGACCGCGGGGTTCTGACTGACGCCGGCCAGGCCGGACCGGAAACCGTGCCGCCGCCAGGCGAGGTCCTGGATCTCCCCGTCGCGCATGGCGTCGATCAGCCGCTGGCCGTTCTCCGTCAGCGCGATGATCGGGTGCGAACTCCAGACCGTCGGCAGGGGGTAGAGGACGCAGACCGAGCTCAGGATCGCCTCGCGGTTCTCCGGGTGCGCCAGCAGGAACTCCACGAGCTGGTTCTCGTAGCCGACGATCATCGAGTTGTTCACGCCCGTCGCGATGAACTTGAGGAAGATGTCCTCGCTGCTGTGCTCCATCAGGCCCATCGGCGAGAAGAACGCCTGCAACCGGGGCAGCAGGGCCTCGACGCGACGCTCGTCGACGACGTCCGCCCCGTTCATCATGTTGGCCACGAGCCCGGCGAACATGTTGCCGGAGTTGCTGCGCGAGGGGTCGGTGGACCGCACGCTCACGGTGCCGAAGAAATTCAGGCCGAGGTCCTTCCACTTCCGCCGCTCCTGGCACATCGCCAGCAGGTCAGCGAAACGGACGATGTAGTAGCCGTCGTCGCGCTTCTCCACCAGCCCCTCGCGGATGAGCGCGTTGGCGATGTTCCAGCCGGTGTAGATCACGATCGGGCTGTTGAACGCGATGTCCGTCGCCCGCGCCTTCGCCCCGCGCATGCGGAAGAACTCGACGGCGATGTCGTTGGACGGCCAGAGCGCGTCCTTGCCGGCCAGGTCCAGGTCGCGCACCATCTCGATGCTGCCGGCCTTGACCGCGTGGAGCGAGAGCCCGTGCCGCTCGGCAAGCAGGCGCCGGGTCTCGGGATTCTCGAGGAACTTCATCTTCTCGCCGCCGACGTAGAGCGACACGGTCCGGAGAGGGCCGGCCGGACGGGTCCGCCCGGCGTCGGCCGCCGGACGGCGCGGCGCCATCGCGAACAACGCGAGGGCGGCGACCGCGACGGCCAGGACAATGAGGAGGAAGTTCTTCACCCGGTATCCTCCGGCGGCCCGCTCAGTTGTAGCCTTTGGCGTGACGAAAGGCCTGGACGAGGCCCGATCGGCCGTCGAACACCCGCGCGCCCGTCAGCGCGGCGATCCGCTTGACCTGCGAATCGCTGGCCTCGCCGAACGTGATGCCGAACACCGGCACGGCGGTCTCGCGCCCGTGCAGCGCCTGCCGCAGCGCCCCGTCGTCGCCCTGCGACCGGCCATCGGTCATCAGCAGAACGGCCACGCTGTAGTCCGACGATATCCGCCGCTCGGCCAGCGCCTGCAGGGCCTGCTGGACGGCGGCGTAGATGTCCGTCCCCCCTTCCGCGTGCGTCGCGTCGATGTCGGCCAGCAGCCGCCCGAGCTCCGCGGGGTCGTTGCCCCGGGCCTCGGCGACCCGGCGCGGCGCGCGGTCGAACGGGATGACCAGGTGCAGGTCCCGGCCGGACGGCTGGAGCAGGAACCGCCGCGCCTGCTCCCGGTCGAGCAGCAGGCGCATGGCCTGCTTGATCTGCGCCTCGCCCTCGCCCTTCATGCTGCCGGAGAAGTCCAGGCAGTAAACCGTGGCCGATGGCTTCCGCAGCCCGCCCTCCTGGTACAGCTCCAGCGCGCGCCGTAGCACGGGCTCGGCCGGCACGGGGACGGGCGAGATGACGCGCGCGACGTCGATGCCCCACTCGGGGTTGAACACCCGCCGGTCCACGGCGGACGCGTCCAGCCCCACGATCCCGGCGCGGCGCCCGAGCGACAGGATCTCCTGCTGGATGGCGGGGCTCTTGAGATGCGCCTGCAACGCCCGGAACGCGGCCTCCCGGGCGGCGTCGCCCTTGTCGATGTAGCCCATCGGCGAATCCGCGATCGCGAGGCCGTCCGCGGGATAGACCGCCACCATCGGCTCGAGGCCCTTCGCGGTCAGTTCCCGGTTGGCCTCGATGACCATCGCCTCGTAGTTGACCATGGCGTCGAACTGGTCGTACCGCTCGACCACCAGATCCTTCAGCCAGCCGCTGCTGCCCGAGGATCGGTTGACCTGCTGGAGCAGCCGCGCGGTCTTCCGCTGGACGGCCGCGTCCTCGAGATGTTCCATCAGCAGCACGTCGGGCGAACCGGCCAGCGCGTGCAGGAATCCCAGGTACCCCTGCGCGCCGGAGTTGCTCTGCGTCGCCGACGTCATGGCGAACCGCAGCCGGCCCCCCTCCGCGGCCGCGAGGATGTCGGCGACCGTCACCTCGCGGTCCAGCCAACCCAGCCGCTGCGCGACGGAGCGCTTCACGCCGAAGACGATGGGCGAGTGCAGGATGCTCTCCGCGTGCCGGACGACCTTGTGGATGTCACCGAGCGAAATCCACATCGAGTGCGCGGGCCAGACGACGTCGGCCTCGTTCGCCCGCCCCTGTTCCAGGTCGAGCATCATCTCGACGCTGCCCTTGTAGCGGATGTCGAGGACCACGCGTTCGCGCCGCGCGAACCGCTGCAGGATCGGCTCCAGTTCCTTGTTCTCGGAGCCGGCGACGACGACCAGCCGCGCGGACGCGCCCGGCAGGAAACGCCCCGCCCCCCGCTCGCCGCAGCCCGTCGCCGCGGCCAGCAGGGCGGCGGCCGCGAGGCCCGGCATCCGCCGGCGAAGCCCGCATCGCATGGGACGGCCCTCCCGCTACTGCGCCATGATCTTCTCGAACTCGGTCTCGACGCGCCGTTCGCCGCTGGGCTTGACGAGCTCCTCAAGACTGATGCCGTCCTTGGTCGCCGACACCAGGGCCTCGGACGTGTCGACGATCGCGTTGAGCTGGTCGGAGATCGTGCCGATGCCCTCGACCGTCTTGCGCACCTTCGCGATCTCGAGGTCCGTGGAGAGCTTGCTCTCCAGCTTCGTCACCTCGGTCAGTTTCGCCTCCACCTCGACGAGCTTGCGGTCGATGATCTGGCGGCTCTGCTGGTAGGTGGCGATGAGCTCGCCCAGCCCGCTCAGCTTGTCGTGCGCCTCGACGATCTTGGCTTTCAGCACCGCCTCCTCCATCTTCACGCCGCGCAGTTCGGCGGGCCAGCTGGCGGAGGCGCCGGCCTGCCGGTAGAGCGACTTGGCCTCATCCAGCAGCTTCGTGTAAGCGGTCTGATCCGCCTGGTGCGTCGAGAGCGAACGCTCCGCGTTGTTCCGGTTCGTCTTCAGCGCCAGCCGGCTGGCCTGGAGCTTCTCCTCCGTCTTGCCGCACTCCGCGAGCGCCCATGACAGGTATCCCACCGGGTCCTTCTGGATGTTCTCCGGCGTCCACTCCGTCGCCTGGCGCGTCGCCTGTTTCACCCGCGTCTGGAACGGCTTGCTGACGAAGAACAGGATCGCGCCCAGGACGAGGACGATGACCAGGACGATCGCCACCGTGTTTCCGCGTTTGCCTTGCATGCGATGAACCCCCCGCGCGCGGCGGCTCCGGCGGCTTCGCGATCCCCGCCCCCCGGGGGCCGGAGACGGACCGCTCGGCACCGCCCGGATCGTCCGCGTCGATCTATGCAGAGACGCTATCCCACGGCGGCCGGCGCGGGAAGGGCATTAGGGTTAGGGTTGTGTTAGGACGGCGGCCGGGTCGAAAAGGCTTCCTCGCCCGCCGGCTCTGGTGTAGAGACGGCGCGAGGTCTGCTCCGTTTCTGCGGCGCGACGAATCACGGAGGCTGTGCGGTCGGCCATGGCTGGGTCGGGTGTCCGCTATCAGGACTGTTGGGCCAAGACAACGCCCGACGGCGGACCCGGCATTTCCGTGGCCCAGCATTGTCGCGCGGCGGGGATTGTCGCCGGTTTGTTGGTCGACCGCTTCCGTACATCTCATAGGCCGACGTCGGCGGGCATGACGGTCCATCTTCCGCTGGCCGCCCTGCATGACGTCGGCAAGGTCTCTCCCGGTTTCCAGGGCAAGTGCCTCTCATGGTCGAGGACGCGCGGTCTGACGTCCGAGGCGTTTGTCGGGTCGGAGACGGACCACGCGAAGATCGGCCAGCGCTCGCTCCAGCAACGGATGGGCCGCGACGAGCTTCGCTTCTGGTCGGCCATCGTGGGCGCGCATCATGGCCGTCTTAAAGGCGACCGGCTGCCTCCGTTGTGCGACGGCGGACCGGAGTGGGAACGCGAGCGGCAGCGGCTCATCGATGTTCTCGTCGCGGAATTCGGGCCGCTCCCCCAGGATCCGGCGGGGCACAACGACGCCGCGCTATGGTTCAACGCCGGCTTGATCGCCGTGGCGGACTGGCTCGCGTCCGACGAGCGGGCCTTCCCCTGCGACGAGACGATGGGCGATGCCGATCTTCGCGCGCGCGCCGGCCGGCAGGTCGATCGCTTGGGACTCGGTCCTGTCGCCTGTGCGAGCGGGAAGCGATTCGCCGAGTTGTTCCCCTTCGAGCCCAATGCGCTCCAGGCGGCGCTCGCACACGCCGTGCGCGCGCCGGGAGTCTATGTCGTCGAGGCGTCGATGGGCGGCGGCAAGACCGAGGCGGCGCTCATGGCGGCCTACAACCTGATCGCCGACGGACACGCGACCGGCCTCTACTTCGCGCTGCCGACTCGGACCACGAGCCAACGCATTCATCGACGGGTCGCGGACTTCGTGGACCGGGCGGCGCCCGGCGCCGGCGCGAGACTGATCCACGGCCGCTCATGGCTGTCGCAGCCCGAAGCGCCCGTCGTCGGACGGTTGGAGGCGGACACCCGAGCCGGAGAGTGCCCGTACGACGGCCGGGATTGGTTCGCCTCCTCGCGCCGGGCTCTGCTGGCGCCGTTCGGGGTGGGCACCGTGGATCAGGCCCTGCTGGGCGTCGTGGCCAGCAAACACTTCTTCGTGCGCCAGTTCGCGCTGGCCGGAAAGGTCGTGATCCTGGACGAGGTCCACACGTACGATCTCTACACGGGTACGCTGATCGACGTGCTCGTGGAGAGGCTGCGCGGACTCGGCGCCACGGTCATCGTCCTCACGGCGACGCTGACGGTGTCGCGCCGTCGCCAGCTTCTTGGGCTGGACACGGCGTCGACGCGTGACGACTACCCGCTGATATCAGCGTCCGTGGACGGCGAGGCGTTGGCGCGCCCGGTTCCCGCCGAACCGCCGAAGTCTGTGCACGTCGCCTTCCGGCGTCCGGACGCGCTCGCGGATGAGATCCTCCGCCGGGCCTCGGCCGGGCAATGCGTGTTGTGGATTCGCAACACCGTGAACGACGCACAGGAGTCCTATCGCCAACTGCGGAGCGCGAATCGCGAAGGCGGACCCGAAATCGCCCTCTTGCATGCGCGATTCCCGCACTTCCGACGCGAGGAGTTGGAGGAAGAATGGCTCGCGCGGCTCGGCAAGGATTCGTCGCGACGTCCGCCGCGCGGATGCGTGCTCGTTTCCACCCAGATCGCCGAGCAGAGCGTGGATATCGACGCGGACCTGCTGGTCACGGAACTCGCGCCCACGGACATGCTGTTGCAGCGCATCGGGCGGCTGTGGCGGCATCCCCGGCCGCGGCCGGAGGATTGCCGCGCCCCGGAGTGCTGGATATCCTCGCCCGCGATGGATTGGGATGCGTTGCGCGCCGCTTCGCCGGAGACGATCGGGAAGGCGTTTGGACGGAGTTCGAAGGTCTACGCGCCCTATGTCCTGCTCCGCACGCTGGGCGAGTGGAGGGGGATCGCGCGCCTGACGCTGCCCGCGGATATCCGGCCTCTGCTCGAAGCGACGTATGGCGTGCGAACCGACGACCCGCCGGCGTGGCGCGAGCTGTTCGAGGCGATGGAGGCGCGCAAGCGCTCGATGCGGAGTAGAGCGCTCGACAACAGCAATCCGTGGCAACTTGCGCTCGACGACGAAGAGGACGTCCAAACCCGGTGGGGCGGATGTCCGACCGCATCCGTTGTGCTGGTTGGAAAGGTCTTCGCATGGGATTCGAAGAAGGGCGCGCGCTTCGAGCTGCTCGACGGCGAGAAATGCGCGACGCGGGCGGAGCGATTCGACTATGGCGTCGCCAAAGCCATCCACCGCAACACCGTGGACGTGCCGCGCTGGTGCGTCGACGAGAGCCTCGGCCGCGCGCCCGACTGGCTGCGGCAGTACATTGCGGGCGATCCGCTCGCGTGCAAGGTCCGCGACGGACGGCTCGTCGCGTTGCCGGGGGGAGAGGACACCGGTCTCGGCTACCGCGACGATATGGGCGTGGTCCTCCCTTCGCGGCCGGAGAGGGGTCGTCGGCGCGGCAAGCCGGAGGAAGGCGACGATGAATCTTACGACTGGTGAGTGGATCCCGGTCCTATGGGACGACGGCCGAACGAGTCGCGCGAGCCTTCTGGACGCGTTTCTTCGCGGCGATCGGATTTGCGATCTCGCCGTCCGCCCCCACGAGCGCGTGGCCCTGATGCGCCTGCTCATCTGCATCGCCCAGGCCGCGCTGGACGGCCCCCGCGATCGCGAGGAATGGAAGACCTGCCGCGCCCGCCTGCCCGCGGCCGCCGCCGACTACCTGGCCCGCTGGAAACGAGCGTTCGAACTCTTTGGCGACGGACAGCGGTTCCTGCAGGTGGAGAACGTGAAAGCATCGTCCGCGAGAGAAACGGAATCGGATGCTTCGAATCCTCCCAGCAAGCTGGATCTCGCGCTCGCTACCGGCAACAACACGACTTTGTTCGACAACGCGGGAGGTTCTGATCGCCGGTTCTCGCCGGACGATCTGGCGCTGGCTCTTCTGACGTTCCAGAACTTCTCGCCCGGAGGCTTGATCGGCGATGTCTCCTGGCACGGGGTTTCCATGGGGCGCAGCAGCACACATGCTCCATGCGTCGTTCGGTCGATGGTACACACCTATATCGTGAGGTCCTCCCTGGTTGATGGCATCTGCGCGAACATGCTCTCGGCCGAAGAAGTCAACCTGATGGGCGCAGAGTGGGGTCGTCCGGTGTGGGAATGGATGCCCGATGGGCCGAAGTGCGGCCGCGAAGTGGGCAACGCCACGCGGTCCTATCTCGGAAGACTGGTCCCGCTTAGTCGTGCGCTCCGCCTCGATTCGCATGGAACCCGCATGATCCTTGGAAAGGCGCTCGATTACGACCCGACATGGCGCGAAGCGGCCGCGACATGGGTGCTGCGGGAGCGGAACGGCGAGATGGAACGCATGCCGCTGAGCGCCTCGCTCTCGAAGGGCCTCTGGCGCGACGCGCATGCCATCGCCGTAGCCGCAGCGGCGGAGCGACAGGCGCTGGGTGGGCCCCTGGCAATGATGTCGTCGGCCGAAACGGCCGCGGCCACGGACGTCTGGTGCGGCGCGCTCGTCGCCAACAAGTCGAAGTTGATCGACACCGTCGAATCCGTCCTTCACATCCCCGCGCCCATGTTTGCCGATAGGGGGCAGCGGCTCTATCGGCAAGGCGTGGAGGAGGCCGAGCGGTGGGGCCGGCGGATCGGCGGCGCGGTTGCGGCGTATCGCCGGGCCATGAAGGACGACCTGGAACGGAAAGAGTCCCGGATCCGGGGGATTCTGGTCAAGCGGAAGGCCGCCACGCACTACTGGACGGCCGTCGAGCAGAAGCTGTCCCTGTTGCTTGGCCTGCTGGACGATCCGAGTCCGCTGCGGCCCGACGGCGCCGAGCAAGACCGCTGGGGCGCCACGGGATGGGGCCGGGCGCTTGCCGCCGCGGCGCGCGAGGCGTATGAAATGGCGTGCCCGCGCGAGACGCCGCGGCAGTTGAGGGCTTATGCGGCGGGCATGAGCGCGCTGTTCGCGGCGCGCCGAGGCGAGGGGGACGGAGCGGATTCCCCCGAGGAGAGCGAAGAATGAATGCGTCGACGGTCGACTCGCGTGCGAAGGGGTTCATGGAGTACTTGAGGCGTTACACGAAAGATCGGGGGGCGCGAGCCCATCTGCGCGGGGGGTTGAGCCCCGCGCGCCGGCCGAATGCCTGGCCGTTGCTGGGCCGGTTCCCCGGCGCCATCGGCAATCCGGCCTTCGAGGTCGTGGCGGGACTGTGGGCGGCGGAGCCCGAGCTCGATCGAAACGGCGGGAATCTCGGCGACGCCGCGGCGAAGATCCGCGCCAATCATTCGTCGTTCGAGGGACGTTTCAGTCGGCTACTGGCCTGCGATCGCGCGGAGCTTCCCGCGCGCGTCGCGCCGGTCGTCCGCGCCGCCCAGGCTCGCGGCATCCCGATCGACTACGCCCGACTGCTCTCCGATCTCCTCCGATGGAACGAGTCCGTGCGCACGGAATGGGCCACGTCGTTCTGGAGCGTGGAGGAGCCCGATGAGGTCCGCCCCGAGTTGTTGGATCGGGAGGAGCCATGAGCTACCTCACCCAGGCGTTCCTGGATTATGAAACGGCGGCCCGCATGCGGCTCGCGGACGCCTACGACTGGCACCAGCTCGTCTGGCGCGCCTTTCCGGGTCGGGATGGACGGGATCGGGACTATCTCACGAGACTCGAGCGCCGCGAGCGCGAACGGCGGTTTCGCCTGCTGATCGTGTCGCCGCGGCCGCCCATCCGGCCGGACGGCTGGCCCGGCGAGGCCGATGCGTGGCAGACGCGCGAGATCGGACCGGCATTCCTGTCGCATCGCCGTTACCGCTTTCGACTGCGCGCGAATCCGACCCGGCGCGACGCCGCGAGCCGCAAGCGCGTGCCGTTGCTCGCCGACGAGGAACTGCGCGCCTGGCTCGATCGCAAGGGCGGGCAGGCGGGCTTTGCCGTGGATCGCGAGTCGCTGCGCGTCGCCGGCCGGGGACGGGAGTGGTTTCGCATCGAAGCACCGGGGAGGTCGGGCGTCCACCATGCCGTGGAATTCGAGGGCGCGCTGACGGTTGTCGATCCCGCGGCCTTTCGCCTGGCGTTCGAACGGGGAATCGGATCGGCCAAGGCGTTCGGTTTCGGGATGCTCGCGCTCGTGCCGTCGGGCGGAAGGGGCGAGGGGGCATGAACCTCGCCAACGAACGGCGGCTGGCGGCCCGCGCGAAGGAACTGGGCGAGAGCGCCTGCGCCGGCGCGACGGCCGAACTGGCGGAGTTGACGCATTCCGACTCTCCGCTCGTTCGCCGGCTGGCAGCGTCGGCGCTGGGCAAGCTCGCCGGCATCGTGGACTCCGCGGCGTCGGTCGACTTGCTGCGTCCCCTCCTGGCCGACGCGCACCCCCAGGTGCGCCAGTATGCGGCCAAGGCGCTGGGCGCATTCGGCGCGGCGGCGGAACCGGCGCTGCCCGACCTGCGCGACCTCTTCCGCAACCCGACCGAGAAGGACTACGTCAAGCGATCCGTCGAGGCCGCGGGCCGTACGATCCGGGAGGCGATGCGCATCGCCGAACGCCGCCTCGTGCGGCGCTGCGGCCGGTGCGGACGCTCCGTGGAGGCCGACGAGTACGCCCGCTCGCAGAAGGCCTTCCAGCGGACGTTCTGCGACCGTTGTTTCGACGAGGTCTTCCTTGAGCGCCGGAACTGGGAGACGCGGGTGGAGCTGAACAAGACGATCGTCGCGGCCGGCGGAACGGTCGTGCAATCCGAGGGCGAACGCGCGATCGCGGAGGAACTGGCGGCGATGGGCATCGCGTTCCGGTACGACAACCGCTTCCGGATCGTGAAAGGATACGCCATCCGTCCGGATTTCTACCTGCCCGAATTCGACCTCTACATCGAATACTGGGGCATGGAAGGCAACCTCGACTACGAGATCGGCATGCTGGAGAAGAAGAAGCTCTACCAGCAGGCCGGAAAGAAGCTGGTGGGCCTGCAGGCCCGCGAGCGACCGCGTCTCCGCGAGGCGCTGCGGGAGAAGCTGAGCCTGCACGTTCGCTGTCCCCGGACCGAGGCGGCCGCCGATCCCCCGGCGACCGACGCCGTGGAGCGTCCGGCGGACGCGGAGCAAGCCGGCGCCGGACCGGCGCCGCCGCCGCCGGCGCCCCGGAGAACCGTGAATCCCGGGGTCGAGGAGTGTCCGCGAGAGAACCGCCCGTGTGGTCCCAACAGAAAGGAATGAACCATGAAGCTGATCGAACTGCACATCCTGCAATCGTTTCCCGTCTCGTGCCTCAATCGGGACGACGTGGGCGCGCCGAAGACGGCGGTCTTCGGCGGGGTCACGCGCGCCCGCCTGTCGAGCCAGTGCCTGAAGCGCGCCATACGGCAGATGGCGCGCGAACTGCATGCCAGCGCGTTCAGAGGCAGTCGGACGCGAAAGGCCGCGGACGACCTCGCCCCCGCCCTGGCGGCAAAGGGCTGGACTGAAGCCGAGGCGCGAAAGGCAGCCGACGAGGTCTTGAATCTCTTGCTGGGCAACGAACCGTCCAAAGGGAAGAAGGCGAAGAAGGGGGCCGGCGAACAGGGAGAGCCGGAGAAGGCGATGACCAGCACCCTGCTCTATCTCTCCCCGGACGAGATCGACCGGATCGCGCAGGCCATCGACGCCGCGCGGCGAGAGAAACCCGGCGCGGATGCCAAGGCGTTGAAGGATGCGGCGGTGAAGGCGCTGGGCAAAGGCCTGCCGAAGGACGCCGCCGACATCGCCGTGTTCGGCCGCATGGTCGCCAACGCCGACGACGTGACGCTCGAAGGCGCGGGCCTGTTCGGCCATGCGCTGTCGACCCACCGGTGCGACAACGACCTCGATTTCTGGACGGCCGTCGACGACCAGAAAGCCGCCGGCGAAGACGCCGGCGCGGGAAACATGGGGACGGCCGAATTCGCGTCGGCCTGCTACTACCGCTACGCGGGGCTCAACCTGGACCTGCTGTTCGACACCGGCCACTTGGGGGCGATGGGGCCGGCGGAGCGCGTCCGCGTCGTCGATGCGTTCGTGCGCGCCACGCTTCAGGCGGTTCCGCAGGCCCGCCAGAACTCCATGAACGCGCACACGCTGCCCTCCTATGCCCTCGGCCTCGTGCGGTCGAGCGGGCACCCCCTGCAACTGGTCAACGCGTTCGAGAAGCCGGTGTGGTCGTCCGGCGGTCTGGTGGAGAAGTCCGTCGAGGCGCTGAAGCGGCACCACGAGGAGATGACGAAGACGTGGGGTCTGAGAGCCACGGAGGAAGTGGCCATCCCCGATGTCGCCCTCGACGAATTCTGCCGGAGGCTCCTTGCCCATGTCGGATGAACCGGCCCATCTCGCCCTCATGCTGGATGCGCCGCTGATGAGCTGGGGCTTCGCCAGCCGTTTCACGCGCCGCACGACGGCGTTGCATCCGACGCGCAGCGCGCTGACGGGCATGATCTGCGCCGCCGCGGGAGCGGCCAAGGGCAGCGCGGACGAGAAGACGTGGCTGGAGCGCCTCCACGCCGTGCGCCTCTCGGTGCTCACGATTCCCCGGCGTACGGCGGGCGGCGGGCCCGAACTCCCGATCCGCCGCCTGGAGGACTACCACGTGACCGGCGGCGGATACGACCGCAAGACCCAGGCGGGGTCGATCCCGAGGAAGGCGAGCGGCGGGCCGTGCGACAACCCGACCGTGAGTTGGCGCCATTACCTGCAGGACGCACGGTTCGGCATCATTCTGGCCGGTCCGGCCCCGGTGCTGCGGGACGTTGCGAGGGCGCTTCGCGATCCGCGCTGGGGGGTGTGGTTCGGCCGCAAGAACTGCATTCCGGCGGCCCCGCTCGTGCGCGGCGAGGTGGCGCGCGGCCGGGACACGGCCATGGCGTCGCTGGGACTGGCCGGGCGATCGCCGGAAGACTTCGACCGCGTGGAGGATGCTCCGTCGTTCGCGGACGGCGTCGACACCGTGATGGATATGCCCGTGAGCTTCGCCGCGCGCGAGTTCAAGCCCCGTCGCATCCTGCGGCGTCCGCGCCGCGGAAACGGAGGATCGGATGCCGGTCTTCGAGCGCCCGCCCCTTGAAACGCTCACGCCGGCGCGCGAGCGGTGGACGCCGATCTACCTCGAACACGGGCGCCTGGAAGTCGACGACTCCAGCGTCAAATGGATCGGCGCCGACCGGACCGTGTTCCGGCTCCCCGTCGCCTCGTTGAGCGTCTTGATGCTCGGGCCGGGCACCACGGTCACGCACGCCGCCATGAAGGCATGCGCCGAATCCAATACGCCGGTCTGCTGGGTGGGCGAGGAGGGGCTGCGGTTCTACGCGCGCGGCGTCGCGCCCACGCACGACAACGAGCGCGCGCGCCGGCAGGCGGCCCTGGCCTCATCGCCGGCGCGGCGAGACGCCGTGGCGCGGCGGATGTTCGCCCTGCGGTTCAAGGGCGAAGACGTGTCCGGCCTCGCCATCAAGGAGCTTCGCGGCATGGAAGGCCGAAGGATCAAGGCGCTTTACGCGGAGATCGGCGCGCGCTACGGCGTGACCTGGAAGGGCCGCAACTACGATCCCGACCGATGGGACGTGGCGGACGAGATCAATCGCGCGGTGTCGGCCGCGAACGCCGCGCTCTACGCGCTCACCACCGCCGTCGTCTGCTCCCTGGGCTACCTGCCGGAGATGGGGTTCATTCACACGGACTCGATGAGAGCGTTCGTGCTCGATATCGCCGACATCTACAAACCCGAAACCACGTTGCCGGCGGCCTTCGAAACGATCGGCCTCAAGCCGGACGCGACCGAGGAAGAGACGATCGCTCGCCTGAAGGCCCACATCGAGGATCGCCGGATCCTGCAACGCATGCCGACGGACATCGGGAAGCTGCTGGAGGAGACATGACCGTCATCGTCGCCAACGACACGCCCCCGGCCATCCGGGGTTTGCTCAAACGATGGTTCATCGAGCCGCGGCCCAACGTCTTCGTGGGCAGCGTGAACGCGCGAACGCGCGAGAAGACGCTGGAGTACATCCGCCGCAACGCGCCGGGGCTGGGCATGCTCGTGGTAGGCTCCGACCGTTCGGCCCAGGGATTCAGCATCGAGTGCTACGGAGAAACGCCCCGGCGTCCGGTGCTGCTGTCGGGACTGCAGGTGATGGCCGAGAGCTGGGCGGAGGCCGGCGAGTCCGGCGCGGAATGATGCTCACGCGCAGCCTGTGTTGTTTTCGCGGGATCTCCGCCACCGCCGAACGGAAGCTCTGGCGGGCGGGTTGCCTTTCGTGGGCGGATTTCGCCCGGATCGGAACCCGCCTTTCCCCGCGGAAGGCTGCCGACCTTGCCCGGCAATGGCCGGCGGCGAAGGCCGCCCTCGCCGGCCGGGTGGCGGACTACTTCCTCACGCGGCTGCCGGTCGGCTGCCGGACGCGAGTGTGGCCGGACGTCGGCGCCGGCATGGCGTTCCTGGATGTCGAGACCACCGGCCTCGGCCCGCGTGACGCGCCGGCCATCTTCGGCATCTGGCAGGCGGGCAGGCTGCGCCAATTCGTGGCGGGCCGGGATCTCGAGGCGCTGCTCGAATGCTGGCGCGGTATCGAGGTCCTCGCGACGTTCGGCGGAACGCGCTTCGACGTGCCCGTGGTCGCCAGGACGTTTCGTCTCTCCTGCAGGCCTCCGCACATCGATCTCATGCACGAGGCGCGCGCCTATGGATACGTCGGGGGTCTGAAGGCTATCGAACGAGCGCTCGGCATCCGGCGGTCGGCCGACGAGGAAGGGGACGGCGAGACCGCGGCTCGGCTTTCGCGGCGATGGTTGGAGCACGGCGATGCGGCCGCACTCTCTCGGCTTCTGCTCTACAACGCGCGGGACGTCCGAACGTTGCCCATTCTGGCGCACAGGTTGCTGAGGCGATCCTTCGACGCCTACCCCGGTCCTTTGCCCGCATGGCAGGATCTCCTGTACATCGCGTCTTGACGGCCGGTCTTTGACAACCGATGGTCGTACCCGGCTTGCCGAGGCCCACAAGCGGTGTGCCAAACGCGTGTCGCTTCGCGCAAGATGTTGGTGTCTTCCCCACGCGCGTGGGGATGGTCCGTTTGCGCCCAGTTGATACACC
>Ga0233425_10004110_pt1 | contig 24994 bp, 28 predicted proteins | sample Watercolumn_Towu_2_FD_181712 | JGI IMG/M metagenome (GOLD analysis project Ga0233425, IMG submission 181712) | Freshwater microbial communities from Lake Towuti, South Sulawesi, Indonesia - Watercolumn_Towuti2014_140_MG | ecosystem: Environmental > Aquatic > Freshwater > Lake | place... | reverse complement strand
ACGCACAAAACCATGTTTAATATACGAGGTGCTGCCACATCTTTTGCACGAAAGGTCCATGGGCCACCTCCTGGATGATTTCAGGAGGCATTATAACACATAATGTATCTTATGTTAACACTCTCCTAAAAAAAATAGTTGCAGGTGAAAATATTTCTTGTGAATTTGAATGTTTTCTGTATCATTTGTTTAAACTTAATCCCTTATAGAATTCACTATGCCCCGAGGAAAAAATAAGCGGACCCCAAGCGAAAGCGACCTCTTCCTGATCAATGAGGTCTCCCGCCATGTGAATCTGTCTCAGAAACGTATTCGGGAATATGAAAAAGAGGGGTTTATCAAGCCCTTAAGGGAAAAGAATACCAACAACCGGCTCTATTCTTCCTTCGACGTCACCCAAATAAATCAGATCAACCGGCTGATCCACGATCGGGGTTTCACCCTGGCCTGCCTTCGGAACCTGATGGTCCTGGCCCCCTGCTGGAATATTTTCGATTGCCAGGAAAAAGAAGAGTGCCCCGCTTATAAACTGCCCTGGCGTCCCTGCTACGAAGTGCGGGAATACAGCGATACTCTCTGCAACGGACCTTGCCATCGGTGTGCGGTTTATCTTAACCGGTCCGTCAAGAAAGAAAAAATCCTGGACAAGCCCTAGTCCGACTCCTCACCGAAACCTTCCCGGCCTGCCCCTGAGAACCGTTTTTCGTTTTTCGTTAAAAGAATCCACAACTTCAATAAATTACCTATTGCATCTGTTGCCTGGGCAAGGGAAAATGGTTTAAGGGCATTGCAGCAAGACCATGAATTATGAAAAGTTCCTGATAAGTATTCCTATAACCCGGAACTCGGAACCCGGAACTTGGAACTGATAAGACAGATCAGCGGCTTTATTTTGGCCGGGGGCATGAGCCGGAGGCTGGGCCGGGATAAGGCTTCCCTCCCCCTGGGGGGAAGGCCTTTGGCCTGCTGGGTGGCGGAGGCGCTGGCCCCGTTAGTCTCCGAGTCCTGGCTGGTCACCAACCAGGCCCTGGCCCACCTCCCCCTGGGCCTGCCCCTGGTCACCGACCTGCGGCCCCGGCAGGGCCCCCTGGGGGGGCTGGAGACCGCCCTGTTCTATGCACGCACCCCCCTGGCGCTGGTTGCCGCGGCGGATGCCCCGTTTTTGGCGCCCCCGCTGCTGGCGGCGCTGGCGGCCCAGGCCGCCAAGGGGGTCCGGACCGCGGTGGTCTGCCGCACGCCTGCAGGGCTGCAACCCTTTCCGGGAATCTATGCGGTGAAACTCCTGAACCGGCTCACCGCTTTCTTAAACGATGACGGCCGCCAGGCCCGGCGCTTCCTGGAACAAATCCGCCCCCAGGTGTTGTCCCCGGAGGAGGTAGCCCGCCTGGACCCCGAGGGCCGCAGTTTCTTAAACCTGAATACTCCGGAGGATTTTGCGGCCGCAGCCCGGCTGCTGGCGGAGCGTCCGGGACTAAACACTTCATCCCCCAGGGTAGAGGCGACTCGGAGGTGAACTATTGGTAATACTCCGGGGGCGGGGTGCCGAAAACCCCATTGACAAGGCCGGGGGCCTTTGTTTATAAATAAAAAAGGCGGTCCCATCGTCTAGCGGCCTAGGATATTGCCCTCTCACGGCAAAGACACGGGTTCGAGTCCCGTTGGGACTACCAAATGATTACAATAGGTTGCATGTCTCCGTGACCTTGGAATACCTGGCGGATACACCAGGTGGATAACCTTAAGCCTTTTGAGCGACAACTCAAAAGGCTTCGCTCTTTTGGGGCAAAGGGATGACCTTTGCCGCCCCTCTAGCCAATACCTCCACTGACGACCGTATCTCTTCGATCTCAAACCCCAAACTTTTGAGGTAGCGGTTGGTAGTTGTGGCATTTTGATGCCGCAAAATCTTTTGAATCTTGGCAAGCGGTTCGCCGGCCTTGTAAAGGTCCTGTCCTTCGGCTGTATCCAGGATCTCATCAAAATCTTCCAGGAGTGGGACGTAACGAGGCTTTGGATCTTCCGGGAACCGCTCCACGGTGAGAAAAGGATTAGCCAAATTGGGAAAGCCTTCAACGAGCCGTCGCCCCCATTCCCAAGCCGCACCCAGAATCTGACGATCTCTGTTGGCGCTATAGCCGCTGTAGGAAACAAACCATTGCCTTAAAAACTTTAAGGCAATGGCAGGAGTTAGATGGCTAATTTCACAATCGTCACCAACCATTGATGACAAGCGGCGAAAAACGCTCCTCTTTACAAAATAATTCAGTTTTGATTTTCTTTGCTGTATATCATCGAGGTAATTTGTGGCCCAAGCAAATAGGGTTACGGATTCCGTGGGGATCGGCTTCTTGCTCTCCTCCTGGATTCGTTTGTTTTCCTGCACCTCCCACTCGATTGCTTTTCTCTGTTCCCTCCGCCCTGCCCCGAACCACTTTGTTGATAAGGTCTTTCCCTTTACCTTCACCACTCCTCTCCACCGCAAAACGCCTCGTCGGAGCGTTTGTGTTGGCATAGATAATCTCCCTTATTCGGTTTTCAAAGAACCGGTAATGGCCGGGTGCAACCTCCACGCCACCATATTTACCAAGAGAATTCGATAACTTTCTGAAGTGGCAAGTTATAGAAAGTTACAGTCATCAGGCGGTGCAAGGTTCGCTTATTAGACGGCCAAAGACGGTGGCCGGGACTATCTCCCCTATCCTGCCATTCTCGTAGACCGCAACCTTCTGAGCCAGGGTGGCCACATCTTCCGGATCATGGGTAATGAGAATTACCGGAATCTGGAAGTGAGTCTGAACTTCCAGGAGATGCTGGCGCATTCTGGCTCTCAGCGTGGTATCTAGAGCCGCAAAAGGTTCATCCAGGAGCAGCAGACTGGGATTGGGGATGAGGGCCCGGGCCAAGGCGGTGCGCTGCCGTTGACCGCCGGAAATATTAGGGGGGAGGCTATCTTTTAATGGCCGGAGTTCGAAGATTTCTAAAAACTCATCCACCCGCAGCCGCTCATTTCGGGTCAAGCCCCAATGCCAAGGCTTTCGCAAGCCAAAGCCGATATTGTCGGCGACGCTCAGGTGGGGAAACAAGGCGTAATCTTGGGGGACATAGCCGATATTGCGGCGACGGGCCGAGATGTCGATATTTCTCCGGCGGTCAAAGAGAACTCTGCCTCCTATGCTTATCCGACCCGCATCCGGCCGCAACAACCCGGCAATAGCCATGATAGTCATGGTCTTCCCGGACCCCGAGGGTCCGAAGAGCACAACCCGCGCCCTATCGGTGGTAAAAGAGACGTCCAGGGAAAACAACCGTTTCCCTTGGGTCAAACGCTTGTGAATCTCAACCTGAATAAACATCGTGGGCTCGGCATTGATGGCGGGCAGGGGGTACGCCCCGCCAACCTGTTCATAATGAGTGCTATACCTTATAGTTTGCCCGGCCCCGCGGTTATGGTCGGACGAAGCCGTATTTCTCAAAGATTGCCATCCCTTCAGGCGAAGAAAGGAAATTCAGAAATTGCTGACCGAGGTCTTGCTTGGGGCTGGCTGCCACCAGAGCCACCGGGTAGACTATGGCCTGCTGCATCTTGATCTCCGCCAAGATTTTTACCTTCCCCGGGACAATAGCGGCGTCGGTGCTGAAGACAAATCCTGCTTCCACCTCACCCCGGCTCACGTAATCCAAGACTTGGCGAACCGAAGCCCCAAAGATGAGCTTGGGTTGCAGGGTTTCCCACAAACCCGCCCGGATTAATCCTTCCTGGGCGTAACGCCCCGCCGGCACAGTAGCAGGATTGCCCAGGGCTACCCTTTTGACCAACGGCAACTCAAGATCTCCGAGGCCGGACAAAGTGAGCTTCCTGCCATGCGGCGCAATGAGGACCAGTCTATTGCAGACAAAATTCTTTCGGCTCGCCGGGACAATCAGGCGCTGCTCCTGGGCCCGGTTCATGGTCTGCTGATCCGCCGCCGCAAAAACGTCTACCGGCGCGCCCTGGGAGATTTGCTGTAACAGAGCGCCCGAAGCGGCAAAGTTGAAGATGACCTTGGTTTCGGAATGCAGATTTTCGAATCGATGCCCTATTTCGGAAAAGGCGTTGGCGAGGCTGGCGGCGGCCGAAACCGTGAGCTCTTGGGCCGCGCCCCAGGCCGCTTGTCCTGATAAGAGGTGCAGCGCCAATACCAAGGCCATTGATAGACGCAAGGTTGGGCATCTCATAAGGGTTCCTCCCAATAAGTGAGGCTCAGGCGTCACGGTGCAGCAATTTTCCTGAGACGACCAAAATCAATAGGCAGGTGGTCGAAGTGAGGAGCACCAGCGCCATGGCCAAATGGTCATTGCCGGCCTGGACCGCATCATAGACCGCCAAGGAAAGGGTTTGCGTCTTACCGGGCAGATTGCCGGCCACCATTAAGGTGGCACCAAATTCCCCCATGGCCCGGGCAAAGGCCAACATAGTCCCCGCGAGAATCCCGCGCCAAGCCAAGGGAAATGATACCCGCAGAAATACCGCCAATTCCGATAATCCCAGAGTCCGGGCGACATTTTCCAGACCCTGATCCACTTCCTCGAAAGCAGCTCGAGCTGATTTAAGGACCAAAGGTATGGAGACGATGGCCGCAGCCAAGACCGCTCCCTGCCAGGTAAAGATTAAAGAGAAGCCGAACGTATCGTGCAACCACCGGCCGATCCACCCCTGGCGGCCGACCAAAACGATGAGATAATATCCTAGCACCGTCGGTGGCAGCACCAAGGGCAAGGTGGACAGGGACTCCAGCCAGTCTCGTCCCCAAAATTGCCGACGGGCAATCACAAATGCCAAGGCCACTCCCACCAGGAGAGCAAGAAAAGTGGCAAGGCAGGCCACACGCAATGTCAGCCAAAAGGGCCTCAGGTCGAGGCTGAAATCCATGGCTCGATCCTCTAAACCGAAGTAACGATAATTACCCGCAGCCGCTTCCCAGGCCTTTGCCCGGACAGCCCTCGGCCAGGCCGCCGCGGCGGGCCTTGAAAAAGGCAACCTCTCCGCTATCATACACGGCCTGCAAGCCCATTTCGATGAGGCCGGTCATTTCCAGCGGCACCGTTCCGGCTTCGGTGAGAATCACCCTGGGGGTGTCGCCGATAGCGCTCACCAGCACCGCCCGGCAATCCTTCAGAGTTTCTGCCAGGGCCCACCAACGGTGATCGCCACGGCCGGCGGACGGGGCCGGGCGTTCTTCCAGAAGGCGGAAACCCTGTCCCTCCTGAGCCCAGATCTGAAACGAGGAGGCTTCCCCCAGGTGCAGGTTGACCAACATGCCTTCCCGGCTGGCCACGGCCACATAAGGCCGGGTTTCATCCATGGGGGGAGGTAACTGACTGCAGGCCGAGAGACAACCGCGCAACTCCTCGGTGCGGTCCGCGTCCAGCAGGCCCACGGCATCGGCCCGGCAACGGGTGCAGTGGCGCATCTGCGGCACATACTCCTCAGCCGCTGCTTGAATCTCAGCCATCTTCTCAGGTTCCGGCTCAGGCAAGTCCCCGAAAGGTGTATCCGCGTTGGGGAAAACCGGCATACAGTTGAGCAAGTCCACCCCCAACCCTTTCATTTTACTGGCCACCGCTTCCACGTGCAGATCATTGATCCCGGGGATGACGATGGTGTTGACCTTGACCACAATCCCTTTGGCCTTGAGGCCGGCGATGGTTGCAAGCTGCCGGGCCAGCAGGATTTCGGCGGCCTCCCGGCCCCGGTGTGTCTTCTTGCCGTCCCGCACCCAGCTGTAAATTTTGGCTCCGATCTCCGGATCCACGGCGTTGATAGTGACAGTCACATGGGAAACCTGCAGTTCGGCAAGCTCACCTAGATACGGGGGCAGCCCCAGGCCGTTGCTGGCCAGGCAGAGTAAGAGTTCCGGATACCGCCGGCGGATCAGCCGCAGGGTTTCCATGGTTTCCTGGGGGTTGGCAAAGGGGTCTCCCGGGCCGGCGATGCCGGCCACGGTGATGCGGGGCTCGGCCGCCAGGACCTTTTCCAGATAGGCGATGGCCTGGGGCGGAGAGAGCACCGCGCTGCTCACCCCGGGCCGGGATTCGTTGACGCAGTCGAATTTCCGGTTGCAGTAGTTGCAGAGAATATTGCACTTCGGGGCCACCGGCAAGTGCACCCGGCCGAAGCGACCCTTGACCTCAGCGTTGAAGCAAGGATGAATATCGAGATTAATCATGAACTTGATCCCTGGCAGGGGAGGTTCGGGAACCGCCCCTAGAGCTTATATATAGCCGTAGCCGACCTTGGAGGTCTCTTGCTTGCGTTCAATGATCGCGTTGACCATTCTGTCCAAAAGGCTTTGCGCGCCCCGATAGCCCAGGTGGAGAACCCGCTGGCCGCCGAAGCGGTCATGGATGGGGAAACCCACCCGGATAAGCGGCACTTGCAGACTCCGGGCCATCTTATATCCCTTGCTGTGTCCGATGACTAGGTCCGGGACCAGACCTTCGGCCGCCGCGGCGATTTCGTAGAAATCCGCCCCGGCCAACACCACTGGCGGCTCCGGCAGCAGGCCGCCGGTCATCTCGGTGATGGCCTCCTGGAAGCGGCCGCTCATGCCGCCCGAGGCGCAGAGCACAGGCCGGACGCCGATTTCGCTCAGAAAGGCGGCGAGCCCCACCACCAAGTCCTCCTCGCCATAGACCACCGCCCGTTGGCCAAAAAGGTACTTATGCCCATCCACATAGGCGTCAAGAAGACGGCCCCGCTCAGCAGCATGCCGGAAGGGCCTGGCCCGGCCCGAGATTTCTTTCAGAACTCCGAAAAAGCGGTCGGTTTCCCGCAGCCCAATGGGCATTCCCAGGGAACGCCGGGGCACGCCGAAGCGACTCTCCAGCCACGTCCCTGCGGTTTCCTGGCCGAACAGGGTTTGGCCGAATTCCAGGGTAGCCTTGGAGCGGCCCATAGTCTTAATCGCGGCCACCGGCGTGCCCCCTGCAGGAATCTTCTCATAATCCAGTTGCGCCGGGCCGTCCAGGGTCTCGGAAAAGTCCGGCAGGATGATGCCGGGCAGCCCGAAATCCTCCACAATCTCTTTCAGGTAACGGATATCCGCCGGCGACACCAAGCCAGGCAGCAGGTTGATGGCCTCCGTGGGTTCCCCAGACTCGGCCAAATGCTCCACCAAGGCCCTGACCGCGGCGTGGAAACCCTCCATGTGGGTCCCGGAGTAGCTGGGAGTGGCAACCGTGACGATCTCTGCCGGGGCTGGTTCTTCCCCGCGGGCGTCTTGGCGAAACTCCCGGATGATGCCGGGCACGTCGTCGCCGATGGTCTCGGTCAAACAGGTGGTGGCTACCCCGATGAACCGGGGTTCGTATTTCTTCATGACATTGCTGAGGCCCTGCTTGAGATTTGGGCCGCCGCCGTAAACCGCCTGTTTCTCGCCCAGGGAAGAGGAAGCTATGTCCATAGGCTCCCGGAAATGGCTGATGATGTAGCGGCGCATATACGTGGCGCAGCCCTGGGAACCGTGGAGAAAGGGCACCGCTCCCTCCACCCCCCGGAAAGCCAGGCACGCCCCCAAGGGCTTGCAGAGCTTGCAGGCGTTGGTGGTAGAGATGTAGGTTGGATTAGGGTCTTTCATTGTTCTATCCTTGCGCCAATTCTGCGAACCAAGTCTTGTTTAAACCCCTTTTTCCCCTGCCCCGCTTCTGCGGGGCATGAACCTCCACACCGGGCTCATCACTGTGTTATAGACCTCCCGGGCGAAATTGAGCATGCCCACGAAGCCCTCCAGGCACTCCTTGCGCTCATGGTTGTGGTCGCAGAAGCCCACCCCCAGCTTATAAGCAATGGGGCGTTCCTTGACCCCGCCCACAAAAATGTCCACGTCCTTTTCCTTCAAGAAGCTCGACAGTTCCAAGGGATTGGAGTCATCTACGATTATCGTCCCCTCATCGGTGATGTCGTGCAGTTCCTGATAGTCTTCCTTGGTACCGGTCTGGGAGCCCACCAGGACCACCTGCATCCCCAGCAGCCGGAAGGCCTTGACCAGCGAAAAGGCCTTGAAGGCGCCACCTACGTAGATGGCGGCTTTCTTGCCGGTAAGGGCTTGCCGATATTCCCGGAGCTGGGGCATGAGGATGGCGATCTCCTCCCGCACCAGATCCCGGGTGCGGTCCATCATCTCCGGGTCTTTAAAAAACCGGGCCACGGCATAGAGGGATTCGGCCATGTCCTCGACCCCGAAATAAGATACGCGCAGGTGAGGAATGCCGAAAACTTCCTCCATCATGACGGCCAGGTCTATGGTGGACCCGGAGCACTGCACCAGATTCAAAGCCGCGCCATGGGCCCGCTGCAGGTCCGCCACCCGGCCGTCGCCGGTGATGTTGGCTACCACCTCCACTCCCATGCGGGAAAGATACTCCCGGATCACCCAGATCTCCCCGGCCAGGTTAAAGTCTCCCAGGATGTTGACGCTGTGGGGGCTGATGCCACTGATGTCGCCGGTTCCCACCAATTGGAACATGGCCCGGCAGGCGGCATGATAGCCAGCTCGTTTGTTACCTTTAAAGCCCTCAGACTGGACCGGCAGAACCGGGATGCCTCTTTCCTGGCTGACTTTTTTGCACACTGAGTACAGATCGTCACCGATAATTCCGACTATGCAGGTGGAGTAAACAAAGGCCGCCCTGGGCTGATGCCGGTCGATAAGCTCCGTCAAAGCTTTATACAGCTTGTTCTCCCCGCCGAAGATGACGTCCATTTCCTGTAGGTCGGTGCAGAAGCTCAAACGATGCAGTTCCGGCCCGGAGGACAAGGCGCCCCGGATATCCCAGGTATAGGCGGCGCAGCCAATGGGGCCGTGCACCAGGTGCAGGGCATCGGCGATGGGGTAGAGCACCACCCGGGAACCACAGAAGACGCAGGCTCGTTGGCTCACCGCCCCGGCCAGAGACTCTGTATTGCACTCCAGGGCGAAGGGGGCTTCGCCTTTGCGGTGGATCTGCTTTTGCCGCTCTTTTAAGATCGCCGGTTCCACGCTTGGGTCCTTGTGATTTTGGTGGCCGAACAAATGGCTCCTGCGTTCAACTCACCAGATAGTCCTTGGCCGGGCCACCGTTTTCAAGGCTGTCCAGGATTTCGTCGATGGCCTCTTCGCCTTCCACTCCTGCATACCAGTAGCCTTCGGGATAGACTAATAACACCGGGCCCTGGTCGCAAAGCTTCAGACAACCGGTGGTGGAGACCATGACGTTTTCCAGGCCCCGGTCGGCCAGTTCGGATTCCAGGTAGCCCAGCAGGTCCGGGGCATTTTTCTTGACGCACTTGCCCTTGGCTTCCAACCCCCGGAAACTCATACACACGAAGATATGATGTTCAGGTTTTTCCATGGTATTTGTCCTTTCTTGCTTTTGTAGGGGCGATCTGGTTGTCGCCCCTGGGACGGAGACATGGGTCCGCCCCTACAATACCAATTCAAAACTCTCCTCCGGGGAGTCCCGGTCCTGGCGGTCCAGCAGGGCGTCCAGGATCTTTTCCAGGAGGCGCAGGCCGCCGCGGTAGCCTACGGTGGGGAAATAGCTGTGGCCGACGCGGTCCAGGATGGGGAAGCCGAAGCGCACCAGGGGGATGTCTTCGTCCCTGGCGATGTACTTCAGGTAACTGTTCCCCATGAGCAGGTCCACCGGCCCGCTTTTCAGCCATTGATGCAGCAGGAACATATCGCCTGCGGCCCGAACGTTGACCTCGTGAGGCACCTCTTTGGTGATCTCCTTGATCCGCTTTTCGAACTTTTTCCCCGGGGTGCCGGTGACGATGTGGATGGGCCACATGTCCAGGTCCACCAGGAACTCGGTAAGCGCCACGAGCTGATCCGGGTCACCCGCCAGGGCCACCTTGCGGTGGTAGAAATATTGGTGCATGTCCGTGATCACGTCCACCAGCCGGCCCCGCTCGATATTGATGGACTCGGGCACCGTCACTCCGGCGATGCGCCGCAGGGTGTCGATGAAGGCGTCGGTAGCTTGCAAACCGATGGGCAGGTTGAGGATTTCGCAGGGCACCTTGCACTTGGTGTCCAAGGCCCTGGCCGCCGGCCCGGAGGCCAGGGAACCGAGGGCCACCGTGCCCAGGCTGCTGCCGGCAGCGATCAACTCCGCCACCGTCGTGCCCCCGGCTGGATACATATGGAACCGTCCGGTCTGGGGGCTATTGAGGACGTTGGAGGTGTCCGGGAACATGATGACCGGCACCCCCAGTTCACCGGCCAAGCGCTTGATCTCCTCCATGTCGCAGGGTTCCACGTAGCCGGGAATGAGATTGACCCGGTGTTCTTTATGGCCATTTTTCTCGGCCAGATAATCCACCATCCCCTTGACCATGTTGGCGAAGCCGGTGACATGGGAACCCACGTAGCTTGGGGTGTTGGCGTGGATGACGTAGCGGCCCGGCGGAATCTTACCCTCATCCCTGGCCTTGGCGACGATCTGGGGGATGTCGTCCCCGATGGTCTCCGACAGGCAGGTGGTGTGCACCGCGATCACCTCGGGCTCATAAACGGTAAAGATGTTGTTGATGGCCTGGAGCAGGTTGGCCTGGCCGCCGAAGACCGAGGCGCCTTCGGTGAAGGCGCTGGTCGCCGCCATCACCGGCTCCTTGTAGTGCCGGGTCAAGGTGCTGCGGTGGTAAGCGTAGCACCCTTGGGAGCCGTGGCTGTGGGGCAGGCAGCGGTGTATGCCCAGGGCAGCGTACATGGCCCCGATAGGTTGGCAGGTCTTTGCCGGGTTGACGGTCAGGGCTGTGCGTTCATGGACTTCCTTGGGTGTATGTCTCAGTAACATGACCTTATCCTCAATGTTATTCCCAGGCGTACTTGGCAGCCAGTTCGGGGTGTTCCTGCCAGGGCGCCTTCAGATATTTCCATACCTTGCTGTTGACCAGGCGGTCGATTTCCCGCCAGAAGTTGATGGCCCCCTGAAAGCCGGCGTAGGGACCGCCGGAGTCGTAGCTGTGCAACTGCTTCATGGGGATGCCGCTCTTCTGGATGGCGAATTTTTCCTTGATGCCGGCGCAGATAATGTCCGGCCGGTAGATTTCCATGAGCTTCTCGGTCTCGTATTGGCTTATGTCGTCGATCACTAGAGCGCCGTTTTGCATGTCGGCCATCATGCCCTCGTATTCGCTGAGTTTGATGCCCTCCTGCTCCAGCCGGGTGATACCGGCCACATCCAACCGGGGGCGAAATCGCGCCGGGTCCGCTTCCACCTGCAACTCTTCAATGTTGCGGCTGTCCGCGTCCACCTTGAGGTTAGGCAGGACCCGGCGGCCTTCGTAGTCATCCCGGTGGGCAAACTCGTAGCCCGCGGCGATGATCTCCATGCCGATTTCCCGAAAAAGCTCTTGGTAATGGTGGGCCCGGGAGCCGCCCACAAAGAGCATGGCCCGCTTGCCGGAGCACCGCGACTTTACTTCTTCCCGCACCGCTTCCACCGCCGGCAGTTCCCGGGCAATGACCTCTTCCACCCGGCCCGTCAGTTCCGGGTTTTCAAAGTAGGCAGCAATCTTCCGTAGCGACTTGGCGGTAGCCCCGGCCCCGATGAAGTTCACCTTGATCCAGGGGATGCCGAATTTCTTCTCCATCATCTCCGCCACGTAGTTAATCGAGCGGTGACACATGATCAGGTTCAGGTCCGCAGTATGCGAATTGGCGAATTGATCATAGCTGGAGTTGCCGCTGAAGCTGGAGACCAGGGTGACCCCGATGTCCTCGAATAGGCGCTCGATCTCGAAGGCGTCGCCGCCGATGTTGTATTCCCCCAGCATATTGATCTTGAATCCGCCATCCGGCTCAGTGTCGTCCAGACCCACGATGTGGGTGAAGACGCCATTGTTGGCGATGTGGTGCCCCGCCGACTGGCTGACCCCTTTGTAGCCCTCGCAACTGAAGCCGAAGACGTTGATTCCCAGCTTTTCCTTCATCTCCCGGGCCACGGCGTGGACATCGTCGCCGATCAGGCCCACCGGGCAGGTGGCAAAGATGCCGATGGCCTTGGGCTTGAAGATGTCATAGGCCTCCTGGATCGCCTGGCGCAGCTTCTTCTCCCCGCCGAAAATGATCTGCTCGTCCTGCATGTCCGTGGAAAAGCAGTAGGTCATAAAATTGTGGTCCTCCGGGCCCTTGGGCCTGGTTTGATTGCGCCGGGTCAGCCAACTATAGAAGCCGCAGCCGATGGGACCGTGGGTTAGGTTGAGGATATCCCGGGTGGGACCCAGCACCACGCCTTTGCAGCCGGCGTAGGTGCAGCCCCGCTGCGAGATGAGGCCGGGCACGGTCCGGACATTGGATTGAATCTCCGGCACCGTCAAGTCCGGCTCCACCCGGTTGGCGACTATCTGCTTGGCGCGCTTGCGGGCCACTTTGGTGGGATATTTGCCGACCAACTCCTTTTTCACTTCTTCAGCATTGATATCCAGGACCAGGGAACCCAGGTCTTCAGGGGCTAATGTGGTCATGTGTCTCTCTCCGCAGTCTCGTGCGCTCTGCGCACCACTATGACTGCATTAAATTTCGGCTTTTATGGTGCGCCTTGTGCACCCTACACTTCGTCCAACGCCGCCTCGCCGCTCTCGCCGGTGCGCACCCGGATGGAGTCTGTTACCGGCAGCACGAAGATCTTGCCGTCGCCGGATTTGCCGGTCTGGTTCACTGTGATTATGGTTTGCACCGCCTTGGGAACCAGCTTGTCCGGCACCACCACAAAGAAGACCCGCTTGGGGATGAGGCGCTGGCTCTGGCCCAACTGGGCCACGGCCTCCTCGTAGCCCTTTTCGGCGCCTTCCAGCAGGGTCAGGTCCACCAGGCCCTTGCCCCGGCCCAGGGCGTCCCGGGCAGTGATGGAGGAGATGCCCGCTTCTGCCAGGGCTTTCTTGGTCCGGTTCATCATGTTAATGCGCACGATGGCCATGATCTCTTTCATGGCTTCACCTCGGTCAACTCCCCGGCTCCTTCCTTGACACCGGAGCTGATGGTGTAGACTTCCTGCACCGGCGAGACGAAGATCTTGCCGTCGCCGTAGGCGCCTTTATCGCCGCTACGGGCGGCCTTAAGGACGGTCTTGATGACAAAGTCCTTGTCGCCTTCGTTGACTACCATGAGGAGCAGTTCTTTGGGGATCTCGTCGTAAGTAATTTCCCCGATCTTGATGCCCCGCTGTTTGCCCCGGCCCACCACGCTCATTTTGGTGACCGCCGGGAATCCCGCTTCCATCAGGGCGGCCAGGACCACATCCACCTTCTCCGGCCGCACCACCGATCTGATCATGATCATGGCTCTGCCCTCCAGGGTAGTTCTTCCAGGAATAATTCCGTTTTTGCCGTCATTTCCGCCTGTTCCTTCAGGAAAGTCGTCAGCCAAGTTCTGGTTTTGGCCCATATCTTGGTGAAGCTCATGATCCATTCTCCTTCGGTCAATAGTTCGTCTTATCTACCCAGGACCCTGGCGGCAAGCCGGGTCATGGCCATCAGCCAACCCGACGAGATCAGATGCAGGGACAACGTCAGTAGTTGCATGGCCATGTCTGCCTCCTTGTCTCAACCCGCCAGCCCGTATTCGATCAGCAGCTTTTCCAGATCGTCGGTGTGCATGGGCTTGGGAATAACGTGCATGTCGTTGGCCTCGATCTTCCGGGCCAGGGTGCGGTATTCGTCCGCCTGGGAATGGGCGCCGTCATACTCGATGACGGTTTTACGGTTGATTTCCGCCCGCTGCACCATGTTGTCACGGGGCACGAAGTGGATCATCTGGGTGCCCAGCTTATTCGCCAGGGCCTCGATCATCTCTTTTTCGTTGTCCACCTTGCGGCTGTTGCAGATGAGGCCGCCCAGTCGCACGCCGCCGGCCTCAGCGAACTTGACGATGCCCTTGCAGATGTTGTTGGCGGCATACATGGCCATCATCTCACCGGAGACCACGATATAGATTTCCTTAGCCTTGCCTTCCCGGATGGGCATGGCGAAGCCGCCGCAGACCACGTCGCCCAGGACGTCATAGAAGGCGTAATCCAGATGTTCGTCAGCGGCATAGGCCCCCAGCTGTTCTAGCAGGTTGATGGAGGTGATAATGCCCCGGCCGGCGCAGCCGACGCCCGGCTCCGGACCGCCGGATTCGACGCAGATCGTCCCGCAGAAACCGTTGCGGCGAATATCCTCCAGATCCACGTCCTCGCCTTCTTCCCTGAGGGTGTCCAAAACGCTCTTTTGCGCCAGGCCGCCCAGCAGCAGGCGGGTGGAATCAGCCTTGGGATCGCAGCCCACCACCATCACTTTGCGGCCCATTTCGGCCAGCCCGGCCACGGTATTTTGAGTGGTGGTGGACTTGCCGATGCCGCCTTTGCCATAAATCGCAATTTTACGCATATAAAACTCCTGTTCAATATTTTGGACAGAAAGAAAGGCAATAGTTATGCCATTTTTTCTGCTAATGGCATAACTATTAAATATTTCATATAAATTAAGATTATTTGAAACCTGGGTGGGGCGCGTATTCTGGCAATTAATACATTTTTGGATAACATAAAAGCCAAACACTAACATAAACGTATTAATGCTGCAATCTATTATACGATTATGTTGAACTGATTTGGTTGGAGTGGCTTGACCAAAGGCAACAAACTGGCGCTACGGGAAATCGTGGGCGTATTGGCTGGTGCCCACCCGCAAAGCCATACTTGCCTGCAACCGGAAGACTGCCACTATCTCGCGGGCAGAGTTAGTCCCCGGCAATATCTTAGCGAGTTGCCAGTCCCTACCCGATAAGCGTCCCGGCCATGACGCTTTGCTGCCGCTGGTTTTCGCAAAAACCTCAGCGCAGGCTGTTCGGAAGGGACAGAGAGGGGGGCAAGGATTTATTCAGAGATCTGCGCAGATATTTTAAGTCTGGATGCTGCGGCTGCCGATTGGACGAAATCAAACCCGGTGCTGATCACTGCCCTATATCCGCCGCTCGAATCAAAAAGATTCGCATTCGATAAGGGAATCATAGTTGTATATTCAAATCTTTCTGATTACCTCCTCGGCCTTGCCATTAAAGAATGTTGGTTTCCACTGATTTTTGCCCTACCCCGGCCTCATTCTCTGAAGGGGAGATTTTTTTTTTAAATTCTCGAACAGAAATCGAATTAATCCCAGGGACGAAAGTTCACTCTATCGAACTACTGGGCGAGGGCATCAGGAAAGAGCTGTTAAACTCCTCCCATATTCCCCGGAGCTCTTCGCAGGATGAAGTTTGGGCCGCGGCCCAGGTCAGGTCGGTTTGCTGGTTATGGCTGATCAGCCGGTTTGGATATGCTTCGATTTTTTCGTGCGGTTCGCGCCCCGTCTGGAGGGCTTCATTCTCCTCACGAGACACTTTTTCCAAGTAGGTTTTTTATACAACCAAGGACAGCGGTCCCATAAATCGATTCTGGAGATCAAGTACATGACTCCTCTCAAATTCCAGGAGGGAGACCTTGCGCCCTGCCAGGGGGGATCAGGTCTCCCCCGCAGGGTTGATTTACGGCTGACTTACTTAGATGCCATGATCAGTATTCAGCCTGCATGTTTTTCGCAGAGTCCCGCCTTACTACGGCGTAAGGCCGATTTCCTGGTAGGGTTCCCCTGGTTGTCGCGGGCTGATCTGAATGGTGACTTTTCTATCAAGCCGCTTAAGCAAATCGAGCAGCTTATCCATGGTGAAACGACTGAAATGGCCGTTCATCAAATGAGATACGTCCGTCTGCGCCATGCCGAGCAACTTGGAAATTTCACGCTGTTTAAGGTTTTTCTCCTTAAGGATTTTATAGATGCAATAGCCCACCCGCGTTCGCACGAAAAGCTCGTCCGCATTTTCAATCCCCAAGTCAGAAAAAACGTTGCCGGAGCCTTCTTCAAACTCGATTTTTGAGTCGTTATTCATCGTTGTTTCGCTTCGCAGTGTTTTGCGCCGCCCCTGGCTCTTGGACCGCCCTCACGGTCGTAAAGCCAAGAACTTTTCTTAAAGCCACCCCGTATGACTTCCATCATTTAACCCGTCGAAGTTCAGGTTTGGAATTCGCTTTGACATCCCAGATAAACATTTTCCATCCGGGTCCATGTTTTTCGGCCATTTTTTGGAAGATATTATTCCAGGCTTCGAGGTCTTCGTCGGAGTATGCGTCGCGGTCGGACTGCCAATGACCTTTCACAAAACCGCCCGTTAATGACTTCCATAAGCCCTCTCTTTATTGCTGGGAATGAACAGGGTGGGTTTGTGTTTGGGCTTAATTTTCCAGATAAAATCCTTTAACCATGGGTGCTTTTGGCTAAGCTGCTCCAATCTGGCGTTCCAGATTTCGATCTCTTCGTCAGAGTAGGTATTGCGGTCATGCTGCCACATCCCTTCTTTAAAACCGCCCTTAACGAAACTTTCATCATTTGACCCGCTGGATCTCTGGCTTGGAATCCAATTTGATATCCCAGATCAGCTTGAGCCATCGGGGATCGTATTTTCCTGCCTCCCGGAAGGCTGCATTCAAAAAGTCGATTTCTTCCTGGGTGTGGGCATCCCGATCAAGGAACCACAGGCCTTTCCGGTAACCCCCTTCAATAACTTTCATAAAATTTTTACTTTTCAAAACACTTAGGCTCCTGGTAGCCGGGCAAGAAACTCAAGCAGGGCTTCGATATCCATAACAGTCCCCTCCCTACCGCCATAACCTTTCAAACCGCGCCGGGTTGGCGGCCGTGTATATGACGGTGTGCTGAATGTTCCGGTGGCCAAGGTAGTCTTGAATCAGCCTGGTGTCCGCCCCCTGGTCGGCCAGGGCAAAGCCGCATGCATGCCGGAGCATATGCGGGTGGGCGGCAAGGGGCAGCCCGGCCCGTTCTCCATAGTTGCGAATGGCTAACCAAGCAGTCTTGCGGTTCATAGGACCGCGTCGCTCGCTAACGAAAAAGGCGTCAGTTTCAACCTCCATTCTCCCCCGCTCTTTCAACCACGCCTTGATAATTTTGATCTCATCGGCCCGGAGCGGGTGCGTGGTGGAGAGTCCTTTCTTGAGCCGCTGCACATGAAGCACCCGGCTATCAATGTCAACTTGGGACAGAGAGAGACCGCAGGCCTCCGACACCCTCAGGCCGTGCCGGAACATCAGGAGTAAAAGGCAGCGATCCCGGGCCTCGTTCCGACTCCCTTTGGTGGCAGAAAGAAGCCGGTTCACTTCGGAAGAGGTCAGGTGTTTTCGTGGTGTTGTTATCATTTTGTCTAGAGTTTAGGGTTTTTGAGATAGCGGAAACCCGCGTCCTACCTATAGCACAAATTTTAACACTAGACAATTGGATTCATTTTGTCCAGTTTTTTTGTGCTCCCTGTAGGGGTAATGGACCTGGACCTGAATCTGGATCTGGAGAAGTTCTTCGACCGGTCCACCCCTATCTGCTGCTGGCCCGCGTGGACCGTAAGTTCAGGGATAAGAAAGTGTTGGGCCTCATTCGCCGGCATCAGCAAGCCGGGATACTATCGGGTGGGGTGATGCCTCCCCGGTGGAGGGGGCGCCGTCAGGGGGACCTTATCGCCCCTGTGGCCCAATATCCTGTTGGACGACCTGGGCCGGGAACTGGCCAGGTGCAGCCATTGCTTCTGCCGTCGCGCCTACGACTGCAATTTTTACGTGCATGCCCGGCCTCCTGCTATGTTTTTCCCATGGTTTATTGCCTGGCATTGCGCATAGAACGTCAATCTATGAAAAATTTCTTTGCGCAGATCATTGCGAAGACGCAATGAATCGCGCATTCAGAGCCTCCAATGCGCATTTCAATGCGCATAATCATTAATTGTGCTTATCAAGCTCATAACGTGCCCATCGTCCTCGCCCTGGCTGGGAAATGCCGGGATTTTCTCTGCGCAGTTCTCTCATGAGACGAACGACTTGATTCCGGTCATAGTGGGTTATCTGCCGGATTTCCGCATTCGAGATACCCGGTTCACCCCGCCTGGCCCGTTCCATAAGCACACTCAAAATTCTTGTCTTGGCTGCTTCCCAATCAATGCGGCGGTCGCGCTCGGGGTGGCCGGGACCGGCCAGACGGTGATGGACTTCCGGGCGAAGGGTCCAGTAGGTTCCGCGTCCGGCACCGCCACGTTCGAGATAACCAAGGCGCTGCTCCATTTCTGTTAAAATGTCTCGAACCTGAACTTCCGACCTCTGGCAGGTGGAGGCGGCGATGACGGTATCAATCTCAGGGTGATGCAAGAGATATTGGAGAATAAGGAGATAATCCACGGTAAGGATGTGACCGGCACGATTTTCCTCTGCCACAAAGAGTCGAAAGTCACGGGAGAAATCTCGGCATCGAATGGTTATGGTGACCGATTCCCCGATCTCTTGAATTATTGGCGGTTCCTTGCCTTCAATAAGGAGCGCCTCGAACATCCTGCTGATGCCAAGATTGCTCCGGTTGACTAAACGCAGTCTAGCCAAGGCATCTACTAAGAGGGGATTTCGGGCTGCCGGCTGGCGATGGAGGATATTTTCCGGCGTAATGCCTGCGATGAAACCGCCGGGATTGCTAATCTCCAGACGATCCGGAAATTGCTTGACCAGGATAGGACCGGCGAGGCGGAAGTCAGCGTGACAGAGGGCGTTTAAGAGAGCTTCCCGCAGGGCAATTCCCGGATAAGTGCGATATTCGAAATGGAACATCCCCTGTTCCATGGTGGTGATGGGATTGTCAGCATTGATCCGGTCCTCCAACTTGAAAAGGGCAACGGCCAGGGCGTCTCGTCCATCGGCGCGGTCGGTATAACGGGTGTCGGTTTGCATACGCAGATGAGTCCAAACATACCCTGAAATGTGTTGCTGGATCGCTGCTTCGGACCCTGCCAGCAATACCCCGGCCCGGGTGAGTTTCCCGGCTCGCATGACGCCGATTTGAGAAAGAAGATCGCCATCGCCCAAGCGTAGAAGCTCCTCCGGCGCTCTTTCTTTGAGGGCGGCATCGCGCAGACGTTCCATGGCAGCGGGCGAAATCAAGCTTTTGGGGACATCGTCTACTACCTCAGCGGTATGGTCGGTTTCCCCGGTCTCCACCATAATGCGGCGCCGCAGTGTGCCGGTCAGGGGCTGGCAATCCTTACCGATACGGACTTTCCCCCTGCCGGCGGTGTCCGTATAAGGAGGGATACCAGGAAAGACCTGCATGACCAGCAGCCGTGCCGGGACCTCTGGGACTATCAGCTCTTCAAAAACTGGGGTTAGTTTCGGGTCCGTCGAGTCGTAGACGGTTTTTTTGAGCCGATTAACATCCACTTCGGGGGGGACGCCCATAAGGGCCAGGGAACGCCCTACAGCCTTATCGTTTACTCCGAAGACTACTGTCCCGCCTCCGCCGTTGACCATGCATATTGCCATCTCGACGACCGTAGCCACCGCATCCTTCATGCTGTGAGAGTTCCATTCCTTGAAGTCCAGATCCTAATCTTCAAGATCATCTGCCGGTAAGCTGTTCAGTTCGTCAAGCAATTGGCGTATTTCGTCGACAGTGCGCATGGCTATTTCAAAATGATCCTGACTTTACCAGGCTCCTTGCCTGGGTACGGATGTGACATCATAATTGCCAAACCATCTTTACATTACGCTCAGTCGCCTTCAATAGTCAATATATCAGAGAGCATCACTCACCTGCTAAGGCTGTGATCCTGTTCTCTTTCAGGCCGTGCCAGCTCAGGTTCCAGGGCTATTTCCTTCTCGCCGCTCCTCAACTCCACCGCTTCCTTGAGCTTGGCCGCGTCATCCGTGAAAATCTTGACTTCATCCCGGGCTCTGGAGATTCCGACATAAAGGGATCGTTGGGTAGTCAGATTGGCCCTGTGGCTTTCGCAATGGATGAATACCCGGTTCGCGGTTCCTCCCTGGGCCGCGAAGGTGGTGGATGCGTACCCATAACCCCAATGGGGATTCTCACGCAGGTTTACTTCCCGGATTTCGCCATCCCTTGTGATCACCCGGGCCTGGCCCGTGTTGATATCCAGGTTGCGCACCACGACCGTCTGACTATTAAACAGTCCCGATTCCTTATCGTTTTTATTGAAAATAATCCGGTCACCTTCTCCGAGTTCCCGGCTTGCGGGCCGGTAGACCTCAACTCGGGACTGGCGAGCCGGATTCCACTCCACTTGTTGTCCATTGCGATCCAGGCGGACCGTCTTACCGTTAACCCCGGTTACCTCCCAATAAGTCCCCTTGCCAATCCCTTGTTTTTCGTAGCTCCGCCCGAATCTCACCACCTCTCCCACCTGGTAATTGCCTGAATTCCTGATCTCCACCCGGGTCAGGCCTTTCCGGTCAAGGGTGGTGGACTTAAACCCGTTTTCCTTGACGGTTCCTTCGGCAATTAATCCGTCCCTGATTATTTGGTTGATCAAAGCCCGGTCATCGTGGCCGGGGGCAATGATCAAGGTCCTCTCCCGTTCCTCTGGAGAAAGGGCCAGATAGCTCGCGGCAATAGCCTGGCTGCGTTGCTCTACCCCGGCCTCCCGATCTTTACCGGGATTGGCGATCTCGATCACCCCGCCCCGAGCCTGTATCTTATCCAAGGCCTGTGCCGCCCGGCCTCTGTAGGCGTTCAGGACATCTTGCCTCAATTGGGAGTCCCGCTGGCGCAGGATGGTTTCTACGCGGAAGGTCTGCACGTGTTCCTGGACCTGGGCGAAGGCCCTTCCCGCCTCGACACTTCCAAGCTGCCTGACATCGCCGGCCATCACCACCCGGGCGTCCTGGGTTTCAGCTGCCCGCAGAAGATCCCGCATTTGTTGGGTCCCCACCATTCCCGCCTCATCAACAATCCAAAGGCTTTTGCCCGTACCGGTTTGTCGGATTTTACAAATCCGCGGAGAGAGAATGGGCTATATTCCGGCCGATATTTCCATAAGTATCTGAGCGGCTGAACCCGGGAGGCTATCGTCGCCCGCACATTTAACGCAGTTTTGTGAATGTTTTTATTTAATATGGCGGCCTCGTCAGTACCTTCCACCATTTTGGAAAGGCGCCCTAGATCGACCCGAACAACTTCGTGGAGATACTCCCCGAGGTCCCGTGTGCGTAGCCCGCGAAACCCGCTTGCCACAAGGAGCCGAGCTGCCTGAGTCCAAAATTTGTCATCACCTTCCCCTTCTTCGGAGGGAATTAACGACGAAGCAATGCCGTCAACATGCGGTTGCTCGTAGATGTCCGCCCAAGGGGTCCAAAAATTTGATCTATTATCAAGGGGGTTTAAGATCTGGTCGATACCGGGCCGGAAAAAAAGTTCTACGAATTCTCCCTTACTATCAAACACGACCACTCGATACTCCAATTCCCGATACTGGGCCAGCAACCACTTCAGTAAGGTCGATTTCCCGGTCCCCGTAGTTCCTGAAATGAGGATATGCCGGTATTCCGTGTCCTTTAAGAGCGGGAGATTGGGAAAGATATTAAATGCCCCAACCTCCCGACGCCTTTTAATCTGTATCTTCAAATCCTTCGGAGTTACGATCTTGCTGCCCCGGATCACTTCGTCGGCGCCATCCAGTTCCCCTCGCCGGTAAAAAATAGCCCATTGAAGCAAGATACCCACAATAAACCCCATAAGGCTCCAAGGGACAGAAGAGCGGAATATTACGGAAAGGTTTGGTCCAAGCTCTTCCATCAGCTCGCCTGGCTGATAAGAGAAATACTTATTGCCTAACTCAAGGACGACGTTCATCTGCTCTGCCATTGATTTCCCTCTACCAATTGGCAGCCAACTCAAAACATTCCCACAATACCACTTGGCCCCTGATTCCAGGTACTTGTAAGTGAAATAGAAGACTTTAGGCTCCTTGATGTAGGCATAAAACATAGCCACTGTTAAGGCGGTTATGAGAGAAACCAGCAGACATCTGAATACGGCCCAATGGATGCGTTTGACAGTAGTCCACCAGGTTTCAGAGCCCCGAAGAACAGTAGATAGAACTCTCCTTTTTTTAAGCATGTTTCCCCCTTAAAAGTTGCTTGAAGAGACTTATTCTTTCGTGCGCGGCCTTCCGGTATGCCCTCCGAGTCTCAGTAATCTGTACCTTTTCCTGGTTCGGGTCCAATCCGCGAAGCGCCATCTCCTCTGCCACCACCGCAGCGTATGCGGCGGTAAAAAGTGTCACCTCCAGAAGCTCCTTCATCTCCCCTATGACCCGCGCAATGTCATCAGGATTATGATTCATCATGCCCCCCGTAACTAATTGATAAATTTATTTTAATTACTGTATTCCTTAGAATTACCTGATTTGACAACGCTTTTTCAGCACCTGAGGTGCGTATTGTGTGACACTTTTTTTTGGGGGTCCCCGCTTGCGGGGAACCACGGTGACAGGTTAGTGACGGGTTAGTGACAAGTTAGAGTGACGGGATAGCTTTCCGAGTGGCGGGTTAAGTGACAGGTCTCATTCGAGGCATATCCCCCGCCAGAATCGTGTTCCTCCAGTACCCCGAACCCGCTCAAATCCTAGTTTTCCTAAAGCAAGGCCGAAACTGGTTTGGGACATAGGAATATTTCCGTACCCTTCAGACCAATCTACATAAGCCTGGTACAGGACCGACGTTTGAGTTAACCCTTCGGTAGCATGAACACAGGAAGATTGGATAAATTCTTTAATTATTGCGGCTTCTGGGTCTTGCAACTGGCCTGTCGGCAGAAATTGCCCCTGGAGCTTTGGGGATAGATCAACCTTTGCCTGGACCCGCTGAAGAAGCCTTTTCACCTCCTTCCATTTAGCAGGCGTAACCTCGGCGCCTGCCGCCTTATAATGACACCAGGCCCATAAAGCTTTACATTGCTCCCTTTCGTGCGAAATGATGGGCCGGGCCTCCTGGACAGCCCGCTCAAGAACGTCGGCAGCTTCTGCTTCGGCTCGAAGTACCGTAACCTGCGCGTCCTGTTTGGCCTGGTCAAGGATGGTCACCGCCTGCTTTTTGGCTTTCGTCAAAGATTCCTGGGTTTCGGCAGCTTGGGCCTGGACGGAGGTTTTCAGATCGGCAAGTTGTTTTTCGAGTGGAATAAGATTTCGCTCACGTCTGTTAAGATCGGCTTCCTTGATCTCTATAGCCCTTGCGCCCGAGTCAAGTTCCTTTTTCCTGACGCTTAAGTTCCGATTAACCTCATCAGCCTTGGCTCTGGCGATATTAATCGCCAATTCACGGCTGTCCAGGTCTTCCCAAAACCTCTTCATTACTGCCTTGAAGCCCGTCTCCCTTTGGTGAAGATCTGCGATATGGTTTTCCAAAATCTCCTTTTGAGTGTTGAGTTCGGCTTGGAGGGTCTTATTCTGTTCGTACATTTGCTTAACAACGACGTTCTCTTTGGCCCGAATCCGAGGCAAAAAATGGCAAGAAAAGACAACACAAATCAGGCAGGTCAAAGGTAAAAGGCTTAAGCATAAGAAATACTTATATTCTACTGAGGCTTTGACAAATGCATAGAAATCTGTGGCCGTTAGTTCCGGGTTCTGCCGCACTACCCATCCCACAGGCCCGTAAATCCATAATGCGGAGATGATCGCTGAAGTTATAGCTATGGCCCAGATGTGTTCTGTTAAACGCCATATTTTGTTGCTCCTTTACATTACGTTTTTCTTTCAAGCAATTTATATATTGTAGATAGAGTAAATAAGTTTCTTCTAATCTTTATTCACTTACATTTCTACTCAACTCATCTTAAAATTGGTCCAACACAATATTTCTACTTATAATTTCATTGCCAATTTCATACCGCTTTCTACTAAAGGAAGGTAGTTGAGGTAATAAAATTAATATTCCTCTCCATTTCGTCTTTAATGGTACCCATCAACTATCTCCTCTCGCTTATTGCTTTACTCTAAAACCAGGATATAGCTCAATCAGATAATCCCAGTCACAAGCGAGACATAGAGGCTTGCCTATATATTCGGGGCATGAGGCAGCCCCGCCACATTGAGGGCAATGGTACTTAAGGAAGAACAGTAATTCTTTTTTATGCTTACGGACCACTTCAAGTAAGGAAGTAACAACGACGGGGTCCGGATTACCTAGACCGTGGTACTTGGCCTTAATAGCCTCGCCTTCCAACCGGAACTTATAACCAATATGGGCCAACTGTCTCAGCGCTTCGATGCCGGGGTTTTGGTTCATAGCTCCACCTCACCTAAAAAGTGTGAATCAGTAGCACCGGAATTTTCGTTCACATCTTGTACGCAGTCAAATACACCTGTTAAATCAGTCCCTTGTGAGGTGTACGATGAATTAGGTGTTCGTGAACAGTCGCGCACAACTCCACCACGTTCTATGTGCGGGATCGTTCTTGAAAATTGGTTCCCCTCATGCACAGGTATCTTATCTAATTCATTAAATTTATCGTTGCTTTGCACGATGTGCATGACATTCTGGGTAGTCTCACGGAAATATATTTCACACAGTTCTTTTATTAAAACGGGGTCAAAGGTGTAGGCTGTAGTCTGTCGGCCATCAATCCGAGGTCGTGTCTTTTTGATAGCAAGATGGTAACTACCGATGGTATCACCTACCCATTTGCCACTCGGTTGCTTGTCTCCTTCAATGTTCATGGCTACGATTATTTCGGGCACAGTCAGGTCGAATAATCTCTCATTCCCCTGAGCCTTTTCCCTGAGCGCCTCCAACAGAGCACATTCCCACCCGGTAGGCTCGTGTCTCCCTTCCTGACTTGCATCCATGAAAAAAGCTTTAATTGATTCTATTTCGGTGGAATTTACACCCAAAGCCAGAAGGACGGCCAACATAGGTCGCCATAGCTCGCCTATCCGGGTTCCCTCCCCGGGGTTGGCCTCATAGCGATCTCTAACAATCTTGAAAGTAACCGTTCAGGCCGCCTCAGCTATGAGCAGGTCTATGGGTAACAGTGACGGAGCAAGTTGACCAGTCCGATGAGCTTGGATAGCCGCCACCACATATTCCACGATATTTCGGTTTTGCTGCCTCA
>Ga0233425_10004108_pt1 | contig 25008 bp, 23 predicted proteins | sample Watercolumn_Towu_2_FD_181712 | JGI IMG/M metagenome (GOLD analysis project Ga0233425, IMG submission 181712) | Freshwater microbial communities from Lake Towuti, South Sulawesi, Indonesia - Watercolumn_Towuti2014_140_MG | ecosystem: Environmental > Aquatic > Freshwater > Lake | place... | reverse complement strand
CACAACAAGCTGCAACATCGGAACAACGCAGTTGCAGTGGCAGCCCATGCCAAGCACGCTGCACCCGACCATTCCGCAGAACATGTATCGGTACGCAAATGGTCGCTTCGAACAGATTGGCATGAGCTGGATCAAGCACGGGTTTTGCGCGCTGCAGCAGACGCTTTGTGGCACCTGCATCCCGGCAGGCTCCGGCTGCCCAACCGTGCTCGGCATTGGTTGCTCCGATCCTTACACCGCAAGTCTGAATGGAGACCAGTCCGATCTGAAGAGCCGAAGGGGCGTGAATGCATCCACCGGAGTTTTCGCGTCAAACTACACCGATCCAACTGCAGAGGCGTCAGAGCCAACCGCGATCCGCGAGCGGCTGCGCGTCAGACGCAGTGATCTAAATTCGACCAGTAACCCCGGCGCCCAGTACTTCGTTGAGGGGCAATATTCGCATCCCGATGACTCAGCAGCCGGGAATGACGACAACAACTGTTCGTACCGCAAGGTCATCGTCGGCTCAACTTGGAGCACAACGCAGGGCTACTCGCTCACCTATTCCGGCAACACAATTCTTCAGCAGCCTGCAATCAATGCTTGGCAAACGATTCAGACTGATGTGAGCACACGCGAGTATGACGTCTCGGGTGACGGACGGTTCATCTTCGCCTACCGCACGAGCGACAACGGCAACGGGACTTGGCATTACGAGTATGCTGTGTTCAACATGAACAGCCACCGCTCCGGTGGATCGTTCAGCATCCCGATTCCGGCGGGCGTGACTGTGACCAACATCGAGTTCAAGAGTCCCGAGTACCACTCCGGCGATCAGAAGGCCGGTGCAGCTGGCTACAACCAGAACTCAGCTTGGACGGCGACCGTTGCCAACAACGCCATCACATGGTCGGGCGTGCCATTTGCCACAGATTCCTCGGCGAATGCGCTCCGCTGGTCGACGATGTTCAACTTCCGCTTCGATGCGAATCAGCCACCGCAGGCCGTAAGCGCGACGCTCGGGCTCTTCCGTCCAACGACCGCAACAAGCACGGCCACTTCGGTGCTGATGACCTCGCGCGGACCAAGCGCTCCACCGCCACCACCCAACCCTGCCGATCTGGACAACAATCAAATTGTCGATGGAGCGGATCTTGTAATCCTCCTCAGCAACTGGGGGAACTCGGGCACGGGCGATATCGATTCGAATGGCATCGTCGACGGGGCGGACCTCGCTGCCCTCGTGAGCGCCTGGTCTAACGGATGAAGTAACCTCACAGATACGGGCGTTGGAACCTGGGCCGAGACGCCTTCCCGCCTGCATCCCCGAGGATTCTTTCATACTTTTTTTCGCCCCCGGGCTGCTCCGGGGGCGTTTCATTTGGAAAATTTGCGCGTCGTTATGGCTATTTTGTGCAGAACCCGTATGTTTACAGCATGATGAAATCCAAGTACTCCAGGCTCTTGAGCGCAGTAAGTCTCGGACTGCTCGCAAGTGCACTCTTGGCGTCAACGCAGTTTGTTGAAGTCGGCGCCGATGTGACTAAGAAGGGCGGTGTGAGCGCGGGTGATACTGTTCCCATCACAGAACTTTCGGGTTACACGATCTTCAGCCCACGCCTGCCGGATGCGCCGCCTGCGCAGTTCCGCTTTACCGCGCCCATCGACCGAGCTGATGTTGAGATCGTTGTTGCAAAGCACTCATGCCGTTCGGACTACTTTCGAGTGCTCGTGGATTCTGGCGACGGCAAGTTGACGCGGGTTGCCGATCCTGTTGTCCGCACTTACAAGGGGGGGATCGCAAACCGTCCCGAGACGACGGTCACTGGTTCGCTACTCGAGAGCGGATTCAGCGGAGTGATTCACCTTGAGGATGGATCCGACTGGGTGGTTCAACCGCTCTCGGACTTCCGCCGCGATGTCGGGATTGGGGATCGCCGCCATGTCGCATACGCGGCTTCCGATGCCATTCCGGATGGGCGCGGCTGCGCGTTTGGCCGGCGCGGCTTCGAACGATTTGGCGTTCCTGGCATGAACGGTGGGGGCGATGCTGGTGGCGGCAATAGTGAGGGCGGCCTTGCAGGGGCAACCCCTGGGCAGGTGGTCATTGCCTGCGAGACGGATTATGAGTTCTTCCAGAAGAACGGCAGCAGCGTGGTTAACACCGTCAACGATGTTGAGTTGATCATCGCGAATGTCAACACTATTTATGACCGCGATGCAAATGTCACTCACGAACTTGGGACTGTCGTGATCCGTTCGGCTTCGACCGACCCCTACGGCGGAACCACGATCGATGCGCGCCTCAACGAGTTCAGCGCGAAGTGGGCTTCAAGTCCGGAGTCAGGCATCTATCGAAACGTCTCCCACTTTTTTTCGGGCTATGCCTTTCCAGGCGGGACGATCGGGCTTGCTTATCTCGGCGGAGTTTGCACAGGGATCAACCAAACCCAGTATGGCGTTGTGGAAAGCCGCTATACGACAACGCTGAACTACCGCATTTCGTTGAGCACCCACGAGCTCGGGCACAATTGGGACTGCACGCACTGTGACAGCCAAGGTGCTGCGAACTGCAACATCATGTGTTCAACCAACGGCGGTTGCGGTGGCATCAGCGGCTCGAACTTGAAGTTGAACACCTTGAGCATTAGCGAGATCAACGGATGGCGAAATCAGGTGTCTTGCGATTTCGTGCGCCCGGTGGCTGTCACGCCACCGTTCACCGAGACTTTTGCCACCACCACACTCCTGTATGATCGCTGGATTTACAACGACGGTGGTTCGGTCACCACCGCCGCACAGAACGAGCCGACTGCCCCCTACTCGCTCAATCTGAACTCTTCCGGCTCCAATGCGTACGACGACGATGAGGTTCGGACAAACTTCATAAACCTCGGCGGAGCGAGTTCTGCGACCGCGTCTTACAAGGTTCAGCGCAACGGTGTCGAATCGGGCAAGACACTGATTGTGGAGTACTTGAACAACACCCTGGATTGGACTGCGCTCAACACGCTCACTTCGGACGGAACGACACAGACGACTTTCACGCCCTACGAACATGTGTTACCGTCCAATGCGCGCCATGCTTCGTTCCGACTGCGCTTCCGACCCGATGGAACCGATTCCACCGACAACTGGTACATCGACGATGTGCAGGTGTTCACGGTTGCCACACCACCACCGCCCGCAAACGACGAGTGCGTCGCCGCCATCACCATCACAGCCGGCAACACTGCCTTCGACACCACGAATGCGACGGATACGGCGCTCACCGTGCCCACGACCTGCACAGCCAACGCGAACGGGCTGTTGGTAAAGGATGTTTGGTACAAGTTTGTGGCACCGTGTGCCGGCAGCACAACGGTTTCGACATGCGGTCTGGCCGGATTCGACACGCGGGTCGTGGTGTACGGGCCGGCCACCGATTGTCCTGGTGTGTCGACCCCTATTCGGGCATGTAACGACGACGCCTCAGGATGCGCGTCTGGTACATCGTCCGTGGCTTTCCCGTCGCTCTTGGGAAGCACCTATTACATTCGCGTGGGCGGTGCGACCGCGGGCGGTTCAGGCACACTGGCGGTGACCTGCGTTGACTGCGCAGCCGATCTGAATGATGACCTTGCCATCGATGCTGGCGATATCGCCGTTTTGCTCGCAAACTGGGGCAACTCTGGCTTAGGCGACATCAATGCCAACGGCACTGTCGATGGCGCAGACTTGGCGGCGCTTCTAAGCGCGTGGGGCCCGTGCACCTGATGTAAAGTTTCTGGCATCAGAGACGATCAGCGCACAGATCCACTCGCGTGGATAGCGGTCGGGCTTGGAGCGATGGCCTGCTGCCCGGTTGCAGCGCTCGGCGGGGTCTTCGTCGGCGTTCTCTCGTTGGCTCGCATCCGTCGATCAAGTGGTGTGCTGCGAGGGCAGCCCACTGCCTGGATCGGAATCGCACTCTCGGCGTTCGTAGGCGTTAGTTCCATGCTCGTGGCTGATCGCCTGCAGTCCGCACAGTCTGCAAACGGCCTCTCAGATATTCGATGCGCGGTGGAGCAAACCCTCGGCGGACGCGTGGACGCTTCCGCTTGGTGGGTCAGTGACGCGCGTGCAGGCTTGGCTGATTTTCAGCGTGAAGCGTCCGTACTGCTTGCCCCCGCAAAGGTCGCTGCGGCAACGCAGACAGGCACGCTCGTTGGATCACCCCCTGTCGCGCGCTATCGCCTTGTTATTCAAACGCAATCGGGGGAGGCCATCGCATCGGTCGAGGCGCTGTTGATCACGGACTGGAGCACTTGGCTTGCGGGACCGCGCCTTCGCAGCATCGAGATCGCCCTGCCGCGGGGTCATGCAATGGAGGCACCGACCGAGTCCGGAGAGCCTGCCGCCAGAGTGCGCTATCCCTCCGTTGACCCGTAGATGCCAGGTGTTACTCTGCCAAGCGATGGCTGATTCCGAAACGCTCGTTGTGAATGAGTTTGAGTCGCCGCCCGTCGTCAGCAAGATGTCGGTGGTTTCTCTGGTGCTTTCGCTTGTGTTCTGCTGTCCGCTGACTTCGTTTGCCGGGATTGTCACGGGACTCATTGGGTTGTTTGCGAGCGGTCCAAGAGTGACTGGAAGGTGGCTGGCAGTACTCGGCATCCTCCTTGGAATTGCCGGTCTTTCGCTGCAGGGTGCTGGTGGCGTAATCGGCTACCGGGCTGTTGTTCGGCCGATCCTGATTGGTCCGCAGGAGGCGATCATCGCAGGTCAATCGGGCGATATCGCAGCCTTTCGCAGCGCATTCATCCCCATCAGTGACGCGAAGGGAGGTTCGGAGGATGCAGCGAAGGCATTCATTCAAGAGGTCACAAGCCGCTACGGCACGCTCAAGAGTGCAGCGCTTGATCAGAACTCCGCTCCTGCAGCGCCGAGACAGGGTGCCGATGACTTTGAGGGGGAGTACCTTCTCGACTTCGCTCAGGGACGGATCCGCGCACGCTGTAGGATCGAAGTGGCGGATCAGAATCGTCAGTTGACCATGAAGATCATTTCGATCGAGATCACAGACTCTCAGAACGGCAATCTCTTTTTCCCAGCACCAGTCGAAGGCATGCCATGAGCACAGCAGCGCACACGGCGGAAACGGCAGTATCGCCAGCCGAGATCCGTATCGCCGTGCGAGACCTCGTCAAGGCATTTGGTGCGCAGACTGTTCTACAGGGAGTGAACCTCGATGTGGGTGCGGGTGAAACGATCGTGATCATGGGTGGATCGGGGTGTGGCAAGAGCACCCTGCTGCGATTGTTGATTGGATCGCACAAGCCGACCAGCGGCTCGATTCGGTTGCTCGGGCAGGATATTGCCAACATCAGTGATGTCGCGTTCGATGACATCAAGCGCCAGTTTGGCATCCTCTTTCAGTCTGCCGCGCTCTTTCAGTCGATGTCCATTGCCGACAATGTGGCGCTGCCTCTGCGCGAGCACACCAGTCTCGATCCAGAGGTGATCGACATGATGGTGAAGATCAAGCTCGAGCTGGTTGGACTTCGGCAGCACGCGGACAAGTTTCCCTCGCAAATCTCGGGTGGAATGGCCAAGCGCGCAGGGCTTGCGCGCGCCATGGCAATGGATCCGAAGATCCTGTTCTACGACGAACCGAGCGCAGGCCTCGACCCCGTCACAAGTGCCGAGATCGATCAACTGATCAAAGAACTCACGCGCAACTTTGCCGTGACGAGCGTTGTCGTGACGCACGAGATGGATTCCGCTTTCACGATTGCGGATCGCATGCTGATGCTCGATGGTGGGAGAGTCCTGAAGGTGGGTACCCGCGAGGAGTTTGAACGCATCCGCCAGATCAGCGACGCGGAAGCGAGCACTTTGAGTGAGGATGATCAGATCATCCGACAGTTTCTGCGTGGTGCAGCTCAAGGGCCGATCACCCGTCGTCGGAGTGCCGATGACTACCGTGAAGATCTCCTCGGAGAGAACGACAGCGTGGAGAATTCTTCACGCGGCGCTGTACAGACGAAACGGATATGAGCGAAATGCCGGTGAGCGGCAGTGAAGATCGCTCCTTTGCAGGTCGGCGCGTCACCGTGATGGGGCTCGGCCAGTTTGGCGGCGGTCTCGGCGTTGTGCAGTGGCTGCTGCAGCGTGGCGCACGCGTGTGCGTGACTGATATGGCCAGCGAAGCGACGCTTGCCGGCCCACTTTCGACACTCGCCGATTCGATCCGATCTGGAGCCGTGACACTACGCCTCGGCGGCCATGCCACCGAGGACTTCACCGAATGCGACCTTGTGGTGGCGAACGCCGCTGTGCTCAAGCCATGGGAGCATCCTCTGCTCCTTGCAGCGCGCCAGCGCGGCGTCCCAGTGACAAGTGAGATCCGCCTCGCGGCGGAGCGACTCGATCGAGCTCGGACTGTTGGCATCACGGGTAGTGCCGGAAAGAGCACGACCAGTTCCATGATCGCGTGTGCGCTTCGCGCATTGGGGCGGCGTGTCGTGCTTGGCGGCAACATCGGCGGTTCCTTGCTTGGTTCGACGGAACCGCGTGACTGGACGGTCTTGGAGCTTTCGAGCGCACAACTCTGGTGGCTGTCGACCGACTCGGGACAGGCGGGCTGGTCACCGCGCGTAGCCGTGCTGACGAATCTGGCGCCGAACCATGTGGACTGGCACGGATCACTCGGTCACTACCTCGCATCGAAGTGTGGGATTCGTTCCTTCCAGCGCGACGGCGATGTGTTCATGAGTGCCTTCGACGCGGACCATCCCTCGCAGGCGGCGGAGATGGCGCGGGCGTGTCCGATGGGCGCGTGGTGGCGCGGCGGGCGGAGTGTGGAGCATGCGCCGCCGATGCAACTCTCAACCCCTGGCGAACACCAAGTGCGCAACGCCCGGCTCGCGTGGTCTACAGCTGCGGCATGCGCTGAGATTGACGAGCAGCCATGGAACGGGGCTCGCGCTGCAGCGGGACTTGAGGCGTTCACTGGACTCGAACATCGTCTGCAGCTTGTGGGGACATATCACGGCATGCAGTGCTTCAACGACTCGAAGGCAACAACACCAGAGGCAACCGCTACAGCGCTGCGAGCCTTCCCAGACTGGTCGCGCGTACACCTGATCGCTGGTGGCTACGACAAGAAGGTGGACCTGTCTTCCGTGCGAGAGCTTGCGCCGCGCCTCGCTGGGCTCTACGCAATCGGAGCGACCGCGCACCAGCTCGCGCCTGCGCCGCCGGCGATTCGCTGCGACACGCTTGCCGCTGCCGTGGATGTCGCGTTTTCGCGTGGGAAGCCAGGCGACATTCTTCTGCTTTCGCCCGCATGTGCGAGCTACGGCGAGTTCACCAACTTTGAGGAACGGGGACGGAAGTTCGTGGAACTTGTCCGAAGTCCGCGATCTACCGCACGCTGTTAGACTTGTCAAAACGCCTCCTGTGCCCTTCTCGTTCATGAGCCGAATCCACACAATCACTGTTGCTTCTCTCGTCGCCTGCTGCGTGTGCGGCTGCTACTCGCCGGACGGTGCATTCATGCCCTCGACAGGCCGCGGCTTCACCTACATCTCCACCCCGACACAGCCTGTCACGGTGACGCTCATTGACACGCGCACGAATGAATCCTTCTACAAGATGGATATCCCCGCGGGGCAACAGTTGACCTTCCGTTTTTCTGATGGAACGACGACGAACGATAGTGCGAAGGCAAATCCCGTCACCATGTCGTGGGGCATGTGGACTGCTGGCGATCAGGTAGGTTCTCTCAGGAATCAGATGACTGCGCCGCCAGCTTCCTGCAGGCGGATCGACATCACCTACCGAACAGCGCCCGAGGATCCACCGCCCGATCCGACACTCTTGCTGCCGCCAGACGCGGCTGATGCGAGTACTGCAGCGGCGGCGGGTGCTGCTCCGCCTGGTGGCACATCGACCTTCACGCGCCCAAAGGACTGACCGACCGATGCGGATTGGTCACGGGTATGACCTGCACCGCCTCGACGAGGTTTCGCCGCAGGGATCGGGGCGGCCGTTTGTGCTCGGCGGAGTCCGCATCGAAGCTCCGCGCGGACCTGTTGCTCATTCCGATGGTGATGCGCTTCTGCATGCTGTCACGGATGCGCTGCTCGGTGCGCTCGGACTTCCAGACATCGGGCAACTCTTCCCTGACCACGATCCGAAACATGATGGCGCCGACTCGGCGATTTTCCTGCGCGAAGCCGTTCAGCGGATGCACGCTGCAGGTTTTCAGGTTGGCAACATCGATTGCACGGTGATCTGCGAGCGGCCGAAAATTGGCCCGCACAGGGATTCGATTGCCGCGAACATCGCTCGGCTGCTGGGCTGCGAGCGCGAGCGCGTGAATGTGAAAGGCAAGACGCATGAACGCGTCGATGCTGTCGGCGAAGGACGGGCTCTCGAAGTGCATGTGGTGGCGCTCCTTGTTGCGCGGTCTTCCGAGGTCTGAGCCGTATACTCGCGTTCATGCGAGCAATTGTGACGGGTCAGATCGGCGTCGAGAAGCGCCCGTATCTCCAACAGGTCATGGACCTTGCGGGCGACCGCGGCGAGCGCATCGAGTTGTTCAACATCGGCGACCTCATGTACGCCGAGGCATCTGACATCACGCCGGGGCGCATCCTCGACCTCCCGATCTCGCGGCTCGCCAGTCTGCGCCGTGCCGCGTTCAAGGATGTCATCGCAGCAACGCAGCCGAAGTCCGATCATCCCAACATCATTGTCAACACGCACGCGACTTTCCGATGGCGGCACGGTCTTTTCAGCGCCTTCGACTTCGATCAACTGCAGAAGCTTGAACCCAACTGCTTCATCTGCATCGTGGACAATGTGGAGACCGTCCACCATCGCCTGCACGGTGAACATGTCATCGATGCAACGCTGAAGGATTGCATGGTCTGGCGCGAAGAGGAGATCTTGGCAACCGAGTTGATGGCGCAGGCCATGGGATGCGGCAACAACTTCTACATCCTCAGCCGCGGTCGACAGCGCGACACGATCGAAACCTGCGTGCGGTTGGTCACCCGCCCCGACATGCGCAAGGTTTACCCCTCATTCCCCATGAGTCATGTCGTTGACATGCCCGATGTGCTCGAAGAGATCGCACACTTCCGCGCAGAACTCGCACGGCACTTCATCACCTTTGATCCGGCTGATGTGGATGAGAAACTGCTTCTCGACCGCGCTCTCGATGCCGCGCGCAAGGGCGAGGACTTCGTCGAGGTTCAACCCCACGCGTTCGGCGGCCGAGAGGGAAATCCCCTGATACGACTGCCCGTGCGTGAAGTACTCGATATTGCCGGCGATATCGATGGACAGATCTACATGCGCGATTTCAAGTTGATCGATCAAAGCGACATGATCGTGTCGCTCGTGCCAGAACTGCCGGGAGGCGTTCCCGCGCTATCGAGTGGTGTGGAGCGAGAACTACACCATGCCTTCGAGCACACCAAGGAGGTGTATGTGGTGTGGAAGCCGAAGAAGAACCCGAGCCCCTTCATCAGTGAAACTGCGACCAAGGTTTTCCGGAGCGTGCAGGAAGCGCTGAACTTCTTTGAGGCGAAGGGCATGCTCGCTCCGGCGTCGCTGTTCGGTCACTAAACACTGCGTACCCCGTGCCGAGACTGCGCCTCCTGGTCGCGTACGACGGCACCGACTTCCACGGCTGGCAGCGGCAAGCGCCGCCCGGGCTCCCGGAACTGCGTACTGCGCAAGGGGTTCTCACGGAAGCGGTTCACGATCTGGTAGGCGCTGCTGTGCCGGTGCTCGGTGCAAGCCGAACCGATGCAGGTGTGCATGCGCGCGGGCAGGTGGCGGCGTTCAGCATCGATCCGCTTCGCATTCCCATCGACCGTGTCGCGATGGCGCTCAACACGCGCCTGCCACGCGACCTCGAAGTGGTTGCTGCTGATGAGGTCGATGAGTCGTTCGATCCAGTGCGAAGTTGCGTCAGTAAGTCGTACAGCTATCGCCTGCGGATTGGCGATGGCTCTCGCCCAAGGGGGCTTGAGGGGCGCGCCACGCCATTCGAGCGGCGTTACACCACCGTCTGTCGACATGCCGTTGATGTCGTTCGGGCTCGCGCCGCGGCAGCGCGGCTCATTGGCACACACGACTTCCGCGCGTTCGCACATGAACCCGATCAGCGGGAGACGACGGTCCGCACCATTCTCGGCTGCGCGATTACCACACCTGAGCCAGGCATCATCCGCTTCGATGTCGCGGGCAGTGGGTTCCTCCACCACATGGTTCGCATCCTCGTTGGAACGCTTGTCGAGGTGGGGCGCGGCCGACTCGAACCATCGGACATCGATCGCATCATCGCCCAGCGCGATCGTGCGGAGGCTGGTCCAACGATGCCACCCGAAGGACTGTGCCTTGAGTGGATTCACTATGGACTGCACGATCGAATCATGAGGCCGTGATGAGAATCCTTCATCTCTCGACAAGGCTCATTGTGGGCGGGTCGCAGGAGAACACGCTGCTGTCCTGCATCGGGAGCGCCAGCCATGGACATCAGGTGGCGCTTGCGTATGGACCGATTTACGGGCCCGAGGGATCGCTGCTGCCGCGCGCACAGTCGGATGGACGACTGGCGTGCTTTGAGGTGCCGGACTTGGTGCGTCAGGTCTCGCCGCTGCGTGATCTTCGCTGCTTCCGACAACTCTCGCAATTGATCCAGGACTGGAAGCCCGATGTTGTTCACACGCACTCGTCGAAGGCGGGCATCCTTGGCCGCACTGCTGCTTGGCGACTGAAAGTCCCTGCCATCGTTCACACAGTGCATGGACTGCCCTTCCATCGCTTTCAATCGCGAGCTGTTCACCGCGCCTATGTCCTTGCAGAGCGCTACGCGGCGCGGCGATGTCACGCGATTGTGAGCGTTGCCGATTCGATGACTCGGCAGGCGCTCGCCGAAGGGATTGGCGAGCCCGCGCAGTATTCGACCATCCGAAGCGGATTGGATACGGCGCCGTTCCTTGGGGCGCATCTGCTCCGCGCGGCGACACGCGATCGGCTTGGGTTGCAGGGCAACACAACGGTCATTGCGACACTGGGACGGCTTGCGGAGCTGAAGGGACACGAAGATCTCATTCGTGCGACTGCGCCTCTCCTGCGCGCGAGCCGACGGGAGAAGTTGATGCTTCTCTGGATTGGTGATGGTTGGTGGCGGAAACGATTGGAGCAGCAACTCGACCGCGAGGGAATCCGAGATCGCGTGATTCTCACTGGATTGGTGCCGCCCGATCAGGTTCCGCCGCTGCTCGCTGCCAGCGATATGGTCGTTCATCCATCTTGGCGCGAGGGACTGCCGCGTGCCGTGGTGCAAGCGCTGCTCTGTGCTCGACCCGTGATCGCTGCTGACATCGACGGCGCATCGGAGGTGTGCAAGCCGGGCGAGACCGGTTGGCTCGTGCCGGTGGGCGATCCGCTGCGCCTGCGTGCCGCGATCGAGCAGGTGCTGGCAGATCCGGCGCATGCCGCCCGACTGGCTGAACGGGGGCAGTCGGCTGTGCGCGTGGAGTACGACGGTGCAGCGATGGTGAATCGACTGTTGGAGTTGTACGGACAACTTCTGGAGCGCCCATCAGTCCGCGGTACGCCGTGATACTGCGCGCACCACCCTGTTCGGTACTGCACCTAGAGTGTCACCCATGAACATCGCCGTCTTCGGTCCGCATCCCGACGATCAGGAACTTGCCATGGGCGGGACGATTGCGCGTTTGGCCGCTGAGGGGCACGCGGTGACTCTCGTCGATCTCAGCAACGGTGAACCAACACCAATGGGCGACCCGCCGACGCGCGCGCGAGAGGCAGCCGAGGCTGCTTCGATCCTCGGGGTACCGCGCATCGCGCTCGGGCTTCCAAATCGCGCGATCGTGCATGATCTTCCATCGCGGGCTGTCGTTGCGAACACCATCCGATCGTTGCGTGCGGACATCGTGTTCGCGCCACATCCGATCGATGCACATCCAGATCATGTCGCGGCAACGAGCCTGATTGAAGCGGCGTGTTTCGCAGCGAAGTTCACCAAGAGCGATCTGCAAGGTGAACCGCACACCGTTCGCCACATCTTTCACTACTTCGCCACGCACCTGCGCGCAGTACCACAGCCAGCCTTCATTGTGGATACGACAGGATTCTCCGAACGCAAGCGACACGCCATTCTGGCCTACGCGAGCCAGTTCGTTCACAATGAGAGGAACAGGAAGATTCCTGAGTGGGTGCACGCCGCAGGGACATACTTCGGCAGTCGCATCGGTCGCGAGAGCGGCGAACCATTCGGCAGCCGCGAGTGCATTCCGCTCGATATCGGCGCACTACGCGTGTAACGGACGAGGCGCGGTCGTGTCTCCCTCAGCGACCCGTTGAACCGAATCCGCCACCGCCGCGCACCGTCTCGCTGAGTGCGCGCGTTTCATCCCAGGACACACGCACCACCGGCGCCACCACCAACTGCGCAATTCGCATCGCGGGTGTCACCGTGAACGCTGCAGGTCCAAGATTGATCAATGCCACCTTCATCTCGCCGCGGTAGTCCGCGTCGACGGTCCCCGGGCTGTTGGGAATCGTCACGCCGTGGCGCGTGGCGAGCCCGCTCCGCGGACGCACCTGCCCCTCGAAGCCGGGCGGCAACTCCATGGCAAAGCCGAGCGGGATGAGTGCGATCGCTCCGCGTTCAAGAACATGGTCCGCTTCGATCGCTGCATGCAGATCCATGCCGGCTGCGAGCGGTGACTGATAGGCAGGCAGTACCGCATGCGGTGAGAGCCGCTGGAAACGAACGCGCACATCGCTCATGCTGCGAGTGTAAGGACTTTGCACACGCCGCTACCATCTTCAGCAATGTCAGCAATGTCGTGCGCCGTCATTGGACTGCTGCTGCTCTTGGCCGTCATTGGATGGCTGATGGTTTCTGGCTTGCGTTTGAGACAACTGGCGCAGGGCCCCTGGATTGTGTGCGCGTCGTGTGGGCACGCACTCGTGCACGGTCAGTCGCGCTGCCCCGAGTGCGGCCAACAGTGGGATGCTCAAGCGGTCGAACGACTCCGCGCTGCACGCAGTCGTGGTGGCACAATGCGTCTTTGGGTGAGTGCCGTGCTTCTTGGGCTGGTGCTCGCCGCCGTGGGCGTGTCGCTCTGGCATGCCCTGCTCGAACCCTGAGACATCAGGTCTCCGCATGGTTGGCGGGAACCCTCCGCGCACAGGCGGGGCGTTCTCACACTTCGCTTCGAGTGCGAATCACTCGAGTGCGCGCAGCGCTGCGAGCACCTCAGCTGTATGTCCGCGAACAGAGACGCGGTCCCAGCGGCGAGCCACGCGACCAGTGCAGTCGATCAAGTAAGTCGTTCGCACAACGCCCATAAACGACTTGCCGTACATCGATTTTTTCTGCCAGACCCCATAACGCACACAGACCGGTGGGCTGCCGTCAGCAGGTGGCGCATCCGACAGCAGAACAAAGGGCAAGCCGAGCGATGCAGCGAACTCGCTGTGACTGTCCGGCGAGTCAGGCGACACGCCAAACACGACTCCCCCGCTTCGCACAACCGATCGGTGCGCATCACGGAAGTCACACGCCTCCTGCGTGCATCCGGGCGTGTGATCGCGTGGATAAAAGTAGAGAACGATGGGCTTGCCCTTGTGTGCCGCGAGTGAATGAGTCTTGCCATCCCCACCGATGAGCGCGAACGCGGGCGCGCGAGCTCCGACCTCCACCGGAGCCGCAGCGATTCTGCTCGATGGAGCGCTGCTCTTCTTCGGGCGCGCGACCGCCCCACTCCTTCCTTGGCGCTTCATGGGGCGGCTCATGCTGACACCACTACGGACTTCGAGCGAAGCGTCGTCAGATCGGCGCGCCGTGCAGGGTTCGATTCGATGTAAGGGGTGCGCCACACTCCAACCCAACGGTTGGGCTCGATCTCATGGAGCGCATAGGGCTCGCGCCCGGGAGCCAGCTGCGGACGATGTTCCTGCGGCAGGAATGGCCACCATGGAATGATGCCGTTCTGGCATCCCGGGAGCAAGCGAAACTCTGCCGGGTTGTCGACAACATCTTCGACAGTCGTCAGTCGAGTGCGTGAATCACGAACGCCAGGAATGGAACGAAACAGCCCCCGCGTGTAGGGGTGCAGCGGGCGATCAAAGAGTTGCTCTACCGTTGCGTACTCGACCACTCGCCCCGCGTACATCACACAGGCCACATCGGCGTTCTCCGCCACGACCCCAAGGTTGTGTGTGATCAGCATGATGCCCATGCCGCGGCGCCGCTGCAGATCCGAGAGCAGTTCGAGAATCTGCGCCTGAATCGTGACATCAAGTGCCGTGGTTGGCTCATCCGCGAGCAGCAGCGTGGGCTGGCAGGCGAGTGCCATGGCGATCATGACCCGCTGCCTCATGCCGCCTGAGTATCTGTGCGGGTAGTCCGACAGCAGCTGCATCTTCGCGGCACGCAGGCGCGCTGGCAGCGTCCGCTCAAGATCGCGCATGGCGTCGACCGACCCCTTCCCCGCATCGACATCACTTCGCAGTGCAACGAGTTCCCGCTTCAACCGCGACTCGATGGGCTGATAGATGCCAACTTCATCAAGCGCCTTGAGCGCGATTTCAACAGCCTCATCTGCACCCACCTTCTGATGCAGGAAGATCGCCTCAAGGATTTGATCGCCAATGGAGTACACGGGATTCAGACTGGTCATCGGCTCTTGGAAGATCATGGCGATCTCCCCACCGCGAATCTTCAGCATCTCGCGCTCAGACAACGAGAGAAGATCGCGTCCACCGAAGAGGATCGTGCCTCGCTCCACGCGTCCGGGTGGACACGGGATCAACTGCATCGTCGTCATTGCAGTCACGCTCTTGCCGCAGCCGGACTCGCCGACGACCGCGAGCGTCTGCTGTGGATGAATCGTGAGACTGACCCCCGCAACGGCCTGAATGCGCGGACCTGCGCCATTGTCGAAACTGACCGCAAGATCCGCCACACTCAGCAGGGGCTGGGAAACAGATGTGGTGGCTGCTGCATTCATCAGTGAGCCGCCTTCCGAAGCTTGGGGTCGATCGCATCGCGCATCGCTTCACCGAGCAGGTTGTATGACAGAACAGAGAGGAAGATGGCGAGCCCAGGGAATACGGCAAGCCACCAGACGAATGTGCCCGTCGCTGCAGTTGCGCTTGAGAGCATCTTGCCCCAACTCGCCTGCCCATCAGGACCAAGTCCGAGGAATGACAGCGTTGCCTCGATCGTGATGGCGGCAGCGATAGCAAAGCTGGTATCCACAAGAACGGGCGTCACACCGTTGGGAAGCATGTGCCGCATGAGCACGGATCGAACGGGGAGCCCCGTGGCCTGCGCGGCCTGAACGAAATCCATCTGCCGAATGCGAAGGAACTCCGCTCGCGTGAAGCGTGCAGCACCTGTCCAGGAAAAGATGCCGATGATCGCCATCATGACATAGGTGTTTCGCGGCAGCACGCCCGCAGCAACAATGAGGACGAAGAGTGTGGGCACCGCCATGAAAATCTCAACGACTCGGTAGAGAAGCAGATCGACCCAACCGCCGAAGTAGCCCATGAGCGCACCAATGGTGACACCGATCAGGACGCTGATTCCCGTGGAGACAAGCCCGATCGATATCGACAAGCGGCAGGCCCACAGAAGCTGTGCGAGAACATCGCCGCCAAGCGCATCCGTTCCGAGCCATGTTCGCCGCGCGCCAAATGGCGTTCCGCGGAATCCATCGAGGTGAAGGACTTCTGAAACCTGTGTGCCCGGAGCTTGTGCGACCAGGTCGCTGCGCGTGTATTCAGGAGACCACGGTATCAGCGTCCACACGGCGCGAATGCGCCCTGCCGACTCGTCGAGCAGGATCTTCTCGTGATTGACGATGGTCGGCGCACCGGTCGCCCAGACGAGTGCGCTGGAGGCGGCCGCCACCACGGCGACTGCAAGAACGCGGCGGCGCGGCGAGAGGATGATGGGGACGGCGACTGCAACCACCGCAGAGAGCAGCCCCGCGAGAGCAATCAGCGGCCACGGACCCGCATCCAGCCGTGCCCACGCGCGCAGCCAAGGGAGCGAGGAACCTTCTGAGGTCCAGACAAAGACTTGCGAAAGAACGATTGTTGCTCCGCCCTGTGCGAGCAGCGCTGCAAGCACGGCGATGCGAAGACTGCGCCCAAGCGCGGCGGGGCCGAAGAAGACCCATGGAAGTCCAAAGATCGCGCCCGCCATCAACAGCCAATCTGTCGGGGTGAGATTCGAAATCAGCGGGAACGACCGCGCCTCCACACTGCCGTCCGCGGCGAGTTGCTCCATCAGGATCGGGTGCGCGTTCGCCAGCAGCGGAGCAAACACCGCAAAGAACCCCATGATGCTGATCCACACGATGCCGAACACCGCGCCGGGCCTTGCGCGCACACGATCCCATGCGTCTGCCCAGAAACTCTTCGCTGCACGCGCGCCGATACCGCGCATGACCTCGACTCCGGACACAGACTCGGGCATCTGCGTGAGTACTTCACTCATAGGCCACCCGCGGGTCGCAGAGCGCGTACAGGATGTCCGCCAGCAGCAGCGCGAGCAGGCTGACCGACGAAATCATGAATGTGTTCGCAAGAATCAGTTCACGGTCGCGGAGATTGATCGCTTCGATCACCAAACTTCCCATGCCCGGGATCGTGAAGATTCGCTCGACGACCACACTGCCACCGAGCATCGCGGGGAAGATGCCAACGAACATAGTGATCAGCGGCAGCAGACTGTTTCGCAGCACATGGCTGATGACGATGTCCTTTCGCGGAACGCCCTTGGCGCGCGCGGTGCGAACATAGTCGGCATTGAAGTTGTCGAGCATGCTTGCGCGAGTCTGCTTGCTCAGCACCGCGAAGCCCCCATACACCAGGCACAGCACGGGGAGCGCGAGATGCCAGATTGTGTCGAGTAGCCAACCGCGCTGCCACACACCAAACGAATCCGTATGCGGCAGAAAGGTCATCGTTGCCTCCGCGCTGTCGTGCAACCCGCTCACCGGGAACCAGCCGAGATACTGGTTGTTTGCGAGGAATCCGATGGCAAACACACCTGCCAGCACAACGGGCACGGAATAGAGCAGAAGGAAGAGGAACCCGCTTGCGATATCGGCAACGCCGCCGCGGCGGATACTCGCAAGTACGCCTGTTGGTACGGCCACGAGATAGATGATCGGGAACGCAATCAGATTGATCAGCATCGTGACTGGAAGCGCAGTCTTGATCAGGTCCCACACGGGACGATTGCGGGAAAATGCCACGCCGAAGTCGGGCGAGTCAATCGACACGACATCGCGAATCACTTCGATCCCCGCAGGCGGGAATGGGCGCGCAGCAAAGGCGATCGTTGCGCGTTGCCTCGCCTCCTCGGCAAGCGACCATGCTTGATGCATCTGTGCAGCTGCGGCGTTCACCTTGGCCCATGCGGCCGCCGCGCCCTTAGGCGCAGCAGAGTGTCGGTGCGGCAGGTCGCGGAACTTCTGTGGATCCGCGCCACCCTTGGGATCAAGCCGCTCCGTCCAGGGCGCGCCGAGCACGCGGACATAATCGGCGAGCGCATCCTTGAAGGCCCGCACCAGTCCCACATAGTTGCGGCGCCGACCCTCCGCATCTCGCTGCAGCGTGCGGAACTCGACGACGAGCGCGTCGCCCGACTGCGGCGTGAAAGTGACCTCAAATGCAGCAGGCGCAGGAAACGCCCACTGCATGGGCGGCTCAGGCAACTCGCGCGGCACGGCGATGCGTTCACCCGATGGCGACTCCAGCGAAGTTGTTCCAAAGCGAACCGGACACACGCGCGCGATCCACCGTCCGTACTGCACCACGACGGGATCGTTGAGCCCGTAACGATCCTCCATGTACGCCTGCATCTGCGCCACCTTGCTTGTGTCGCTCATCTGCCCGCCCTGCACCGCAAGCCCCGCACCGATGCCGCCGGGCGCGAGCGCCACAATGAGAAACACCATGAGCGTGATCCCCAGCACCGTGGGAATCATCAGCAGCAAGCGTCGGATCAGATAGGTGGCCATCGAATGGGCTCGCGCTCAAACGATCAGATCAGAATGCAGGTGCAGGGACGGATGTGCGGAAGAACTCCTCGGGCTGCAACCCGCTGCGGTACATGTTCACATTGCCGAATCGCCGATCGACGAATCGCAGCCATGGCGCCACACGAAAGAATGTGTAGGGCTGCTCCTGCGCGATGACGGCCTCCAATTGCCGCCACACGAGCATTCGATCGGAATCCACCATGCTGCGCCGACCCTGCTCGATCAGCGCATCTGCATCGGCGTTGCGCCATTGAATGAAATTGTCGCCACCTTCGCGCGTGCTCTCGGAGTGCCAAATCTGCCGCGGATCGCTCTCCGGCGCATTGTTGCCCCACCCCATCGTGATCGCATCGAAGTCGCGCAACTTGAGCAGGTCCTGATAGCGGCTCCAGTCCACCGGCCTCGTTGTCACCACGATGCCGGCATTCGTGAAGCTGTCCTTTACAAAGCGTGCGAGGCGCTCTGAAATCTCGCCGCCTGTTGCGTAGGTGTACTCAAAGGTGAACTTGTCTCCTCCTTCGTTTTCAAGGATGCCATCGCCGTTGCGATCCTTCCAACCTGCCTCAGCGAGCAACGCCTTCGCCTGATCGGGATCGAAGGGCAGCGGCTTCAGCGCAGGATCGCTCGCGGGGCTCTCAGGGTTCATCGGACCTTTGGAGACGATCCCAATTCCATCCCAGATGTCTCGGATCATTCGCTCCCGATCAAGCAGCATGGTCATGGCGCGTCGCACGCGCGCATCATGGAATGGCGTCAGTCCCTTTCCAGCGCGAGGCCCGCACTGCCATGCGATGAACGAGTACCCGCAGCGCATGTTCACCCACTTGAGCGCGTAGAACGACTTCTCAAAGTTGGCGTCCTCACGCAGCACCTTGTTGAACTGCGGCGACGAAGGCAGGATCATCGATCCCTCGCCATTGCGAAGCGAAACGAGTCGACCGAGTTCATCCGAAACCACCTTGAAACGCAGTCGCTCGAGAGGTGGCTTCTCTGCCCAGTACTGCTCGTTCCGCACGAGTACGACATCCGTGCCGGGCGTCCATTGCACATCGATGTTGTCGGGCCCCGTAGGCAGGCGATCGAGCTTGAACTGGCCAGATCCCATCATGAGGCCTGTGCCCTGATTGATCTGCGACGGCTCGAACTTGCTGTACCAGTGCTTCGGAAGAATGGGATTGCCGAATGCGATCAGAGTGTTTGTGAAGAACGGCTCTTTGAATAGAAACTCAACCGTCTGTTCGTCAATGACCTTCACAGTCTTCAGATTGTCCTGCGTGCTGCGAGATCGTTCCGCTTCGATGAGTGGATTGCCGATGAAGTCGAGGTATGTCCAGCGAATGTCCTCGGCCGTGACGCGAGCACCGTCACTGAAGCGCGCGCGCGGATTGATGTGCGCTCGAATCCACAGTCCATCTGGGTCGATCTGCCACGCATCCGCAAGGACGCCCACCATTTTGAGCGTCTTTGGATCAAACGATCCGAGACTCTCGCAGACGCGGTCAAGAACACGCGTTCCATACACATCCGACTGGATGTAGGGAACAAGCTTGGCGGGCTGCGCCTCGAAAATCTCGGTGAACTCGCCGCCCACGGCAAAGCCCGGCACAGTGGCGGGATCGGTTGCGGGCGTGGGCGCCGGCCACCGCGTGATCGCGACGCCGGGGCGCGCCCATGCGTCATTGCTCTGCGCTGCCTGAGCAGCCGGAACCGCTCCAGCGGCGATCGGCACTCCAGCTGCGAATCCCTTCTCGACTTGCCTCTGCAAGAGCGCGTCCTGTCGTTCCATTTCGCCGAGCTTGGTTCGGATTGACTCGATGGCCAGTTCCATGCGCGTGCGCTGCGTCATCGACAGCCACACCGAAATCAGCACGGCTAGCAGCAGCAGAATGGTGAAGAAATCCTTGACTCCAAATCGGCTTTGCATGCGACCTGAAAGGCTATCAGGAGCCGCGCTTTCGCCCCACTGCAGTTGGATCTACCGCCTGTCGCAGCGCATCGCCGAGGAAGTTGAGCGCAAGCAGCGTGGCGGCAATGCTGAGGCATGGCCACAAGAGCAGCCACCACCGACTGTGCACCGTATTCACCTCCGAGAGCCCCTCGGAGGCGAGGTTGCCCCACGAAGGCATCGGATCACGAACACCGATGCCGAGGAAACTGAGAAAGCTCTCTGCAAGGATTGCAGCGGGCACTGCGAGCGCGGCATAGACAGCCACCGTGCCCGCAACATTCGGCAGCGCATGCCGAAAGAACTGCCTCACGGGTCCTAGGCCGATCGCACGACATGCCTCCATGAACGGTTGAGATCGCAGGCTCAGAATCTGACCACGGATGACGCGCGCGATCGTGAGCCAACTTGTGGCGCCAATCGCCACAAGCAGCACGATCAGATCGATCCCCTGCCCGAGCACCCCCGCGCGCCGTACCCCCATGCGCTCGATGACCCCATCCACAGCCACTGCGAGCAGCACCACAAGCAGCATCGATGGAAGTCCATACAGAACATCCACGGTTCGCATGAGCGCATCATCCACTCGCCCACCTCGTGCGCCGCTCACTGCGCCGTACAGCGTGCCCACCGTGACGGCGATGAGCGCAGCACTGCCACCAACAAGAAGACTGACCGCACCGCCGAGCAGACAGCGCGCAAGCAGATCGCGCCCGAGCCTGTCAGTGCCAAGAACACGCGACGGGATGTAGTTGCCGGCCGCGCGTTCCTGTTCGACGACGGCGGTGATCGCCTGCGACGATTCCCACCAGGCTGGCGGCAGCAGCGCAAGTTGCAGATTTCCCGCCTCATAACGGCGGACGGGCGCACCACCCACTCGCTCCACGCGCGCAAGCGTCCACGGCAGACTTAGCACGCACAGAGCCACGATGCACGCCAAAATCGCAGCCCCCACCCGTGCAGGTGGCGACCACGCTGCCCAACCGTGCGGCTGGCGAGCAACAACTGAATCGAAGTCCGCGCGTTGGACTGTCACGGTGCGCGATCGTTGGGTGCGCGATCGTTGGGTGCGCGATCTCCACTTGGCGACTGCATGGGTGCTGCGCCATCTGGAAGTGTTGCCGTGCGGCCGCCGAGAAGCGTCTCCTGTCTGCCCTCACGGACACCGATTACAACTTCTTCCACCGTTGCATCGCGTCGACGCGCATCACGCTCAAGATCGATGCGCATGGTGCGTACCACAGCATCAATCTCTGCAAGCTCCATGGCGCGCGAGCGCAGGTTCAAATCAACCAGCCGACCCGCAAGGTCCCGCACACGCGCCTCCGCCTGCAGCGCAGCCGATTCACCAGCCGCACCACGCTCGGTCATCCATGTGCTGCCGGCACTCTCCAGTTCACCTTGGACGCGAATCTCCTCGATGCGCAGCGCATACAGCGCAGGTTTGTGAACGCGCAGGACGGCAAGCGATGTCAGCCGCTTGCCCGCACGCGCGACTGCTTCTCGGAAGGCTTCCGGATCGCTCGCGCGCGCCTGCTCGAGCATGGCCAACAACTCCGGCGAAACATCACGCGCCACATCGATGATCGTTTGAGGATCAGGCTGCGCTGATGTTGATTGCGGCGCTTGCTCGAGCAGCACAGGCAGCGGCAGAACGCGCACCGCCGCGCGCTCCGATCCAATCGCGAGCGAGCCCCACGCCGCAGCGCACACGACCGCTGCAGCGATGAAGAGAGGATGCGCGCTCGCCATATGCGCCGCTCTCCTCGCGCGAATGAGTGGGTGGTCGTTCATCGAGCCTCCTTTGTAGCAAGCGCTATGACAGCGACCTCTTGAGAGATCTTGCGATACGAGGTGTCTCGCGCGCGGAGTAGTGCGATTGGATCATCGCCGCCACGCGCGCCAACTCCGACCGCATCGACAACATCACTATCTGCGAGGAGCGAGACGAGAATCGGCTCGGATGGCGTCCCAAGCGAAACGCTGCCACCACCCGCGACGACCTCCGTCAACTCAGATGCCGTGCCAGCCGGTCGTGGCTGCTGCTGCGACTGCGGCCACACGAACAGCGTGATGCCGATCGCTGCGGCCGCGAGCGCCGCAACCACGCGGCCCCACGATCGCGTCCGCTCTGATGGGAAGCGCAGAACGCGCGGCTCGAGGGAACCGCGCGACGCCGCCTCGAGGCGATCCACAAGTCCCGGACGATCCGAAAGCAGACGCGCACGCTTGGAAAGGATGTCTCGGAGTTCAGGTCCCTCAGCCAACTCCGCGAGCTGCGCGGCGCGCCGCTCGGCATCTCCGTTCGGTCCCTCCACGGGACCACGACCCTCACTATTTGGTGGGTTCATCTGCATAGGGGAACGCTCCTGTTGTTATGGCATTGCATCGGATGAGGCTCCTTTTTGGGCGCGTTCCATAGACGCGCGCAGTCTGGCGACGGCCCTGTGGTGGCGAGAAAGCAGTGTGCCAAGCGGCTCATCGAGCAGATCCGCCATCTGCTGGAAGCTGAGACCGCCAAGATGGCGAAGGTCGATGATTTCGCGGTCTGCCGTCGATAACTCTTGCATTGCGCGCTCAAGGTCGCGAATCCGCGGGTCGGCGTCTTCAGGCAGCATCGGGGCACTGCTGAATGCCGGGTCGTCGGTCTTACCGCCGAGCACCTCGAGGTCGCCGGAGGGACGCGCGTGGCGAGTTCGCCTCCTCATCTCATCCCGCAGGCGGTTCAGCGCGATCGTGAACACCCACGACTCGAAACCGCTGCGGTCTGCCATATCAGCGAGCTTTTCGGCGACCGTGACAAACACCGACTGCGCGATCTCCTCGGCGAGTTCCGCATCGCCGCAGCGAGACCGCACCAGCGCAAAGACCCTCGGACCGAGTCGCTCGATGATTTTCCGCCACGCCCACTCTGCAGACTCTCCCCCACGCGCCGCACTCTCCACGACCGTGCGAAGATCCTCCGCAGAGTCGTCAGCCATGCCCCTCTCCAGCGGCCTGCGAAGTCACAGCGGAAGGTCGTCCTCGATCCCGCGCTCGGCGATCGTGCGCGGCTCGTACGCACGGAAGTCAACTCCGGCTGGAGGAACACGCGACGAAAAGGATCGGAAACAGGTGGTGCTCTGATCCCACACCAACTTCACAACCCCCGTCGGACCGTTTCGCTGCTTGGCAAAGATGAGTTCGGCAATGCCTGCCTTATCGAGATTCGCCTCCGCCCACTCTGGATCGCCCTGGTGGTAGTACTCCTCGCGGTGCAGCATCAAGATCACATCGGCATCCTGCTCGATCGATCCTGATTCTCGAAGGTCGCTCATGCGGGGACGATGCCCCTCGCGCTGCTCCGCCAAACGATTCAACTGCGAGAGGCACACCACAGGCACATCGAGCTCGCGTGCCATCGCCTTGATGCCACGGCTGATCTCGCTGACCTCCACCTGCCGACTCTCGCTGCGCAATCCTGAACTCATCAGCTGCAAGTAGTCAATGAACACACAGGCAATATTGAACTTCTCCTTCATGCGGCGCGCCTTCGACCGCAGCTGGAGCAGCGTCAGGCCAGGCGTGTCGTCGATGTATATCCGCGAGTCCTGCAGCGCATCGCACGCGCCCACGAGCCGTCGCATGTCTTCCGAAACGAGCATGCCTCGCCGCAATCGCTGCCCATCCACTCCAGCCTTCGCGCAGAGCAAACGCTGCACGAGCTGCTGCCGCCCCATTTCGAGGCTGAACATCACTGACGGCGCGCCGCCGAGCGAAACGCCCTCCATCATGTTGAGCGCGAGCGCAGTCTTTCCCATCGACGGCCTTGCCGCAAGAATCACCATCTCACCGCGCTGCAGCCCACTTGTCATTTCATCAATGTCATCGAATCCGCAGCCCACGCCTGTCAGCCCTGTGCCGTCTCGAGCTTCCAGGCGCTCCATCGCCTCGCGCAGCAAGTCCGACAGGCTCGACACCGATTGGCTTTCGCGCCGCTGCGCAATGGCGAAGATGCGCTGCTCCGCCTGCTCAAGCACGATGTCCGTGTTCTGCTCGCCCGCGAATGCCTCGTGCACAGTCAGGCTCGACGCATCAATGAGCTGCCGCAATGTTGCTTTGTCCCGAACGGTTCGTGCGTACTCCATCGCGTACTGCGCGCTCGGCATGCTCTCGGAAAGGCGCACGAGGTACTCCAGCCCACCGACGGCATCGAGCACCTTTCGATCAGTCAACTGCTGCACGATGCGTACCACATCGACCGAAGCACTGCGGTCATACAGATCGACAATGTTCGCGTAAATGACCTTGTGGCGATCTTGGAAAAAGTCCTCCGCGCTGCGTATCACCGACACAACATCGCCAATCACAGCCGGATCCACAAACAGGCAGCCGAGCAGCGCAGACTCGGCCTCCTGCGAATTCGGCGGCAGCGCCTTCAGCAGACGAACGGTGTCCTGCGGATCCACGCGAACGGGCAAGCCGCCGCCATCCCCCTCCCGATTTCGCTCGCGCCGCGCCATCAGGCGGCCGCAACGGGCTGTCGCGTCACTTCGCTCACCTCGCCGACCACACGGTCGCGCATCAGGCGACCGACCTTGAAGCGCACAGACTTGCGCGCGGGCACCGTCACTCGCTCCAGTGTCTTCGGATTCTGCGCCGTGCGCGAGGCACGCGTCTTCACCTCAAACACCCCGAAATCACGGAACTCCAGACGATTTCCTGAAGCGAGTTCACCAATCATCTCATCGAGAAACATCTGAAGTGCTTCTTTCACTTCCGCACGACTCTGTCCAGTGCGCTCTGCGATGCGGTCAACGAGATCCTTCTTAGTGATTGTCGCCATATGTTTTCTAGCCCCACTTCGTTTGATGTGCGTTCCACTTCCAACAACGACGGCCTTCAGTATTGACACTTCGACTTGTTCAGTCAAGAGGTACGACCTGCAACGGCAACATTTCCACCACTTGTCAACTCACTCCGCACACGATCCAGCACGGAAGTTGTCGAAAGCCCGGGTCGATG
>Ga0233425_10004107_pt1 | contig 25026 bp, 24 predicted proteins | sample Watercolumn_Towu_2_FD_181712 | JGI IMG/M metagenome (GOLD analysis project Ga0233425, IMG submission 181712) | Freshwater microbial communities from Lake Towuti, South Sulawesi, Indonesia - Watercolumn_Towuti2014_140_MG | ecosystem: Environmental > Aquatic > Freshwater > Lake | place... | reverse complement strand
TGGCGCGCGTGGCTCAGTTCACGGTTTTCACCAAAGACTATCCGGGCGCGATCGCCGCTGCAGAGGCGGCATTGAAGCAATTCCCGGACGAGCTCATGGCGCGCGCGCAGGAGGCCCATGCCCTGCTCCTTTCGGAGCGCCTCGACGAGGCGAGGGGTATTTATCTCGAGAATCGCGGAAAGACCGTCGCCTCGCGCGGTCACCTCGGGTGGGAGCGGGTGATTGCCGAGGACTTCCACAAGCTGCGCCGCGCCGGTCTCGGGCACCCCAAGATGATCGAGATCGAGGACGCGCTTGGCCTTCCGACGAGATAGAGAGACCCGTAGGTTGGGTTAGGCGCGATAGCGCCGTAACCCAACAATTGCGCATGTCGATGCATGTTGGGTTACGCGGCTAGCGCCGCTAACCCAACCTACAGAACATCACTCCCGCCTTTCTCCGGACGCGAGCCGGCGCTCGAGGAACGCCGAGTAGCGGCTCATGGAGAAGCAGAACACCCAGAAGATGGCGCCGGCGAAGAAGTAGCCGGTCGGCGCCGTCTCGGGCGAGAACCACTTCGAATCCGACTGGATCGACTGCTGCACGATGCCCAAGAGATCGAAGAGGCCGATGATGAGCACGAGGCTCGTATCCTTGAACAGCGAGATGAACGAGTTGACGATGCCGGGGATGACGAGGCGCAAGGCCTGCGGCAGCACGACGAAGCCCATTTTCTGCCAGTACGACAGCCCCAGCGCGTCGGCTGCCTCGTACTGCCCCTTGGGAATGGCCTGCAGGCCACCACGGATCACCTCCGCAAGATAGGCCGCCGAGAACAGCGCCACGCCGATCAGCGCCCGCAAAAGCTTGTCGATAGTGATGTCCGGCGGCAGAAACAGCGGCAGCATCACCGAGGCCATAAACAGGACGGTGATCAGCGGCACGCCGCGCACGAGCTCGATGAAGCCGGTCGAGACCCAGCGCACGGCTGGCAGCGCCGAGCGCCGTCCCAGCGCTAGGAGGATGCCGAGCGGGAACGAGCCGGCGATGCCGACGCTCGCGACGACGAGTGTCACGAGCAAGCCGCCCCAGTTGGCCGTTTTCACCACCGGGAGACCGAGAAGCCCGCCCGCGAGCAGCACGAAGGCGACAATGGGAAACACGACAAGCATGTAGAGCGAGAGCCACAGCTTGCCGGGTACGCGCGGGATCATGAGCGGCCCCAGGCCGGCGAGCGCCAGGGCATAGGTGAGGCCGACGCGCCAGCGCTCCGCCTCCGGGTAGCGCCCATACAGGAAGAGGCCCATCTTCGCCTTGATGAACGGCCAGCAGGCTCCCGCCCCCGGCACCGAGCAGGCGCGCCCGTCCTCTCCCTCCCACACCGCACGCACGAGCGCCCAATCGATAAAGCCCGCTCCGACGATCCAAATCAGCCACAGGCCCGCCACGGTCAGAAGCGCGTTGCTCCACGAGTCGAGTAGATTGTCGCGCGCCCAGTCGATCCCGGGCAAACGACGGGGACGTTCCCAGCGGCTTGCGGCATCCGTCATGCCTCACCTCCCGGCCGGCGCGAGGCGCGCGTTCAAGGCGTTCATGACTAGCGAGGTCGAGAGGCTCAAGGCGAGATAGACGGCCATCGTAATGAGGATCACCTCGACGGCCTGGTTCGAGAGGTTCAGCACAGTGCCCGAGAACACCGAAACGAGATCGGGATAGCCGATCGCCACCGCGAGCGAGGAGTTCTTGGTGAGGTTCAAGTACTGATTGGTGAGCGGGGGCACGATGATGCGCATGGCTTGCGGCACCACGACGAGCCGCAGAGCCTGACCGCGGGACAGGCCGAGCGCAGCAGCCGCCTCGCGCTGTCCGCGGGGCACGCCCACGATGCCCGCCCGCACGATCTCCGCGATGAAGGCCGCCGTATAGACCACGAGACCGGTCAGGAGCGCGGCGAGCTCCGGCAGAATGACGAGCCCGCCTTCCACGTTGTAGCGCCCGAGGCGCGGGTAATCGAAGACGAGCGGAGCACCCTGCCAGAAGTAAGCGGCGAGCGGCAGGAGAAAAACGATGGCAAGTCCGTATCGTCCTGCGTCGAAGGTCTCTCCGTGCTCGAGCCTCTGCCGCCTCGCGATGACCAAGAGGCAGAGGGCGAGCGCGATGCCGGCCAGCGCCGCGACGAGAAGGGTTTCGCGCGCGACGCCTTCGACCGCAGCCGGCAGATAGAGCCCGCGCCGGTTGATATAGGCGCCCGCCCCGATCTCATGACTGTCGAGCGGCATCGGCAAGGAGCGGAGCGCCGCGAAGTACCAGAACAGCAGCTGCAGGAGGAGCGGTACGTTCCGCACGATCTCGACATAGGCGAGCGACAGCCTGGCGATGAGCCAGTTGGGCGACAGACGGCCGAGACCGATGACGAAACCGAGCACTGTCGCAAGGACAATGCCGATGCCGGCCACGAGCAGTGTATTCAAGAGCCCGACCCAGAAGGCACGGCCGAAGCTCGAGGTGTTCTCGTAGGAGATGAGCTTCTGAGAAATGTCGAAGCCGGACGTGCGGCCGAGAAAATCGAACCCCGAAGCGACATTCTGCTTCTTCAGGTTGGCGGCGACGTTGGCGACGATCTCATAGCCGATCGCCAAGAGCACGATGACGAGCGCCAGCTGAAACACGACGCCCCGCCAATAGGGATCGTAGAGCCAGTCGATCCCTGCCCTCCGCGCCACACCTGCATCCCTGGTTGCTCCCCTCATTGAGAACCGTGCCCTCCCTACCGGATGGGCGGAGCAAAGTGCAGCCCGCCGTCTTTCCAGAGCGCATTCAAGCCCCGCTTGATGCCGATGCGGGAGCCCGCTCCCAGATTGCGATCGAAGCTCTCGCCGTAGTTGCCAACGGCCTTGATGATGAGATAGGCCCAGTCGTCCTCGAGCCCGAGCCCCTTGCCGAACGATCCCTCCTGGCCGAGAAGTCGCCTCACCTCCGGTCTCATCGAGCCGAGCATCTCGTCGGCGTTGGCGCTCGTTACGCCAAGCTCCTCTGCGTTCAACATGGCGAAAAGCGTCCAGCGCACGATGCTCGCCCATTGGGCGTCGCCCTGCCGGACGGCTGGCCCGAGCGGCTCCTTCGAGATGCGATCCTCGAAGATGACGTGCTCCTCCCAGGGCCCGAGCTTCAATCGCTCCGAAAAGAGGCCCGAGGAGTCCGTCGTATAGGCATCGCAGCGCCCCGTGTTATAGGCGGCAACCGCCTCGTCGTTCTTCTCGAATACGACGGGGTAGTAGGTGAGCCCGTTGGAGCGGAAGTAGTCGGCGAGATTGAGCTCGTTCGTGGTCCCCGTCTGCACGCAGATGCTGGCGCCGGCGAGATCGCGCACCGATTTTGCTCCGAGCGACCTCTTCACCATGAAGCTCTGGCCATCGTAATACATAACGCCGGTGAAGCTGAGCCCCAGCGCCGTATCGCGGCTCATGGTCCAGGTGGTATTGCGCGACAGAAGATCGACCTCGCCCGATTGCAGAGCCGTGAACCGCTCTTTGGCCGTCAAGGGAACGAACTTGACGCGGCTTGCATCCTTGAAAATGGCGGCGGCAATGCCCCGGCAGAGATCGACGTCGAGCCCCGTCCATTCCCCCTTGTCGTTGGGCTGGCCGAATCCGGCGAGGCCCGTGTTGACTCCGCAGTTGAGGGTCCTGCGCTCCTTGACGAGATCGAGAGTTTTCTGCTGGGCAAACGAGGTGTCCGGCGCCACTGCCAGCAATGCCGCCATCACCGGCGTAAGGAGACGCGACCTTGCAGCCCCGGTGCGCAGTCGTAGACGTCGCTTCTCCTCCTCCCCACGATCGGCAGCGCTGTCGCTCTTGCCGCATCGAGAACGCCGGGCGAGTCCCCCTCCCCACAAGGGGGAGGGGGATCCGCACGGCCGCCGCCAACTCGTGCATGCGACTGTCCCGCCCTCGTGAGTAGGGGTTTGAGGACGGGTGAAGACCCGCGCGAGAATGCCCATTCTATCCTTGCTTTTCCTCATATCTCCGACGGGCCCACCTTCTGCGCTCACTATCGATGACGGTTGTCTCAATGACTGAGTATCTGAGCGAGGAACGCCTTCGTGCGCTCGTGCCTCGGGCTCGAGAAGAACGCCGTTGGCGCGGCCTCCTCGACAATGCGGCCCTCATCCATGAACAGGACCCGGTCGGCAACCGCGCGTGCAAAGCCCATCTCGTGGGTGACGACCAGCATGGTCATGCCGGCTTTGGCCAGCTCGATCATGGTATCGAGCACCTCCTTCACCATCTCGGGATCGAGCGCGCTAGTCGGCTCGTCGAACAGCATGATGCGCGGGTTCATGGCCAGCGCGCGGGCAATCGCCACGCGCTGCTGCTGACCGCCGGAGAGCTGGCTCGGAAACTTCCCGGCCTGCTCCTTGATGCGCACGCGCTCCAAAAGCTGCAGAGCGCTCTTCTCGGCGTCGGCGCGCGATCTCTTGCGCACCCATTGCGGCGCGAGGCAGAGATTGTCGAGAACCGTGAGATGGGGAAACAGATTGAAGCTCTGAAAAACCATACCGACCTCCGAGCGCACGCGCTCGAGGTGCCTCAAATCGCCAGTGAGCTCGATGCCGTCGACGATGATCTCTCCGGAATCGTGCCTTTCGAGCCCGTTGATGCAGCGGATGAGTGTCGACTTGCCGGATCCGGACGGGCCGCAGATCACGATCTTCTCGCCCTGGCGGACGGAAAGATCGATGCCCTTCAAGACGTGAAACGCCCCGAAGCGCTTGTCGACGCCGCGCATCTCGACGGCCATCTCCGTCTCAGCGCGTGGCTCGTGGCGCCCATTCGCGGCCATTTTTCTCTGCCGACTCGTTCCTGCTCTCGCTCGAAGTATGCACGACGCGAAGCTTCAAGAACAGGCGAAACGAAGAAGAGGAGCAAACTCGCTGTGCAGCGTGAACGAGCCCGATTGCAGGCGAAGGAGCAGCGTTCAGCCGGCAGCCAGCTCGAGGTAGAGCTCGCCCCCGCGCTCGATCAAGAGATAATTGCCGGCCCCGTTGAGCGCGGCCAGCAAGTCTGCAACGACATTCACGGACGAAACAACAGGATCGGCGGCTTGCATGAGCCCACTCCCTTCGCTTGGTTGACCAGTGCCAACAGCCATAACCCTTGCCGAAGGAGTGCGCTGTTCCCGGTGAGACAGCCCGTAACGAAGTCCGGGGTTGACCACGAAACCGGTCGCGGGAATAAGCTCATGAGTCCCACACCCGCCCCCGGAACAAACGCCGTTTCTGCCACTTAACGAAGCCTCGCTTCACCCTGCGTCCCAATGCAGCTTGACCTTGGCGCGCAAGCCCGATCTATCGGCCTGTCCAACCAGCCAACGACGAGGTTCGAGCTACCCCCCGTGAACATTCTCGGCATTGTCACCAAGAGCCACGACACCGGCATCGCGCTCCTCGAGAACGGCACACCCGCCTTCGTGCTCGAGGAGGAGCGCTTCAACCGTGAGAAGCATACGCTAGACTTTCCGGGCCTGGCGCTCGATGCCATGTTCGGCGAGGGTGGCGCACATCAATTCGGCGATGTCGACGTGGTGACGACGCCTTGGGACATGGGCCGGCTGCGCCCGACGCTCTTGAAGTGCGTCTTCGGCGAGCTGCCGGCAAGCCTCAATCTCCTATGGCCGTCCGCCCACAAGACCCAGGCTTCCGCCATCGTCAACCTGCCGATGCGCCTCTTCCTCGGGCTCGGCAAGCGCTATGGCTTCACGCGCGTGCCGAAGATCGTGCAGGTCGGCCATCACGAAAGCCATGCCTCGATCTTCTTCGTCTCGCCGTTCGAGGAGGCGAGCGTGCTCGTGACGGACGGATATGGCGACGAGACTGCGACCTCGGCCTATCTCGGCCGCGGCAACATGCTGGGGCGCACCTGGACCGACGGCTTTTTCGAAAGCCTCGGCATGCTCTACTCGCTCGTTACCGAGCACATCGGCTTCAAAGTGTTCCAGGAAGGCACCGTCATGGCGCTCGCCGCCTGCGGCAGCCCCACCTATGCCGCGAAATTCGCCGACATCATAAGGCTGCTGCCGGAGGGCCGGTTCGTCATCAATCGCGACTATATCAGCTACCAGACGCACGGCTTCAACCGGCCTTTCAAGAAAAAGTTCTACGATCTGTTCGGACCGCCGAGGAGGCCGGGCGAGCCCTTGACCGATCACCATCGCGACATCGCCTATGCGCTCCAGCATGCGGTCGAGGACGCCATCATTCATGTGGTGCGGGGACTTTCAAAGCGTCACAAGAGCAGGAACCTGGTGATCTCCGGCGGCGTGGCGCTCAACTGCGTGGCCAACGCCCGCATCCTCCGTGACACGGACTATCAGCGCGTGTGGGTGCCGCCCTGCGCCTCCGATACTGGCGCGCCGCTTGGCAGCGCGCTCTTCCATCATCATGTGACGCTCGGAAAACCGCGCAAATTCGAGCTCACCCATGCCTTCTACGGCAAGGAGTACACGGACGCCGAGATCACGCAGGCGCTGCAATCCGCTGGCCTCGGCTACGAGCGCGTCAGTGACGAGCAGACGCTACTGAGAAAAGTCGCGCAGGATCTTGCAGAGCAGAAGATCGTCGGCTGGTTCCAGGGCCGGGCCGAGATGGGTCCGCGCGCGCTCGGCAACCGCTCGATCCTCTCCGATGCGCGCTCGAACGCCATGAAGGACCTGATCAACGCCCGCGTCAAGCACCGCGAGGCGTTCCGCCCCTTCGCCCCCGTCGTGCTCTACGACCGGATGCAGGAGTTCTTCGAGTTCTCTCAGCCCGACCCGTTCATGACGATGGCGCCGCGCATCAGGCCAGACAAGGTCGGGCTCATTCCCGCCGCCGCTCATGTCGACGGCACGGGGCGCATCCAGACCATCACCCGCGAGCAGAACAGGCGCTATTACGGCGTGATCGAGGAGTACGCCAAGATCACGGGCATTCCCGTCATCCTCAACACGAGCTTCAACCGCCAGGAGCCGGTGGTGAATGCGCCTGAGCACGCCATCTCCTGCTACCTCAGGACCGACATGGACGTGCTCGTGCTCGGCGATTACTACACCCGCGATCGCAGCCCGGAAGCAGTGCGCCGCGCGGTCGAGGCCTTCGCGCGCAAGAAGAAATCGTGAGGCGCGTGCCGGCGCGCCTGATGCTCAATGCACCTTGAGCTCGGTGCCGACGAGGCGCAGCTCCTGGGGCTTCAGCAAGCCAGTGTGCGCGACGATCACCTTGTGGAGCCTGCCCTCGAGATTGAGGGACCAGAAGCGCAGGAAGCCCATGAGCTTCGGAAAGCGCGGATGCAGATCGTAGTCCTGCCAGATGAAGCTCTGGATCAGCGCCGGATGGTCCGGCATCCGGTACAGGATCTCTGCAGTCGTGAGGCTATAGCCCTCAAGCAGGCGGGCAAAGTCTGATTGAGCCATCGATCGGTCCACCTCCAAGCAGGCGCAGATTCGGCAGATGACAATCAGGGAGTTTACACGAAACCCCTTTGCAGAAAACTAAAATGCGCTGCAATAACAATGATATAGCAGCACGCCCCGGCGTCTGCTAACAGGGGCGGCAGCGGCCGTCCTCAATGCTATGATTGATGCAACGCACTCGAAACGGCCGCTCCCTCCCCATGCTCTCCACCGCCCTCACGAGCTTCACCACATTCTTCGCCACCATCGGCCCGGTCGAGGCCGCGGTCCTGTTCGCCACCTTCACGCCGCACATGGCCGCGAGGGACCGGCGCCGCATTGCCATGAAGGCGGTCGCGATCGCAGCCATCATCCTCGCGGTTGCGACGCTCGCCGGGGGGCCGCTGTTGCGTCAGCTCGGTGTCGGCATTCCTGCCTTGCAGACGGCAGGCGGCATCATCTTGCTCATGATCTCGCTCGAGATGATTTTCGCCAGACCGGCGAGCGCCTTCAAGCTGACGCCACCTGAAGGAGCCGAGGCGCACCTCAAGGACGACCTCGCGGTGTTCCCGCTGGCAACCCCGCTCTTGGCCGGACCCGGCGCCATGAGCGCCGGTATTCTGCTCGCAGCCAATGCGCATGGAGACGCCGCCAAGCTGGCCATCACCGCCGGAGCGCTCGGCGCCGTGATGCTGGTGACGCTCGGCTTGCTGCTCATCGCTCATCAGCTGTCACGGCTTCTCGGCGTCACAGCGCAGCGCGTTCTGATGCGCGTGTTCGGCATTCTGCTCGCCGCGATCGCCGTCCAAGCCGTCTTCAACGGCATTTCGGGCAGCGGCCTCCTCGCCGCCCGCTCCGCCGGTTCGGCGTGCCTCGTGACGCAGACTCCGGGTAAGCTCCTGTCATGAGCACAGAGGCCGGCCAAATCCGCATCCTGCGCTGGACGGAGATCGAGAACCCGGATCGTATCGCGGGCGGGCTCGATGCCGTGTTCTTCTCATCGAGCGCGACACAATCGTTTCCCGACGAGGCTGCGCGCATCGCATTCCGCGAGCGCTGGCTCGGGCGCTATCTCCGCCATTTTCCGAATTGGGCCTATGCCGCCATCGGCGATGGCGGGCAGGTGTGCGGCTATCTCGTCGGCAGCCTCGACGACCCCGCGCGCACGCCCCTTTTCGACGACATCGGCTATTTCAAGACTTTGGCCCATCTTACTGCGCGCTTTCCGGCCCAGCTCCACGTCAATGTCGAAGCGGCCCATCGCGGGCGCGGCCTCGGCTCGCGGCTCGTCGAGCGCTTTGCGCGCGACGCAGCAGAGGCCGGCGCTCCCGGCATGCACGTGATGACCGCCCGCGGCATGCGCAATATCGGCTTTTACCTCGGAAACCGGTTCCATGAAGAGGGCGCAGTCGAATGGTCCGGCCGCGAGCTCGTCTTTCTCGCCCGGCCATTGTCACCGTCAACTCCCTGATGCGGCAAGGCACAATCGTGAGCTGACCGTTTCGCGCCAGGTGCGACTCGGAACTGCGCTTCCCTGCAGAGGCCGATAGGGACGCAGCTCGAGACTTGCCTTCTGCTCGCCCACGCGACAAGATCACTCCGTTCCCAGGGGCGCCGGTCGGTCCGGCTGAGATCGCGTAACGAGCGCGAGCACCCTTCGAACCTGATCCGGGTCATGCCGGCGAAGGGACGGGATGCCTTACCAGCTCACCCGCTCGTGCTCGCCCGCTCTGCATGTCCCGCCGAGACCTGAGGGCAAGGGAGACGAGTGTCATGTCGAAGCATTCGGAGCTGGTGGCGAGCCTCGCGGGTCCCATGCTCATCGCAACCGCGGGGTTCCTGCTGCTCAACCGCAAGCACATGCCGGAGATGGCTCAGCAAATCTCCGCAGATTGGGTCAGCGTGCTTCTGTCCGGCGTCTTGATGCTCGCTGCAGGCCTCGCGATCGTGCGCGTGCACAACGTCTGGGAGGCCAGCTGGCGCGTGCTGGTCACTCTCATCGGATGGCTGGCCGTCCTCGGCGGCGCGGCGCGCATGCTCTATCCGCGCCAAATCGCCGGGCTCGCCAGCGACGCCATGCAGCATACGACGGGGATCGCCGTCGGCGCCGTCTTTCTCCTCGTCCTCGGAACGTTTCTTACGCTCAAGGGCTACCGGCTGCTCGACTAGAGCGTTTTCCGCCGGATGTGAATCGCACGGCCGTAGGTTGGGTCAAGCGTAGCGCGACCCAACCTACGTGGAAAACGCACTACCCTCACTGTCTTACACCACAATCCAGGAACACGCCGATGAACCCAATCCCCCGTCCCGCAGAGCTGGTCCGGCCCACGATCACAACGGGGGCGCTTCCAGAAAGCCGCAAGATCTATTCCTCGCCCGAAGGCCAGCCCGACATCCGCGTGCCGTTGCGCGAGATCGCGCTCAGCGATCCCGCCGAGCCTGCTTTCCGCGTCTACGACTCGTCCGGGCCCTACACGGATACCAGTGCCGTGATCGACGTCGAGCACGGGCTCCCGCGCTGGCGCGAGGCATGGATCCTGGAGCGAGGCGGCGCTTCCCTCACACAGCTCGAGTATGCCCGCGCCGGCATCATCACGAAGGAGATGATCTACGTCGCGCACCGCGAGAACCTGGGTCGCTCAGCGGCATTGAAACGCGCACGCGCGGCACTGGCTGACGGCGAGAGCTTTGGCGCCAGCATCCCTGCTCACATCACGCCCGAGCTCGTGCGCGACGAGATTGCGCGTGGCCGCGCCATCATCCCCGCGAACATCAATCACCCCGAGCTCGAGCCGATGATCATCGGCCGCAACTTTCTCGTGAAGATCAACGCCAACATCGGCAACTCGGCCGTCACCTCGTCCATCGAGGAGGAGGTGGAGAAGATGGTGTGGGCCATCCGCTGGGGCGCAGACACGGTGATGGATCTTTCGACGGGGCGCAATATTCACGAGACGCGCGAGTGGATCATCCGCAACAGTCCGGTTCCGATCGGCACCGTGCCGATCTATCAGGCGCTCGAGAAGGCCGGCGGCGATCCCGTGAAGCTCACCTGGGACATCTATCGCGAGACACTGATCGAGCAGGCCGAGCAGGGCGTCGACTACTTCACGATCCACGCCGGCGTGCGCCTCCATCATGTGCCTCTCACGGCCGGCCGGGTGACGGGCATCGTCTCGCGCGGCGGCTCGATCATGGCCAAATGGTGCCTCGCGCATCACAAGGAGAGCTTCCTCTACGAGCGCTTCGAGGAGATTTGCGACATCATGAGGACGTACGACGTCTCCTTCTCGCTCGGCGACGGCCTGCGACCGGGCTCGATTGCGGACGCCAACGACCGCGCGCAATTCGCCGAGCTCGAGACGCTGGGCGAGCTGACCAGGATCGCTCACGCCAGGGGCTGCCAGGTGATGATCGAAGGGCCTGGCCACGTGCCCATGCACAAGATCAAGGTCAACGTCGAGAAGCAGCTCAAGACGTGCGGCGAGACACCCTTCTACACGCTGGGACCGCTCACGACCGACATCGCGCCGGGCTACGATCACATCACGAGCGCCATCGGCGCGGCCATGATCGGCTGGTACGGCACGGCCATGCTCTGCTACGTGACGCCCAAGGAGCACTTGGGCCTTCCCAACCGCGACGACGTCAAGACCGGAGTCATCACCTACAAGATCGCCGCTCATGCCGCCGACCTCGCCAAGGGCCACCCGGCCGCGCAGCTTCGCGACGACGCCCTCTCCCGCGCCCGCTTCGAGTTCCGCTGGCAGGATCAGTTCAACCTGTCGCTCGATCCTGACACAGCGCTGAGCTTTCACGACGAGACCCTGCCCAAGGAGGCCATGAAGACGGCGCACTTCTGCTCCATGTGCGGGCCGAAATTCTGCTCGATGCAGATCACCCAGGACGTGCGGGAGTACGCGGCAAAGCAGAACGAGCAGGCGGCCGGCATGGACGAGATGAGCCGCAGGTTCCAGGAGCTCGGCTCGAAGCTCTACATCGAGTGACGAGCTAGAACCGCAGGCGCAGGCCGCCCGATCCGGTGTAGCTCTCGACCTCGTCCGTCCAAAGGGCCTCCGCCTCGCCGAATGCGCTGACCCCTGGAGCAAGAACGACGCTCAAACCGGCCTTGGCAAATCCGCCCGTTTCCGAGCTTTCCGCACCAGGGTCGAAGCTCAGCGAGGAGCCGACCGCGGCAACGTCCACCGTCTCGTCTCCAACGCGCTGATAGAGCAACGCGCCGGCCGAGACATGAACCGCGAGGCTCTGACCGCCCACGAGCTCGATTGTCTGGCGCAAGCCGATCTCGAAACGCTCCTCGAAGCTCTGCAACAGCCGGCCCTCGACCGTCAGGTTCGCCGTGGATCCCTTCTCCTTGTACCCGTCGAGATGCTGCAGCTAATAGCGGACACCAGCCGCAGGGATCAGCGTCAGCCCGCCGCCGAGGCCGATCGTCATGCCCACGCGCATCGAAGGCAGGAAATAGGCGCTCTCGAATTCTGCATGCGCCCGCTCGAGCCCAGGCGAGCCGGATTGGTTGGACACGACGAGGCGCTCGCTGTCGGACTCTGACCAGCCTCCGGTGGCCAAGACATCGACGAAGATATTGGAAACGAGAAGCCGCCCGTAGAGCCCGCCCAGCGCGAAGTCGGTGTCGATCTGATCACCGCTGTCGGCCACGTAACGGTTTGTCGCTATTCCAGCAAACACGCCAGCGGTCACGCCCGGCTCCAAGCGCGTATGAGCGCCAATGAGACCGCCACCGAAATCCTGATCTGATTGACTGACGAGCCCGCTGCCGTCGAGCTCGGCATGGCCCGCAAATCCGGCCACCCATGCGGCCGGCGCAGCAATGCCCGAAAGACCGGCAGCCGCTCCACGCGCCCTATCGTCCGCAGAGCCGGCTCCGAGAAACATCAGGCCCGACAGTGAACCCGGCAGGCCTGCTCCCCCGCCGGACAACGCATTGCCAAGGACGTTCGAAACACCCATCCCGACAAAGCGCAGCGCGTTGTCCGTGTTGGCGATGCTTGTCGGATCAATGCCAGCGAAATCCTTCCCGGAGACGTCGATCGATGCCGATACGCCGGGAACGAGGAAGACTCTGCGGTTGCCTTTTCGGGCCGTCGTCGCCTCGAGCTCGGCGACACGTTACGCGAGGTCCTCGCAGCAATTGCCACCCAGATCTGCGGCTATCGACGAATTCGGGTGCAGGAGGCTTGCTGCAGCCAGCATAAAGAGAAGAAACCCAGCACAACGAACCACACTTGAATCCATTGCGATCGACCTCGCAGACACTGGCAGGAATTGTTTGAAGAGGGGCCGAAAATGCGGGTCCCGACAATATTGCTCGAGACCAGCCGGTCAATCTCCGCAATGAGAGCAACACCCTTTGGTCTCGAGGCTGTAGCCTCAACGCACCACGCAGATCAAGCCCATATTGGCGGCAAGGGAATACCGGCGCGACAGGGTCGTCCACACGCTCTGCTGCCGGCGATGGTGTCCCCGTTTCGAGGCCGGTGCCTCAACGCACCACCCGGACCAAACCCATCTTGGCAAGCACAGCGGCGGCAAGAACGACATTTTGAGTCGCGGTCCCCATACCCTCAGCCAAGGCATCGATCGTCATCGAGCCGGAGCCGAGACGAGTGAGCAGCGCCGTGACCAGTGCACCATCGGGCAGGGCGGCGGGAAGGTAGGAGAACATCGAATCTCGGGCGAGAGCGGCATAGCCGGCCGCGCTCGCACCCGGACGGAGCGCGATCGCCGTCCCGGAGCCGAGCGGCAAGGTCGGATACTCCTCGAAAGCCCGAAAGGGATCGAGGCGGGCCGCAGCAGATTTGGGCGCACGCGCGAGCCATTGGGACTGCGACGCATCCGTGAGGGCCTTCTTTCTGGCCTCCGCCAATTCGCCATAGAGCGTCTGATAGCGCCGGTAGACGTGGGTCCAGTCGAACAATTGGCGCGCGCGGCTCCTCGCCTGAAGGCCCATCTCGCTCCGCTTCGCGGGCGAAGCCACGAGCTCGGTGAGCCGTGACACCAGCGCATCGAGATCGACCGAGACCGTGCGGCACACGAGACCACTGTGGTGATCGTAAGTCGCTTCACCGGACTCGTAGAAGGCTGCGAAATGTGCGCCGTGGCCGGCGGACGGCATAACCGTGGCAATGCGATAGCCGTCCACGCCGTCGCGCACAGTGTCCTTGTAGCCATCCCAATCGGTGACGATCGCGGGCAGACCGGCTGCCATCGCCTCCACGGGCGCAAGCCCGAACGTCTCCTGCACGTTATCGGAAAGGGAGATGAAGAGATCGGCGGCAGCCCATGAGCGGTTGCGCGCCCCGGCATCCTTGCCGTCGGTGAAGATGGATTTTATCGAGGGCGCATAGCGCCGCGCACCCTCCTTGATGGCCTGCTCGATCGGCGCATTGGCAAACCAGCCGCACTGAACGAGTGCGAGCTTGGCGCCCGTCGTCTTTGCCGCCGCCTCGAGCCCCACGTACATGGCATGAGGGTGGGCCTTGGCGTGATAGCTCAGGCGTCCCACGAACAGAGCGACGACCTCGCCGGGCGCGATGCCGAGCTCCGACCGTGCTTGGCGCCGTTCCGCATCGGAGAAAGCGAAGTCGGCGCAATGCACGCCGAGCGGAATGACGGGAAGTCTGGGAAGCATCGCGCCGTCCGCGGTGCCGAGCCGCCAGGCAAGATAGGCCGCCTGCTCCTCGATGACGGTGCGCACCGTCGCCAGCACGGCCGCCGAGGTGCAGATGAGGGCGTCCCATGGTGCAAGCGGCTCGGTCGGGAGGCCGGCAATCGCATCCATGGCCGTATGCGAGGCCGTGGTGTGCGTCACACCGACGAGCGAATAGGCGGCCGGCCCCGCCCGAAGCCTCAAGCGGGCCTGCTCGGCGAGCGAGGGACCCGGCAGATAGAGCGTGCCAGCCTCGCAGAGAAGATCGACCCGGCCGGGTGCGGCCCATCTCGGCTTCACCTTGGGATCGAGCGCCGTGATCACGCGGGCGAACACGTCGGCCGACACCCGGTGAGGCGTGGCACATGTCAATTCGTCCCTGACCCGGCCCGCGACCGCCGCCCGCAGGAAGGCATGACCCGCCGCCTGCCGGCCCATCAGCCTCGGACCGTCCGTCAGGTAGCCATCCGGCTCGAACAGGATCACCGCGTCGCCAGCCATCGGGGCCTTGCGCTTCTGTGGAGTGAGAAGACGCCGATCAACAGGAACCAACTGCGCCAAACCCTACCAGACGGAAGATTCGTTCCAAAGCAAGGACTTGGCGAGTTGGGGGGCCAGCTCATCCGGTAACGGAACGGGAACGGATTGACGCATGAACGGGCCCATGCCCTGGCGCGGAGCGCGGAAACCGGCTAGCAAGCCTGGCATATGTGGAGGTAGATCAGATGTCGCATCTCACGTTCCGATTGGCACTCGCGCTCGTTGCTGCCGTCCTTCTAGTGCTGCCGGGCGCAGGCCCGACCGCCGCGGCCACGTTCGCGAAGGCAGCCCAAACGGCCAAAGCCAGACCGACGGTGACCCACGTCCATGTCAAGCGCCATCATCGCTGGCACCGCCACCGGCATTATGATGGCGACGTGGTTGTCGAGGCCCCGTTCACCTACGTCGAGACGCGGCCGCGCCGCCTGATCGCGGTCGACGCGCCGTTCACGAGCGTCCGCGTGGGCCGCCGGGGCGTCTGGGTTCGCGCCCCGTTCGTGGACCTCTATGTCCCGCGCTGATGTCTTGACAGAAATGCTTAACGCGGCCGGCGCCCAGGGCGCCGGCCGCTCTGTTTCAGGAGCGGTGCTTCAGGAGCCGTTGAGCAATAGTACGCTCTCCCCACGGCCAGAGCGCCCCCTGGGCGGCCGGCAACCCTGAATTCCGGATCTCGACATAATTTGTCCAAGCGGACATGATCGGGTCCAGACGGTACAGGTGGTTCACGCGCAACTAGGGGAGTTCATCCGTGTTTGGCCGTAGCAATACATCAGATCAAGTCGTTCCGAGGCCGGGCGTTGCACCGGGAGGCGCACCCGCGGCTGGAGCTCAGGTTCAACCCGGCCTGGTGCCGGGCCGCGCCTCGCCGTTCGGCGCCGCCTCCGTGATGACCACGTCGGTCATCGGCACGGATCTCACCATTCTCGGCGAGAAGATCACCATCATATCGCAGAACAAGCTGCAGATCGACGGTGACGTGCGCGGCGACGTCAACGGCAAGCAGGTCATCATCGGCGAGGAAGGCTCTGTCATCGGAACGGTTTCCGCCGAGAGCATCGAGGTGAAGGGCGGCATTCGCGGTGCCATTCGTGCAGCGTCCGTAATGCTTCATCCGACGGCCGAGGTGGAAGGCGACATCTTCCACCAGACGCTCGCCATCTCGGAGGGTGCCCAGTTCGATGGCCGCGTGCGCCGCGCCAAGGACGCCAATGAGCTGAAGCCCAATCTCGACGTCAACTCGTTCCCGTCGAGTGGCAATTCCGGCACGCCGAGCGCCTGAGTGGCGGCATCAGTGACGGGATGGCCCGGATTGCACCCTCGGGCCCCCAGGAACCGAAAGATCCGGAGCCGCCGTCTCGCATGAGACGTGGCTCCGGCTCTGTCCAATTCTTCATCACGGCCCGCGCCGGCCACCGACGGCATTGGCATCGATGCAGGCCTGGTAGATGCGGATGTCGCGTCCGACCAGCTGGCAGACATTGCGCTTGAGGTTCGGATTCTCTCGAATGGCCGCGTCCGAGACCTTCAGCCCGTACTCGCGCGCCACGGCCCCCACGTAATTGTCCTGGCAATAGGGGGTGGCGATCATGCTTCCCGCGACGTTCTGGTAGCCCTTGCTGCACTGGATCTTGGCCTCGGCCGGGACGGCCGCGGCCGTGAGCATCACCGGCACCAGAGCCAGCGCGGCCCCAATAGCTAGCCGATTCATGAAGTCCTCCATCTGTAATTGCCGCAGGAACCAGTGCCCGGCAGGCTCGTGCGGAGAGATACGTTGGAAGCCGGCCGGCAGTTTAGCAGTTCCCGACGAAACACCGGATCACGTTCGCGCCATGGGCGCAGAATGGTGCGAAAAGCCGTTGCCTAGTATAAGCAAAGCCCAGGATCTGGGGGCGCAAGGACTGAGGGACCGGGGTTGAGGGAAAAAACGCCATGCTGACGATCTACGATAAGACGAGCTCCGGTCTCGTGAGACATAACGAGACGGCGCCGATCGGGGCGGACACCGTCTGGTTCGATCTCCTCGATCCCACCCCGGAGGAGGACGCGTCCGTCGAAAAGGCGCTCGGCATCTCGGTGCCGACCCGCGCAGAGATGCGCGAGATCGAGGCTTCGAGCCGCTTCTACCAGGAGAACGGCGCCTCTTACATGACGGCGTACGTACTCAACAATGTGGAGCAACCGATGCCTGACGGCACGGCCATGACCTTCATCGTGGCCGGGCATCGGCTGGTGACAGTTCGCTACGCCGATCCCAAAGCCTTTCCCCAGTATATTCAGCGCATCGAGAAAGGGGAGGCGACGTGCGGGTCCGGACCAGCCATTCTGGTTGGCCTCATGGAAACGCACATCGAGCGCATGGCCGATCTCATCGAGCGCATCCAGGACGAGGTTGACGAACTGGCAGTTGGCGTGTTCGATATCAAGGGCAGACGCACCAAGGCCCGCCGCCTCGATGTGCTGTTGAAGGGCGTCGGCAAGGAAGGCGATATCGTTGCCCGCGTTCAGGAGAGCGCGAGCTCACTCGATCGTGTGTTGCATTTCATGGAGCACACCGGCCGCAGCGGCAGCTGCGATCAGAGGACGCTCGAGCGCATCGATGCGGCTGAGCGCGACGTGACCTCTCTCATGGAGCACATGAAGTTCCTGACCAACCGCATCCAGTTTCTGCTCGATGCGGCGCTCGGCATGATCACAACCGAGCAGAACCAGATCATCAAGCTGTTCTCGGTGATGGCCGTCATGCTGATGCCGCCGACGCTCGTCGCCTCCGTCTACGGCATGAATTTCCGTCACATGCCCGAGCTCGACTGGCTCAATGGCTACTGGATGGCGCTCGGCCTCATGGTCTTCTCCGCCGTGATCCCCTTCATCTACTTCAAGCGCAAGGGCTGGCTGTAATGCCGAAGCGCAGAAGCGTCGGCTTCTGTGCGAAGGTATCGCGCGGGATTGGCGGGGCGGCCGCGCGCAACCGAAAGAGCGATCGGCGCCCCTTCACTCGATCGGCCGATCGAGCCGCATGACGCGCTTGTGCCGCTCGACCTCGGCGCAAAGCCAGTCGCGGAAAGGCTTGACGCCCGCCAGAGCCGAAGCGCCGGCTCGCTCGGCGAGGCAGTAGCAGAAGGGGATCGGCCGCCGGATCCTGAACGGCTCCACCAGCCGCCCGCTGCGCAGCAGGTCCTCGGCCATGATGTTGTCGGCGAGCGCCACGCCTCCGCCATTTACAGCCTCCCGGATGGCGAGAGAGGGATCGTGGAAGATCGATCCCGCGTTGAGGTCCACTCCGGTCACGCCTTCTGCCTCGATCCACTCGCCCCACCAGGCCGTCGTGTTCTCGTGCAAGAGCCGGAACCGCGCAAGATCGGCGGGCTTTCTGAGGCCGTTCTTGCCCTTGACCAGCTCGGGCGCGCACACCGGCATGATGAGGAGGGAAACGAGGCGGCTCGTGAGCGGCAGAGACACGTCGTCGGCCGCGAGCAGGACGCGCAAGTCGGCACGGGGATTGCCTCCCTTGCCGCTGTCGTCGTGAACGGAAAGCTCGATCTCGCAGTCCGGATGCGCCGCCCGGAATCGCGGCAGCCGGTCGGCCAGCCACAGGTTCATGAACGTGGCGTTGACAGAGAGCGTGATCCGCTTCTGCTTTCGCCGCCGAACCGGACCATAGGCATTGATCTCCTCGGTTGCGTCCTGAATGATCCTGAACGCCTCCGAGATGCGCCGCGCGTAGTGCTGCGCCTTCTCTGTGAGCTGCACCTCGCGGAAGCCGCGCTCGAACAGCTCGACGCCGAGCGCCTCCTCAAGAGTGCGGATATGGCGGCTCACCGCGGACGGTGAGAGTGCCATCTCCGCGGCAGCCTCCTTGAAGCTCAACCGCCGCGCAGCGGCCTCGAACACCCGGATCGCGTTGAGTGAGGGCAAGGGCATGGCGTGCTTTCATGCTCAGTTGAGTTTTCTGCAACTCATTCTTGAGCTATTACCTTTTGTCGCGAGCATTCGCAAGGTGCAACGTCAAGGCAGCTCCTTTCAGCGTTTTCCCGTTCGCAGGTGCCCTATGCGCTTCTCCGCCTCGCTCGCCGCCGCCCTCGCCGCAACAGCCCTGTCGTCATTGCTGCCCTCGAGCATGGCGATGGCTGCCGGTAAGACCGTCCGGATCTATTTCTGGTACGAGTACGTTCCGGAGAAGGTCATCAAGTCGTTCGAAGCGAAGACGGGCATCAAGGTCGTCTACGATTCCTTCGAATCGACAGAGATGCTGACGACCAAGGTTCTGGCAGGAAAATCCGGCTACGACATCGTCATGCCGACGGCACAGGTCCTTGGACAATATATTGCCGCCGGAGCCTTGCAGAAGCTCGATCAATCGAAGCTGCCGACCACGAAAGACCTGAACCCCGACATCATGGCTCTCGTCGCGAGCCAGGATCCGGGCAACGCCTACGGTCTGCCCTACGCCTATGGAACAACAGGCATCATTTACAACCCCGCGAAGATCGCGAGGCTCATGACGGATGCTCCGACCGGCAGTCTTGACATGATCTTCAAGCCCGAGGTCGTCTCAAAATTCAAGAAATGCGGCGTTGCCATGGTCGATTCGCCGGAGGGCGTGGTGGCCGTGGCTCTGCGCTATCTAGGCTTCGACCCCTATTCGACCGACGAGGCCGAGATCACCAAGGCCTTCGACCTTCTGAAGTCCATCCGGCCCAACATCAGCCACTTCCGAACAGGCTCGATCATGAACGAGATGGCGCTCGGGGATATCTGCCTGGCACTCGGCTGGAGCGGCGACGCCATGGTTGCAGCCAGCCGCGCCGAGGAGACGAAAAGCGGCAACGAGGTTCGCTATGCGATTCCGAAAGAGGGGACGGAAATCTTCTTCGACATGATGGCGATTCCGGCCGATGCGCCGAATCCTGACAGCGCACAAGCCTTCATGAGCTTCGTGCTCGAGCCGGAGAACATTGCTGAGTTCACCAACACCGTGTTCTATCCGAATGCCAACCTCGCGGCGACGCCGTTGGTGGAGGAAAGACTGAGGACCAACCCCAACATCTATCCGTCGAAAGACACCACAAGAACGCTATTTGCAGCTCGAGGCCGCGATGCCAAGTCGATGAAGCTCATCACGCGCCTGTGGTCGCACTTCAAGACCGGACGCAAATAGGCCCATCGGAACCCTATTCGCGAGTGCCCCGCAGAACAGAGACACCACATCGAGAACGGACGACAACCCATGACCGACATGCCAAGACCCCAGCTCCGGCCCCGAGAGGTCGATTCGGCCATATTCGGCAAGGACATCATGGGCGGCTCGCACGAGCCGCTTTACTGCGGCGTGCTCTCCTTCATGCGCCGGCGCCTCACACGCAACCTCGCCGGGGTCGATGTCGCCGTGTGGGGCATCCCATTCGATGCCGCAGTCTCGAACCGTCCCGGCGCCCGGTTCGGGCCCCAGAGCGTGCGCCGCGCCTCTGCCCTCCTCGAAGGCGACCCGCAGTATCCATTCCGCGCCGATCCCTTCGCGAAGCTCGCCGTCATCGACTACGGCGACTGCTCGCTCGATTACGGCCGCCACTTCGATGTTCCCTATCAGATCGAGGGGCAGGCCAGCGAGATCATCGAGCAGGGCGCCAAGCTTCTGTCGATCGGCGGCGACCATTACGTCACCTGGCCGCTGCTCAAGGCCCATGCGCGCAAGCACGGGCCGATGGCACTTGTGCAGTTCGACGCGCACCAGGATACGTGGTTCGACGAGGACGTGCGCATCGACCACGGCTCGTTCGTGGCACGCGCCGTACGCGAGGGAATCATCCTCCCCGAGCATTCGATCCAGATCGGGATCAGGACGCATGCACCCGACACGTGCGGGCTCGAGATCATCTACGGCGAGGACGTCGAGGCCCTGGGCGTCAGCGGCGTCGTCGAGCGCATCAAGGCGCGGACTGGCAGCATGAAGACCTATCTCACCTTCGACATCGATTGCATGGATCCCGCCTTTGCGCCGGGCACCGGCACGCCGGTTGCGGGCGGGCTTTCCTCGCGTGAGGCGCTGATGATCCTGCGCCGCCTCGGCTTCCTCGACATCGCCGGCGCAGACGTCGTCGAGGTGGCGCCTGCCTATGATCATGCCGACATCACGTCGATCGCGGGTGCGGCGGTGCTCCAGCACTACCTGGGGCTGCTGGCGGAACGGAAGTAGGCCCCTTTATCCAAGCAGGTCAGACGATTGGGTCTCTCCCGGCGCCAGATGGCGGCCGGGAGCGGCCCGATGTTGCAAATCCTCCCCGCACGCCTACATTCGAGGCTCGACATCGTGATGCCTTGCGCGAAGCCCGCGCGGGCCTTGAACGGGGGAAGCTCGTGTACACGATCAGGCCGAAGGGCGTTCTGCGCCGCACCTACCATTTGAGGTCGGCCGACAAGATCAGCATCTCCGACTTCGACAATCTGGCGGCCGACATTCGTCAGCGCCCGAGAAAAGTGCGCAAGGTCGGGCTCGTCGCCGCTTGCCGCGCGACGGAGCGGCGCATCGTTCACACTTGCTGGGAGAGCGAGGTGACGACCAATGTCGCCGAGCCTGGCGACTGGATCGTCACCAACCTCGACAAGCACGGCGCCGTTCTCCGCGACCGGAGCAACAATCAGAATACCTACGTGGTGAAAGCCGCGAGCTTCGACCGCATCTACATGCGGGCGGCGGGCGAGGACGGCGAATTCGGCCCTCTGTTCAAGGCGCGTGCTCAGAACGTGGTCGAGGCGCTCTACTTCGCCGACGGATTCGACATTCTCGCGCCCTGGAACCACCGCCAGACGGCCGACGCGGGATATCTCCTTCGCAACGGGCCGGAGGTCTATGGCAACGAGAGGACTGCCTTCGAAGCCACCTACGAGGATGTCGCCTGAGCCGTTCCGGAGGCCGGAATGGGTAGGAACGAGCCCTCGTATTTGCCCTGATCGAGGTCCGCGAGGCGCACCCATTCCGCCAGCTCGATCGACATCGTCGAGTGCACCCTGTCGACGAACTGAAGCACGGTTGCCGTCTCGCCCCGCGCCGCAGCCAGGCGCGCGGCCGGCATGAGCTGCTCGATCTCGGAGAAATTCTGCTCCATCACCTTGAAGCGCGCGGCGTTGCGGGCCGATGCGCTGAGGTACGCTAGATAGTCGACGAAAATCCAGACGAGCACCATGAGGAGCCCCAGGATCAGGAATTTCTGATCGATCTCGTAGCGCTCGCTCAACTGCAGCTTCGACATCAGCCACGCAGCGCTCCGGCTCTCTGACCCGATGAGCGGCAGCGGGCCCTGCTCGTCGAGGCTGCCGACCCAGCCAACCAAGAGCACGCCGACCCACAGAGCGAGACCGGCCATGACCCAGTGTCTTGTCCTTACGGCCCGCCTGGTCTTGTTCAGATGCATCGCGTGCTTCTTGCTGAAGTAGGCCTTCTGCACCTCGATCTGCCACCGCCTGAAATACTCGAGCTTCAAGGGCAGGAGCGGCAGAGAGCCAGCGAGTGGCATGCGGGGCTCGGCGGCAAAGACGCGCTTGAAGTATTCGACGCGGAAGGCCTCGGCCTTGGCGCGCGACTTCTTCCAGGATTCGTAGAACAGATTGGGCCGCAGAAAATGCGCCGCTAATGGCGTCATCACGAATATGATCAGGATCGCAAAAGGCGCGTACGACTCGATCGTGGCCGCGAGGCGCTGCACCTCGTCGACGCGCTGTTGGTCGTCGAGGCTGATCAGCCTCGACGTCTCGAGAGCCCAAAGGTATTGGCGGGCGAGAAATTCGGGCAGCCGGAACGCGATTATTATGGCGATCACAGCGGCGAGCGCGAGAATGAGGCCCACGCCGAGCCTGCGGCGCTTGTAGCTCGACTGCGCCTCGTTCGAAGGCCGGTCGTTCGCGAGATAGGTGCTCCGCGCCTCAGAGACGGGAGCGGATCTCAGAACCTCGATGAGTTCACCTGTCTCGGGCAGGAAGCACGTGAGCGGCTTGATGTGCGAGGGCTCGAAGGTGTCGAATTTGAGGGAGTCATTGCCGGGGATGTTGAACCCAACCGCGCCAACAGCGCGCTCGATCCTCATCTGCTCCTCCGCTGTCGCGGTCGCGATCGTCATGGGTACTCCCTCCTAGTGTCCCGTTTCCGACGTGCGCACACAGCCAGCCACGCGCTCGGTTGCGAACTTCGGAAACAAAAGGGACACTAGAGCAATTTTCTCGTAGGTTGGGTCAAGGCACGCTTCTTCAGCGGGCCGCGACCCAACAACTTAATGCGCTCCGTGAGATGTTGGGTCGCTACGCTTGACCCAACTTACGGCCTTGACCGCACAATAGTGGAATTCCACGCCAGAGGTAGACTCTTCCCTTACCGGCGGCCGGCGGCCTATGCTGGCGGCCCATGGCCACCCGTTTCGCTCGAGACCGGACACCCGCAATGACGCGCTGCAAGGTAACACTCGTGCTCACACTCCTCCTCGTGTGCTCGACGCTTCCCGATTATGCGCGGGCGGCCGGGCCGAGGGGACAGGCGCTGGTCGTCGGCGTGGGCCTCTACAGCAATCTCAATCTGGGCACCAAGAATCCCAATCTTACCAATCCCGAGCAGGACGCCCGGAAAATCGCCGAGGCGCTGACGGCCATGGGGTTCAATGTCCGGTTGCTTCTGAGCAGCACCGGCACGGCGCAGCGGTCGCTGATCGAGGAGGCCTGGCGCACGCTCCTCAGCGAGACCAAGCCCGATGAGACCGCACTGTTCTATTTTGCCGGGCACGGCGTCGAGCTCTACGGGCGCAACTTTCTGGTGCCGCAGGACGCCGTCTACAACGCCTCCGACAAGGGTGACCGGCTGAAGACGCTGACGCGCACCGCGCTCGACTTCCAGGCCTTCTTTCTCGCCGAGCTCGGCGCCCGGCAGAAGAAGCAACCCGGCCTGATGGGTCTCTTCATCATCGATGCGTGCCGCGAGAACCCTTTCAAGGACACGGAGAAAATGGACGAATCCGTGCCCGTGGGCTTGAAGGCGATCCTGCCGCCCAAGGACATGTTCGTCATGTACTCGGCCGGCATCCAGCAGTTTGCGCTCGACGGGCCCAAGGACGGCAACTCGGTCTATGCTGACCAGCTTCTCGGCATTCTCGGCGACCAGAAGAAGCGGGAGTCGTCGCTCGCCAACATCGCACAGAGCCTGCGCTTCGAGGTCTACAACTACGCGCGAACGCAAAGCCATACGCAGACGCCCGCCTACTACGATCAGCTTGCGGAGAGCCGCTCCATCCTGGGTGAAAAGCGACCCATCGAGCTCATGGCGAACGTTGCGACCCACATTTCAACGCGGGATCTCAGCGCCAAGGACATTGTCATCGACTGCCCCTATTGCCCGGAGGTGGTCACCATCGAAGGCCCCGCGGGGCGGCGCTATGGAATCGGCAAGTTCGAGGTCACGAACAGGGAGTGGGATGCGTGCGTCCGGGCCAAGAAATGCACCGGTGAGCTGAGGTCGAGCCCCGGCCAGTCACGACTGGAGCGCCTGCCGGTCACCCACGTGTCCTATCAAGATGCCGAAGACTACTTGAAATGGCTGACCGGGCTCACAGGCCATGCCTACAGACTTCCGGCCGAGGACGAGTGGGAGCACGCAGCACGTGCCGGCACGACGACGCCGTACAGCTTCGCAGAAAGCGGGCGGGCGCTCGAGCTCCTCTGCTTCTACGCCAATGGCGCCGATCGGACCGCGGGCGCCATCTCCAGCGCCAATCCTGCCTGCAACGACGGCGTAGGCCGCGAGGTGGCACCCGTCGGCACCTACAAGCCCAATCCGTTTGGGCTTTCCGACGTGCACGGCAATGTCTGGGAGTGGGTTGCGGACTGCTGGTCGCCCGATAGAAAGCCGGCAATCGGCACAGCGCCCTGCGCGACCCGCGTCGCGAGAGGCGGCTCCTGGCGCAGCGGACCCGAGGCCTTGATGAGCCATTCGCGAACCGGCTTTCCCGCCGATCACAGCCGCGCCACGCTCGGCTTTCGCGTCCTTCGCGTGTTCGATGAGTGAGCGCAGGGAGGTACGAAAGGCTCCTCGCACCCCACGCTTCGTTTTTTGCAAGAGCGGTTTCCGCCTGATGTGAATCGCACGGCCGTAGGTCGTAGGTTGGGTCAAGCGCAGCGCGACCCAACATCTCACGGCTGACACAAAGTCGTTGGGTCGCGGCCCGCTGAAGAAGCGGGCCTTGACCCAACCTACGTGGAAAACGCTCTAGCCGGCCCAGTGCAAGGCGAGCGCGAGCGCGCCGCAGATGCCGAGCGTCGCGGCGATGCCGCGATGAAGCGCGAACAAGAGCACGAAGGCGAGCGCCGAGAGAAGGAGAGCCTCCCAGCGCACGCTCGAGAGTTGAGGAACGTGC
>Ga0233425_10004106_pt1 | contig 25032 bp, 18 predicted proteins | sample Watercolumn_Towu_2_FD_181712 | JGI IMG/M metagenome (GOLD analysis project Ga0233425, IMG submission 181712) | Freshwater microbial communities from Lake Towuti, South Sulawesi, Indonesia - Watercolumn_Towuti2014_140_MG | ecosystem: Environmental > Aquatic > Freshwater > Lake | place... | reverse complement strand
ACCTTTGCGGAACACTTCGCAGCTCAGTCGATGCGACGTGCGTTCACGCACACCGGTCTGCACATGGCCCGCCAAATCCGGTTTTTGCGGCGCGGCGAGGGGGTGACGAATGTTGACGATCATCAGTCGTAAGCGCATGTTCACCCCACGGTCGGACCGGCCGCCGCGCTGAAGGGACTTCGCCCCCTCGTCTCTTGGGTGTGGCAGGCCGGTCCGGTCGTCCTCATGAAAAGGCCGCCGCTCGACACGGCGGCTTTTTTCATGTCCGTTCGGGCCGCGCGCCTCGCGCTGCTTCGGTCTCTCGCCATCGGCGGAACATGCGTCTGGGAACCTGTCTGCTGCTGGCCGCCCTTTCCGCGGGCCTTGGGCTCGGCCTGCGTCTCGTTCTGCCGGTGACGCCTGTTGACGCATCGTTTCGCGACGTGATGCGCCTCTATCAGTCGCAGGGCGAGCCGGGGCGCAGCAACATGCCGGAAACGTCGGCGCCGTAGGAACACCGCATTGCCAGGCGACGCTCGCCGGCCGTACCGAGGCGGGACCTATCGGGTGCCCGGTCTCGACGGGATCGGACCTCCGGCCATCTGACGCGTTCCTGCGGACCGGCCCGGACCCGGTGGCCGTGAACGACATCGACGAGTGTGTGAGGGATGAACGAGAGTTCGCCGATACGCAGGGAGACCGCCCGGGAATACCGGACGGCGGACCCGGTGCCGACCGCGCCGGTCCGCCGACGGCGGAAGTTCGGCCGCTGGATGCTCGCGCTGCTGATTCTCGGCGGAGCCGGCGCAGTGGCCCATCGCACCTACGACGCCCGGCAGAAGCCAACGGAGCAGACGGCGCAGGCGCCGGGATCGGGCGGTCACGGCCGCGGCGGGCGGCCCGCCGAGATGAAGCAGGCGGTCGGCATCGCGCCGGTCGTGACCGGCGACATGCCGGTGGTGCTGCAGGGGCTCGGCACCGTGACGCCGCTCGCCACCGTTTCGATCCGCTCGCAGATCAGCGGCTACCTCACCAAGATCGGCTTCCGCGAGGGGCAGATGGTGAAGGAGGGCGATTTCCTCGCCCAGATCGACCCGCGCCCCTACGAGGCGCTGCTCGCCCAGTATCAGGGCCAGCTCGCCCGCGACCAGGCGCTGCTGCAGAACTCGAGGCTCGACCTTCAGCGCTACCAGACCCTGAACCGGCAGGATTCGATCTCGAAGCAGAACGTCGACACCCAGGCCGCCCTGGTGAAGCAGAACGAGGGGACGGTCGCGGCCGATCAGGCGCTGGTCGATCAGCAGAAGCTCAACCTCACCTATGCCCGGATCGTCTCGCCGGTGGAGGGCCGGGTCGGCCTGAGGCAGGTCGATCTCGGCAACTACATCACCGCCGGCTCGACCAACATCGTCGTGGTCACGCAGCTCCGCCCGATCTCGGTGGTGTTCACGCTGCCGGAGGACGACGTGGCGCGGGTGATGCGCCGGCTGCGCCAGGGGGCGAAGCTCACCGTGCGCGCCTACGACCGCAGCGACCAGCACGAGATCGCGACCGGCCGGCTCGAAACCATCGACAACCAGATCGACACGACGACCGGCACGGTGAAGCTGCGGGCGATGTTCGAGAACGAGGAGGAAACCCTGTTCCCGAACCAGTTCGTGAACGCCCGCCTCACGGTCGAGACGATCCAGAACGCGGCCCTGGTGCCGAACGCCGCGATCCTGCGCGGTACGCCGGGCACCTACGTCTACCTGATGGACGGCGACGAGAAGGTCACGGTCCGCCCAATCAAGACCGGCGAGACCGACGGCGTGAACACGGTGGTGGTCTCGGGCCTCGCCCCGGGCGACCGGGTCGTCACCGACGGCACCGACCGCCTGCGCGAGGGCGCCCCCGTGCGCGTCGTCGGCCACGCGAACGGCCCGCAGGCCGCCGCACCGGCCGCGGGCGCGCCCGGCGCGACGCTCCCCGCGACGCCGGCCGCCGGTGCGGCGGCGGGCTCGACGGAGAATGGACAGGAGCGCCGGGGACGCCGGCGCCCGGCACCGTAAACGGATGCGGCCATGAACCCGTCCCGCATCTTCATCCTGCGGCCCGTCGCGACGACCCTGTCGATGCTGGCGATCCTGATCGTCGGCGCGGTCTCCTACCTGAACCTGCCGGTCTCGGCCCTGCCGGCCGTCGATTACCCGACGATCCAGGTGCAGACCTTCTATCCGGGTGCGAGTCCGGAGGTGATGACCTCGGCGGTCACCGCGCCGCTGGAGCGGCAGTTCGGCCAGATGGCCAACCTCAACCAGATGTCCTCGCAGAGTTCGGCGGGGGCCTCCGTCATCACGCTCCAGTTCAACCTCGACATCCCCCTCGACATCGCCGAGCAATCGGTCCAGGCGGCGATCAACGCGGCGGGCAACCTGCTGCCGACCGATCTGCCCGCCCCGCCGATCTACGCCAAGGTCAATCCGGCGGACGCGCCCGTGCTGACCCTGGCGCTGACCTCGGCGACGATGCCGCTGACGCAGGTGCGCGATCTCGCCGAAACGCGGCTCGCTCAGAAAATCAGCCAGATCGCCGGCGTCGGTCTCGTCAGCATGGGCGGCGGGCAGCGGCCGGCGGTGCGGGTGCGGTTCAATTCCCTGGCGATGGCCGCCTACGGCCTCAACATCGACGATCTGCGCACGACGATCGCCAACCTCAACGTCAATACGCCCAAGGGCAACATCGACGGGCCGACCCAGTCCTACGCCATCAACGCCAACGATCAGGTCCGCGACCCGGCCGTCTACGCCAGCGCGATCATTGCCTACCGCAACGGCTCGCCGGTCCACCTCACCGATGTGGCCCAGGTCGTGGACGGGGCCGAGAACACCCGGCTCGGCGCCTGGGCCGATCGCACGCCCGCAGTCATCCTGAACATCCAGCGCCAGCCCGGCGCCAACGTCATCGACACGGTGGACCGCATCAAGCGGCTGCTGCCGCAGCTTCAGGCGACCATGCCGGCCGCGGTCTCGATCGCGACGCTGACCGACCGCACGACGACGATCCGCGCCTCCGTCCACGACGTGCAGTTCGAGCTGATGCTCGCCATCGCGCTGGTCGTGATGGTGATCTTCCTGTTCCTGCGCAGCTTCTCCGCAACGCTGATCCCGAGTCTGTCGGTCCCGCTCTCGCTGATCGGCGCGCTCGCGGCGATGGATGCCTGGGGCTTCTCCCTCGACAACCTCTCGCTGATGGCGCTGACCATCGCCACCGGCTTCGTCGTGGACGACGCCATCGTCGTCATCGAGAACATCGCCCGCCATGTCGAGGAGGGCGACAGCCCGTTCGAGGCGGCGCTGAAGGGAAGCCGCGAGATCGGCTTCACCATCATCTCGCTCACCGTCTCGCTGATCGCGGTGCTGATCCCGCTGCTGTTCATGGCCGACGTGGTGGGGCGCCTCTTCCGCGAATTCGCGATCACGCTGGCGGCGACCATCGTCATCTCGGCGGTGGTCTCGTTGACCCTCGTTCCGATGCTGTGCGCGCGGCTCTTGAAGCCCGTCGCCCACGGCGCCGACACGCCGGCCGCCCGCCGGGAGGGGCCGATCGCCCGCTTCGGCCGGCGGCTGAACGACGGCGTCATCGCCCTCTACGGCCGGGCCCTGCGCGTCGTGCTGGCGAACCAGGGCCTGACGCTCATCGTCACCCTCGGCACGGTGGCCCTCACCGCCTACCTGTTCGTGGTGATCCCCAAGGGCTTCTTCCCCGTGCAGGACACGGGCGTGATCCAGGGCATCTCACAGGCCGACCAGAGCGTCTCCTACGAAGCCATGGCGGAGCGCCAGCAGGCGCTGGCCGACGTGGTGCTGAAGGATCCGGACGTGGCCAGCCTGTCGTCCTTCATCGGCGTGGACGGGCAGAACGTCACCCTCAATTCCGGCCGCTTCCTTATCAATCTGAAGCCGCGCGAGGTCCGCAGCGCGGATGCGAGCGCAATCATCCGCCGGCTCAACGCGGCGACGAGCGGCGTGCCCGGCGTGCGGCTCTACATGCAGCCGGTGCAGGATCTGACGATCGACACCGCGGTTTCGGCGACGCAGTACCAAGTCATTCTCGAGAACCCGAATCTCGGCGACTTCGAGACCTGGGTGCCGCGCTACGTCGAGGCCCTGCGCCGCTCGCCCCTGCTCGCCGACGTCACCAGCGACTACCAGGGCAACGGGCTGGCGGCCTACGTCACGATCGATCGCGCCACCGCCGGCCGTTACGGCATCACGCCGGCCACCATCGACAACGTGCTCTACGACGCCTTCGGCCAACGCATCGTCTCGACCATCTTCACCCAGTCGAACCAGTACCGGGTGATCCTGGAGGCGGACCCGAAGCTGCACACGTCGCTCGCCTCCCTCGACAACCTCTACCTTCCCTCCTCCACCGCCCCCTCGGGGCAGGTGCCCCTCTCGGCGGTGGCGAAGGTCGAGGAGCGGCGCGCGCCGCTGCTGATCGGCCATCTCGGCCAGTTCCCGGCCACCACCGTCTCGTTCAACCTCGCGCCGGGCGTGGCGCTGGGCCAGGCGGTCGAGGCACTCGAGGTCGCGCGACAAGAGATCAACCTGCCGGCGAGCTTCAACGTGGTGCCGCAGGGCTCCGTCTTCGCGTTCGAGTCGGCGCTCTCCAACGAGCTGTTCCTCGTCTGCGCCGCCATCGTCACCGTCTACATCGTGCTGGGCGTGCTCTACGAGAGCTTCATCCATCCCATCACCATCCTCTCGACGCTCCCGTCGGCGGGGATCGGCGCTCTGCTCGGGCTGATGTTGTTCGGGCTCTCCCTCGACATCATCGCGATCATCGGCATCGTGCTCCTGATCGGCATCGTGAAGAAGAACGCGATCATGATGATCGACTTCGCGCTCCAGGCGGAGCGCGAGGAGGGCAAGACGCCGCGCGACGCGATCTACGAGGCCTGCCTGCTGCGCTTCCGCCCGATCCTGATGACGACGCTCGCCGCCCTGTTCGCGGCGGTGCCGATGATCATCGGCTCCGGCGTCGGCTCGGAGCTGCGCCAGCCGCTCGGCATCGTCATCGCCGGCGGCCTCATCGTCAGCCAGGTGCTGACGCTGTTCACGACGCCGGTGATCTATCTCGCCTTCGACCGTCTTGAACGGCGGATCACCCGGCGGCGGGAGCAGGACGGGCTCGCGCCGGGCGGGGCGGTCCCTTGAACCTCTCCGAACCCTTCATCCGCCGCCCGGTCGCGACGACGCTTCTCACCATCGGCCTGATGCTCGCCGGCCTGTTCGCCTATGTGCGGCTGCCGGTGGCGCCGCTGCCGCAGGTCGACTTTCCCGTCATCCTCGTCCAGGCGCAGATGGCCGGCGCCTCACCCGAGACCATGGCGACGACGGTCGCCGCGCCGCTGGAGCGGCGGCTCGGGGCGATCGCCGACGTCAACGAGATGACGTCCACGAGCTCCACCGGCACGGTGCGGATCGTCCTGCTGTTTGGCCTCAACCGCGACATCGACGGCGCCGCCCGCGACGTGCAGGCGGCGATCAACGCCGCGCGCGCCGACCTGCCGACGGCGCTTCGCACCAACCCGACCTACCGCAAGTTCAACCCGGCCGATTCGCCGATCCTGATCCTCGGTCTCACCTCGGACACCCTGACGCCCGGCCAGCTCTACGATTCCGCCGCGACCATCGTGCAGCAGCGGATGAGCCAGATCGAGGGCGTCGGCAACGTCGATATCGGCGGCTCGTCGCTGCCGGCGGTGCGGGTCGAACTCGATCCGACCGCCCTGTTCCACTACGGCATCGGTCTCGAAGGCATCCGTGCGGGGCTGGCCTCGGCCAATGCCAACTCGCCCAAGGGCGACATCGTGGCGGGCGACCGCCGCTACCAGCTCTACGCCAACGACCAGGGCCGGCAGGCCTCCGACTACCGCGACATCGTGGTGGCCTACCGCAACGGTGCAGCCGTGCGGCTGGCCGATGTCGGCGAGGTGGTCGACTCGGTCGAGGACAAGCGCAATCTCGGCCTCGTCGACGGCAAGCCGGGCGTGATCCTGTTCATCTACAAGCAGCCGGGCTCCAACGTCGTCGAGACCGTGGAGCGGGTGCGCGCGGCGATCCCGCAGGTGAAGGCGGCGCTGCCGGGCGACATCGACCTCAACATCTCCGGCGACCGATCCGCCACGATCCGAGCCTCGCTGGCGAGCACCGAGGAGACGCTGATCATCGCGGTCATCCTCGTGATCTTCGTCACCTTCATCTTCCTGCGCTCGTGGCGGGCGACACTGATCCCGGCGGTGGCGGTGCCGATCTCGATCATCGGCACGTTCGGTGCGATGTGGATGCTCGACTACTCCCTCGACATCCTGTCGCTGATGGCACTCATCATCGCGACAGGCTTCGTCGTGGACGACGCCATCGTCGTCTTGGAGAACATCCAGCGCCACATCGAGGCGGGTAAGCCGCGGGTCGAGGCGGCCCTGCTCGGCGCCCGCGAAGTCGGTTTCACCGTGGTCTCGATGAGCCTGTCGCTCATCGCCGTGTTCCTGCCGATCCTCCTGATGGGCGGCATCGTCGGAAGACTGTTCCAGGAATTCGCCGTCACCCTGTCGCTGGCGATCCTCGTCTCGCTCGTGCTCTCGCTGACGACGACGCCGATGATGTGCGCGATCCTGCTCAAGCCCGAGGCGGAGATGCAGGGCAGGCGCCCCAACCTCCTGCTGCGGATGCTGGAGGGCGGCTTCGACGCAATGCTCGCCGGCTACGAGCGGACCCTGCGCATCGCCCTCCATCACCGCCGATTGACCGCGCTCAGCGTGTTCATCGCGATCGGGCTCACGGTCTACGGCTACATCATCGTGCCGAAGGGCTTCTTCCCCGATCAGGATACCGGCCAGCTCATGGGCGGCATCCAGGCCGACCAACGCATCTCGTTCCAGTCGATGAAGGACAAGCTGGAGCGGGCGAGCGCCATCGTGCAGGCGGATCCGGCGGTCGAGAGCATCGTCGGCTTCACCGGGGGGCGGGGGACCAACTCGGCCAACGTCTTCGTCGGGCTCAAACCCCTCGGCCAGCGCGATTCCATCGAGAAGGTGATGGCCCGGCTCAGGCCCAAGCTCGCCCAGGTGGCGGGCGCGCGCCTGTTCCTGTTTCCGCGCCAGGACCTGAAGATGGGCGGCCGCCAGAGCTTCGCTCAGTACCAGTACACGCTCCAGGGCGACACCGCGGCCGAGCTCTACGCCGCCTCGCCGAAGCTCCTGCAGGCGCTCCAGAAGCGCACCGACATCTTCGCCGACGTCACCTCCGACCAGCAGGAGGGCGGCCTGGAAAGCCGCCTCGTGATCGATCGCGCCACCGCCTTCCGCTACGGCATCACGCCCGACCAGATCGACAACACCCTCTACGACGCCTTCGGCCAGCGGCAGGTCTCGACGATCTACAACCCGCTCAACCAGTACCACGTGGTGATGGAGATCGCGCCGCGATACCTCCAGAACCCGGAGGTGCTGAAGACGATCTACGTCTCGACCACGGGGGGCCGGGCGCGGGGATCGGCGACCACCAACGCGGTCGCCGGCACGGTCGCGGGAGGCGGAACGACGACCGCCTCACAGGCGTCCACCTCCGGCACCTCGACCACCGATACGGCCGCGGCCATCGCCGCCGACTCGGCCCGCAACGCTGCGGGCAACGCCATCGCCGCGAGCAAGGGCGGCGCCTCGTCGAGCGCGCCGGTATCGAGCGCGAAGGAGACGATGGTCCCGCTCTCGGCCTTCGCGCATTTCGAGACCGGCAATGCGCCGGTTCAGGTCTCTCACCAGGGCCTGTTCGTGGCCACGACGATCTCGTTCAACCTCGTACCGGGCAAGAGCCTGAGCGAAGCGACCGCCGTGATCGAGCAGACCATGCTCGATCTGCAACTGCCGCAGACCATCCACGGCGAGTTCGCGGGCGCGGCCAAGAGCTACCAGGAATCGGCCTCGCGCCAGCCGCTGCTGATCCTGGCGGCGCTGCTGGCCGTCTACGCCGTGCTCGGCATCCTCTACGAGAGCTACATCCACCCGATCACGATTCTCTCGACGCTGCCCTCGGCCGGAATCGGCGCCATCGTCGCGCTGCTCACCACCGGCACCGAATTCACCATCATCGCCCTGATCGCCGTGTTCCTGCTGATCGGCATCGTGAAGAAGAACGCGATCCTGATGATCGACTTCGCCCTCGACGCCGAGCGGACCCGCGGCCTGACGCCGGGCGAGGCGATCTACGAGGCCTGCATCCTGCGCTTCCGCCCGATCATGATGACGACGCTGGCCGCCCTGCTCGGCGCGGCGCCGCTCATCATCGCCGGCGGCGAGGGCGCGGAGCTGCGCCGGCCGCTCGGCACGGCCATTGTCGGTGGACTCATCGTCAGCCAGATCCTGACCCTCTACACGACACCGGTCGTCTACCTGTATCTCGACCGTCTCCGGCTCTGGGCGAAGCGTCGCCGGGGCGGACCCGCGACGGTGCCGGCCGAGTGAGGATGGTTGTTTCGTGATCAGTGACCTGCGCGAAAGCCGCTCGCGGCGAGCGGGGAGGGGAGGGTTTGCGACCCTGCTCCGTCTCTCCGGCGTCGCCACCCTCGCCGCGACGACTTCCGGCTGCCTCGTCGGCCCCGATTATTCGCGTCCCTCCGTCGAGACGCCGCTTGCGTTCAAGCAGGGCGGCCTACGCGAGGACAGCCTCGCCTACGTCCAGGCGCAGAAGGGTTGGCGCCTCGCCGTGCCGAACGATGCGGCCGAGCGCGGCGACTGGTGGCGGGCCTTCAACGATCCGACCCTCGACCGGCTGATCCGCTCGATCGACGTTGACAACCAGAACCTCCGCGCCCAGATCGCGGTCTATGACCAAGCCCGTGCCCTGGTGGCGCAGGCCCGGGCCGCGCTGTTCCCCACGGTGATCGGCGCCCCCAGCATCACCCGCTCGCGGGCTCTGGGGACGGAGCGCACGACGGTCTCGCTCCAGGGGCAGGCGAGTTGGGAGCTCGACCTCTTCGGCGGTATCCGCCGCCAGATCGAGAGCGACGTCGCCTCCGCCCAGGCCTCCGCCGCCGACCTCGCCCTCGTGCGCCTCAGCCTTCAGGCGGAGCTGGCCACCGCCTACCTCCAGCTGCGCTATCAGGACGCGTTGAAGCGGGTGCTCCAAGAGAACGTCGAGGGGTTCAAGCGCAGCCTCGCCATCGCCGAGAATCAGTACAACGCGGGCGTGGCCGCCCGCTCCGACGTCATCACCGCGCAGACGCAGCTCCAGACCACCGAGGCCTCGCTGATCGCCGTCGATCTGCAGCGCGCGACCTTCGAACACGCCGTGGCGATCCTGACCGGCCGGCCGCCCTCCGAGTTCAAGCTCCCGTTCTCGCCGCTGCCGGTTCGCCCGCCCGCTGTGCCGGTCGGCATCCCTTCCGACCTCCTGGAGCGCCGGCCGGACATCGCCGGATCCGAGCGGCTGGTGCAGGCACAGAGCGAGCAGATCGGCGTGGCGGTCTCCGCCTTCTTCCCGACGGTCACGCTCTCGGCCTCCGGCGGCTTTTCCGGAGCGACCAGCAACGGCGTGTTCTCGGCGGCCAACCGCGTCTGGTCGATCGCGGCCAACGGCAGCCAGGTGTTCTTCGACGGCGGCGCTCGCGCCGCGGTGCTGCAAACGGCACGGGCCGCCTACGAGGCGGCGGTGGCCAATTACCGCCAGACGGTGCTGACCGCCTTCGGCGAGGTCGAGAACGGTCTGGCCGGCGTGCGCATCCTGGCGCGGCAGCAGGCGAAGCAGGACGAGGCCGTGGCTTCGGCGCGGCGCGCGGTCGAGATCGCGCTCAACGAGTACCGGGCCGGTACGCAGAACTACACCACCGTGGTGACCGCCCAGGCCCTGCAGATCAACAACGAGATCACCGCGCTGCAGATCCGCCTCAACCGCTTCACCACGGCCGTGGCGCTGATCCGGGCGCTGGGCGGCGGCTGGGATGCCCGCTCGCTGCCGACTGGCGAGGAATTGAAGGGCGTGCGCCTGCCGATCGACGGAGGCTCCGCCGTTCGCACCGACGAGTAGGGGCGAGGTCCAAACGGCGATCCGTCCGGCGCTGCGAGCAGGGCAGCTCAGCCGGAACAGGGATCGTCAGCCTCCTGTTGAAACCGGGACTCCAGCGGTCGGCCAGGCGCCGGCCGACAGACCCGGATGATCGATGCCCGACGCTCGCGTTCACGACACGCCCGATACGCCGCCGGCGCCGCCCTGCACCCTCGTGATCTTCGGAGCCGGCGGTGACCTTACGAAGCGTCTGCTGATGCCCGCCCTCTACAATCTCGCCGGCGGCGGGCTGCTCGACCAGAAGTTCTCCGTCCTCGGCGTCGATCACAACCCGCTCACCGACGACGGCTGGCGCGACGACCTGACGGGGACGATGGAGTCCTTCACCAAGGACACGTCCGCCGAATTCCACGCGGAGCGGATCGACCCGCGGTCCTGGGGCTTCATCCGCGAACGCCTGCATGTGATGCAGGGCGACTTTTCCCAGGAGGCCACCTTCAGGGATCTTGCCGGGCGTCTGACCGGAAACGTCGTCTTCTATCTCGCGGTCTCCGCCCGCTTCTTCGGGCCGATCGTCAAGGGCCTCGGCAAGGCGGGCCTGCTCAAGCAGGGCGACGGTGCCTTCCGCCGCGTCGTCATCGAGAAGCCGTTCGGCGTCGATCTCGCCTCCGCCAAGGCTCTCAACGAGACCATCCTGGCTCAGGGCGACGAGAGCCAGTTCTACCGGATCGATCACTTTCTCGGGAAGGAGACGGTCCAGAGCATCCTGGCGCTCCGCTTCGCCAACGCCTTGCTGGAGCCGATCTGGCGATCCGAGTACGTCGACCACGTCGAGATCACCGCCGCCGAGACGATCGGTGTCGAGGAGCGCGGCCGCTTCTACGAGCCGACGGGCGCGCTGCGCGACATGGTGCCCAACCACCTGTTCCAGCTTCTCACCATGGTGGCGATGGAGCCGCCGGGCTCGTTCGACGCCGAGGCCGTGCGCGACGAGAAGACCAGGCTTGTCGCGGCGATCCGTCCGGTCTCGCCGGAGGACGCGGTGCGCGGCCAGTACGCGGCGGGCCGCGAGGAGGGGAAGGCCATGCCGGCCTACCGCGACGAGCCGGACGTCGCGAAGGATTCCCGCACCGAGACCTACGTCGCCCTCAAGCTCGCGATCGACAATCCGCGCTGGTCCGGCGTGCCGTTCTACCTGCGCACCGGCAAGCGGTTGGCGGACCGGCACACGGCGATCACGGTGCATTTCAAGCCGGCGCCCTTCACGCTGTTCCGCGGGGCCGACGGCGATGAGCCCGCCTCGAACGTCATGCGCCTGAACATCGATCCGGAGCCCGGTTCCTTCACGGGCCTGAACGTGAAGCGGCCGGGGCCGCAGATGCATCTTGCCGCGATCGAGAGCGGCTTCCGCTACGCCGATTTCTTCGACCCGGCTCCCACCGTCGGCTACGAGACGCTGCTCTACGACTGCATGATGGGCGACCCGACCCTGTTCCAGCGCGCCGACACCATCGAGGCGAGCTGGGCCGCCGTCGATCCGCTGATCAAGGCCTGGAAGGACGCGCCGGTGTGCCTCTACCCGGCCGGCAGTCCGGGACCGAAGGAGGCGGAGGAGCTGTTGAGCCGGGACGGGCGCGCTTGGCTGCCGCTGGGGAAGAAGTAGGTCGTCACGCCGTCGTCGCGAGCGTCGGCGAGGCAATCCAGCGGCGCGATTGATCCGGACGGGTCGCGCGTTGGATTGCTTCGGCCTCGCCTCGCGAGGACGAAAGGAGCGTCAGCCCGCCTGCGCCTGCAGCTCGCGCAGGATCGCATCGCCCATCTCGGCGGTGCTGATCGGGGTCTGGCCCTCGCCGACGATGTCGCGGGTGCGGGCGCCGGCGGCCAGGGCGCGGGTAATCGCGCCCTCCACGAGGTCGGCGGCCTCGCCCAGACCGAAGGAATAGCGCAGGCACATGGCGAGCGAGCCGATCATCGCGATCGGGTTCGCGAAACCCTTGCCGGCGATGTCGGGCGCCGAGCCGTGGACCGGCTCGTAGAGCGCCTTGCGGGTGCCGCGGGCGTCGACCGCGCCCAGCGAGGCCGAGGGCAGCATGCCGAGCGAGCCGGTGAGCATCGCCGCGACGTCCGAGAGCACGTCGCCGAACAGGTTGTCGGTCACCAGCACGTCGAACTGCTTGGGACGCCGCACGAGCTGCATGGCGCAGTTGTCCGCCAGAACGTGCTCGAGCTCGACCTGTGCGTAGTGCTCGGCATGGACCCGCGTGACGACCTCCTTCCACAGGACGCCGGTCTTCATCACGTTGTTCTTCTCCGCCGAAGCGACCCGGCCAGAGCGCTTCTGGGCGAGGTCGAAGGCGACGTGGGCGATCCGCTCGATCTCGGCGGTGGTGTAGACCTGCGTGTCGACCGCCCGTTTCGAACCGTCGTCGAGCGTGGTGATCTCCTTCGGCTCGCCGAAATAGACGCCGCCGGTGAGCTCGCGCACGATCATGATGTCGAGGCCCTCGACCAGCTCGCGCTTGAGGGCCGAAGCGTCGGCGAGCGCGGGGTAGCAGATCGCGGGGCGCAGATTGGCGAACAGGCCGAGATCCTTGCGCAGGCGCAGCAGGCCGGCCTCGGGGCGGATGTCGTAGGGGACACCGTTCCACTTCGGCCCGCCGACCGCGCCGAGCAGGATCGCGTCGGCCGCGTCGGCGCGGGCCAGCGTTTCATCGGCGAGCGGCTTGCCGTGGACGTCGATGGCCGCCCCGCCGACGAGGTCGCGCTCGGTCTCGAAATCGGCCAGGCCGGCGCGCTTGAGCCAGCCGACCACCTTCTCGACCTCGGACATCACCTCGGGGCCGATGCCGTCGCCGGGCAGGAGCAGAAGCTTGTAGGTGGTCATGGGGCTGAAATCCGAGCTGATGGCACGCGCCACGTCGCCCGCGCTCTATCGGCGCGGCCCAGCCCCCGCAAGTCCGTCTCTTCGCCGGTGCGCTTGTCTCAGCCCGTCCGCTTGTCTCAGCCCGTCCGCTTGGCCGAGCGGAACGGGCGCAGCATCCACGCCATGCGCCCGACCTCGTCCTCGTCCACGCGCTTGCCGGACCGCACGGCGCGCTCGGGGGCGGAGGATCCGATCTCGTGGACGATCTGTCCGAGGAGGGGCGGGATCTCCTGACCGTACTCATCGAGGAGGACGGCAGCATCCAGCAGGGCCTGAACCTGATCGTCGGGAATCGGACGGCTCATGATCTGCGCGTCGAGTGCCTGATCGGCCAGCAACGTCGCGAGGCGGGAGACCTCCGACAGACCGGCCGGTGCCGAGAGACCGCTGCTCATCGATGGAATGCCCTCTCTATCGAACGGACGTCCAGGATAATCCGGCTTGGTGAGCCAATCCTTTCACCATGTTCGCTTCCCGCGTGCCGAAAACGACCTGATCGTGATGGGGACGTTCCGCCGGACTGCTTTCCGAGCGCGGTCCGGAAGGGCTAAGGTTCGGCCGTGCAGACACCACGCTTTTTCCACTCCGCCGCCCCAGAACGCGGTTCCCTCACGCCCGCGGCTCAGTCCGTTTCACGCGGGACGGCGATCGCCGCTGCGGCGTTGGCCATGCTCGCGGCGCTGGCCGGCCCCTCCTGGGCTGGCGCGCCCCGCGGTGGCAGCAGTGCCTGTTACGTCACCGGCGGCGGCGCCCTGGAGATCTGCCGCTCGGATGATGAGGCCGAGGGCGTCTACGCCGTCCCGCCGCCCTGCCGGTTCGTTCACGACGTGCAGATCATGCGGCTCAAGGATGCCGGCGCGCCGGGCCCGCTCCAAGTGATCTATCGGGCCGAGCCGCCGCGCGGCAGCGGTCGCCGCGGCGAGGATTCCTGCCCGACCGACCTTCGCGCCACCGATCCCGCCGCGGGCGGCGCCGTGCGCATCGGTCGGCAGATCGAAGCACTTGCCACGGTCCTGCCGCCGACCGATCCGCGCTTCTGGAGCGAGGGGCTCAAAGGCTCCGGTCCGACGCGGGCCGAGCAGCCGCGCCGCCGCAGCCGAGCCAGCCGGCAGGCCCGGAGAGAGGCCCGCCGGGCGGCGCGCGAGGCGCGGCAAGGGGACAGGCAGGCGGAGAAGATGACCTTCCGCGCCCAGGCGCCGACGCCGGAGGACGACCCGTCCGGCAACGCGATGATGGTGGCCGGGCGCGACTGGGCCGGCGACCCGTACTACGCCATCCTCGCCACCGCGACCGAACCTTCGGAGGAAGGGCGCCGCCGGGTGCTGGTCCAGGCGCGAACCTACGATTTCCAGAGCCTCGATCTGCGCGTCGAAGCCGATCCCGGCACCGAGTGGCGCCCATTCGGAGCACCGCCCGCGGAGGAAAGGGGGCGCCGCCGCGGGCGGGCGCGGCCCGCGGCGGCAAAGCCCGCACCGGTGCTCGACGACACCGGCAAGCCGATCGTCGGCAACTGCTCCGCGCCGGATTTCGAGGCGCGCGGCCTGACCGGTTCGATCAGCGTGGTCGATCGCGTCTACCACTACTTCTACACCGACGTGGTGCCCGCCGATTGCGAGGCGCCGCGGACCAAGCGGCGCATGGCTCTGTATCTGCGCACGAGCCGCGATCCGCTGGCGGAGCGCACATGGTCGGCGCCGGTCACGCTGATCGAGAGCCTGCCCGCCGAGACCGAGATCCGCGTCGCCAAGGCGCGCGGCATGGACCGCTGGGCCGTGGCCTACACCTGCTCGCGGCCGGTCACGGCCTCGGGCGGACCCGTCGCCGACATCTGCCTGCACTACACCGCCGACCTCTCGCCCGGCAGCATCACGGCCCTCGCGCTCTATGCGGAACCCGTGGCGGCCGGCCACTCGACGGCCTATCTCGGCCTTCGCTCCGGCGGCGATGCGCTCGGGCGCTTCACCCGTGACGGTTTCGGCTGGATGACAGACCGCTACGGCAACCTCGATGCACCCACGATCTACCCCGACAAGGGCGGCTTCCTGACTTGGCTCGACCGCCGCGCGCCGCGGATCGACGGCAGCGACACCTCCTCCCTCTACGGCCGGCCGGTCTTCTGGGCGACCTGGACCGTGCGGCCCCGCGCGGCCCAGCCCTGAACCGCTGACGATTTCGGCGGTAGATTCGACAGAGGGATGAGCGGCGTGTGCGCCGCCGTCGATGATGGGAGACCTCGGGCGGCCTTGGCCGGGTCGGACATCCCATCGGTGCGGGCGATGCGCGTCGAGAGAGGTCCTCGCAGGCACGTCAGGAGCAAGCCATGACGGTCACGACAGTCGAAGCCCTGGCCGAGCGGCGGGGCGCCGACGTGCTGGTGGAGGTGCTGCGCTCGGAGGGTGTGCGCTACGTCTTCGGCAATCCCGGCACGACCGAGCTGCCGCTGATCGACGCCCTGACGGACGCGCCCGACATCGCCTACGTGCTGGCGCTGCAGGAGGCGAGCGCAGTGGCCATGGCCGACGGCTACGCCCAAGGGGCGCGCCGGCCGGGCTTCCTCAACCTGCACACTGCCGGCGGCCTCGGCCACGGCATGGGCAACCTGCTCAATGCCCAGATCTCCGGCACCCCGCTGGTGGTGACGGCGGGCCAGCAGGATTCGCGGCACGTCATCACCGATCCGCTCCTGTTCGGCGACCTGACCACCATCGCCGCTCCGACGGTGAAGTGGGCGCGTGAGGTGACGAACGCCGACCAGCTCCCGGTGCTCCTGCGCCGCGCCTTCCACGATTGCGCCGCGGCGCCCTCGGGCCCCGTTTTCCTGTCGCTGCCGATGGACGTGATGGAGGCGAAGACCGCCGCGCCGCTCGGGGAGATCTCGGTCATCGACCACCGCGCCGTGGCCGGATCCCTCGACCGGCTGGCGGACCATCTCGCGGCGATCGCGCCGGGACGACTCGCCCTGATCGCCGGCGACGAGGTCGATGCCAGCGACGCCTCGGCCCAGGCGGTGCGGCTCGCCGACCTTCTCGCGGCGCCGGTCTACGGCTCGTCCTGGCCGGCGCATATCCCGTTCCCGACCGCCCACCCGCTCTGGATGGGCAACCTGCCGACCAAGGCGAGCGGCATCGCCGAGATCCTGGGCCGCTACGACGCGGTGTTCGCGCTCGGCGGCAAGTCGCTCATCACGGTGCTCTACACGGAAGGCTCGGCGGTGCCGCCGGGCACGGAGGTGTTCCAGCTCTCGGCCGATGCCCGCGACCTCGGCCGCACCTACGCCACGCGGCTCTCGACGGTGGGCAACGTTCGCGCCTCCCTCGACGTGCTGCTGCCGCTCCTGGAAACCCGCCTCGCGCCGCGGGCCGAGACCTATGCTCGTCTGCGCGGGGAGGCGGTCGCCGCCTACGATGCACGCCGGGCCGCCCTGGAGGCGCGGGCGGACGCCGCCTTCGCCGATCCCGTCATCCATCCCCTCGTCGCCGCCCGCGAGATCGCCCGCGCCGTCGGATCCGACGTCGCCATCGTCGACGAAGCGCCCGCGACGCTCGGGCATCTGCGCACGATCCTGCACAGCACCTGGACGCGGCAATATTCCTCGATCCGTGGCGGCGTGCTCGGCTGGGGCATGCCGGCCTCGGTCGGCTTCTCCCTCGGGCTCGATCGGGCGCCCGTGGTCTGCATCGTCGGCGACGGCGCGGCGATGTACTCGCCCCAGGCGCTCTGGACCGCCGCGCACGAGCGGCTGCCGGTGACCTTTGTCGTCATCAACAACGCCGAGTACAACATCCTGAAGCAGTTCATGAAATCACAGACGCACTACGCCTCGGTGCGCGCGAACCGCTTCATCGCCATGGATCTGACCGAGCCGCGCATCGACTTTCTAGCGCTCGCCGCGTCGATGGGCGTGCCGTCGCGGCGGATCGAGCGGGCCGGGGACGTCGCCGGGGCGGTCGAGGCCGGCATCCGCTCGGGCGAGCCGAACCTTGTCGAAGTGGTTGTCAGCGCAGCGTGAGGGTTCGATGCCGCCGACCCTCGTCTTCGACACGGATTGCGTGCTCTGTGCCGCGACCGTGCGGATCGTGCTGACATACGAGCGCGACGATCGCCTGCACTTCATGGGCGCTTGGTCGCCCGAGGGGCTGGCGCTGGCGGCCCGCTACGGCTTCACCGCCGAGGATCTGAACGGCACCTTCCTGCTGATCCAGGATGGCCGGGCGCTCACACGCTCGGATGCCGCGCTGGAAGTGGCGCGGCATCTCAGGGCGCCGTGGCGCTGGGTTAGGATGTTCGGCACCGTGCCGAAGCCGCTGCGCGACCGCCTCTACGGCCTCGTCGCGCGCTCCCGCTTCCGCCTGTTCGGGCGGCGCCAGGATTGCGTCCGCGTGCCGCCGGACCAGAGGCATCGCTTCCACGGGGTGCAGTCGGCGGACCCGTCGCGCCCGTAGGGCATCGTCCCGAAAGGTGGTTGCCGGCTTTCGGGAAAAGACGACGCAGCATCAATGCTGTAGGCGAAACGATCAGGCCTTGCGCGCCACCGTGAAGCGGGCGGCGTCCTTGAGCACCTGCGCCCGCGAACCCCACGGGGCCACCGCCTCTTCGCACAGAGCCACGAGCCGGTCGCACTCGGCCCGCGCGCCGTCGAGGCCGAGTCGGTCGACCAGCGTCGCCTTGCCGGCATCCTTGTCCTTGCCGGTGGCCTTGCCCATCGCCTCCGGAGAGGCTTCGCGGTCGAGAATGTCGTCGGCGACCTGGAAGGCCTGACCCAGCGCCTTGCCGTAGCGCAGCAGCGCCGCCCGTTCGTCGGCATTCGCGCCGCCGACCAGCGCGCCGGCCTCGACGGAGAAGGCGAGGATCGCGCCAGTCTTCATCGCCTGCATGCGCAGGGTGTCGTCGATATCCATGCTGGCCGGGCCGAAACGGCCCTCGGCCGAGAGGTCGAGGAGCTGGCCGCCGACCATCCCGCCGAGTCCCGAGGCGCGGGCGAGGCCGAGCACCAGTTCCGCGCGGATCGCCGGATCGGGCTGCCAGCGCGGATCGGCCGTCACCTCGAAGGCCAACGTCTGGAGCGCGTCGCCGACGAGGATCGCGGTCGCCTCGTCGTAGGCCTTGTGGACGGTGGGCTTGCCGCGGCGCAGGTCGTCGTCATCCATCGCCGGCAGATCGTCGTGGACGAGGCTGTAGCAGTGAACGAGTTCGACGCCGGCACCGGCGGCGAGGGCGGCATCCTCGGCGCCGCCGAGCATCCGCGCGGTCTCGATGGCGAGGAAGGGGCGCAGGCGCTTGCCGCCGCCGAGCACGGCGTGGCGCATCGCCTCCATCAGTCGCGGCGGCCGGGCGATCTCGCCGGCCTGCAGGGTGGGGCCGAGCCGTTCGACGAGAAAGGTCTCGACGGTGTCGGCGACCTGAGCGAGCCTGTGGGTAAAGTCACCCGTGTAGGCGTCCGCCTTGACCGAGGGGTGGGAAGCCTGCGTTGAGGTCATCGGAAGGGGCCTGGATCGGGGAGGGGCGGACGCAAGGTGGCGGTGCCGGAGGAGAGTGACGCGGAACGGCACGGGCGCAACCTGCGCAGGATTCCGGCGTCGAAGCCCCTCGCGAGGGCCTCCGCGGCGCGCAATCCCACTTCGAGGCGTCGAACCGGGCTGCGGCGCGCCGCCACCCTGATCACCCTCGCTCCCATTGCCATTCTAGCCTTCACGCTCACGCTCGCGCTCGTCTATAGCGTGGCGACCCCGCCCTCAACCCTGATGCTCGGCCGATGGTTGACGCTCCAGAGCGTGCAGCGGGACAGCGTTCCCCTGGAGGCGATCGCCCCGGCCCTGGTTCAGGCCGTGATGGCGTCCGAGGATCAGCGCTTCTGCCTGCACAACGGCGTCGATTGGGGGGCGCTGCGCGAGGTCGTGGACGACGAGGAGGGCCCGAGCCGGGGCGCATCCACCATCACCATGCAGACGGTCAAGAACGTCTTTCTCTGGCCGGGCCGTTCCTACATCCGCAAGGGGCTGGAGATCCCGCTCGCGCTGATGGCCGATGCCGTCTGGGGCAAGCGACGGACGATGGAAATCTACCTCGACGTGGCCGAGTGGGGCGAGGGGATCTTCGGGGCCGAGGCCGCCGCCCGCCACTGGTTCCGCAAGAGCGCCCGCGACCTGACCCGAGGCGAGGCCGCGCTGCTCGCGGCCGCACTGCCGAACCCGATCCTGCGCAGTGCCGGCAAGCCGACCCGCGGGGTAAGGGCCATCGCCGGCCGCATTCAGAGCCGGATGGGGCAGGTGGACGGACTGATGGGGTGTTTGAAGCGGTAGACCGATCCTGAGCGGATCAAACGAGTGAAACTATTTTATCGACGAACGAAATGGGGTTCTCGCTGGGCTCGAAGCAGACGGAAATGTGGCCCATTGGCTGATCGATAACGAGTTGATGGAAATTGCCGTAGCCGACGATAACGTAGCGCGCACCTCCGCAATCGATGTCTCCCCGCTGCTTTGCCAATTTCAACAGAATAGGGTTGACGAGCAGCTCTTCGTATCGATCAGACTCCGATGAGGATGCATCGATAAGATCTTTTCTCTGCTTGGTAAATAGCTTTCCGTCAATGTATAGTGCAACGTAACGAATGGAAGTACTTAATTCAAATATCCTGTCGATATTCATGGAGGCCTCCTGTGGCGTGCAATATAAAATATAGTCTGATTTAAGATAATATATGAAATTTCAGGAATTGGCTATCAATGGAAGCGATGGCGGTCGCTCGTGTCATTGAGCTTGCTCCGCCGCGCATAGCCGCGTCACCGCCTGCTCGTAAGCTTTCGCATCGAACTTCCTGAGCGAGTTCTCGCTCTGGTAGCGAACACTTCCAAAGATTGTGCGGGTCTGCCACGGACGGTCGTGCAGGCCGAAGATCCAGGCGACGTTGGTGAAGGAGTTCGCGTCGCGCCCGTCGAGGAAGTAGCGGTTGTTGAGCCGCAGCGTCCGGGCGAAGGCCTCTTCCGGCGAGGGCGACCATTCGAGGATCTTCTTGCCCCAGTACATGCGCAGCTGGTTGTGCATGTAGCCGGTCTCGCGCATCTCGCGCATGGCGACGTTCCAGTAATGGTCGTGGGTCTTCCCCTCCGCCAGTTCCTCCTCGGAGTAGAGCTCGGGGCGTGCATCGTCGGCATGCTCCGCGAGCGTCTTGCGGGCCCATTCCGGGACGGCGCGGGCGTAGTCGTCGTAGCCCTCCGTGTGAAACACGTGGTTCATCGCGAGTTCGCGCCGGACGATCAACTCCTCGAGATAGGCCGAGCGGTCATCGCGGTCGCCGTCCTCGGCGGCGCGGATCGCGAGCGCGATCTCAACCGGCGAGATGTGCCCGAAATGCAGAAACGGGCTCATATGCGAGGCTGCTCCGGCCTCCGGCTTGTTGCGGCCGCCGCCGTAGCCGGCGAAAGCATCCTTCAGGAATCTCTCGAGGTGCCCGCGTGCCTCGGTATAGCCGCCGCGAAACCGCTTCACCGGGCCTACCGTGGTGTCGAGCGTCAGCTTCGCGAGAAGCCTGTCCGGGTCCGAGAGGTCGAGGCCGCCCTTCAGCTTCAGCCTCTCGGGCAGATCCTCGGCCCGATGCTCGACCTTCCTCGGTGCCACCGGTTCGAGATACTCGTCCCACAGCCTTTGCAGCTTCGGGCGCAGGGTGCGCGCGGCGTATTCGTGCTTGGTCGAGGCGGTCTCGACCGGTACCACCACGTCGCCCTCGACCTGGACGATACGGCACTTCGCCTTCCGTCCGATCTCGGCGTACCAGCGTCTCTGGATCGCGAGATAGCCGCGGTCGAGCACCAGAAGGGCTGCCTGTCCCGACAGGTCGATGGCGACCTCTGCGGGGGTCGCCCGCCGCAGGAGGAAGGCGATGCCGCGCGCGTCCAGACCGGCCGCCGCGTCGGCAAGCCCCTGCAGCAGGAAGGCGTAGTGCCGGGCATTGGCCTCGGGGAACCCGTTGGCTCCGTCGAGCAGGCCGAAACAGACGAGAAGCGGGAGGCGGAGGCGGTTGGCTTCCTCGATCGCCAGTTCCAGCGCCGGATTGAACGGGACGCGCATGGCTTGCTGCATCAGGTACAGCACGTAGTCCGCGCCCTCGCGCGGCGGCACGTCGTTCAGGACCCGGATGCGGGCCGGTTGGATCGTCATCGCTCGAAATCGCCCCGTCTGGACCTGTCCCGCCTGACTTCACCGGGGCAGCCCGCCGAATCGGTTCTGCGGAGTGATTCGGGCTCTGCCCGCCGAGACGCGAGGCGGATCGTGCGTCGGGGCAGGGAATGCGCGAGCGCAGCAAACGTTGCAGCGGCATCGCGCCGCCGCAGCCGACCGGCCCGGAGCAGGCTCGGCGGCCAAGCAGAAATCACGAGACGGTTCAGGGATCTGGCAGGCGGCGAAAGCAGGTTGTCCGGCGTCGTCTATTGCGACGCTTCCCGCGAGCACTGCATTCGGGCCGTGGGAGCGGATGCGGCATTTGAGTGACAGACCCGGTGCGACGTGTGCCTGCACACGCGCAAACGCGATCATTGCCGACCAAGCAGCTTGAAAAATTCCGGGTGAAGTTCAATTTGTGCATTGCGGGAACGCGGACGGCGTCCGCCTCCCGCTGCCCTCCTTGGGCGTTTCCTCCCTAGACTTCGGGCCGCTCTTCACGAGCGGCTTTTTTTTGCCCGAAGACCATGGCCGCTATCCGCGGGCGCGGGCGCGGATCATGAAGTTGTCGTAGGTGTACTCGGCCACCTGGAACCAGAGGTACTCCTCGTTCCGGAAGGTCTTCATTGCGTCGTAGATCCGCTTGAAGTCCGGGTTCTTGGCCGAGAGGTCGGCATAGACCTCGTTCGAGGCCTTGAGTGCCGCTTCCATGACGTCCTGAGGGAAGGGGCGCAACTGCGCACCACCCGAGACGAGCCGGCGCAGGGCCTGCGGATTGCGCGCGTCGTAGCGGGCCTGGACATCGGCGTTCACCTGGGCCGCCGCGCCTTGCAGGACGGCGCGGTAGGTCTTCGGCAGACCCTTCCAGGCCTCCGCGTTGATCCAGAAATGCAGGAGGGCGCCGCCCTCCCAGAAGCCGGGATAATGGTAGATCGGCGCGACTTTCTGGAGGCCGAGCTTTTCGTCGTCGTGCGGACCGATCCACTCGGCCGCATCGAGTGCCTTGCTCTCCAGCGCGGCGTAGATCTCCGGCCCCGGCGTCGCCTGCACCGCTGCGCCGAGCTTGGACAGGACCGTGCCGCCGAGCCCGGCGACGCGCAGCTTCAGCCCCTGGAGGTCGCCGACAGTCTTGATCTCCTTGCGGAACCAGCCGCCCATCTGCGCCCCGGTATTGCCGCCGGGCAGCGCCACCAACCCTTGCTTCGCGAAGATCTCGGCGAACAGTTCCGCCGCGCCGCCCTGGAGCCACCACGCGTTCTGGCCGCGCGCGTTGAGTCCGAACGGCATGGCGGAGGCCAGCGCGAAGGCAGGGTTCTTGGCCATGCCGAAGCTCGCGGGTGCGTGGCCCATCTCGGCCTTGCCGCTGCCCACCGCGTCGAGCAGCCCGTCGGCGGGGGCCATTTCGCCCGCGGCCGAGACCTGGATCTGGAAACGCCCGTCGGTCGCCTCGGCGACCGCTCTCGCGAGGCTCTCCGACGCGCCGAACAGGATGTCGAGGCTGCGCGCGTAGGCCGAGTTCAGGCGCCATCGCAATTCGGGCGCGGATTGCTGGGCTTGGGCGGGGCTCGCCAGCGCTCCGGCGGCACTCAACCCGGCGCCGAGTCCGGCGGTCAGCAGGGCGCGGCGCTGCAGCGGCTTCGGCTGGGGCATTGGCTGGGGCTTTGGCTGGGGCTTGGGCATGGATCTCCCGGCTCGTCCCGATAGGCTCGACCGCCCGTCCAGGGGCCGAGCGTTGCCTTACACGTGATGGGCGCGATCCGGAAACCGGGGCATGACCCGTCGCTTCCCGCGCGGCGCCGTGATAGCAGCCTCGGCGTGAACACCGAGAAACTCAGCCTCCACACCGTCTGCGGCCTCGACGAGCTCGTCGAGCATCAGGCCCGCGGCGTCAGCCACGTCCTGTCGATCCTCGATCCCGATCGGGCGGATCCGGAGGCGTTCGGCGCCTACGGCACCCATCGGCGCACGATCCTGCGCTTCCACGATGCCATCGAGCCGGCGCCGGGCATCGTCCTGCCGGAGCGCGCGGACATCGAGACGATCCTGGCCTTCGGGCGCGACGCCATCGCCGATGGCGGCGAGATCCACATCCTCGTCCATTGCCATGTCGGCATCTCGCGCTCGACCGCGGCGCTGGCGACCCTGTTCGCCGAGGCCGAACCCGAGACGCCGGCCGAGGACCTGATCGCCCGGCTCCACGCCCAGCGCGAGAAGGCGTGGCCGAATGCGCGGATGATCGCCTTCGCCGACGAGATGCTCGGACGCCAGGGTAGCCTCAGCGAGGCCGTGCGCCGCCTTCACGGCCTGCAACTGCGCAAGCGACCCCACCTCGATCAGGTGATGCGCGACCTCGGCCGCGGCGCTGAGGTCGACGCGGCGCTTCGCGACTGATCCTCGGCCGGGTGTCTCCCGCGAGGCGCGCGCCGTCGCGGCCGGAGGCGGAACGGCCGGTGCCCCGACGACCCCCCAGACACTCTCAGTTCGATTTGGCCGGGGTGAAGTTGCCGTCGCGCCAGACGTAGAGCACGTAGCCCTGGGCGGTGATGTCGCCCTTGGCGTCGAAGCCGACGGAACCGAGCACGAGGTCGAACCGCTCGCTGTGCAGCGCCTTGGCGATCGCGGCGGGTTCGGTGCTGCGGGCGAAGTTGCCGGCCTCCACCAGCGCCTGGAGCGCGGCGTAGCCGTAGATCATGGAGCCGTCCGCCTCGATGCCCTGGGCCTTGAAGGCGGCCACCACCCCTTGCGCCTCGGGTTTCCGGCTCGGATCGAGATAGAAGGTCATGAGGACGCCGTTGCTGGCCGGCCCGGCGATCTTGGCGAAGTCGGGCGTGGCGATGGCCGATGTCCCGAACCATTGCGGTCGAAACCCCCGCTCGGCCGAAATGCGGACCAGCCGCCCCATCTCCTGGGCATCGCCGCCGTAATAGACCACGTCGATTCCCGCCGCCTTCAGCCGGTCGGCGAGGGCGGCGTCGTCCGCGTCGGTCGGCTGGAAGGCCGTGGACAGGGCCTCGTTCACGCCGATGCGGTTCAGGTTGTCCTTCGTCGCCGCCGCGAGGGTGCGCGAGGCCGGCGAGAGGTCGCTGAGGATGGCGATCTTCCGGTCGCGGAACCGCTCCGCGAGGATTGCGGCGGAGAGCTTCGCCTGGTCGTCGTCCCGGCCGCAGACGCGGAAGATCGTCGGCAGGCCGCGGTCGGTCAGCTTGGCGGCGACGGAGGCCGCGGTGATCATCACGATTCCGTTGGCGGCGTAGACGTCGGAGGCAGCCAGCGACGCGTTCGAGCAGACATGGCCCACGACGAGCCGCACGCCCGAATTCACATAGTGGTTGGCGACCGCCACAGCCTGATTCGAGTCGCAGGAATCGTCCTGCACGTCGAGCACGATGGGCTCGCCGTTGATCCCGCCCCGGGCATTGGCGTCCTTGGCCGCCGCCTCGACGCCGCGCAGCACCTGCTCGCCGACGCTGACGTAGGGACCGGTGCGCGGCACCGCGACACCGACCTTCACCTCCGCCGCGGCCGGAGCGGCCGTGAGGAGCCCGGTCAGCAGCGCGAGGGAGGCCGAAGCGAGGGCGAGGGGGCGTCGGACCGTCATGGCGCCTCTTTCCCAGCCCGCTGCCCCGTTGCCAAGGTCTGCCGGTCCGGACCGTTGTCGTCTGTCAGGACCATCGTCCGGTGCCGGATCCCGATCGGGAATCGGCACGGCCGCGCATCCGACATCATATTCGATGCATGGAATGACGCGGGCTGGACCTTTGGCAAGTCGGGATCTCGGTGAAACAGGTCGGACTTTCGCAGAGTGGGGCCCGGTGCGCCGGCATCTGCGACCCCGGACAGGGATCCTATCGGGTGACGGTGTAGAGCGAGGCGCCGGCGGCGACGGGCGCCGTCACGGTCGAGAACACGCCCAGCACCTTGCCC